>TARA_R110000787_G_scaffold70646_15_pt1 | contig 25847 bp, 30 predicted proteins | sample TARA_R110000787 | Tara Oceans TARA_R110000787 (sample SAMEA4397920) | marine metagenome | biome: Polar Biome; feature: [DCM] deep chlorophyll maximum layer (ENVO:01000326); material: water (ENVO:00002006), including particulate matter (ENVO:01000060) such as... | depth 35 m | reverse complement strand
ATTACCAACTGTATTATCATGGGTCGTTTTGAAGCGTTCGCTTTAGGAAACGGACCTTGGAAATCATTCCTAGACGGAATTGGAAATGCTGTAGGTTATGGAGTTATACTAATTATCGTAGGTTTTTTTAGAGAACTTCTTGGGGCTGGAACACTTTTAGGTTTTAAAGTTTTAGGGGATCCAATAGAAAAAACTGGTTTATACGCTATAGGATATGAGAATAACGGATTTATGTTATTAGCACCAATGGCATTAATAGTAGTTGGAATCCTTATTTGGGTTCAACGTAGTAGAAACCCAGCATTAATTGAAGAAAACTAGAATATCATGGAACACATAGAATTATTTTTCAAATCGATATTTATAGACAACATGGTATTTGCAACCTTCTTAGGAATGTGTTCTTACCTTGCTGTATCTAAAAAAGTAGCTACAGCTGTAGGTTTAGGAGCTGCCGTAATCTTTGTATTAGCGGTAACTGTTCCTTTAAACTGGTTGTTAGATCAATATATCTTACAAGAAGGAGCTTTAGTTTGGTTAGGTCCAGAATATGCTGAGTATGATTTGAGTTTCTTATCATTTATCATGTTTATTGCTACGATAGCAACCATGGTACAATTGGTAGAAATTATTGTTGAGAAATTTTCACCTTCTTTATACAATTCTTTAGGGATTTTCTTGCCACTAATTGCAGTAAACTGTGCCATCTTAGGAGGTTCATTATTTATGCAATCTCGTGAGATTCCAACTTTAGGATTGGCAGTAACATACGGTATAGGATCTGGAATAGGATGGTTTTTAGCAATTTTAGCAATTGCAGCAATTCGTGAAAAGATTCGGTATTCAAGTGTTCCTCCAGCATTAAGAGGTCTAGGAATTACATTTATTATTACCGGTTTAATGGCGATTGGATTTATGAGTTTTGGAGGAATGTTAACTGGTGGTGATGAAGAGCCGGCAAAAGAAACAACTGAAGTTGTTATCTCTACTAAAATAGAGAATAAAATTGAAGTGAAAGAAGATGATGTAGATAAAGAAGAAATAGCAGAAATCATTAAAGAAAAAGAAGAGTAAGATGATAACATTTGCAGCAAGTACAGCAGGAACTATTTTAGCAACCGTAGCAGCTTTTTTACTGATTACGCTGCTATTAGTAGCATTATTATTATTTGTGAAACAAAAACTATCTCCATCTGGTCCAGTTACTATTACTATCAATGGAGAAAAGAAAATTACAGTGGCTTCTGGGAGTACACTATTAACAACATTAGGAAGTGAAAAAATCTTCTTGCCATCTGCATGTGGTGGAGGTGGATCTTGTGTCCAATGTGAGTGTCATGTTAATTCTGGTGGAGGTGAAGCTTTACCAACAGAAACACCTCATTTTACAAGAAAAGAATTAAAACATGGAATTCGTTTAGCCTGTCAGGTTAAAGTAAAAGAAGACATGGATATTTCTATTCCAGAAGAAGTTTTTGGAATTAAGAAATGGGATGCAACTGTTGTTCGTAATTATAACGTAGCTTCTTTTATTAAAGAATTCGTAGTTGAGATTCCAAAAGATATGGGATATAAAGCTGGAGGTTATATCCAGATTGAAATTCCATCTTGTGAAGTAAAGTTTGCAGATATGGATATTACTGCACATCCAGAAGAACATGATTCTCCAGACAAATTTGAGGCTGAATGGGACAAGTTTAAACTTAGACCATTAGTGATGAAAAACAATGAAGTAGTAGAAAGAGCATACTCTATGGCTTCTTTTCCGGCAGAAGGAAGAGAAATTATGTTGAATGTGCGTATTGCAACTCCTCCATTTGATAGAGCAAAAGGCGGTTGGATGGATGTAAATCCAGGTGTTGCATCTTCTTATATTTTTGGTTTGAAAAAAGGAGACAAATGTGTAATTTCTGGTCCTTATGGTGAATTCTTTATCAACGAATCTGAAGCAGAAATGCTTTATGTTGGAGGTGGAGCAGGGATGGCGCCAATGCGTTCTCATTTATACGAGTTATTTAGAACCTTAAAAACTGGAAGAAAAGTAACCTACTGGTATGGAGGACGTTCTAAAGCAGAGTTATTTTATATAGAGCACTTTAGAGCTTTAGAAAAAGATTTTCCAAATTTTAAATTCTTTATTGCTTTATCTGATCCTTTGGAGGTTGATGCTTGGAAAGTGAAAAAAGATATTAATGATATTGAAGGAGATGGATTTGTAGGCTTTATTCACAATTGTGTAATAGAAAACTATTTAGATCATCATGAATCACCAGAGGATATTGAATTGTACTTCTGTGGGCCACCATTGATGAACAAGGCAGTTCAGAAAATGGGAGAAGACTTTGGAATTCCAGATGAAAGTATCAGATTTGATGACTTTGGAGGGTAATCGGAATAGAATTTAAGTTAAAAGATACAAAACCAGCGCATTATGTGCTGGTTTTTTATTGACTATAATATGAAACATAAATAAATTTTAGTACTTTTAATCCAATCACTAACTAAAATTTAACTTATGAGTACAAAAAATTTCTTAATTTCTGGGATAGTCGCAGGTATTGTAGACTTCCTTTTAGGGTGGCTTTTTTACGTGACGTTATTTCCAGACTTGTATCCGAAAGAAGTAGAACCAAATATGCTGTTTATTGCTATTGGATGTCTAATTTTTGGATTGCTTTTAGCCTATATTTTTACAGTAGTAGCATCGATAATTAGCGCCAAAGAAGGTTTAAAAGTTGGAGCGATATTTGGACTTTTGTATGGAACGTCTATGAATTTATTTATGTACTCTACGATGGAACCAAACTATCAAAACATGGCAACCGATATAGTTATTGGTATTGTAGTGACTGCAATTATGGGAGCCGTAATTGGTTTGATTAATGGGAAAATGAAGTAGTTGCCTAATTTATATCAACAAAAACCAGCTTAAACGAGCTGGTTTTTTTATGCTAAAATAATTTCTAATCGATATTTAGGTTTGTTGTTTTTATATTCAAATAACTTAGAATAATCCATCACATTTGGAATGTTATCTAACTTGCATAAGAAAGAAACAACAGCACAAAGACCGTTAAATAAACGTTCTTTATTTCTAGGATTTTGTGGTTTTGGATTGTAATGACACAAAGGAGTTTTAAATCCACAAGCTTCTAAAAAAACCTTCTCTATTTCTAATAATTCTTGAGGAGTATAACCATTAAATTTTCTACCTAAACGTTGATGAACGGTTCCGATATAATTTAATTGTATAGAGCCATGTTCGTTAGAAAGATGTTTCCAAGATTCATGATTGTCTAAGATATTACCTACAGCACAAGCAGTACAATCTTCAGGATCTAATGTGTTATTATGAAAAGCAGTATATAATTTAATTAACGCTTGTTCTAATCTTATGGGAGTTTTCATCGTAATTCATTTTCAATATTCTAAGATACAAAAGAATTTAATTTTATTTTGGCTCAATAATAAGAAATTCAGCGGTAGCATCTCCAATATTTAAAACGGTATGCCATTCAATTTTTTTATTGTAAAAATCATAACCTGTTGGAACATTTACTTCTCTTGTTCCTGTATTATCTGTAATACGAAATTTACTTCCAGTAATTGTATAGCCAAAATGTGCTGCATGAAAATGTTTTTCATGACCAACCCCTGGAGGGAAAATACATTTTAAGGTTCTTACTTTTTCATTATCTACCAATACTTTACAAACTTTTTCATTATTCCATCCAGCTTCTAATGGATCTGGCAACGTATTTTTTGGAGTACAGGAAATAAGCAAAAGACACGTAACAATAAATACTGGTTTTGCTAATTTATGAGCTGCATTTTTTTTTGAGAATTTAATCATCCTAGTTAGATTTTAGCAGTTTAATTTCTCTGTCAATATCACTTATTAATGTTTCTAGAGATTTAATTGTTTGAGTAAGCCATTTTATTCTTAATAATCTAAAATTGTATAAATCTACAAAGGTGTTTTTATACAATTCATTTTTTTTCAATTCAGTAAAGTTTATAGGTGTATTAACATCAAGAAAAGAACCTTCTATCCATTTGTCTGCTATCTTCCCTGTTTTAAAATTCTTATGAAGTTCTGTTGTATATCTATGATAATGATCTTCTTTCATCATCATTTCACGTTTATGGATGTTTTCAAATTCAGTTTCATACATCAATGTAATTTGTAATCTTATCGAATCGTTTGTGATAATATTTTCTTCACTGTTTTCAATATTTTTGTAGGTAGTATTAGCTTTGTTAAAAATATTTGCACCACTATAACGCTCTACCCAAAATCTTAAAGAGTCTGTAACTTTTGTTTCATTTTCTAGATGATTAATAATTTTTCTTCCTGCACTAATTGTTCCAGCCATATACTCTTTAATTCCAGAGATCTCTTTAAAATTTTCTTTGAAATCTTCATTTAACTGACTTAAAGTTTTAATTTCTCTAATCCTAGAGTTTTTATTTTCGTTCCAGTTATTAATTTGTACGGCTATTAAAATTCCAACAACGACGAGTAAGACTTCACCTATAGCATATTTAAAATACTTACCTGTTTTGTTTTTCATAAGTGAGTTTTGACGGATTTTTCTAAAGAATTTTATCATTTAATCTTATTTTCTGCTTTCAATTTCTTTATTTATAGAGTCTATTAAATTCTGAGTTCTTTTTGCTATTCTTTTCATTGTATAAATACCACTTTGTCTCATATCAATAACTTCATTTAACATATTTATAAATTCATCATTCTTTTTTAATAATTCATAATCATTAGGTTTTGCTCTGAAGTAATCAATTTTTCTAATGTGTTTTATAGTTAGTGGATATACTGTTTGTGCTAATAGCCATTCAGATCCATCATAGTCTTTTGTCAAATACGCGTACTCAGATTCATAGATGTTAATAATTCCTTTTTTTAATTCTTTATTAGTAATTAAATCTATTCCTTTGCTTTTTAATGTCTCATAAGCAGTATAAGTAAGGTATGGGCTAGACCAATTTCTGACGGCGGCAAACAAACTGTCTAATTGGTTAAAATAAGGGAGATCGCTTATTAATGCATTTGAGATAATTTTGTTCTTTGTTATGCTAGAATCATTGAATTTCATGACTTCATTAATCTCTTTATAAGATTCTTTTAAATCTTCACTAATATCAGTTAAAAGAATAATTTCTATCGATTTTAATTTTCTTTTTTCATTCCAATTATTAATCTGAAGCGCAATTAGAATTCCAATAACTACAAGTGCAATTTCACCAATACCGTATAAAAAGTATCTTTTGGTTTTTCCTTCTCCTAGAAGAGATTTTCTGATATGCCTGAAAAATTTAATCATCTTTAGTTATTTCTTTATCTATTAATTTAATAAGTTGTAGGCACATAGTTTTCATTTCTTTTAGCTGTTGATTCATGACAGTAAATTCAAAATTAGCCATAACAAATCCGTTTTTTTGCTTTATGTCTTTAAGCATTTTATCAAATTGTACTTTAGATAATTTTCTACGTTCTCCCTTAGCACCATTACTAACTTGAAAGATGTAATTTTGTACTATCGGATTCATATCCATCATATTATATTGCGGTTCGTAAAGCAGAATTTCTGCATCGTATCTAAAATGGGCCTCTTGATCTTTCATTACTTTATACAGTGTTTCCATATTTAGTAATATGTTTTTAATAGAATCGTTAGAGATTAATGTTAGATTTCCCGAATTTACTAATTCTTGAAAAGTGTTGTTGATTTGAAAAAACTTTCGCCATGTATAAATATTTACAGTATGTACATTAAAGACCTCTAAATCTAGAATCGGTTTACCTTCGTAATGAGCTATAATCTCATTAGCCGAATTAATGGCAATCTCTTTTGTGGCTATATAATCATCTAAATGAGCAATATTTAGTTTTAAATCGGAGCTAATATTTATTAGATACTTAATCTCTTGAGCTCGTTGTTTTTTTGTTTCATTATTGTTATTAATATTTAATGCGATAAGAATACCAATTACTACTAAAAATATTTCGCCTATTGCATATAATACATACTTGTAAACTTTATTTCCTGCCTTGCCGGCAGGCAGGTCTTTAATCATGGATTTTCTAAGTTGTCTAAAAAATTTAATCATTGATAAATTTTTCTATTTCATTAATTATTTTGTCCCCTACATTAATTAGGTCATCATAGTATGTTAGCATATTGGTTTGAAAAGAACTTCTAGTAATGGTAGATCGGAAAGACTCATGTTCAAACATTGGAATTATTTTTTTTTGTAAATCAACACTAAGGTTTTTTAGAGCAATATTTTTAATTCCCATGTCATAAACCTTCTTTAATTCTGACATGTCAAAACTTGAGGTCCATATTACTTCCATATTCTCAACATAGGTGAGGTAGCTGTTTTCTTCTTTCAAGACTTTGTTTAAAACAACATGATAATTATCTAGGAATCTATCAACCTTTGATCCATTGATTTTTCCGAGATAAGAGGAGTTTTTTAAAGCATCATAACCACTTTGATTTGGCACAAAGTAAAAATCAACAAAAGCTTGAGCGGCTTTCATATTTGTTCCTAAATCAAACTTATTTGTATTAAAATTTTTAACTGCCAACTGACAATTCTGGATTACTATTAGCCTGCGTTTTTTGATGTCTTTTAAGTTTGCAATGTCTAACTCTAAATTATTACTGATTTTTGCTAAGTATTCTTGAAGCTCTTTCTTTTCCTTTCTCTCATCATTATTATTGTTAATCTGCAACGCAATTAAAATACCAATGACCACCAAGATGATTTCACCAATTGCATAAAGTAAATATTTTGAAGCGCTATTATTGGCAATAAGTTTTTGCCGAATTTTTCGGAAGATTGTAATCATACGTTTGGTTGGGTTAGTAAAACTATTTGTGTAACGGTTTAGGGAATTGTTACAAACTTGATTTGGTTAAAGTTACACATTTTTTCAGTTATTTCTAATTTGTATCACCGAGTTAAAATCCTTAGTTTCGTTTGAATAAATAAATTAATTCCCCGAAATGAAAAACACCTATTTTCTTCTCATAATATCATTACTATTTTTAAGTAGTTGTAATCCATCAAAAGCAAAAGAATCTACCACAGATCTAGCAACCTATTGGGGCGAAAATCCTTGGACAGAGATTCGTAAAAAAAGAATCAAAGAATTGTTGCCAAATGCATTAAAAGAGGCCAATGTAGATGTGTGGTTCGTCATTTGTAGAGAAAACAATAACGATCCAATTGCTGATCATGTTGGTGGAGAAAATGCAGGAGGAACTGCCGCTTTTCTTTTTTATAATGATACTGAAGGATTTCATTCGATAGTTTTTTCTCCCTCAGGAGAAGCGACGGCTTTAGATGATTTAGATATTCATGATACAGTGATTCCTGTTGAAAGAGGAAAATCTTCAGTTAGTATGGCGGTCGATTTTATCAAAGAGAAAAAATTTGAGAAGATAGCAGTCAATTCTTCCACTTCAAATTCAACGGCAGATGGTTTGACCTATACACAGAGAATCAACTTAGAAAGTCTTTTAGGAAATCAAAAAAGCAACTTAGTATCTTCTACAGAATTGGTGTATGAATGGTTGTCAATCAAATTACCAGAAGAAGTAGAGATCTTAAAAAGAGCAGCAAAACTAACAGCTAAATGGCAAATTGATGCATACAAACAAGTGGTTCCTAGAAAAAGTACCGATGCAGATATTGCTCGTTTCCTTAAACAAAAAATGACAACATACGGAGTCAAAGATGGTTGGGCCCCTGATCAGAATCCAAATGTAAACTCTGGTCCAGATAGAGGTCATTCTCATGCTACCGATAAAATAATTATGCCTGGTGACGTAATTCAAATCGATTTTGGAATTAAATTATACGATCGTTGGGTAAGCGATATTCAACGTTTTGCGTATGTACTAAAAGAAGGTGAAACAGAAGTTCCAGAAGAGATTCAATACTATTGGGAAAGTAGTAAAGCAGGAAATAGAATTGCTTTAGCAACGATGAGACCCGGAGTAAAAGGGGTTGATGTAGATAGAGCACAGCGAAAATTAATGACCAAAGCAAAATCTGAATATGTTCCATGGAGTACAGGGCACCCTGTGGGTTATGTTGCGCATGATGTAGGACCAAATTTAGGTGGGTCTCAAGCATCACATGTTCGTCCGGCTTCAGAAAAATTATTAAAAGAAGGAATGACCTTTGCTTTTGATGGATTTCACGCATGGAAACGAGAAGATGGAACCATAAAAACAATTTCTGTAGAAGAAATGGCGGTGATAACAAAGTTTGGTGCTCAATATTTAATTGAACCACAAGAAGAGCTTATCTTAATCTCAAGTACTCAATAAAAATCGTTAGATTCGTTTCAATAAATCAACTCTATGCCTTGGACTTCTTACTTACTAATTTTAATTACAGTAGTTGCTTTCGTGAGCATTGTTCTCTATTTTTTTCAAGAAAGAATTCTATTTCATCCAGAAAAATTACCTGAAGATTTTAAATTTCAATATGAAAATCAACAAGTAGATGAATACAATTTAGAATTACCAGATGGAACCATTATTAATGGACTGCATTTTAAAGTTGAAAAGCCAAAAGGACTCGTTTATTACTTAAAAGGAAATTCTAAAAGCATTAAAGGTTGGGGGAAATTTGCCGTAGATTTTACCATTCATAACTATGATGTGATTATGATTGATTATCGAGGTTTTGGGAAAAGTACCGGTAAATTAAGTCAAGAAAGTATGAAACACGATGCTTTATATGTGTATGACCGCCTAAAAGAGAAAGTAAAAGAAGAACATATTATTGTGTACGGGCGATCTCTTGGAACAGGTTTGGCAACCAAAGTGGCTTCTATTAATAAACCAAAAGCATTGGTCTTGGCTTGCCCATATTTTAGCATGTCTAAAAATGTAAGAAGATACCTGCCACTAATTCCTTTAGGATTGGTGATGCGCTATCAAATGCCAACCTACAAATGGATTAAATATGTAGAATGTCCCATTAATATTATTCACGGAACCAACGACAAAGTTATTCGATTTAAATCTAGCTTGCGCTTGTCTAAACTAAAACCAAACTCTACTAAACTGTTTCCTATTATTGGAGGCGGACATAAAGATTTACACAATTATGAAAGTTATCATAGAGCTTTGGGGGAAATCTTGAATTCTAGAAAGATAGTGGCCTTGGACAGAGAAAAAACAAGCATTGATTTTATAAGGACAAAAAAGAAAAGGAAATGATTAAAAAAATCATCTACGGTATTTTTATTTTTTTAGGTGTTGGCTTGTTTTTGTTTTACATTTTTCAAGAACGTTTCTTGTTCTTAAACGGTAAGAAAATTCCTAAAAATGTGGTGTATCAATTTCCACAACCGTTTACGGAAGTCAATTTAACAACAGCAGATAATGAAACCATTAATGCGCTTCATTTTACTTTGGAAAAACCAAAAGGAATTATCCTCTTTTTTCATGGGAACAAAGGAAATTTACAACGTTGGGGAACCATCGTTCCGTATTTATTAAAGTATAATTATGAAGTATTTGTAATAGATTATCGCAATTACGGAAAAAGTACAGGGAGCTTTAATGAAACAAAAATGTATACCGATGCTTTGTTGGCGTATGATCATGTAAAAACAAAATTTCCTGAATATAAAATTGTTGTGTACGGACGCTCTTTAGGCGCTACTTTTGCAACCAAAGTTGCTGCTGAAAACAATCCAAAACACGTGGTTTTAGAAGCGCCGTTTTACAATTTAAAAAGAGCCACGCAATTTTATTTTGCCTTGTCACCAAGCTTTTTGGTAAAGTATCCTTTTAGAACTGATAAAATGATTGGAAAAATAACAGCTCCCGTTACATTTTTTCATGGCGATAAAGATGTTACCACATCGTTTACACATTCTAAAGAGCTTTTTGAGTTGGTGAAATCTACAGAAAAAGAGTTTGTTCCTATTCTGTTAGCAACACATCATAATGTAAAAGAGTTTGAAGTATATCAAGATAAAATGAAAGCACTACTTTATTAATAGGATCTTCTTGATACAACTTCGGTTCTTTCGTCAATAGTGTACGCTCAATACTTTATTAAACTATAAGTGGGCTTGATTTTAATATACAATAAGAACTAAGCAAAAGAAAGTTTTTTATAGGTATCAGGAAGTTTTTTTCTGAATAGAACAGGGGCTATGATCTTCCCTAGTTGATAAGACACAAAGGTTGCTCCTAAAATAGCAAGCATATAGAACCAGCTAGAGCTATTTTGGTATAGAGAACCTGTCATATTTGAGAAAGTATAAGATTCTATGACTTCAAAAGGGAATATAAAATAATTTACTACTCCAGTTTTAAAATCGGGAAATACAAAGAGAATATAAATCAGAGAACAAACATTCCATGTAAATAAACCGAGTATGTTACCAACAAATCTAGAGAGTGATTTTTTATATAGATCACACACCTTAGAAATATAAATAGGATGACTTTTTGTGCCCTCACAGCAGATTTCATTTGTGATCAATGAATTATTTTTTTTCCATTTAAAAAAATTATCTATCGCAGAGTAAAACAACATAATAGGTGTTGTTATAATTGCAAATAAGGCATAAGAAAATATAATAAAGAGGAAGATGTTTTCAGCATACATCAAGATCACTTGAGCTTCTGAATTTTCAGAAAATTGATTGAAAATATCTGAGAAAAATATAGTTTTCATTTGATAGGTTTGGTTAAGTCCGACAAAAAAATGATCTAAAGGCTTCTCAAATATAGTTAAAAAAATGTTAAAAAAAAGTTTATAAAATTTAATCAACTGATTTACAGTAATTTATTAACATGTGTTAAGGAAAGAAACGGATTGGTAGTATGAAACTTAAAAAACTATTCATTTCTTTCCTCTTAATTGGAGAGAAATTATACCTGCTTTTTTAAGGCTTTTTATCATTTTAAATAATTGGGTAAACGAGTATTCTTTGTAAACTGTTTTTTTTTCTTGAGAAAAGCCAATAAGAGTGTATAGTAATAAAAGTGTGGTTGTAAAATGTCTCATAGTTAGTTGATTGCCGTTAAATTACGAAAAAAAGTAATAATCTACTGAATGTCTATTTGTTATGTAGAGAAGCTGTCTGTTTTGTTCTTTTTAAATACAAGAAAGCCTACCTTTGTCAAAATTTTTTTTGCATGACCACTTTTGAAGATTTAGACTTATCTAATCAACTATTTAATAGTATTGAAGAGTTAGGATTTACACATCCAACACCTATTCAAGAAGAAGCATTTTCTGTGGTTCGCTCTGGGAAAGATGTGGTAGGAATTGCCCAAACTGGTACTGGGAAAACATTTGCGTATATGATGCCAATTCTTAGAGATTTAAAATTCTCTAAGCAACTTGCTCCAAGAGTATTAGTTGTTGTTCCAACACGTGAATTGGTGATCCAAGTAGTAGAAGAAATTGAAAAACTAGCAAAATATATTAATCTTCGAGTTCTTGGAGTGTATGGTGGAACAAACATCAATACACAAAAGCAAGCCGTAGCTCAAGGAACAGATATTATTGTTGCTACTCCAGGGCGTATGTATGATTTAGCGCTAAGTAATGTCTTAAAACTAAAATCGATTCAGAAATTAGTGATTGATGAGGTAGATGTGATGCTAGATTTAGGGTTTCGTTTTCAATTATTAAACATTTTTGATTTGTTGCCAAAAGGAAGACAAAATATTATGTTTTCTGCGACAATGACCAATGACGTAGATGAAATGATTACCGATTTTTTTAAAGCACCACAAAAAATATCTGTCGCTTTAAGTGGTACACCGCTTGATAATATTCAACAAACTTCCTACATAGCAACAAATTTCTATACAAAAGCAAATTTGTTAAATCACTTATTAAGTGATCGAGAAACCTTCACAAAGGTTTTGGTCTTTGTGTCTAACAAACGAAGAGCAGATTTGTTATTTGCAGCTGTTGAAGAAGCCTATGGATCAGAAAGTTGTGTTATTCATTCAAATAAAACACAGAATTATAGAATTCGATCTATTCGTCAGTTCGATGAAGGAAAAAATCGTGTTTTAGTTGCTACAGATGTGATGGCACGTGGATTGGATTTAGATGAAATTTCTCACGTAATAAACTTTGATACACCGCATTTCCCTGAAAACTACATGCACAGAATTGGTAGAACAGGAAGAGCAGAACATGAGGGGCAAACGATTTTATTTTCAACAGAAAAAGAACACGAAGCAAAAGAAAGAATAGAAGCTTTAATGGATTACGAGATTCCTATTCTCGATTTTCCAGAGGAAGTAGAAGTTTCTAAAATTCTTACTGAAGAAGAACGACCAAAAGAAGATCAAGAGACTTCAAAAAATAGAGTTTCTGAAGAGTATGTTCCAGGACCAGCTTTTCATGAAAAGAGTGAAAAGAATAGCAAAACCAATCAAGGAGGTTCTTATAGAAGAGAAATTGCTAAAAAATACAAGAAGCCAAAAACGCGTGGTGACAAGAATTATAACATGCGTAATAAAAAGAAGTAAATGCACGTCCTATCAGCACAAGAATTGCACAATCTTGCCATGAATATTGTAGGTAAGAAGTTAAAAGGAATGGGGTTTGAATTTCAAGCAATTAATAGCAAACTAAAAAGACACCCACAATTTGTTTTATTTAAAAAAGGAGAACCTACCATTTTTGTCTTGGTAAAAGCAACAAGCAATATTCAAAATCCAGAAGAATATGATGTCTTATGGATGGAGACTTTTAAAGAACATGCCAAGAAACAGGATGCTAAAGTTTGGTTTGCAGGTGTTGGAATTGCCAATGCAGAAAGTGTTGAAAATCCTGTTTTTAAAGATCAGCCTTATTACGTAGCCTTTGAAGATTTTATTAAAATACTAGAGTAATCTTACTGTCGCATATCTGTCACATTTCTGTCATATCGATGTGGTTATAGTAATGGTGAAAACTTTCTAAATTTGCAGTCTAAAGAATGAACACATGAATTCAATAAATTTAAGGGACGTAAAAAAAATGCGAATTGAGAGACATTGGTCTCAAGAACAATTGGCTGAAATGAGTGGTTTAAGCATCAGAACAATACAACGTATAGAAACAGGAGAGAATGCTGGATTAGAATCATTAAAGTCCTTAGCAGCAGTTTTTGAAGTAACCTTAGTAGATTCTGATAAAAATAAGGAGCAAGAAGAAATAGAAAAAGGAGAGAAGTACCTTAAAGACTTAAAAGGGTTTTATAAATTATTGGCAATTGCAGGGCTAAGTTTAAGTCCGATAGTAATCTTAGCAATTGTAAATTCCGAAATGTTAATCGTATTGTTTTTCATGGGAATTACTTGGGCCATAATATTTGGTGTTAATGCCCGCGAAACTTTCGATCTTTTTGGAGAAAAATGGAAAAATAAAGTACTTGATAAAAAATTCAAGAAAGACTAAAAAGACTAAAATAAAAAAGCATCACAATTATGTGATGCTTTTTTGTATATATAAAACTACGTTAAATTACTCAGCTTTCTTTTCTAACATTTCAAAGAACTGACCAATCTTTGGTAAGATGATAATCTTAGTTCTTCTGTTTTTAGATTTATTGGCTGGGGTGTCATTTGGTGCAAGTGGTACGTAACTACTTCTACCAGCAGCAATTAATCTACTTGGTTTTACACCGTATTTATATTGTAATATTCTTGTAATTGAGGTTGCTCTTTTAGCAGATAAATCCCAGTTATCTTGAAGTATATCGTTTTTAATTGGCGTAGAATCTGTATGACCCTCAATCATAACATCCATCTCTGGTTGCCCGTTTACTACGGTAGCAACTTTTGCTAAAACGTCATAAGCTTTTTCAGTTACATTATAACTTCCGCTTTTAAATAATAGCTTGTCAGATATAGAAATAAAAACAACTGTTTTTTCAACATTGATTTGAATATCTTCATCATCAATACCTTCTTTTAATTCTTTTTTCAAGTTAAAAGCAACAACAAGGTTCAAAGAATCTTTCTTTGTATTTGCAGCTCTAATTCTGTTGATGTATTTATCTTTTTTGCTTAATTGAGCAAGCGTTTCTTTAATATTATCTGTAGCGCCTTGAGTTAAAACCGTTAAGTTATCAACATATTCTAAGGTTTTCTTTTTGTCATTCTTTAAATCAGCAATCCTGCTATTTAAGTTCGTAACATTAGATTCACATTTTTCCTTATCAAGAATACATTTTGTTAAGCTATTCTTTACAGCAACCAATTCATCTTTGGTCTTATTGTGTTGTTCCTGCAATGCTGCAAGTTCTTTTTGTGATCCACAAGAGCTTAAAAAAACGGAGACTACTAATAGTATTATTATTTTTTTCATTTTTTGTATAATTGAATTTTACAAATACAAAGTTAGAAATATTGAGAGTATAATAAGAGTGATTAACAATAATTTATGAACCATTTATGAAAACTTTAAAGAGTATCTTTACTTGACAATTATAAACTGATGAAAAAGACACTCTTTTTAATTTTATTTTCTTCCTTTTTTTTCTTCCTTTCATGCAAAAAAGACTCAATAAATACAACTCCTGTAAAATTACAAGGACCCGTTTTTGGAACTTCCTATAGTATTATTTATTATGATGAATCCACTAATTTTAATGAAGAAATTAATCAGTTGTTTGATGAAGTAAATCAATCAACATCGACATACATTCCATCTTCGGATATTTCTAGAATTAATAGAGGAGAAAAAGGAGTAAAGGTTGATGCTTATTTTAAAGAAGTTTTCTCTAAATCTGAACAAATTTTTAAAGAAACAAATGGGTATTTTGATCCAACTGTTGGAAACTTGGTCAACGCTTGGGGATTTGGTCCAGAAAAACCATTAAATGATTTAGACAGTAGCAAAGTAATGGGCTTAATGAAATTTGTTGGTTTTGATAAAGTGAAAATTATAGATAATGAAGTTGTAAAACAGTATTCTGAGACCTATTTTGATTTTAATTCTATAGGGAAAGGATATGGTTTAGATGTCGTTGCAAGATTTTTAGAATCAAAAGGAATAAAAAATTATTTAGTTGAAATAGGAGGTGAAGTAAGAGTAAAAGGAACAAAACCAGAAGGGAAGTTGTGGGCTGTTCAACTAGAAAACCCAAATACAGACGGAACACGTTCTGCTTATGACTATTTACAATTAACCAATACATCGATGGCTAGTTCTGGGAACTACAGGAAATTTAGGATCGCTGCTAATGGTGAAAAATATGTTCATACGATTAATCCAAAAACTGGCTATGCTACAGAAAGTAATTTGTTGGCCGCAACTGTTATCGCTGAATTAGATTGTGCAAATGTTGATGCGTATGCAACAGCATTTATGGCCATGGGATTAGAAAAAACGAAAACCTTTTTAGAAACAAAACCAGTTCTAAAGGTGATCTTGATTTATGTAAACGAGAAGGGTGAATTAATGGAGTTTAGAAATTAATTCTTAAACACAACAGGTAAAATCTCGCCTTTCATTAATCTATATGTATTTGAAAGTTCTGCAGAAATCTTTTCTGTGTAATCGATTTCATCAACCTCAAAACCAATAGACCGAAGTTTATCAAAATAATCACGTCCGTAAACTCTCACATGATCGTATTGTCCAAAGATCTTAGCTCTCTCTTTTCTATCAGTAATAGAATCGTCTTCAAAAGTTTTCTCTCTGCTTAAATCTTGTGGTATTTGAAAAATCCCCATTCCGCCTTTTTTCATCACACGTAACAATTCTTGCATTGCTTTGGTATCATCTTGAATATGTTCTAACACATGATTACAGAAAATCATATCAAAAGATTCATCATCAAAAGGTAAGTCGGTAATGTCAGCCTTTACATCAGCAATAGGCGAATATAAATCAGCAGTTATGTAATCGTGATTTAGTTTTTGAAAACGCTTTAAAAAGCATTGTTCTGGAGCCATGTGAAGGACTTTTTTCTTTTTAGTAAAGAAATCTGTCTCTTCATTTAAATACAGCCAAAGTAATCTGTGTCTTTCTAAAGAAAGTGTACTCGGTGATAAAACATTGGGTCTTTGAGTTCCGTAGCCGTAGGGTAAAAACTTTCTAAAACTTTCCCCGTCTATTGGATCAGTATAAGTATTTCCTTTTAAATAAAAGGCAATAAAAGGTCTAGCTACATAACTTAGTTTTATAAGTAATGGACGCGGAATTGTGTTTAATATGATTTTGAATAATTTCAAAAGTTTAGATTACTAAAGGAACTTGACGAAATTCATTTTCTTCATCGCTTTCTATCCCTAAAGCTTCATAGATGTATTTAAAAGTAGATAATAATTCGGGTTTTCCGTTTACAATGGCGACATCATGTTCAAAATGAGCGCTTGGTTTTCCGTCTTTTGTCAAGATAGTCCAGCCATCACTTAATTGATTGATGTGGTGTGTTCCTAAGTTAATCATCGGTTCTATGGCAACTACCATTCCGTTTACAAACTTCTTTCCTCTACCACGTTTTCCATAATTTGGCATTTCAGGATCTTCGTGCATCTCTTTTCCTAATCCGTGTCCTACTAATTCACGAACAACTCCATACCCTCTGTCTTCACAATATTTTTGGATTGCAAAACCGACATCTCCAACTCTGTTTCCCGCTTTTAATTCACGAATCCCCTCATACAAGCTTTCTTTAGTAACCTGTAATAATTTTTTGGTTTCTTCCTCAATTTCACCAATAGCAAAAGTGTAGGCATGATCGCCATAAAAACCGTTTTTGATAGCACCGCAATCTATAGAAATAATATCTCCTTCTTGCAACGGTTTGTCATTAGGAATTCCATGAACAACTTGAGCATTTGGACTCATACAAAGTGTATTTGGAAAATCATATAAACCTAAAAACCCAGGAATAGCATCTTGAGAACGAATATATTCTTCTGCTATTTTGTCTAAAAATAGTGTAGTAACTCCAGGTTTTACTTCTTTGGCGAGTATTCCTAAAGTTTTAGAAACAACTAATGCACTCTCGCGCATAATTTCTATTTCCTCTTTAGTTTTAACTTTAATCATAGTGTGAATTAAAGTGCAAAGATACTTTTAATTTTAAAAATATAATGTGAAGAAACCTACTTCAAAAAAGAGAAAAGTCCTTTTTTCTTTTTTACTTCAGGTTCATGATTAAAAATTAATTTATAGATTTCCGTCCAACCTAAAAAACCACCAATATTTCTGTCGTCTATAAACAAGTCTGCATGAATTTTTCTGCTAATTTTTCCATCAAATTCTTCTTCAGGATAATTTTTATTTACAGCATAAAACTCAATACCCAATTCTTTACAAAAATCTACAGCTTCTTGTAACTTTTTGCCACTTCTATAAGTCCATAAAATTAATCGGTGTCCGTCTGATTGAAGCTTTATAATAGTATCGATAGCAAAAATCATAGGCTTACCAACTTTCGGGTAATCATCTTCAACAATAGTTCCATCAAAATCAATGGCAATAATTAAGTGCTTGTTAGGTAACATTTATTTTTCGTAAGAGTGTTTGTAATTCTTTTTAGTCAATATTTTTAAAATATCTTTTTCTTGTGTTTCTCTTGGATGTTCAATATAACGTCCAATTTCTTTTCCGTCTTTGTAAAATATAAACGTGGGTGTATGTTTAATAGTATACCCTTCCTGCAAATTATCTGGGGTTTTCTTGCCTCTAGTAATTCCAATCATTTGGAAGTTGTTTTTTAAATCAAATCCCGCTAATTCCATGATTTTATAGAATCTAGGGATCTCACGTTTACTGTCATGGCACCAAGTTCCAAAAAATGATTTGATAGAAATGTTTTTTAGTCGTTTTTTAATTTTCTTGACTACCTTTTCTTTAGGCTGATATTCATTATAGTTCTTTGTAAACCAAACATTGTATTTGCCTTCAAGAAGATCTGATTTTTGAAGATTACCAATCAAATTACCATTTCTATCTTGCTTAGATTGTGCAAAAGCAGAAGCTGTTGACAAGGTTATAAAAAGGAAAATACAGATAGTTTTTTGAATCATAATACTCGTTAATTTGCCATTTATTTTGTGTAAGAATGTTTGTAGGGTTTTCTTTCTAAGATTTTTAAAATATCTTTTTCCATAGATTCTCTAGGATATTCTACATATCGACCAATTTCTTTATTCTTTTCATAAAAAATAAACGTTGGAACTCGTATTATATTTAACCCAGCTTGAAGATTATCAGTTGTTTTTTTACTTCTATTTAAAGCAATCAATTGAAAATTTCTTTTGAAATCAAAATTTGCTTCTTCCATAATTTTATAAAAACGAGGCGTTTCTCTTTTACTATCTCCACACCAGGTTCCCATAAAGCATAAAACAGAAACACCTTGCAAGTTTTTCTTTATTTTTTTGATGGTTTTTTTATCAGTCTCATATGATTTGTATTGATGTTCAAACCATCCTTTGTATTGTTTTTTAAGGAAGTCTGATTTTTGAGCATACCCAATTAAATTACCTCTGTTGTCTTGTTTTGCTTGACCGTTTGCAGCAAAAATTGAGCAGATAAATAATAATAAAACGAATTTACTCATACTATAAAAGAGTTTTTTGATTCATTTCTTTTGGTTGATCTACTCCCATTAAATCTAAAATTGTAGGAGCAATATCGCCCAAGATACCATTTTTTATTGATTTTATTTCTTTGTCAATTAGAATGATTGGGACAGGGTTTGTTGTGTGTGAAGTATGAGGACTTCCATCAGGATTCATCATCGTTTCACAATTCCCATGATCAGCAATCAAGATGGTTGTATAGTCGTTTTCTAAGGCTGCAGTGATGACATCTTTAGTACAAATATCTACAGTTTCACATGCTTTTACAGCAGCTTCAAAAACACCTGTATGTCCAACCATATCTCCATTTGCAAAATTAAGACATACAAAATCTACATCTCCTTTTTGTAATTCAGGAATAATGGCATCTCTAATTTCATAAGCGCTCATTTCTGGTTTTAAATCGTAGGTTGCCACTTTTGGAGATTGACAAAGTAATCTCTTTTCTCCCTTGAATTTTTTTTCTCTTCCTCCAGAAAAGAAAAAAGTTACATGCGGATATTTTTCAGTTTCAGCAATTCGTATTTGTTGTTTGTTTGCGTTTTCTAAAACCTCTCCTAAGGTGTTTTCTATATTATCACTTTTGTAAATTACATGGATGTTTTTAAAAGCATCATTATAATTAGTGATGGTGACAAAATAAAGAGGAAGTTTGTGCATATTATACTCATGATTGTCACTCTGACTTAAAACATCGGTTAACTGTCTTCCTCTATCTGTTCTGAAATTAAAGAAAATAACCACATCATCTTCTTTAATTGTTGCCTTAGGATCTCCATTCTTATCAGCCATAATTATAGGTTTGATAAATTCATCGGTGATCATATTTTTATAACTTTTTTCAATACTCTCTTCAGCATTAGTTGAAGTTTCTCCAATTCCGTTTACTAATGCATCATAGGTTAGCTTTACTCTTTCCCAACGCTTGTCTCTATCCATGGCATAATATCTACCAGTAATTGTAGCCAATTCACCAGTGGTTTTTTTCATATGCTCTTCAATGTCGTTGATAAAAAATTTTCCAGACTTAGGGTCACAATCTCTACCGTCTGTAAATGCGTGTAAGAAAACGTTGTTTACATTATTTTCATTGGCTGCATCTAACAATCCTTTTACATGATTTATATGAGAGTGAATTCCTCCATTAGAAACCAAGCCTAATAAATGAACATTTTTATTGTTCTCTTTAGCGTAAGTAAAAGCGTTTAATAATTCTTTTTCCTTTGATAATTCTCCATCTCTAACAGCAATATTGATTTTTGCTAAATTTTGATAGATTATCCTTCCAGCTCCTAAATTCATATGGCCTACTTCAGAATTTCCCATTTGACCTTCTGGTAAACCTACATGTTCACCGTCTGTTCTTAACTCTGCAGAAGGATACAGATTATACAAAGAATTTATATAGGGAGTTTTTGCATTATAAATTGCGGAGACTTTTGGGTCTTGAGTAATACCCCAGCCGTCTAAAATCATCAAGATTACTTTCTTATTCATTAGTATAGATTGAATTGTAAAAGTAAGAAAGATTTTCAGGTGTTTATTAAAATTTTGCGAAACCGATAAAGTAGGTCAATTAACGAAATTCCAATAGAATTATTTTTCAGAGTTATTAATCTTAACATAAATTAAGAGATTAAGCCTTAAAGATGCTAATAAACTGTTAATCATTGTTTTTTTTTGAAACATTACATAATGTTCTCAGTCTTATAGGAGAAGTCAATCAAAATATTCATATAATTTAAAACAAGACAATCATGAAAAAAACCATTTTAACAATCCTTTGTGCTTCTTTGCTAACAGCAGTAAATGCGAACACAACAAAGAAAGCTATTCTAACAAACACATTAGAATACAGTATTAATTTAGAAGTAAACTCATTTTGTAAATTAATTCAGATGGGTGAATTACAAGCTGTTGAAGCTTTAATTGAAAACGGGCAAAACCTAAATGAAGTTTCTAGCGGATTAACGCCACTAATGTTTGCTGCAAGACATAACAGAGTAAGTATTTTAAAAGCGTTAATAAAAAACGGAGCAAAATTAAAAGTAAAATCTAGAAAAGGAGAAACCGCTTTAGATTGGGCAAAAAAGTCAAATGCAAAAGAGGCTTATAAGATATTAGAGTCCGCTATTAAAAATGAAAAAAAATTAAAAGCGCTTAAAAAAATTGAGAGAAGAAAAAATAGAAAAAACAAGAATAGTTAAAAAGGAAAAAGCTCTGAGAAATCAGAGCTTTTTTTTTAGAATTTGGCGAAGCCTATTAAATAAATAGCAACAACAAATACGATAGCTATCACAATAATTTTTTTTCTGAAACTTTTTCTGTTTTCTTCTTTTAGTTTTTCTCTAATTTCTCTTAATTGACTTTTTGTTGCCTTTTTCTTAAAATGCAATTCAGTTTTTTGAGAATACCCTCCATTTTCTGTTAAAATTTCCAAAGCGTTTTTACGAACTCTTTTATTGTTCTTTAGACTTGTAACCATACCACTTATAAAACTCATAGCAAAATAATTTAAAGTTATACTATATATGTAGTTGAGAATCTAAAAATGTTACAAAGTAGACTAGTAATAGTTCTTTTAAAATGTGTAATTTTACACCTTAATTTAGAAATATAATTACTGATTTATTATGGGATTATTAGGAATGTTTAGTCAGAAAGATGCAGCGGAAAACATACAAGAGTACTTAAATAAAGGAGCTGTTGTTATAGATGTTAGAACCATAGCTGAGTGGAATGAAGCTCACATAGAAGGATCAAAACATATTGTGTTAAATACGATTCCAGAAAATTTAGATGTTATTAAAGGATTTCAAAAACCAATTATAGCAGTTTGTAAAAGTGGTGGAAGAAGTCAGAGTGCTACAGACTTTTTATCTCAAAATGGATTGGATGTAATTAATGGTGGACCTTGGCAACAGGTTGCTCAATTCTTAGATTAATAATAATTATTAAATCCTTTTTTCCTTAAATTCTCTAGTCTTTTATATACTTTGAAAGAGGTTGTTAGTTTTCTAACTACAGCATAAGTACCTCCTAAAAGAGCACCCGTAAATGCTCCCATGATTCCCGGATCAAAATGATGACCTGTAATCCAGTATTTTATATAAAATACGATGATACCTATAAAAATAGAAATAATAAATACTTGAAATTTAGACTTAGAAAGATACGCGTATATTGAAGTAAGGAACCCTGTAATTATAGCGGTAGATGTAATTTTGGTCCAGAAAATAGCAAATAAGTGAGTTTCTGGGGGTAAGAAAAAAGAAGACATAAACAGGCCAATTGCAGTCCCTGCTATTAACCCCACTAATATTTTCTGAATCATTTTCATTTTGCTATGACTCAAAAATACACTTTTTTTCACTATCAAATATTATTAATGTTTCTTATCATCTAAAAAAATATTTCAGAGTGCTTTTTTTGAAGTTGATCCATCTTTTTTTGAATCGCTGCTAAAAATTTCTTATGCTCTTCTGATTTAGAATTAAAAGGCTTGTGATGCAAATCTTTTTGAATTTGAGCAACTTCTTCTAACGTTACATTTGCTTCATCTGAAATCCAATTCTCAGAAAATCGCTCCCAAATATAATTGACAGCAGTTTTACTTGGATGAATCATATCTTCATTATAAAACCGATAGTCTCTTAATTCATCCATCATAATTTCATAACTCGGAAAATAGAACACTTTTTCTCTTGGCTCTATAATTTTATGAATAGCTGAAATTAAATACGATTTACTTAACTGATTTTCTGCAAAACCATCTTTTAAATGACGAACGGGAGAAACGGTAAAAAGGAAATTCATATTCTGGTTTATATCTCTTATCAGAGCAATAATTGAGGCTAAGCTTTCAGTAATCTCTTCAATAGACAATAACTCTTTTATGAATTTTTTTTGTGGAACTTTATGACAATTCGCAACAAATAAATCGGATTCAATAAAACGATAAGCCCAAGATGTTCCCAAAGTTATTACGATATGTGAAACACTTAGGATTTGTTTATTTGTTGATTCGATAGCTTTGTTGAGGTTTTGCAACAAATCATCTTTTGAAGTTGAACTCATTTGAGAATGCGCATCAAAACAATGCCAACGCTCATTTAAAAAGAACACATCTTCCTCTGTATATTCTTTTAAATTGATGGCATTTGTAATAAATGTCTCAATCGCTTTTGGATGGAATAAGATTCCAAATGGATTTTGATTTGATTGAAATTTAAAATACTTGAATTTCTCTCCAATGTTCTCAGAAAAACACGAGCCCAATAAAAGAACTTTTGAATTGTAATCTATTGGATGTCTTGTTTCCTTAGAAAGTGGTATGTGAGTTTGGAGATTCAATGACTAATACTTAGCACGACAGGTTGGACATTCAAAACTGTTGTTTCCTTTTTTGAGTTTGATTCCGTCAATATGAGTGACTACAAAATCTTGAATAAAAGCATAATTAGCTTCATGATTGTTCACATCAATCTGCTTGTCTTTATACATTTCACGAATTTCATTATCATACTCTTGTTCACCCCAACAATTAGGACAAACACCTTCAGGAACTTCACTCTTAGTTTCTGTTGCTGGTTTTTTAAAAAAGGAAATAAGTTTTTTGATCATCACAATATGTTTTATTTCAAGTAGTCTTTAGCCTTACTCAAAGCTTCTGTAAGTCCTTCTGGTTTTTTACCTCCTGCAGTTGCAAAGAAAGGTTGTCCGCCACCGCCGCCATGGATGTATTTTCCTAATTCTCTTACTATAGTTCCAGCATTTAAGTTTTTCTCAGCTACAATTTCCTTAGAAACATAACACGTCAAAATTGCCTTTTCATTAGATTCAGTACCAAACAACAAGAATAAGTTTTTAAACTCGCTGCCTAATTCAAAAGCCAAGGTTTTAATTCCATTGGCGTCTAAATCTACTTTTTTTGCTAAAAACTGAACACCATTTATTTCTTCAAGTTCACTTTTTAAGTCACCTTTAAGATTCTTTGCTTTATCTTTTAATAATTGCTCTAGTTGTTTTTTTAATCCAGCATTTTCATCTTGCAAAGATTGAAGTGCTTTTACAGGTTCATTTGTATTATTGAGTAAGTCTCTCATTTCATGGAAAACTCGATTATTTTCAAAATAATAATCTTTGGTTGCATCCATGGTGATTCCTTCAATTCTTCTAATCCCTGACGCGACAGCTCCTTCAGATTTAATCTTAAAGTGCCAAATATCAGCGGTATTTTGAACGTGTGTTCCTCCACACAATTCAACCGATTGTCCAAAACGAATAGAACGAACAGCGTCGCCATATTTTTCGCCAAACAAACTCATTGCACCATCAGCAATAGCTTCTTCTTTAGGAACATTTCTTTCTTCTTCTAACGGAAGCTTTCCTTCAATTCTAGCATTTACAAAGTTTTCTACATCACGCAATTGCTCTACAGTTAATTTAGAAAAATGAGAAAAATCAAAACGTAAATATTTAGAATGTACAGCACTCCCTTTTTGGGCAACATGCGTTCCTAAAACTTCACGCAAAGCTTGATGCAATAAATGTGTAGCTGTATGATTTGCAGCAGTTCTTTCTCGTTGTTTTTTATCGACAACAGCAGTAAAATTTTGATCTAATTTTTTTGGAAGGTTTTTAGCGAAATGAATAATTAAATTATTCTCTTTTTTGGTATCTAATATATACACAACATCTCCAGTATTTCCTTCTAAATACCCTTTGTCACCAACTTGTCCTCCTCCTTCTGGATAAAAAGGAGTAGAATTGAAAACTAATTGAAATTGGTCGCCATCTTTCTTGGAAGTAACTTTTCTATATCTTGTAATTTTTGTCTTTGTTTCTAATGTATCATACCCTACAAACTCTTCTTTAATATCTTTTTGTAAAACTGTCCAATCTTCAGTTGATGATTCACTTGCAGAACGAGAACGTTCTTTTTGCTTTTTCATCTCAGTTTCAAACTCAGTTTCATCTAAGGTCAACCCTTTTTCACGAAGAATTAAAGAAGTTAAATCTACAGGGAATCCAAATGTATCATATAATTGAAAAGCTTTTTTACCAGAAATAACGGTAGAATTAGCGCTATCAATAATGCCATCTAATAAAATTAAACCTTGGTCTAATGTTCTTAAGAAAGAAGCTTCTTCTTCTTTTATTACATTTTCAATTAATTGTTTTTGAGCTTTCAATTCAGGAAATGCTTTTCCCATTTTTTTAGAAAGAATATCAACTAATCTGTAAATGAAAGGTTCTTTTTTGTCTAAGAATGTAAACCCGTAACGAACAGCTCTACGTAAAATTCTACGGATCACATAGCCAGCTCCAGTATTACTTGGTAACTGACCGTCAGCAATAGAAAAAGCAACTGCACGAACATGATCTACGATGACGCGAATAGCTATGTCAACTTTTTCATCCTGACCATATTTTACATTTGAAATTGCTTCGATTTCACGAATTAGAGGAGTGAAAATATCAGTGTCATAATTAGATTTTACATCTTGTAAAACCATACACAAACGTTCAAACCCCATTCCTGTATCAATATGCTTTGAAGGTAAATTCTCGAGCGTACCATTTGCTTTTCTATTGTATTGCATGAAAACCAAATTCCATATTTCAACAACTTGAGGATGGTCCATATTAATCAAACTCCTTCCATCTACGGTAGCTTTTTCTTCGTCGGTTCTAATGTCTACATGAATTTCAGAACAGGGTCCACATGGACCTTGCTCGCCCATTTCCCAGAAATTATCTTTCTTATTCCCCATTAAAATACGATCTTCTGGAATGATTTGTTTCCAGAAATCATAGGCTTCTTGATCAATAGGTAAATTGTCTTTATCTGTACTTCCTTCAAAAATAGTGACATACAAAATATCTTTAGAAATGCCATAAACATCCGTTAGTAATTCCCAAGCCCAGGCAATTGCTTCTTTCTTAAAGTAATCACCAAAACTCCAGTTTCCTAACATTTCAAACATGGTATGATGATAGGTGTCGTAGCCTACTTCTTCTAAGTCATTATGCTTTCCAGAAACACGCAAACATTTTTGAGAATCAGAAATTCTATTATTTTTTGGAACTCCATTTCCTAAGAAATATTCTTTAAAAGGAGCCATTCCAGAATTGGTAAACATCAATGTTGGATCATCCTTTAAAACCATTGGTGATGAAGGAACAATTTGATGAGATTTTTCTTTAAAAAAATCTAAAAATTGT
>TARA_R110000787_G_scaffold35798_1_pt1 | contig 25894 bp, 20 predicted proteins | sample TARA_R110000787 | Tara Oceans TARA_R110000787 (sample SAMEA4397920) | marine metagenome | biome: Polar Biome; feature: [DCM] deep chlorophyll maximum layer (ENVO:01000326); material: water (ENVO:00002006), including particulate matter (ENVO:01000060) such as... | depth 35 m | reverse complement strand
GAATATGTCGATACGGTTAATGATGAAGAACTGTTTAATAATGCTATGAGCGGTATGTTAACCAAGCTTGATAGCCATGCTGAATTTTTGGACGCCGAAGCTTATGAGAATCTGCGTGCTTTTACGGAAGGCGATGTAGGGGATATTGGCATCAAAGTTGAGTATCAATCAGCCTTGGGCTATTGGGTCATCACTGAGGTACTTGATGATTCACCTGCCGATAAAAAGGGTATCGCAGTTGGCGATTATCTACACCAAGTCGATGAGTTTAAGCTTGGCGAAGATGAAGAAAGTAACGATATCGAGCAGCTTTTGACAGGCATTGCCGGTACGCAAGTAGATGTGGTGACGTCCAAGGCAGGACGCCGTAAACATGTCACCACTTTACAACGTAATAATAGCCATCCTCAAATTATTGAAACTCGTTTTGTAGATGGTATGGCCATTGTTAGGTTACCAGCATTTCAAAATAATAGCCGTGAAAAACTGCTACAAAGTTTGATCGATTTAGATAAGCCTGTCACAGGAATACTACTAGATTTACGTGATAATCCAGGTGGCGTATTGGCATCCGCTGTGAGCGTTGCTAGCCTATTTATGACAGATACGGATGTGGTACAGATAAAGAGTCGCCAAGCAGATTCCCGTACATTGTCGACTAGAGGTGCAGCATTGCTTGAGGCGTTACCAGTAGTGGTATTGCAAAATCGCTATTCGGCGTCAGCGGCAGAAGTGTTGACCAGTAGCTTGCAAGCGCAAAAGCGTGGCACTGTCTTAGGTGAGGTCAGTTACGGCAAAGGCTCTGTACAATCGGTGATACCGCTTAACGATGAGCAAGCGGTCAAGCTCACGGTTGCCAACTATATGACTGCTTCAGGTAAAAAGATAGATGGTATTGGGGTAGAGCCTGATATCGCTCTATCGGGCAGTGAAAGCACGTGGGAGCAGCAAGCGCTTGATTTATTACGAAAGAAAGCACTTACTTCAGGTATTCGATTTGTACGCTCTGAGAAAAAGCCCGATCCTAAAAATAGTATTATCAAAAACAATACAGCTATAAAGAATGTTATTGAAAAACCAACATCTAAGGTAAAGCTCTAATCTAGTTGCAATTCTATATCAAAGCCCCTTATTCAGCTTGATCTTCTGCAATCTCAAGTTTGGTCATACGATAGCGTAAGGATCGAAAAGTGGTCCCTAATAGTTCAGCGGCTTGGGTTTTATTCCAGCCAGTTTGCTTAAGGGCAGTGATAATAAGTTGTCTTTCTTGCTCTTGAAGATAGTGCTCTAACCCTTGTGCTGGTAGCTGACCACTGACGCTGCTTTTTATCACGTTACTGTTTAATATATCAATATTGCCATCAATACTACTGTCGAGATTGGCTACAGAATCGGTCTTATCACTATTTGCATCCTTTTTTACTGACTCAGCGCGCTCCGCCATTGCTGTCACTGATTGCTGCTCTATTCCTATTGCGGAAGACGATGAGTCAGATATCGTACCGGATATCGAAGGTTGCTTCACTGCAGCATAGTGATGAGTCATCGTACGATAAGGGTGCAAATTAGCCGTTGCTTGCTGCGTCGAGACACTTTTGATAGATGATGCTTCTTCTCTATCGTCTTTATCTATATTTTCTATTGAATCAGATGTGTTATTTTCATTGATTTTTTGAGGCATACGCGCCTGTTGATGGGCATCTAAGTCAGATAAGCCGAGATGGCTTATATCAATAGTTGAGGTTTCAGCCAAAGTAACGGCACGTTCAAGTACATTACGCAGCTCACGGACGTTACCCGCAAAATCATGCTGCTGTAGACGCAGGCAAGCCTCTGTCGTTAATAAAGGCTTCGACTCCAACTGCCACTCTTCAGCAATCAGCGCTAAAAAATGCGTGGCTAACACTGGTATATCATCGCGCCGTGCATTCAATGTTGGTAATTTAAGCTCAATCACGTTAATGCGGTAATATAAATCCTGACGGAACAACCCTGTCTGTACCAGCTGGTTCAGATCTTTATGCGTGGCTGACAAGATACGAATATCGACAGGTACTTCTTTGGTATCACCAATCGCGCGTACAGTTTTTTCCTGAATAGCCCGCAGTAACTTCACTTGCATAGCCAAAGGCAGGTCAGCTACCTCATCTAAAAACAAAGTACCGCCATTGGCTTGCTGAAACAGCCCTTGCTTATCCGCAACGGCACCTGTAAAGCTGCCTTTTTTATGACCGAAAAACTCTGATTCCATCAGCTCTGATGGTATCGCCCCGCAATTTACCGGCACAAAACTGCCGTCACGCCGGGGGCTTAAGTCATGAATGAGCCGCGCAACGACTTCTTTACCTGTACCTGAAGCCCCTGACAAAAATACCGGCGCTTGTGAGCGAGCCAATTTTAAAATAGTGTTTTTTAAAGGATGCATTACCGCCGAATCACCAATAAGGCGCTCATCAAGCATCTGCTGTTCAGGTGAACGTTGCGGCGTGGACTTGGCAGTCAAATCTTGTTGTATTACCTTTAGCGCGTTTTCAACCAATTGCCGTAAGCGTGGTAGCTCAAGCGGTTTATTGACAAAATCAAAAGCTCCAAGCTTTAGTGCTTCAATCGCTAAATCCATACTACCATGCGCTGTAATCACCGCAATGGGCTTACTGGAGCTGGCACTGATATGTTTGACCAACTCTAATCCTGAACCATCAGGGAGTTTTAAATCGGTTAGACAAAAATCATAGTCATTGTCTTGCCAGTACGATTTCGCTTGCGACAATGTATAGGCAACATCACTTTTGATACCCATTTTGGTCAGGGTGATTTGCATCAAACGGCATAAATCTACTTCGTCATCAACGACTAGCGCGGTGGTTGTCATACATCATCTCATTGTTTTCAAGTGCTACAAAAGTATATAAAATAACGCTCTAAGGGTTTATCAGTCTTAATAACTGCATTGGTTACAGGTATTTTTTAATGAACAATATAAAGCCTTTTGTTTTACATTTTCTTTCAATTTTTTTTGAGAAGTAATTTTTTTCTTTAGATAAAAGTTGGACTAACGATGTCATTATGAACAGCAGGAAAAATTAGCCTAAAGCAGGTTTTTTGATGCTCAGGCACATACAGTAAGCGTGCCTGATTGGCTTCACAAAAGGCTTGTGATAAATATAGCCCAAGCCCTGTGCCTGATTGTTCGGTGGTAAAAAACGGATTAAATAAAGCGCTTAAATCATCTGCATTAACACCAGTACCGCCATCCAAAACATCGATTATAACATCGTTATCGGCACAATAAATTTCGATTTCCACAAAGGCATGAGGGTGGGCGTAACTACTATAGCGTAAACCATTATTGATTAAATTGATGAGTACCTGCTCTAACTGATGAATATCAAAAGAGATGGTAGGCTGGGTAAGAACATGTAGAAAGACATCATGTCCTTTAAAGTAATTGTCTAAAAATACAGGCATCCAATCAGCAAGGATAATGGTTTGTTGATTGGCCGTTTGCTGGCGCGACAGTTTTAATACGTCTTCGATAATGCGATTAACGCGTTTTGTTTGCGAAAATATCATTTTATAAAGCTCATGGTTGCCAGTCATCTGGCTATTTATATCATTATTAGCGAAAGGACTTAGGGCATTGTCATTGTCCATCTCGCTTTCTATAACATCTTCTATTAGCAACTGGCTAGCTTGCGAAATAGCTGCCAAAGGGTTTCTGATTTCATGAGCGATACTGGCGGTCAACTGTCCAAGTGAGGCGAGCTTTAATTGTTGCGCACTGGCTTGTTCACGGCGTAAATCCTCTAATATAATGAGTTTACTGTCGTCTTTTAACGGAATAATATCGACACGTAGCTTGCCAATGATAGAAGAGTTGGCAACAGCAGGCAGCTCATAAATAAAAGTACGCGTTAGTCCTGCGGCTACCGATAAGCAAGCATTAAACAATTGCAGATGTTGTTGGCCAAGTTGCTGCTCAAAAGCGGCTACTGGTTTTGACTGATTGTCATGACGGCTTGGGATGCTAAGTAGCTGATAAGCCGCAAGGTTGGCTAAGACCACTTGTTTGTCATCAATGACGATGACACCATTGACCATTTGAGAGATGACTTCTTGATTGATACTATTTAAACGCTCGACTTCTTTGGCATGGCGAACCGCCACTTTTTCAAGCTGTACCAAGCGCTGCGATATCGACCAGCTTAGACCGCCTACTGCCAAAAAGCTGGCTGACATGAGTAGGGCACTGCCTAAATTTGCCAAACTCATACTATTGGCAATGGCATAAAAAAACTGCTGATAAATCACAAAAATAATGGCAAGCAAAGTAATAATTAATGCTTGTGAGCCATGTAATAACATAAAGCTTGCTGCTACCACCACCATGTATAGCATGGTCAGCTGCAAATCAGGTGCGCCAGCGGTATAGAGCAGTAAGCTTAGGATAATGACATCTAGCGCCAACCCAAAAGCCAGCTGTCGGCGCATATGCTTACCAACGGTATAAAATAATCCTAGCAAGATTAAACTCAGCAAAACGTAAAAACTGAGCACGGTTTGCTGCAAGAAACTTGGCAATGATGGGCTGCCATCCGTGCGAACCGTAATATATACCATCAGCATAAAAAACAAGCTGACGATAAAGCGATAACTGCTATAAATCATCCCCAGTTTGCGTAACTGCGGCACAGGCAAAATATCATCTTGCTCTAGATAGTCAGTAATAACAGCGATAAGCTTGGAGGCAGATTTGGCAGGATTCATGGATTAATAACTAATGTGCTTAATGAGAGGGACTTGATAATTAGGGTTGAATAAGACCATGGCGAATCGCCAAATGCGTCAATTTCACATCACTATCGACATTTACTTTTTCATAAATACGATAACGATAGGTATTGATGGTCTTCACACTGACAAATAACTGGTCTGCAATTTGTTGAGGGCTTTGACAGTTGACCACCATCATTGCTACTTGCTTCTCACGATCACTGAGCAAATCAAAAGGGGAATTGGCATTATCAGATAATAGTACGTCAGCTAATTGTTCAGCGACGTCTTGGCTAAAGTAGCGTCCACCTTGATAGATTTTTTTGACCGCTCGTATCATCTCATCAAGCGGTGTGCCTTTAGTAATATAGCCATTGACGCCTGCTTTAATCAACATTGAGGGATAAGGTTGAGCTGACATACTACTAACTGCCAAAATTTTGATACCCATATCCAGCTGAATCAAGCGTTTGGTTGCTTCCAGACCGCCGATATTGGGCATATTGACATCCAGTAATATCACATCAGGACGCAGCTGTTTTGCCATCTTTATCGCCATATCACCGCTGTCTGCCTCACCGACGACTTCGATATCTGCACTATCTGCCAGCATACGGCTAATACCCATCCGCACCAAATCATGATCATCTACTACTAATACTCGAATCATTGTTATACTCTTTTCTATCTATCAGAATAAAGGGTGCACTGCTAAATTTAAGTCATCTTAATCAATCTATTTGACCAATAACACTCATTTACGCATAAAAAAGCCAATATTAATTGCTTTATTTGGACAGTAGAGACGTAATAAGGTGTCTACCAGCGTTAATGTAATGCTATATTGCGCTAATGTTAACTAATATTGCTGTAACATCAAGTAAGTGTAGTAAAATTTGAATGTGGCACTGAAATGCCATCTAATTGATTTAGTACATTAAACTTAAATGTAAACCATGATACACTAAAAATACAAAAACTCTATGTGAGTATCTACAAACACACCTATAAACGCTACGTACGTAGTTGGCGTCAGTCAGTATGTCACTGATGACAGCACGTAAGCAGGAGGCAGAATGAAGCAACTACCATTAACCAAACAGCAATTAATCGCTGCTATGATTTCATTGAGTTTGGGCAGTGTCGCACAAGCCGCACTTACAATTAATGGTAGCGCCAGCGCTGAGTCTAGTGCTCGCTTGAGCTGGGGCGGTGCCGATAGCTTGTCTGAAGCGCGCAGTATCATGTCTAGGTCTGGCAACAGCTCTACGATTAAAAAAATAGATAACGGTTCTGGTACAACCAGTATTACCAATACGACCAGTTTTGGTAGTAGTAATAACAACAGTTATAATAATGCCAATAGCTACAACACCACGTATCGCGGTAGTTTTGGCAACAGTAATATGATTCCGATCAGCACTGATTCGCGCAGTGTCGCGGTTATTGATGCAGAAACCGGTGAGTCAATTTATCAAAAAGATGCGGATATCGCGCGTCCAATGGCCAGTATTACCAAGGTAATGACGGCTATCGTGGTACTTGATGCCGGCTTAGATATGCGTGAAGAGCTAACACTTGATCCAGAAGATTTCGTTGGTCCAAAGCGTGCCAGCTCTAACCTAAAGTCAGGCGATCGTCTCAATCGTGCTGAGATGCTATTAATGGCATTAATGAAATCAGAAAATCCTGCAGCAAAAAGTCTTGCCCGTAATTATCCGGGTGGCTATAGCGCCTTTATACGTGCGATGAACCGTAAAGCACAAGAGCTTGGTATGAGTACCGCTTTCTTTGGTGACCCAACTGGTCTGGATAAGCGCAACGTAGCTTCCTCAAATGACTTGGTTAAAATGGTTCGTGCTGCTGGTAACTATGACGTGATTCGTCGTTTCTCAACCACTAAGAGCTATGATTTTTTTGTCTCTAACTTCTCAAGTGGTAACCGTACTTACAAAGCCAATAACACCAGCAGCTTAGTTCGTGATGGCAGCTATCCTATCGGCATCTCAAAGACAGGTTTTATCAATGAAGCAGGGCGTTGTGTTGTCATGGAGACGCGCGTCAATAATCGTCCTGCTATTATCGTAATTTTGGGTGCCAATAGCTCAGCAACGCGCTGGGGTGACGCCAAAAATATCTTAAATAGCTTGGCAACACGCCGCACGGTATAAAATTACAGCGTTAAATGAGCAGTATCAAAAGACATTTATAATAAAAGGCTGTTATGCGATATAACAGCCTTTTTATTATGTCAAAAACGTATTGATATTAAGGAGCATTACATGATTCAGCCATCAGTCTCTACGGTTTCTCATACTATACCTAAGCTATATTTGCTGACTAATGATGATGAGTTTAGCCTTTTATATCAAAAGTTAGAAGCCGCTTTAGCAACAGGATTGATTGCTCTTTTACAAATACGCCGTAAGCAGATATTGGCATTGCCTGACGGTGAGTCTGTTCTTTATAAAGAAGCGCTACAAATCGTTAATTTGGCTAAAACCTACAATGTGCCAGTATCGATAAATGACAATATTGCTTTGGCCGAAAAACTTGGTATCGGCGTGCATTTGGGACAGCAAGATGGTGATCTTAGTGAGGCAGCACAATCTTTAGCCCCGAAACAAATCATTGGTCGCACTTGTCATGGCGATATAACACTAGTCAAAGCTGCGAAAAATGAAGGCGCAAGCTATGCCGCCATGGGTGCAATCTTTGTTTCAACAACCAAGCCCAATGCTGCCACTATCTTACGCCAGCAACTGATAGAAGGCTGCCAGCAAGATATAAAAATATGCGTGATAGGCGGTTTAACGGCAGAAAACATCTCAGAGCTGGCAGGGTTACCTATTGCTTATATAGCAATCGTTGGCGATATCATGGATTTACCTGTCCATCAAATCGCGATGCGTTGTCAACAGTGGCATCAAGTACTTAATAAGTGGAATGTGCCTGCTGAATAAATACTATTTTAAAATATAAGCACGAATTTATTCAGCGTGCTGCATACATAAAGTTGCATAAGGCAATGCTTGCAAGCGCTGTGCTTCGATAGGCTCAGCGCATACCTCACATTCTCCATAGCTGCCACTGTCGATACGGCTTAAAGCGTGGTCTACAAAACCTAAGCTTTGCTGTGCCTCAACCATTAAGTTCTTGCGCATGTCATTCTGACGATAAGCAATCGCTTGATCTTCCCAATGTTCATTGAGATCATCTTGCGGATTTTGGATATGGTCCTCAATGTCAGCAATCCGAGTTTGGTACTCTTGTTTTAGTTGTAATAGATTTTGTTTGGCAGCTTCAAAGTCGATACTCATTGATTTCTCCGAATGGTTTATTGTTATGGCACAAGTACGCTATTGATCATAGATAGCTAAACGACTCAGTACCACCACAAAATGTTAATGAGAGTGTTATTAGTTTGAGAAGATAAATTTGCTTATCGCTAAATTTATCTTAGGTGACATATAAGTACAGACTATAAAACTGTTAGAATACACCGCCTTAAATACTTGTTAGGACAGTTTTCTAAAACTGCCAGCAATAGGATTTGATGAAATAAATTTGCTAAAGAATATCCAATAAACCGTTGGCGAACCGTCATACAGATTGATAACAGATGATATATAGGAGCAGGTAATGAATTTTTTGCGTATGAGCGAGCTGAGTTTGACCGATAAAGTAGTGTTGATTCGTGAAGACCTTAATGTCCCTATTAAAGCGGGTAAAGTGGCTAGTGATGCACGCCTGCAAGCAAGTTTGCCGACGATTAAGATGGCGCTAGAAAAGGGTGCAGCAGTGATAGTCTGCTCGCATTTAGGACGCCCGACAGAAGGCAATCCTGAAGCCATTTATTCGTTAGCACCCGTTGCTGACTATTTAAGCGATAAACTATCCGCGCCTGTTACGCTGAATAGTGATTACCTTACTCAAGGCGTCGCTATCGAAGCAGGTGAAGTCGCACTGCTAGAGAACGTACGTTTTAATGAAGGCGAAAAGAAGAATGATGCAGCGCTTGCACAAAAATATGCTGATTTGTGCGATATATTTGTGATGGACGCTTTTGGCACAGCACATCGTGCCCAAGCATCAACAGAAGGCGTGACCCAAGCGATGTATAAAGCTGGTAAGACCGCCTGTGCTGGACCTTTATTGGCAGCAGAGCTTGATGCTTTAAGCCTAGCACTTGAAACGCCAGCACAACCTATGCTCGCTATCGTTGGTGGCTCAAAAGTTTCTACCAAATTAGAGGTTTTACATAGTTTGGCTGAGCTTTGCTCACAGATTATCGTTGGTGGCGGGATTGCAAATACCTTCTTAGCCGCGCAAGGTCATAGTGTTGGTGCGTCACTTTATGAAGCAGATCTGCTCGATACAGCTCGTGAAATCATGGGTAAAACTGAGATTTTATTGCCTGAATATGTCGTCGTTGCTGATAAAAATGAGATTGATTTTGCAGATTTCACAGGCTCGCTTCAAAAGGCAGTTGCTAGCATCAAGTCTGTTGATGCGATTGGCGATAATGACATGATATTAGATATCGCACCAGAGAGTGCCATGAAATTGGCAGAGGCGATCAACGATGCTAAAACCATCTTATGGAATGGTCCAGTCGGTGTTTTTGAAGTGGATGCGTTTGGTCAGGGTACTCAGATAGTGGCAGAAGCGGTCAAAAACAGCCAAGGTTTCTCGATTGCAGGTGGCGGTGATACACTTGCTGCGATTGATAAATATCAAGTGGCTGATGGCGTCAGCTACATGTCAACGGGTGGCGGTGCGTTCTTAGAGTTTGTAGAAGGTAAAATCTTGCCAGCGGTTGCTGCTTTACAAATTAATGCATAACCTCTTAACGATACTTCAGCAGATGAGTAACATTAGCCGTACAACTTAGCCGCAGTATCTAAGGTACGCTGTACGGATAATATTTTGGCTACTATTCATATCTTATTGTTTTCAAGGCAATAAGTTCGAATCGTCATCGATTATTATTAAGTGGTAATTATTTGTTTCTATACTGAAAATTGTTATTGCATGTCCAATTTGCACTCTATAAAATAGCGCAAACCATGTATTTGACATGCTTTATTTATGAGGGATTTATTATGTTAAAACGTCATTTATTACTTGCTAGTGTTCTTGCCGGTACTTTTGCAATCACTGCATGTAGCCAAGAAACACAAGATAAAACCGATGCTGCTGCTGAATCAGCTGGCGAAGATGCTGCTGCGAATACAGAAGCCGCTGCTGCTGAAGCTGAAGTAGCTGCCCAAGAAGCGGGCGCTGAAGCTGCAGAAAATGCTGAAGTTGCTGGCGCTGCTGCGACTGATGCACTAGCAAATACTGGCGAAGCGGTTGTGGTAGGCGCAAATGAAGCCGTGTCCGCTACTGCTGGTGTGGTTGCCGATGGCGCAGCTGCTGTTGAAGATAAAGCTAGTGAAAATGCAGTAGAAGCAGAGCAGCAGTACTAATCAGCAGTTTTGATTTTAAGTATTAGTGATACACATCAATTGTTTTATAAGCCTATAAAATATATAAAAGCTTTGGTAATTGCCAAGGCTTTTTTTATGGATAAAAATAATCAATTTGATCCATAAAAAGCAAGTCATGAATTTTTTATAGACGAAATCGTCTATCTAGCTGTGCAAATAAGGTATAAAAACCAAACAGACAAACAAATAGTCAGTTAAGCGCTACGAAGCGCTGGTAATTTTTGCTATAATCACGGCGTAATAATGACGAGCAGAAAGCAGTGGTTTTTGTTGGCTTATAATGGAATACCCATTGCAAAGCTAGGTCGCAGTGCAAATGTGGCAACGTCTTATTGTTAAAAATGATGTTTTAATATCATTTTCAAAATACTATTTTTAGAATATAACCAGAGAGCGTTTTATGGCCTTAATATCGTTACGTCAACTTTTGGATCATGCTGCTGAACACGGCTATGGTGTTCCTGCTTACAATGTTAATAATTTAGAGCAGATGCGTGCCATTATGATGGCGGCTGACGCCTGTGACTCTCCTGTGATTGTACAAGCCAGTGCCGGTGCCCGTAGTTATGCAGGCTCTGCATTTTTGCGTCATCTGATTATTGCTGCTATCGAAGAGTGGCCACATATTCCAGTCGTTATGCATCAAGACCACGGTATGTCACCTGCTATTTGCCAACGCTCAATTCAGCTTGGCTTCTCATCAGTGATGATGGACGGCTCGCTTGGTACAGACGGTAAAACGCCGATGGATTATGACTATAACGCCAGCGTGACTCGCGAAGTAGTCAAAATGGCTCATGCTTGCGGTGTTTCAGTCGAAGGCGAGATTGGTTGCTTAGGTAGTCTTGAAACTGGCATGGCAGGCGAAGAAGATGGCTCTGGCGCAGAAGGCGTATTGGATCACGAGCAGCTATTGACCAGTGCTGATGAAGCAGAGCAGTTCGTTAAAGACACTAACGTCGATGCGTTAGCGATTGCTATCGGTACCAGTCATGGTGCTTATAAGTTTACGCGTCCACCGACAGGCGATATCTTATCGATTGAGCGCGTCAAAGAAATTCATGCCCGTATTCCTAACACTCACCTAGTTATGCATGGTTCATCATCAGTACCACAAGAATGGCTAAAAGTCATCAATGAAAATGGTGGCAACATCGGTGAGACTTATGGTGTGCCTGTCGAGCAAATCGTTGAAGCGATTAAGCATGGTGTGCGTAAAGTAAATATCGATACCGATTTACGTTTGGCATCAACAGGCGCGATTCGTAAATTCCTTGCAGAAAATCCTAGCGAATTTGATCCACGTAAATACTTCAAAGCCTCTATGGTTGCGATGTCAGATATCTGTACCAATCGTTTTGAAGCCTTTGGTTCAGCGGGTCAAGCGCATAAGATTCGTCCAATCAGTCTTGAAGGTATGGTTAATTTTTACTAGTAAGCTGACATGGTAAAAGAGATTGATTGATAGTTAGATGATGGTTTAGCTCATTTTTATAATAGTCTATATAAGAGATCGTGGATTATGATTGGATTGATTAATGGACAGGTGCAATACTTAATGGCACCGACTGCCTGTATCATGACCACCTCTGGTGTTGGCTATGATATTGAGCTACCATTGCCGTCATTTTGCCAATTGCGTCTTAACGAGCAGGCGAGCATTTGGACGCATTTCCATGTGCGCGAAGATGCGCAGCTGCTCTATGGTTTTATTGACCGTAAAGAGCGTGATGTCTTTCGCCAGCTGATTAAAATCAACGGTGTTGGGGCAAAAATGGCATTAGCAATGCTATCTGCAATGTCAGCTGCTGAGCTAAAAATGCATGTCGAGCAAGATTCAGAAGCGGCATTGACACGTATCCCAGGTATCGGCAAAAAGACAGCGCAGCGTTTATTGATTGAGCTAAAAGATAAGCTGAAAAATATCGAAGTCGACAGCAGTCATTTAGAATTTGCTATGCAGCCGGTACCAATATCTGCTGAAGGAAGTATCATTGCTGAAGTTGAAGGCGCGTTGATTAGCTTGGGCTACAAAGAAAAAGAAGCTCAGCAAGCTATTAAGGCGGCAAAAAGTAATGGTGAGACATTTGCAGATACACAGAGTTTGTTAAAAGCTACCTTGCAGCAATTTCAAAGTTTTAAATAAGAGTATCTTTCAACACAACATTAATTAAAAAAACAGCGATTGAAAATAAGCGACATTAGATGTCGCTTATTTTCGTTTTAGCACCTGCTTTATCATGTTTTGCATGACTTATGAGCAGCGTTTGGTTATGCTATTTATTACCTAATCTTTTAAAAATAATGCTTTAAGCATAATGGCAAAAACTATGATGCAAGATCGTTTGATTAATCCGCTAGAAGGGGCGTCAGATGCCCCTGATGCCAATATTCGACCAGCATTATTGGCGGAATATATCGGTCAGCCCGTCGTACGCGAGCAGATGGAAGTCTTTATTCAAGCGGCACGGGCGCGTGATGAAGCGTTGGATCATACGCTCATCTTTGGACCACCAGGCTTAGGAAAAACGACCCTTGCCAATATTATTGCTCGCGAGATGGGTGGCAATCTACGTTCTACTTCAGGGCCTGTCCTTGAGCGCGCTGGCGATTTGGCAGCGATGCTGACCAATTTGGAAGCTGGTGATGTCCTATTTATTGATGAGATTCACCGCTTAAGTCCGGTAATTGAAGAAATTCTTTATCCAGCGATGGAGGATTTTCAGCTGGATATCATGATTGGTGAAGGACCAGCAGCACGCTCTATTAAGCTTGATTTGCCGCCATTTACGTTAGTTGCAGCAACCACCCGAGCCGGATTATTAACGTCACCACTGAGAGATCGCTTTGGTATCGTGCAGCGACTAGAGTTTTATAATATTGCTGATTTAACCACCATTGTCAGTCGTGCAGCGCGGTTGATGCGCGTGCCAATGAGTGAGGATGGGGCCGTTGAAATTGCGCGCCGTGCACGTGGTACGCCAAGGATTGCCAACCGTCTATTACGACGTGTACGTGATTATGCTCAGGTCAGAGGCGATGGCAGTATTAATGGCGCAATTGCTGGTAGTGCGCTCGATATGCTCGCAGTCGATAGACGTGGTCTCGATCATTTGGATAGACGTTATATTGAGATATTGCACGAGCGTTTTGACGGTGGACCTGCTGGCGTTGAAGCGGTGGCAGCAGCGATGGCTGAAGACCGCGGTACGTTAGAGGATGTGATTGAGCCATACCTTATCCAACAAGGCTATGTACTTCGGACTGCACGTGGTCGAGTATTAACGCAGATGGCGATCGATCAGATGCTATAAAGTTAGTCTAAAAAAATGTGCCTACACTTAATTAGAATATTAAATGTAGGCACATTTTTTTTGTTTTATTTTTTATAGTATCTATTAAATAGTGGATGAAGGCTCAAGCCAAACGCTTATGCCTATCTATTTTTAATAAGTACTTGTTATTGTCAGAAGTCTTTTAGTCAAAGCTACTAACGGTTTAGGCTAAGATACGCCACACGACTGCCAAAATCGCTAAGAGGTAAAAAATAGGTGATAGCCAACCGATAACTTGTGTTGCAATGGCTATGAAAATAGCAAAGCCCGCCAGCGCCAACCAATCTCGGCGACGGTCGTTTAGCATATCGGCACGGATTTGTTGAATCTCACGCAGTTGACTGTCTTGACGTGATCCTTGTGAAGCAAGGCTCTGTAACCCTTGATCTAGCAGTCTTGGGATATCAGTGGTCGATAATAAAATCTCAGGCAACTGCTGACGTAGCTGTTGTAAATTACGCATCGGATCAAGCTGCTCCTTAATCCAGCTGCTTAAGATTGGCTTGGCAAGCGACCAGATATCAAGATTAGGATACAAGTCGCGACCAAGTCCTTCGACATGCACTAAAGTTTTGAGCAGTAGCATCAACTGCGGTGGAATACTCATATGATGGCGGCGGGCGATATCTAATATTTGCATTAATACACCGGCAAAGTCGATATCGTTAATGGATTTTTGTAACATCGGACCGACAGTGCGTTTCATATCACGCATCAATGCATGCTTATCAGCACTTGGCGGTATCCAGCCAGCTCGACTGACGATATCAACCATCGCTGTAAAGTTGTTATTCATCACGGACAATAACATTCGCGCGACGATAAGCTGATCGTCCTTTGATAAGGTGCCCATGATGGCGCAATCAAGCCCAATATAACGCGGCTCATGTCCTAAGTCCACGGCGGCCATATTTGCAGTCAAGGTATTGACTGGCGGCGTCTCGACAAAAACATTGCCGGGGTGCATGTCGGCATGGAAGAAGTTATCACGGAATACTTGGGTAAAAAATATCGTTAAGCCTTTTTCTGCCAATGCTGCACGGTCATAGCCTAATTGATCAAATACCTCAATTTGTGAGATTGGAACGCCTTGTATACGCTCCATGACCATGACATTTTTATTAGCATCATAGACTTCTGGCACATACATCAAGGCCGAGCCCAAAAAGTTGTTGCGCATCTGCGTTGTATTGTCTGCCTCTAATGTCAAGTCTAACTCGTTGAGCATGACTTGACGGTAGTCTTCAACAATATCGATGATGTGTATGGCACGAGCTGCTTCGATACGCGCCGATGCCCAATTAGCGAGTTCTCGTAGCAATTCAAAATCTGCAATAATGGTCGTGCGAATATCAGGACGAACCACTTTGACCACCACTTCACGCCCATCATGCAGCGCAGCGGTATGTACTTGGGCAATAGAAGCAGCTGCTAGAGGCTTGACGTCAAAACGCGCAAATAAAGAGCCAATAGATTGACCGAGACCGTGTCTAGGGTCTTGGATTTGCGCAATCGCAATATCAGAATCGAAAGATTTAACTTTATCTTGCAGTTGAATAAGTTGCGCAATAATCTCAGGTGGCACGAGGTCACGGCGGGTCGAGAGTAATTGTCCAAGCTTTAAAAACAGTGTGCCCATATCTTCAAGCGCGTATTTAATCGCATTAGGCTGATGCTTTTTACCCCACGCAGCTGGATGCATACGGATTAAACGCACCAAAGGCTGTAGTTGCGGCGCCTCTTCGACAGAAAAATGAGTGTCAATACGATAGGTGGCGGCAATGCGCCATAGCTCAAGTAAACGGGCGCGATGGGATAATAGCATGAGATATAAATACTCTAGATAAAGTCAAAAATAAGGTAGGCGTTGTAGAAAAGACAATTATCTACTATGAGTTAAACGTGCTTGCTCATCTTTAATAGCGGCTAGTTTGGCTTCTTCACGTTCAACATCGGCGCGCAGTTTCAGTAGTTGCTGCTTAAGCGCATTTACTTCAGTTACATCTATTGGGTCAGGTGCACTATTACCTGCAACATCGTTTGCCCAATCGCTAACATCGTTAAAAGCACGCTTGGCACTATGACGCCAGCTGCCTTTGAGCTGCGATATCAGGAGGTGCAACTGGCTCGCCATCGATTTACCAATAAATGGTTCAAGTTGTCCCGCAACATCAGGATCAAAGCCTGCAACCAATTGATTGAGTTGCATAAGTACTTTGTAATCGCCCTCAATAGGCAAGTTGCCTTCTGTACCGCGCATGAGATTCAGTAGCTGGGCAGGATTATCAACGGTAATAATACAATCTGGGCGGCTATGACCAAGACGCGCACGATCCATACTGGCTTTTTGACGCTCATTCATAGCGCCACTTTGCTCAAACACACTTTCAGTCGTCACTGGCTCAAAACGCAAGCGCTCTTGGGTGAATAGCACATCTAAATTCACCTCAGGCGTGCCCATGTTGAGACGCAGTACTTTGCCAGCAAGTGGCGCTAAACCCGCTTTGGTAATTTCATCACTGGCAATAGCCATATTAATTAGCTTTTCAGCACCGGCCAAAAGTAGAACAGTCAGCATAAGGCTCTCGCATAGTCAGTTGAGCGCCTTAAAAGAGCGCATTATTTATAAATATAAGTTGCCATCATTTTACATAATGGCACTTTTATCGCTATGTATTGTAATTTAAAACTTAATCTTATGCTTTAAAGCCGCGATGTACCGCGACGATACCAGCTGTCAGATTATGATAATCACAATTTTCAAAGCCTGCTTGCTCCATCATCTGCTTTAGTGTCTGCTGATCAGGGTGCATACGAATCGATTCAGCTAAGTATTTATAGCTTTCTGAATCGTTAGCAACCAGCTTACCCATCATCGGTAGCGCTGTGAATGAATATAAATCATAGGCTTTTGATAATGGCTCAAAGATAGGTTTTGAGAATTCTAGTATTAATAAGCGACCACCTGGCTTAAGCACACGGTACATCGATTTTAACGCAGCATCTTTATCTGTGACGTTACGTAGACCAAAGCTGATGGTCAGCAGATCAAAGCTATTATCATCAAATGGCGCTAGGGTTTCAGCGTTCGCCAAAACAAAATCGACATTATTACAGCCAGCATTAATCAAGCGCTCACGACCAACTTCTAGCATTGCCGCATTGATATCAGACAACACGACTTTACCGTTGCGACCGACTTCACGGCTAAAGACTTTGGCTAAATCACCCGTACCGCCAGCGATATCTAATACATGTTGACCAGCACGCACGCCAGATAAGCTGATGGCATAACGCTTCCACAAGCGATGAATACCAAATGACATCAAGTCATTCATGATGTCGTATTTTTTGGCGACAGAGGTAAATACGTCAGCCACACGTGCTTGTTTTTCTGCTTTATTAACGGTCTTATAGCCAAAATGGGTTTCTTCATGACCATCAGTATCAGACGTATGTGGATTATTGATATCGTCACGCTGGTTAAAAAGCGTTTGCTTAGTGGCTTGAGTATTTGTCTGTGCAGCGTCATTTACAGTGCTATTTTGGGCGTGGTTTTCAGTATTGGCATTTGGCATAGTGGTTTGTTGCCCTTGTGGCGTTCCTATGGGTAAATCTTCAACATGAGTAAAGTCATTGTTAATAACACTTGTAGCGGTATTTTGACGTGCTTTTACTTGAGCGGTAATATTTTGGTTATGAGTGATACTGTCTTGAACCAATTTATCTTGTATACGGCCATTAGTCGTCGTTTTATTATTTACATGATCAGTCATCGCGGTGTCCTATGATTTATTTTTATGCTTGTTTTTAGTCAGATAAAATACTAATAGTTGTTGAGACAATAGCGCTTATCATACACCAAACGCAGCGGGCTTACCGTCATTATCCATGGCATGGACTTCATCAATAACTTCAAGCTCGCGCGCGCAAAACGGTTCAATAAAGCTGCTCACACTTTTTAATGGTTTCATGGCTTTAAAGCCTGAATCGATAAAATCATAAAGCGGCTGAAAGTTGTAGCGATACGCGGTGCCTTTAGCCATCGCAAAAGCTTTTTTGAGCATAAAGGAATTCAAGTCTTTGTCAGTACGATAGCAGACGTCTTTTAAGTTATTAATCTGTACACGGCGCTCATCAGCTTCATCAACCGTACGGTAAGCGAGTAGCATATTTTCTTCATTGACGGCTAACTCTTGTTCGAGTAACCACTGCGCCAAATGCAAGTCGAGCTCAATCGCCAATATAGACGCTTGAATGCCCATACTGCCAGCTTCTAAAGATGATTCTTTGGCAAGACGCTCAAGTTTCTTGGCTTTAGGGAGAATGCGTCCTAATTGTTCTGCCAGTACTTTAAATTCATCACCACCATACAGCTGCGTTAAAAAATAATCTGCCATTAGCTGGTTTTTCGGTTGCTCAAACAGCGTGCTATGCGTACGCTTGATACGGGCTTGTTGCCATGATTGCACTTCATTAAGCTTCTTATTCAATGCAGCGTCTTCATGATGTGGCAGCGCCCAAAAGCGGTCAAGGTGCTGTTGTAAGTTGGCTAAAGCAGACATGGCAGGTCATCCTATAAAAATAATAATAGTCATCAAGTTGATAATAAAAGCTGGATAATAAGGGGGCTGGTTAGCGCTAAGTTTTCTACTTATAGGCAGCTATTAAACCATGCTCTTAAGATGTTGTTCACCTTAAAAGAAAATAAGACAGAATACAAATGCCAAACTGTTACATATAAAGATTGCTCAGCGCTTTCAGATAGTCAATTTATAAGACTTTATAACACAAATTACATAGCCACGTTATTTACTAAAAGAGCGTAGTGCTATGATAAAACAACTTAGCTATTTTAGACGATTATTTTAAACCAATTATTTGATAAGACTATAGCGAGCATAAACATGAGCAAAAAAAAGAATAAAACAGACAAGTCAGCAGAAGATGTGAGCGCGCCATTTAACGAGCAAGTCGTTGAGCAGCGTCTTATGCCCAATCCTTTGAGCAAGTTTTCAATGGATGAAGATGCGCTGCGATTGGCATTGGTTACAGCCCAGTTCGCTCTGCGTGCGACGCGCCAGCCAGAATCACCGAGTACTGATAAAGCCATTGGGTTATTAGTATTAGTCAATGGTATGGAGCAGGCAGGTAAGGGGACGGCGGTAACGCAATTGCGCCAGTGGGTCGATCCGCGCCTGCTTAAGGTCGAAGCAACCATTGGTTATTGTCCTTTAGCACACCAACCGATTTGGCAGACGCATACCAAAGCCATGCCGCGCCACGGTGATGTGATGGTATATTTTGGCAACTGGTATGCAGATTTACTTTATAACGTGATGCGCATGGCAAGCACAGAGAGCGAAAAGTCAGAAAAAAATAAGAAGAATAGGGATATTGAAGCGTTACCAATTGGTCAATGGCAAGACTATTTACGCCAGCAGCTAACGGAATTGCAAGCTTTTGAGCAAGACCTTGTGGCAAATCAAACGCAGCTACTAAAGTGCTGGTTTCATGTCGATATCGAGACTTTGCAGGCGAGGCTTAATGATGACGAGCCAGATCCGAAATTTCTATACCAAATTGATTGGCATGATATGACGATAGTGGCTAAGTTCAATGAAGTTGCTGCCGAATTATTACGCCAGCAAGGCGATTGGATTATCATCGATGGCACAGATAAATCGCAAGCAGCCATACATTTTTGTCATGAAGTCTTACATGCGATGCAAAAAGCGTTGTTTAGCAGCCGAGGAGAAAACAGTGCAGAATCAGATCAAGCACAAGATTCAAAGGGTACTCATAATAATCAAATAGAGTATCAGTCAATAAAGTTTGAGCGAGTAAAAATACCTAAGGTACTTACTGATATCGAAGATTCAGATATTGATAAATCTGACTACAATGACGCATTGGCTAAGAAGCAGGCACGCTTGGCAGAACTGTTACGTGCGCGTCAAGGTCAACATGTGGTGTTTGCCTTTGAAGGTATGGATGCAGCAGGAAAGGGCGGCGCTATTAAAAGACTGGTGGCGCCACTTGATCCACGTGAATATCAAATTTATAATATTGGCGCGCCCATGTTATATGAGCTACAGCATCCTTATTTGTGGCGTTTTTGGCAAAAGCTTCCGAACGAGCAGACAGACCGCATCAGCCGTATTGGTATTTTTGATCGTACTTGGTATGGGCGTGTCTTGGTAGAACGTATTGAAGTCTTTGCGACGGATGATGAGTGGCAGCGCGCTTATGATGAAATCAATCGCTTTGAAGCTGCCTTGGCAGCGTCAGGTACTCTGGTCATCAAGTACTGGCTGGCAATCGATAAAAAAGAGCAGCTTAAGCGTTTTGAGGAACGTGAAGAAACTGCATACAAACAATTTAAATTGACCGACGACGATTGGCGTAACCGTGATAAATGGTCAGATTATGTACAATCGGCGGCTGATATGCTGGCACGTACGGATACTAAGAACGCCCCTTGGTGTGTGATCGCTAATAATGACAAGCGCCAAGCGCGTTTAGAGGTGTTAGACCACGCTATCGAGCAGCTATCCGCGTTGCTTGCTGCCAGCTAAGTCATAAAGTGCTACATAGATAAGTTTTCTTAAAGCCTTGGAATGCGTAGCAAATGCTAAGCGGAAATTATTTATCTTATAGAAGCACTTTTAAGCCTATTCTTAAGCAGCTACCTATTCATTTATAGCTATTAATTTCCGCTGTTATCACTTGAATTGACTATGGCAATTCAAGTGTGTGTTGGCTAAAAATAACCCTATAACGTCTGATCTAAAGTGTATATTTCTTAAATCTTATATTCACAGTTACAAATCTTGTAATATCATCATGCATTATGCGTCTATATTTAATATAATAGGCGCGTAATGAGCGTTGCTATCTATTAAAATAGCTTGGTCTTCTGTTTATTTGTCTTTAATATCAATGTATTATTCACGATAAATAGCTTGTATAGAAGAACGCTATTATCATAAAAACGTAAGCCGCAAGATGCTTTAATCAGACGATTTGGCAATACCACTTGCGGCTTTATGACATTTTACTTAGGCGTTTTATCTTAGTTTCTGATTGTCGTTAAGCTCAATTGCTTATTTGCAAATGGCTATAACCGCTAAGATAAGATAATAAGGAGGGTGTCAAAGCATTGAGGCAGCTGTCTCAACACAGTATTCTAAAATTGTATTTCAAATAACCACGTTGCGCGCATGTTATTGTATTTTTGGGTAGTAATAATCACATCATTAATAGCCGCGTAATGTCATCATTTGTCAATAATTTCAATCAGCTTACGCAGGACGTATCAACGTATGGGTATTAGCAGCAGCTCTACAGAACCAACAAAATCAGTCGGCTCTATGAGAATCAATCTATTTTTTGCCATTTTAATGATTGGAATGACCGCCTACTTTTTGTGGTGGGGTCTAGATTACACCATGCACCAGCAGACGACGCTATTTATTGTCGCTACTGCTTTTGGTGTTTTTATGGCATTCAATATCGGCGGTAATGATGTCGCCAACTCTTTTGGTACCTCAGTCGGTGCAGGGACCTTAACCATCCCGCAAGCGCTAGGTATCGCGGCGATATTTGAAGTATCAGGCGCCGTGCTGGCAGGCGGTGAAGTGACCGATACGATTCGAAGCGGCATTGTCGATTTAGATGGTCTTTCAGTAACGCCCAACCAGTTCATTTATGTCATGCTTTCAGCGCTCATTGCTGCTGCATTTTGGCTGTTGTTTGCCACCAAAAAAGGCCTGCCGGTTTCGACTACACACGCGATTATTGGCGGCGTAGTTGGTAGCTCTATTGTATTGGGTATCACCTTAGGTGGTACTGAAATGGCATTGTCGACAGTGAATTGGGGCAAGATTGGCACGATCGCCATCTCTTGGGTTTTGTCACCGCTACTAGGCGGCGTTTTGTCTTATCTGCTATATGGACAGATTAAGAAAAACATCATTGAATATAATGATAAAACAGAGGCGCATATTGCTACTCTGAAAGACAGTAAAAAGACGTTAAAGCTGACGCACAAAGAGTACTTGGATGGTTTAACCGAGTCTGAGCAGTTGTCTTATACGTCAGCGATGTTGCGTGACCAAGAAATCTATAAAGATGATGATTGCGTCGTTGAAGATTTAGAGACGAACTATTACAAAGAACTTTATGAGATTGAAAACGAGCGCAGCAACCTCGATACCTTAAAAGCACTCAAGCAATGGGTGCCTATTATTGCGGCTGCAGGCGGCGCAGTCATGGCCTCTTTGGTCATCTTCAAAGGTTTAAAAAACGTCAATAATGGTATGACGACGTTGCAAGGCTTTTTAATTATGGGGATGATCGCAGCATTAGTATGGCTTGCGACTTATATTTATACTAAGAGTATCCGCGGTAAGCACAAAGAAGATTTGACCAAAGCCACGTTTATTATGTTTAGCTGGATGCAAGTCTTTACTGCATCAGCGTTTGCTTTTAGTCATGGTTCTAACGATATTGCCAACGCTGTTGGTCCATTTGCAGCGATTATGGATGTTATCCGTACCAATAGTATCTCAACAGAAGCAGCAGTACCACCTGCTGTGATGTTAACCTTTGGTGTGGCATTGATTGTCGGTCTTTGGTTCATCGGTAAAGAAGTGATTCAGACTGTCGGTACCAATTTGGCAAAAATGCATCCTGCTTCTGGTTTCTCAGCTGAGTTGGCTGCAGCTGCGGTTGTGATGGGTGCGTCGACGATGGGCCTACCAGTATCGAGCACGCATACCTTGGTCGGTGCTGTACTTGGCATTGGTATCGTCAATAGAGATACCAACTGGGCGCTGATGAAACCAATTGGTTTGGCATGGATTATTACCCTTCCTGCAGCAGCAAGTATGTCTGCAATCAGTTATATAGTGCTGATAAATATCTTTTAAAAGTTGAAATCAAAGTCATTTAATTTTTGATTAATACAAATAAAAAACGCTTATCGATATCATATCGGTAAGCGTTTTTTTATAGAAAAATATAGGTGTCATCTATATATTAGTCAGTACCAAACTGCTTACGCTTCTTAGCAAAAAAGCGGTCTAAGCGATCCATAGCGTCTTCTAAGTCGTGTAAGTTGGGTAAAAACACCAAGCGGAAATGGTCATTTTTATCCCAGTTAAATCCTGTGCCTTGTACCATCAAGACGTTTTCTTCTAACAATAAATCCATCATAAACTGCATATCATCTTTGATAGGGTAAATCTCAGGATCCATCTTTGGAAAGCAGTAAAACGCGCCTTGTGGCATGGTACAAGAGATACCTTTTATCGCATTAAGACGGGTCACTGCCAACTCGCGCTGCTTGTACAAGCGCCCTTTTTTAGACGTTAGGTCCTTCATGCTTTGATAGCCACCCATCGCTGTCTGAATCGCATATTGTCCTTGAACGTTAGAACACAGACGCATAGATGCAAGCATATCTAAACCTTCGATAAAGTCAGCCGCATGTTCTTTACGACCTGAAACCATCATCCAACCGGCACGAAAGCCTGCGATACGATGTGATTTTGATAAACCATTATAGGACAACACCAATACTTCATCGGTCAAAGTGCTCATCGGCGTATGTTCCATATCATCATAGAGAATACGGTCATAAATCTCATCCGCCATGATGATTAAATCATGCTCTTTTGCGACCTCGACGATTTGCAGCAGTACTTCATCACTGTACAGCGCGCCTGTCGGATTATTGGGATTAATAACTACGATGCCTTTGGTTTTGCTGGTGATTTTAGATTTGATGTCTTCAATATCAGGATGCCAGTTATCTTCTTCATTACAGCGATAATGTACCGCCGTACCGCCTGCGAGATTGGCAGCTGCCGTCCACAGTGGGTAGTCTGGCATCGGAACCAGCACTTCATCGCCATCATTCATCAGCGCTTGCAGGGTCATGACAATCAGCTCAGAGACGCCATTACCTAGATAGACATCACGAACATCAACTGCCGATAGCAGTCCCTTTGATTGGTAATATTGCAATACGGCTTTACGCGCTGAAAAAATCCCTTGCGAGTCTGAGTAGCCCGTCGCTTCCGGCAGATTCATCGCCACATCACGCAAAATCTCATGCGGTGCTTCTAAACCAAAAGGAGCAGGGTTGCCGATATTTAGCTTTAAGATACGCTTGCCTTCGGCTTCCATTTTATTGGCAGTTTGCAGCAGAGGACCGCGAATGTCGTAGCAGACGTTTTGTAATTTATCAGATTTTTTTATTGAGTTCATAGAGTGACCACTCATCAGGTTATTTGGTGAATTTTTGTGGGGAGTAGAAGAGGTAGTTGTTGTTGGTGTATTTTGACTAGTGCTATGAGGTTGCTCACCTGCATCGACAGCTTTATCATTATCAGACGATATACTGTCAGAATCGTCATCTGATTTGCTATCACTTTCAAGCTCACCGCGCAACAAATACCCTTCGCTACAACCTAAGAGTCGTGCAAGGGTAGGTAGCTTAGATGAGACAATCCCATTGGTCCCACGCTCCCAATTAGAGATAGCACCGCGGCTGACTTTAGCGCCAGCAGCAGTCATCGCTTGTGCCAGCTGCTCTGCCGTCATGCCTTTGTCACGGCGCAGCTGTACCAGTCGTTCAGCCTGTGTGCTTTTAGTCTTGTCATCAGCCGTCATTATGTAAGCCTTTTTTATTTTATGAATCTGTCATTAATCAGGTAACGAAACCAACTCTCTTGGATAAGTATTAAGCTAATGCTTTAAAAGAGAACTACTTTTAATTAACTGTCAATGCAAGATATTATTGCATATAGAAATTAAATGCAAGTTCTTTGTATATTATAGATTTTTAAAATGTAAGAAAATCTTGCATTGCAGAGATTTATAATGCATTAAGAGACTTCAGCTCAATAATAAACGATCTAACTTGTGATTTTTCGATATCAAATTGCCTACAGTATCTGGCACTGCCATTCCATGCAGTGAGTATTCTTGTTATAAACATCTTGAATAATAAGACGCTCGCCAACAGATAAAGCCTATCGTTTTTATAAAAAATAGCGATAAAGCCTCGATAAACCATTACTCACAATAGAGTAGACAATCAGTCATTCCATAAGGATACGTTATGCAAGACAATCAACTGAGCAAAGAAAAAATCAGCCAATTGACCGAGGCTGACTGGAAAGAGCGCTTAAGTGCTGAGGAGTATCATGTGTTGCGCGAGAAGGGCACAGAGCGACCATTTACGGGCGTTTACAATGATATTAATGATAAGGGTATTTATCGCTGTAAAGGCTGCGGTGCTAACTTGTTTGAATCAGACAATAAGTTTGATGCAGGGTGCGGTTGGCCAAGCTTTGATCAAGGTATCGATAATAGCGCCATCGATGAGCATATCGATGATTCGCTAGGCATGCGCCGTACTGAAGTGACTTGCAGCAATTGCGGCGCGCATTTGGGCCATGTATTCCCTGACGGTCCAAGTGAGACCACTGGCATGCGCTATTGCATCAACTCGTTGTCTATCGATTTAGATAAGTCTGAAGAATAGTGACAGCGGCGTGTAAGCTAATGAGGTAGTAGTAAAAAGAGTAGGGAGTATTGATATCTCCCTACTTATTATTAATATCACTAAGCTTATTAACCACAGTGTCTAACCTTTGATAGCAAACAAATAACTCATTTAAGGATGAATAATGACTACTATTTATGATTTTAGTGCTGAGCGTATCGATGGCACGACGCAAAATTTCTCTGACTATAAAGATCAAGTGTTGCTAATCGTTAATACCGCAAGCAAGTGTGGCTTTACGCCGCAGTTTGAAGGCTTAGAAGCGCTGTATCAGCAATATAAAGATCAAGGTTTGGTAATTATCGGTTTTCCCTGTAATCAATTCGCCAATCAAGATCCTGCTAATAATGATGAAATTGGCGCATTTTGCCAAAAGAACTATGGTGTGAGCTTTCCAATGATGGCAAAAGTCGACGTCAATGGCAGTGATGCTCATCGTGTGTTTGAATGGCTAAAAAATCAAAAAGGCGGGCTGCTCACAGACAGTATCAAATGGAATTTCTCCAAGTTTTTAATTGATAGTAAAGGGCAGGTAATTGCTCGTTATGCACCAACGACCAAACCTGAAGCGCTCAAGGCTGATATAGAACAAGCGCTGGCGGCAAAGTAAGTACTAGAGTGAAAAAGATTAACTATTCTGCGAAATTATAAAATCAATTAAAACAGATGCTTATAAATTTAATCACCAAAATAAGCAAAAATCTGTGATAAATATC
>TARA_R110000787_G_scaffold16622_6_pt1 | contig 25908 bp, 25 predicted proteins | sample TARA_R110000787 | Tara Oceans TARA_R110000787 (sample SAMEA4397920) | marine metagenome | biome: Polar Biome; feature: [DCM] deep chlorophyll maximum layer (ENVO:01000326); material: water (ENVO:00002006), including particulate matter (ENVO:01000060) such as... | depth 35 m | reverse complement strand
CCCTGATGTTCCGTCTGGCCGCCGTCGATGATGAGCGGGCAAAGACGGAGGGAAAACCGGCTCTCAACCGGCTGATGGAAGAGGCAGCACGATCCGGAGACTACGACCTGCCCCGCAAGGCGGGTATCATGGGCGTGCAGCATCATTCAGGGGAATGGCGGGCAAACCTGACCCAGATCAGCCGCAATGGCGCGCCGATCAATGGCGCAGATGCGGATGACCTGACCTTTTCCGAAATTGAAGGCCGTCGTCAGGTGGCCGAGTATCTCCGGTTTCTGAAAGACAGGGTGCCCGGTTTTGAAAACTGCTATCTGCTGGAAACCGCACCGCAGATCGGTATCCGGGAAACCCGGCGGATTATCGGTGAATTCCAGTTGTCCGGGGATGATATTCTTGGCTGCCGGGATTTCGATGACACCATCGGGGCGAATGGCTGGCCGCTGGAGACGCATGTTCTGGGGGGCATGAAGTTCGTGTTCCTCGCCGGTCGTGGCTATCACCAGATACCCTTCCGCTGTGCCCTGCCAAAGAAGGTCGATAATCTGCTGGTTGCCGGTCGATGCGCGTCGACGACACCGGAAGGTCAGGCCTCGTTACGGGTGTCCGGTCCTTGCTTCGCGCTGGGACAGGCGGTTGGTACTGCGGCTGCGCTATCCGTTGCTGAAGGCGTCCTGCCGTCAGCGCTGGATATTCCCCGCCTGCAACGGCAACTGACGGCTGATGGTGTCTGGCTGGGTTAGCCGGCGGCAGCTTTCGGCGGACGTCCGGGGTTGAGATGGCCGCAATTACCGCAGCGCCGTAAATCCTCGCTGTCGTAATATTCATCAAAGACCGGCGGCATGTCGGTTTCGATGTTACGTACCTGAACTTCCCGCCGGTGATGGCGCTGGCCACAGCTTTCGCAATACCACTCGAAGGCTTCCAGCATGCCTTCCGGACGAACCCGTTCGATCACCATGCCGATACTGCCGGCAGGGCGCTGGGGTGAGTGGGGGACATGCGGGGGCAGCATCAGCATTTCGCCTTCCCGGATCGGGATATCCTTCAGCTTGCCGTCTTCGACGATGCGCAGAACCATGTCACCTTCCAGCTGGAAGAAGACTTCTTCAATCGGATCATCATGGAAGTCTGTGCGCTGATTCGGGCCACCGATCACCATGACAATGAACTCCGTGTCCTTCCAGACCTGAACGTTGCCGACGGGTGGTTTCAGCAGATCCCGGTGTTCGTCGATCCAGCCTTTCAGGTTCAGCGGCGTCAGTTTCGGTGCGCCATCGCTTGCCATGATTTCTTCCTTCAGTCCGTGACTGAGGGAGTATGCCGTATGGCCTGATACCGGAGCAAGTATGCTCCGAAACCGCGTCTGGGGCCTCAATAAGCGTTGTTCAGCAAACACCGGTTATGGAGAGCAGGATGACGCATTGGCTGGACAAGGTAACCTTTCATCATGGCCCGAGGGGGCTTCTGTCGGATTTCTGCCTGATGGCGGCGGAACGGGCTGCAGAACTGGGCATTACTTTGTCGCTGGAGACAGATTTTGATCGCCTCAGCCGCTTCAACAAAACCCAGTCCGATAACTGGGGGCCGTTGTTCCCTGCTTTTTATGGAGCGGAACAGGCCTTCTGGATCTGTGGCACGGATGCAGAGGGGGAGATTGTGACGACAGCCGCGACCCGGCTTTATCGGCTTGGGAAGACGCCTCTGTCAGAGAAATTCCATGATCTCAGCGTCATGTACCCTTCCGGGTCGGATACCCGTCCGGCAGAGGAGATGTTTGGCGGGTTATGTCTTGCTGCCGATTACATTGCCGGCGACGTGGCGTTGCATGGCGCGATGTGGAGCCACCCCCGTTATCGCCTGAAAGGGCTGAGCGACTTCATGGTCAGGCTTACCTATGCGCTGGCGCTGGGGTGCTGGAATGTTGATTACGCCTTCGGGCTGGCAAAGGAAACGCTGCCGGAGCCGGTGCTGAAACGCTATGGCATGCGTAACCGTCATGGTGGCGTGACCTGGCAGGAGCCTTATTTCCCGACCTGGGGGAATATGCAGCTGGTCTGGAATGACCGGGTTTCGATGATTGATGATATCGATGTCTGGGTATCCGCACAGGAATTCAGGCGGGTTCCGGCTCCAGCTCCGGTAAATGTCTTCCCCTATTCAGGGGATGAAAGGCAGCCACTGTCGGATCAGGTATCTGCAGCGGAATAACCGTCGAGGTGCCAGCGTCCCCTGAACCGGAATTCTGTCCGGTTCAGGTCAGAATCAGGGAGCGGGGAGTGTTTTCCGTATGACCGAGGATGATCAGTTTTCCATCCTCGCTCATGCAGGGGAACAGGCCTCGTTCATAATCGAAATAGCGATAATGCATCGGGCTGTCATCTTCGCGATTCCGGTCGGGCAGGGAGGTTGTTATCCGGTCGTAATAGGGTTCTGAAGCGGCAACGACGTCATAGTAATGCTGAACAACCTTGCGGCCATAGTCGCTGCCGGACCCGTCCTGCACGGTGTTGCGCCGTTCCTGACAGAATTTCCGGCCCAGCAGTTTTTCAAAGCCGGCACCGAAATAACGATAGATCAGATTCTCATCCTGTAACTCGACCATCAAGGTGCGGTGCATCAGCCCGGCGCCTTCCATCCAGCTCAGCATCTCGTTGCTCAGTACCCCGTGAGAGGCCTGCCAGATCTGCGTCAGCCGGTTGATCCGCTCTGAAAATAACTGCCCCCGGGACTTTTCGCTAAAAGTTGTCGGTTTCCAGACTTGTGACTCATCCCGCCGGTCAAGGATTTCCTCGACCCGTTCAAGCAATGTATCGATCTGAAAATGCTGTTCTTCGGCCCAGCCGCCGTACCAGTATTGCAGGCCGATAGCGCCGAAGTCCGCCAGACCTACAATGATCGAACTGACGGCATAGAGGGCTTTCTCTTCAACATTCGGGGTATAGAACCGGATAATCAGCGGGGTTGACCGGTCAGGGTCGATATCGGCCAGAACCCAGCCACGGTTGCGGACAAGAAAATCGGCAAGATCGACATCGACGGAAAAACTGAGGAACTCATAGCCGTCAACTCTGCCGTTTTTCAGCTGATGTTGTTCCCCCATTTCATCGAATAACATTCTCATGGATTCCGTCCACGTACCTGCCCCTACCCGGTTCAGAATAATCAGGCGTTTCTGTTAGTACAACTCTCTCAATCTATCCGGGTGTCCGGACCTTGACAGCCGGCTCTGCTGTTCCAAATAATTAGCAGCGCTGACGGATGCCAGACCGGGTCCGGTACAAGCGGTACGTCGCTCATTGTCAGGAGGACGCCGTGACAAGACTTTCTTTGTTCAATAGCCCGCTATTGCTGGGCTTCGATGATCTCGAACGGGTCATGGACCGTGTTTCGAAAGCGTCTTCGGACGGATACCCCCCTTATAATATCGAGAAGACCAGTGACCATTCACTGAGGATCACACTGGCGGTAGCCGGTTTCACCATGGATGACCTGGCGGTTACCACAGAGGACAACCAGCTTGTCGTGCGGGGCCGGCAGGCGGATGACGGCGCAGACCGGATGTTCCTGCATCGCGGTATTGCAGCCCGACAGTTCCAGCGCAGTTTTGTGCTGGCTGAAGGAATCGAGGTGACAGCGGCATTCCTTGAAAGCGGTCTGTTGCATATCGATATGGAGCGCCCGGTTCCGGATGTCCGTGTGCGCACCATCCCGATCACGTCAGGTCAGAAGGGTGACGTCGGAACACATGGTGAAATGATTGATATCGCGCCGATGAGGGCGATTGGGAAAGGAAGTCGTGATGAACGTTAATTCCGAAAAAGCACTGAATTCCGCGGTTCATATTTCCCCGGAAGACCTGCTGCAGCTGGGCCTGAATGAAATTGCCGCTATCCGGAAGATCGAAAGTGACTCCGGGTCGGTCTACGGCATTTTTTCCGCTACGGGAGAGCAACTTGGTGCTGCACCGACACGGGACATTGCCCGCGCGGCTGCTGTGCAAAACAATCTTCAGCCCGTCGATATCAACTGACGGGGCGAATTTGCCGGTCAGGCTGCGATCTTACGCAGCCTGACTGGTCGCATCTTCGGTAAGAATGGCAAACAATGCGTCGGCGCTGTCGGCGCCGCGCAGTTTTTCGCAGGTGACCTTGTCTCGCAGCAGGCGCGATACCCGTGCCAGCGCTTTCAGGTGGTCGGCACCGGCATTTTCAGGTGCCAGCAGTAAAAAGATCAGGTCTACCGGTGCGTCATCGATGGCGTCGAAATCGACCGGTTTGTCCAGTCGCGCAAAGACGCCATACAGACGCTGAAGTTCCGGCAGTTTGCCATGCGGAATAGCAATTCCGCTCCCGACACCTGTGGTGCCAAGCCGCTCACGTTCAAGCAGTACGTCAAAAATTGCACGTTCGTGCAGCCCGGTTACCTGGGCCGCACGTTTGGCAAGCTCCTGCAGTGTCTGTTTCTTGCTGGAAGCATGAAGGTTGGACACGACACAGTCAGAAGCCAACAAGTCAGCGATATTCATCTCCACCTCGTAAAAGGATGAGCGACAGGCCGATTATTTGGTTGCGCGTGAACCGCGCGGATCGAGCCAGCCGATGTTTCCATCAGGACGTCGATAAACCATGTTCAGACCGCCATGAGCAGAATTCCGGAACATCAGCGCGGGCTGATCTGCCAGATCCATCCGCATGACAGCGCCACTGACAGTGCAGGTGACGATGTCGGTTGCCATCTCTGCAACGACCATCGGCTCCCAGGCGGCTTCCTCCAGTTCTTCCTTGTCTGAACTTTCAGGAGCCAGCACATACTGCTGCGCTTCGACGGGTTCGTCGCTGCGAGGATGTTTCGTGAGACGACGTTTGTAACGCCGAAGCTGCTTCGCAATCCGGTCAGCCGCCTGATCGAAGGCGACATAAACGTCAGCCGCTTCGCCGGTTCCCTGAATCAGCATGCCGCGATGCACATGTACTGAAATGCCAACCTCGATATCGGATGAATCCTTATCCACGGTCACCGATGCTTCGATGGCTTTTTCGAAGTACTTCGAGATCAACTCTCCGAGACGTCCTTCAGCATGTTCACGGAAGGCGTCGCCGAGGTCGATATGTCGTCCTCTGATAGAAATCTGCATTTTTGTTTTTGCCGTCAGTTTCAGATCGTCGGCCGTGCCGACGTCAATCAGGATAGCCGATATTTCCGGCTGTCCAAAGCGGCGCGGACCATATGGTGACGATTGTGATGTGTCAACCGCAGTTCCCCTGAGTCGGGGGTCGCAATTTCTACAGCTTTTCAGCCGATTTTTCGCGTCGCCGCTGGACAGAAGACGGTATCCGCATGGCTTCACGATATTTTGCGACCGTTCTGCGGGCGATTTCGATCCCCTCTGCCCGCAGCAATTCGACAATTCTGTCATCGGACAGAATTTTCCGGGGATCTTCCGCGTCTATCAGGCTGCGAATGCTGTGACGGACAGACTCCGCCGAATGAGATGATTCTCCATCAGTTCCGGCAATGGCCTGCGTGAAGAAATACCGCATTTCGAAAATGCCACGTGGGGTGGCGATATACTTGTTCGCGGTCACCCGGCTGACGGTGCTTTCATGCATATCGATCGCATCGGCAATTGTGCGTAATACCAGTGGTTTCAGACCTGTGACGCCCCTGACGAAGAACTGATCCTGCTGGCGCACAAGCTCGGTTGCGACCTTCATGATGGTGGTCGCCCGCTGATGCAGGGAGCGGACAAGCCAGTTCGCGGTCTGGAACTGCTCAGAGATGTAGTGCTTGTCGTCTTTGGAATGCGCTTTGGCGGAGAGCACGGCGTAGTACTGATTGTTGATCAGCACTTTCGGCAGGGCATCCGGATTCAGCTCGATGATCCATCCGCCACCGGGTTGCGGCCGCATCAGGACATCGGGGATCAGATGTTCAACCAGGGTATGCTGAAACCGCAATCCGGGTTTCGGGTCGAGCTGGCGGATTTCTTCCAGCATTTCCGAGAGGTCTTCGTTGCTGGCATTGCAGATTTCCCGGAGTCTGGCGAAGTCGCGTTTGCCGACGAGTTCCAGATTCTCAAGCAAGGCCTGTATGCAGGGGTCAAATCTGTTCTGATCCCGCAACTGGGCACCCAGACAATCCGCGAGGCTGCGTGAAAACAGGCCGGGCGGTTCTAGTTGCTGGAGCTTCTGGCGTACTGATTCAACCTGTTCAGGGGTGCAGTTCAGGGCGTCTGCAACGGTTTCCGGATCACCCGTCAGATAGCCGGCATCATCCAGCATGTCGATCAGATGAGAGGCGATGATCCGGTCGACCGGGTCATCAAGTTCGAAGACCAGTTGTTCCGTGATATGTTCGCGCAGCGTCAGTTCGGCTGCGGAAAACTGATCGAAATCTGTGTCGCCTCCCGAGAAGTCCCGGCTGCCACCGCTGCCCCAGTCTTCAACGGCGCTGGCAGAGCGCACGGCCCCGGCTTCGTCGGTGTCGAAGGTGTTATCGTAATCGGCGTCATACGGCATATCGTCGGATTCGCCGAGTGTGCCGGAGTCCGAGAATTCGCTGGTATCTTTCAGGTCGGACGGGTCGTAGCTTTCATCATCGGATTTGCTGTCCTGAACCGGGGTGTCATTGCCCCCGCGTTCGTCGCCCCGGCGGTCATCGACAAAGTCGTCATCCCGCTCAAGCAGGGGGTTGCGTTCCAGTTCCTGTTCAACATAGGTCTGAAGTTCAATGCTGCCCATCTGCAACAGCTTGATGGCCTGCTGTAATTGGGGCGTCATCACAAGTGATTGTGACTGACGCAGATCCAGGCGAGGTGAAATAGCCATGAGACGCCAGTTTAAAGGCTGAATCTTTCGCCGAGATAAACGCGCCGCACATCCTCGTGCGACACAATCTCCTGAGGCGAACCCTCCATCAATACCATGCCATCGTGGAGGATGTAGGCCCGGTCAACAATGTCGAGGGTCTCCCGGACATTATGATCGGTAATTAGCACGCCAAGGCCACGGTCCTTGAGATGAGCGACCAGGTCACGAATATCGTTCACGGCAATCGGATCAATCCCGGCCAGCGGCTCGTCGAGCAAGATGAAATGTGGCTGGCTGGCCAGCGCACGGGCAATTTCCACCCGGCGGCGCTCACCACCAGACAAGGCCAGGGCCGGGGCCCGTCGCAGATGGGTGATTGAGAATTCAGCCAGCAGGGCTTCGAGAATGGCTTCCCGCTTCTCGCGATTAGGTTCGATCAGTTCGAGGACGGCACGGATATTGTTTTCGACGGTCATGCCACGGAAAATGGATGCTTCCTGTGGCAGATACCCAATGCCAAGCCTGGCCCGGCGGTACATCGGCAGGTCGGTGATATCGCGACCGTCCAGCATGATTTCGCCAAAGTCCGGCTTGATAAGCCCGGTGATGCAATAGAAGGAGGTGGTCTTGCCGGCACCATTTGGTCCCAGAAGCCCGACAGCTTCGCCCCGCTGAACGGTGATCGAAACATCGCGCAGGACCAGACGCTTCCGGAAGCGTTTGCCGATGCTCGTGGCAATCAGCCCGGAATTCTGTGCTACCAATCGTGGTCCGTCGACGCTGCTCATACCTGGTATGATATCTCCTTGAGGGATCCTGATGTCTTTTCAGGGCGTCTGATATGCCCCGGTCGGGACCAGACTACTCCGTCGGCTTCTTTGGCACCAGCATGCCCTTTACCCGGGAGCTGCTGCCGGTCTGGGCACCCCCGAACAGGCGGCTTTTACCCGTGTTCAGATTGACCTGACCACGGGCGCCATTCAACTGGTTCTTGCCACGGGTAATGCGGACATTGCCGACCAGATCGACGATCCCTTTCTTTACATCATAAAGGCCGTTATCTGCCTTGATGACTTCACTGTCCGTCCGGACGGTCACGCCACCCTCGGCCTTGACCTCGGAAATTTCGTTCTTACCGGTCTTGTCGGAGAAGAAGGCTGTAAGAATGCCGGCTTCAAGGGTTTTCCCCTGACTGACGGCGCGGGCCGCCCCGCGGGCTACAGCGGCATTTACGGTGCCGCCCCAGTATTCGAGGCTGTCGCGGGCGTAAATCTTGTCGGTCGCTGTCTCCAGCCGCAGGTCGCGGCCGGTCAGCACCAGAAGCGCACGGTCGACATCGTAATAGCCGGCATCACCGTAGGCTGTATCTGTTTCGGATTTGATACGGACGTCGCCGACAGCTTCCAGCCGGTGAATATCTGTGCCGCCGCCATTGGTCTCCCGATAGTAGGCGGTCAGAATATCTGCGCTGGTGATGACATTGCCACGGGAAGCCCGTGCATTGCCGCGCGCGATGAAGCGTTTCTTGTCCTGCTCCCACTCAATCCCGTCATCGGCCAGAACCTCGATGGGGCCGCCGCCATTGCCGGAGAGGTCCAGCCCGGCGGCTGTTGCCATGCCCGAAAGCGGAGAGAGCAGAAGAAGGGGGGCGAGAAAAAGCCAGTGTCGGATGGCCATCGGCTGCTCCTAATTGGTCACGGGCGGTTCACCACCAGGATAGAGGATGACCCGGGATTTGCCGATAAAGACAATTCGCTTGCCCTTGTCAATCAGGCGGAAACCCTCAGCCTTCAATGTGCCGAACGGACCCTGTCCGGCGACATCATCATTGCTGAGCGCTTCACCGCGCTGAAGATCAATCTGGGCCGTCGGCGAGCGGATTTCATAGCCGGAATCGTGGTAGAGATTAACCGATCCGACCAGATTCAGTTTGCGGCTGGCCTCGGTATAGCGCCCGGAATCTGCCGTCAGCACCAGCCATGTCCCGTCATCAAGGGTGATGTCTGCCTTCGGGGATTCAAGCTCGACCCGCTCGCCCTCCAGACCCTGCTGGGTAATCAGGTCGGCTGTGATGGTGAAGGGACGGTCATTTTCGTCCGAGCCGAAGAACTGGCCGTTCACCATATTGAGGGCTTCGGCTTCCTTGGCGCTCAGGGCAGAGAAGCCAAGCCGGAAACGATCATCTTCACCCTGGAGTTTCGGCCAGATCACCAGTGAGACGACGACAATAAGGGCAATAGTTGGCAAGGCGACCCGCATCAGGCTGACAAACCGCGAGTAACTGCCGCCGGCGTTGGAAGACCGCTGGCGGCGCGGGGTGCCGGGAGGGGCTTCCGGGCTGGCGTCGCTCATCTCAGACCACACCCGCCCGCAGGCAGTCATGAATATGCAGGATACCGACGGGGCGTCCGTCATTGACGATAAACAGCTGGGTAATGGAACGCTCGTTCATGATACGCACGGCCTCGGCTGCAAGCATGCCCGGCTTTATGGTAACCGGCGCTGCGGTCATGATGTCGCCCGCCCGGGCACGGAGCAGATCAGGGCTCATATGCCGCCGCAAATCACCGTCGGTCATGATGCCGACAAGCTTGCCGTCATCATCCAGAATACCGGCGCAACCCAGACGTTTCTCGGTGACCGTCAGCAGAACCCGGTCCATTGCCTCGTCAAGCTGTGCCGTCGGCATATCCTCGCCGGAATGCATGAGGTCATCGACCTTCAGCAAGGAACTGCCGAGTTTGCCGCCGGGGTGAAACTGTCGGAAATCATTTGCCGAAAACCCGCGTCGTTCCAGCAGGGCGACGGCAAGGGCATCGCCCAGCGCCAGCGTGGCCGTGGATGAGGTGGTGGGCGCCAGTCCCATCGGGCAGGCCTCGACAAATCGCGGCAGCAGCAGGGTCACATCAGCAGCCCGCCCAAGCGTCGAGCCTTCCCGGCTGACAATGGAGATAAGCGGGATATTGAACCGGCGGGTATAATGTATGAGGTCGGAAAGCTCGGTCGCCTCACCGGAATAGGACAGTCCGAGCACGGCATCAGCCGGGGTGATCATCCCGAGATCGCCGTGACTGGCTTCAGCCGGATGGACAAACTGGGCCGGCGTGCCGGTAGAGGCCAGGGTTGCGGTGATCTTGTTGCCGATATGGCCGCTTTTACCCATACCGCTGACGATAATGCGGCCGGTGACAGCCTGCATGATGTCGACCGCTTTGATAAAGGACTCGTCGAGAAGGTCAGCGACAGCGCGCACACCATCAGCTTCAGCCAGCAATACACGCCGTGCTGATGCGATATCCGGATGGATATCGCCGTCCGGTGTCTTGTTAATGGCTGTCTGAACCTTGTTCATGCACCGACTATCTATGTTGTTTTTTTCATTCCGCAACACGGGCAGGCCCATCCTTGCGAATCGCCTCGATCATGCGCTTGCACGGGTCGGAAATCAATAAGGGTCGCCGGACCGGTCAGGCCGACTCTGATATTCAGGAATGCGCAAATATATCAGTGTCTTCGTAAGACAGGAGATCGAGTTCCGCCCGTGTTGGCAGGAAGCTGAAACAGGCTTCGGCAATTTCCCTGCGATCTTCGCGTTCCAGCCGGCTGTTGAAGATATCCATCAGGGAATGGAGATGCAGGACGTCTGAGGCTGCATAACCTTTCTGGGCTTCGCTGAGATCGGGGGCACCCCAGTCGGAACTTTGCTGCTCTTTCGACAGGTCAACCTGCAGCAGTTCCCGGCAGCAATCTTTCAGGCCGTGCCTGTCAGTATAAGTGCGGGTCAGTTTCGAAGCGATTTTTGTGCAGAAAATCGGGCCAGTGTCGGCGCCGAGCCAGGCCCGGAAGGCAGCGACATCGAACCGGGCGAAGTGGAATATTTTGAGAACGGAACGGTCTTCCATGAGCGCTTTCAGATTAGGCGCGTCATATTGTCCCCGTTCGAATTTGACCAGATGAACATCGCCATCCCGACCGCGCAGCTGTACCAGACAAAGCCGGTCGCGCCGGACCCGTAGCCCCATGGTTTCGGAATCAACAGCCACACTGTCGCCAAAGGAGAGGCCGGATGGCAGGTCGCCATGATGGAGGTGGATGGCTGGTTTTTTGGTCACTCGGTCATTTTCCTGTTGTGTCAGCACCGATAGGGAACCGGCGCGGTGCGTTATATTTGTTCAATCTTCCTTGGCGATCAAGCGACAGGGCAGCGCGAGGCGGGAGAAAATCCCCCTGCTCTCGGCGGAGAGCAGGGGGCGGGGTTATTCTTGTGGTGCAATAACAACCCCTGTGGGGCTCTGGGAGCTCCGTTTCTGATGATGGGGATGGGAAGGTGTGGGTTCAATGTTCAATCGATAAACAATATGCCTAAAAAACGAACACGCCATTCAGCATGATTAAAATATAGACAATTTTTCCAGTCCCGTTGCCATAACTACATTTTTAAGGTGTGATTTTGTGCGAAAACTTGTCTTTTAATACCAAAGAGTTGTGGTGAAATTCCTCTTTAAAAGGGCCGGGTTTATATTCTGGCCCGGAACTTGCTCACCTTTGCTGCGGTGCAATAACAACCCTAGTGGAGGTTTCCAAAAAATGAGGGAAACACTTAAAAACATGCTCTGTGCAGGCGTAGTCGCCGGTACGGCTCTGACGGCAACGGTGGCGAACGCACAGGATACGATCAAGGTCGGTATCCTGCATTCGCTGTCCGGTACGATGGCGATCAGTGAGACGACGCTGAAAGACGCAATGCTGATGCTCATTGAAGAGCAGAACAAGAAGGGTGGCGTCCTTGGCAAGATGCTGGAGCCTGTGGTTGTCGATCCGGCTTCCGACTGGCCACTGTTCGCGGAAAAGGCCCGCGAGCTGATCCAGGTCTCAAAAGTTGATGCGGTCTTCGGTTGCTGGACCTCAGTGTCCCGGAAATCGGTTCTGCCGGTTTTTGAAGAGCTGAACAGCCTGTTGTTCTATCCGGTTCAGTATGAGGGTGAGGAAAGCCAGCGGAACGTCTTCTATACGGGTGCGGCTCCGAACCAGCAGGCTATTCCGGCTGTTGATTACCTGATGGCGCAGGGGGTTGAGCGCTGGGTTCTGGCGGGGACGGATTATGTGTATCCGCGCACGACGAACAAAATTCTCGAGACCTATCTCAAGGACAAGGGCGTCGCTGAATCCGATATCATGATCAACTACACGCCGTTCGGTCATTCCGACTGGCAGACCATTGTCTCCGACGTGAAGAAGTTCGGTTCCGCCGGCAAGAAGACTGCCGTCGTTTCCACGATCAATGGTGACGCCAACGTTCCTTTCTATAAGGAACTGGCCAACCAGGGCATCAAGGCAGAAGACATTCCTGTCGTTGCTTTCTCTGTCGGTGAAGAAGAACTGGCCGGTATTGATACGGCTCCGCTCGTCGGTCATCTGGCGGCATGGAATTACTTCATGTCCGGCACATCACCGGAGAATGAAGAGTTCATCAAGAAATGGCAGGCCTTCACAAAGAATCCGAATCGCGTGACCAACGATCCGATGGAAGCGCATTACATCGGCTTCAACATGTGGGTCAAAGCGGTTGAAAAGGCCGGTACGACTGATCCGGATGCGGTGATCGACTCAATCGTCGGTGTCTCCGTGCCAAATCTGACCGGTGGCCTGTCGGCGATGATGCCGAACCACCACATCACCAAGCCGGTTCTGATTGGCGAAGTGCAGGCAGATGGTCAGTTTGAAACTGTCTGGGAAACGCCGGGTCTGGTCGTCGGTGACGCATGGTCCGATTTCCTTCCGGGTTCGAAAGACCTGATCTCGGACTGGCGCAAGCCGATGTCCTGCGGAAACTTCAATACCGCAACTGGCAAATGTGGTGGTCAGGGAAGCTGATTCCTGACTTCACGTGAACCTTCTGTCCGGGGGCCGGTTGCGGCCGGCCCCCACTCCGAATCCTCTGTTTTCCGGAACTGATATGCGCCTTAACCTGATGCGCATTGCCTTTGCCCTTGTCATTCTGATCGCGTCGCCGGTGCTGTCCCATGCACAGTCCAATGACTTGCTGGCTGGTGTTCAGGCGCTGGGTCAGGGCAGTTTTAATGACCGCGCAAAAGCAATTGATGCCCTTGCTGCAACCGGTGACCCGGCTGTCGCGCCTGTCTTGCAGGCACTGTCGGACGGTGCCGTTTACACAAAGCCTGACGGCGCGGTGGTTATCGGCCGCCGGGGTGGAAACGGCCTACTGCTGTTTGATCCGCTGAGTGGTGAGCAGATCGGTGATGTCGGCTCGCGTGCGGTGAAAAAAGTTCGGGTTAATAACAATCTTCGACGTGCCCTGCGCTCTGCACTCGGCGGGCTGACCCTGAGGTCCCCGGATCCGAAAGTGCGTCACACGGCAGCAGAGTCGATCTTCAAGGCTCGTGATGCGGGCATGATTGAACTGGTCGATCAGGCGCTGGAGACCGAGAAAGACAATGATATCCGTCAGCTTCTGGCTGAAGCCCGGGCCGCTGCGATACTGAATTCCCCTGCTGATGAAGCTGAAAAAATTTCCGCGGCGGCTGTGCTGGTTGATCGCGGTGACCGTGAAGCGCTTTCACTGCTGAAAGCTGCGCAGAATGGTGCTGAAGGCGATTTGAAAGCGGCTCTCGATAAAGGTGTGGCGGGCATAGAGCAGGAACTGCAGCTCTGGGGTGCGCTCCAGAATGTCTGGTACGGTCTGTCGCTGGGCTCGGTCCTGCTGCTGGCGGCTTTTGGTCTCGCCATCACCTTCGGTGTCATGGGTGTGATCAACATGGCGCACGGCGAAATGGTCATGCTGGGGGCCTACACAACCTACGTCGTGCAGGAAGTTATCCGCACATCCGCGCCGGGTTTGTTCGATTATTCGCTGATGATTGCGCTGCCGCTGGCTTTCCTGGTTTCTGGTTCGGTTGGTGTCGGGATTGAGCGCGGCGTCATCCGGTTTCTGTATGGCCGGCCACTGGAAACCCTGCTGGCGACCTGGGGTATCTCACTGGTTCTGCAACAGGCTGTCCGCACAATCTTCGGGCCGACAAATCAGGAGGTCGGTGCACCCGAATTCATGTCCGGTGCCTTTCAGCTTGGTGAGCTGACGATCACGAACAACCGGCTCTGGATTATCGTATTTTCCCTGCTCGTCATGGGATTGCTGATGCTGGTGCTGCGCCGGACCAGTTTCGGTTTGCAGATGCGGGCCGTGACGCAGAACCGTGCGATGGCCAGTTCAATGGGCATTCGCACCCCCTGGGTTGACGCGATGACTTTTGGTCTGGGATCTGGCATTGCCGGTATCGCAGGTGTCGCGCTGAGCCAGATTGATAATGTCAGTCCAAATCTGGGGCAGTCCTACATTATCGACAGTTTCATGGTCGTGGTCTTCGGCGGTGTCGGGAATTTGTGGGGAACGCTGGTTGGCGCCATGACGCTGGGGATCGCCAACAAGTTCCTTGAACCTTATGCCGGGGCGGTGCTGGCCAAGATATTCGTACTCGTCTTCATCATCCTGTTCATTCAGAAACGCCCCCGCGGTCTGTTTGCACAGAAGGGCCGGGCGGTGGAATCATGATCACACGTGCCCTCTATGAAAGACTGGATGCCAAGGGAAAAATCTTCCTCGCTGTTCTGTTTCTGGCGGCCCTTGTTGTCAGCGTCGGTAATCTGGCATTCCCGCCGGATTCAGCATTGCATGTCCCGACCTATATTGTCTCGCTGCTGGGAAAATATCTGACCTATGCCCTGCTGGCCCTGTCAGTAGACCTGGTCTGGGGATATTGCGGTGTGCTGTCGCTGGGCCATGCGGCGTTCTTTGCCCTCGGTGGCTACGCTATGGGCATGTATCTGATGCGCCAGATCGGCAGCCGGGGTGTTTATGGTCATCCTGTACTGCCTGACTTCATGGTCTTCCTGAACTATCAGGAACTGCCATGGTTCTGGTATGGCTTCGACATGTTCTGGTTTGCCTGTGTCATGGTGGTCGTGGCACCGGGCCTGCTGGCCTTCATCTTCGGCTGGTTTGCCTTCCGGTCACGGGTGACGGGGGTTTATCTCTCGATCATCAGCCAGGCGATGACCTTTGCGTTGCTGCTGTCCTTTTTCCGTAACGACATGGGATTCGGCGGCAATAACGGGCTGACCGATTTCAAGGAAATCATCGGGTTTGATATTCAGTCCGATGGCACAAGGGTCGGTCTGTTCCTGGCCTCTGCGATTGCGCTGGCGGCAGGCTATCTGTTGTGCCGGGCCATCGTGACCTCACGGTTCGGCAAGGTGCTGGTTGGTGTGCGGGATGCGGAAAGCCGCACGCGCTTTCTGGGCTTCCGTGTTGAACGCTACAAGCTGTTTGTCTGGACCCTGTCGGCCTGCATGGCCGGAGTTGCCGGGGCGCTTTATGTGCCGCAGGTGGGCATCATCAATCCCGGCGAGTTCGCACCGGCAAACTCCATCGAAGTGGTGATCTGGGTTGCGGTCGGTGGTCGTGGTTCACTGGTCGGAGCGGCGCTGGGCGCGGTTCTGGTGAATGCGGGCAAGACATACTTCACCGGCGCGATACCGGAGTTCTGGCTGTTTGCGCTCGGGGGGCTGTTTGTCGTCGTCACCCTGTTCCTGCCGAAAGGCATCCTTGGCCTGATGTCCTCACGGCGGCGACGCCGGGACAAGTCAGATGATGATGGCCCGGCTGCTGTGAAACACCAGACGGCCAGCCAGGAGGCGGATTGATCATGAGCGTTGAAGACAGTCTTTTGTATCTTGATGGCGTCAGCGTCAGCTTTGATGGATTCAAGGCCCTGAACAATCTGTCGCTGATTCTGCGTCCGGGCGAAATGCGGGCCATCATCGGGCCGAACGGGGCGGGCAAGACAACGATGATGGATGTCATCACCGGCAAGACACGACCGGACAGTGGCACTGTGCTGTTTGGTGCCAGCACTGACCTGACCAGGCTGGATGAGGCGGATATTGCCGAGCTGGGTGTCGGCCGGAAATTTCAGAAGCCGACAATCTTTGAAGGCCACACGGTCGAGGACAATATTCTCCTCGCCCTGAAACAGCCGCGTGGGGTGTTCGATACCCTGTTTGCCCGGATGTCATCGGAGATTACGGACCGGATTGACGAAATACTGGCGACGATCCGTCTGACACATCTGCGAAAGGCTTCCGGCGACAGCCTGAGCCACGGACAGAAACAGTGGCTGGAGATCGGGATGCTGCTGGCGCAGGACCCCAAATTGTTGCTGGTGGACGAACCGGTGGCAGGGATGACTGACGCCGAAACGGCCGAGACTGCACGGTTGCTGCGGGAGATCAGCGAGAACCATTCGGTTGTGGTGGTAGAGCATGACATGGAGTTTGTTCGCGATCTTGGCGTGAAGGTCACCGTTCTCCACGAAGGGTCGGTTCTGGCGGAAGGGTCAATTGATCAGGTCAGCGCAAACGAGCGCGTTATTGAAGTTTATCTCGGGCGGTAATCATGCTGAAGCTGGAGAATATTGACCTCTATTACGGGGCGGCGCAGGCCCTTCGCCGGGTCTCGCTGGAGGCGGAAGTCGGTCAGGTCACCTGTCTGCTGGGGCGTAATGGGGTTGGCAAGACCAGCCTGTTGCGGGCGGTGGTTGGTCAGCATCCCGTCGCTGGTGGCCATCTGAGCTGGTGCAATGAGGATATTGCCGGGCTGGCGCCGTTCGATCGTGCCCGGCGCGGCATTGCCTTCATTCCGCAGGGACGGGAGATTTTCCCGCTGCTGACGGTGAAGGAAAATCTCGAAACCGGCTATGCCCCGCTGCCCCGCAAGGACCGCTTTGTACCGGAGGAAGTCTTTGAACTGTTTCCTGTGCTGGCAGATATGCTCGGACGACGGGGCGGTGATCTGTCCGGTGGGCAACAGCAGCAACTGGCGATTGGCCGCGCCATGGTGATGCGCCCGAAACTGCTGGTTCTGGATGAGCCGACGGAAGGTATTCAGCCGTCCATCATCAAGGATATCGGTCGCGCAATTTCCTTTCTGCGTGACCGGGGTGACATGGCGATCCTGCTGGTGGAGCAATATTTTGAATTTGCCCGTGACCTGGCAGACAGCTTTGCTGTTATGGACCGCGGCGAGATCGTGCTGTCGGGAACCCGTGCAGAGATGAATGAAGCGGATGTCCGGCGGCGCCTGACGGTATAGTCGTCCGGCTTGACCTCAGCGCGAGGCGCAGCCACGTTGGCCGCCCCTGTATTGTTTCCGGCGCCACGATGACTGACGGTCACCGCATTTTTCGTAACTTCTCTGCCCTGATGATGGGGCAGCTGGTATCGAATATCGCCGGGTTGCTGTCGACAGCCTATCTGGCGCGGGTGCTGCTGCCCGAGGGGTTTGGTGTTCTGGGGTGGGGCATCGCCCTGCTGGGATATCTTGGCCTTGTGGTGAACCCGGGGGTCGACCGTCACGCTGTCCGTGAAATCGCCCGTGACCCGGGTCTGCTGAACAGCATGACCGGTAATGTGATCGGTTTTCGCCTCTCCGTTGCCCTGTTTCTCTATCTGGTTCTGGCTGCGGTTATTTTCTTGTTCGGGCCGGAAGGTCTGAAGGGAACGGTCCTGCTGGTGCAGGCAGCAGGTCTGTTCGTGACTGCGATAACCATCGATTTTTCGTTTCAGGCGACGCAACGAATGGGGGCTATCGCCTGGCGCCAGATTGCAACCAGTCTGCTGATACTGGCTGGTGTGTTTCTGTTTGTTGCCGACACCGGAGATGTGCCGGTTGCGGCTGCCGTCAGTATGCTGGCATCGGCAATTGCGGCCATCGGCATGTTGTGTGCGTTCGCAAGAATGCAGCCCGGCTTTCGGCCAAGACTGGAATTTCCGGTTATCCGGAAGATGCTGAAAAAATCCCTGCCGGTTGCGCTTGCTGCCTTTCTGACCGCGATATTCATCAGCGCCGATATCGTGATGCTGGGCTTCCTGTCTGATGATCACGAAGTCGGTCTGTACAGTGCGGCATCGCGGATTTTTATTCTGGCGGTGATGCCGGCAACCATGATCGGCACGGCCTTTCTGCCGCACCTTGCCGCGACAAGGGACAATGCAGAAGCACGTCAGTCCGCCCTGACATTGCATGCCAAGGCATTACTGCTGTTTGGCATCATGGTTGTTGCGGGGGGCATTGCCTGTGTCTCTCCGCTGATCGCCCTGCTGTTCGGTCCGGCTTTTGGCGAGGCCGAAATGATCGTGACCTTGCTGGTCTGCGCGACCGGACTGGCCTATTTCCGGCTTTGTCTTGATGCGCCGCTGATGGCCTGGGGGCAGGACAACTGGCGTATCAGGGCGCTTGGTATCGGCGCAGTCGCCAACGTCCTGCTTAACCTCTATCTGATTCCCCTGTATGCGGGAGAAGGGGCAGCGATTGCGACGATCATCAGCGAGCTTATTGTTCTGGCGGTTCTGATGGCGAACCGGGGCTGGTTTCACCTGCTGCCGGTTTTATGGCTGCAGTTGCGGGCAATTGTCCTCACCCTGTTATCGGTGGTCGTGGTAGTCAGCCTGACACCATCTGATGCAGGCAACATTACCGCTCTCCTCTGGGGTGCGGCGCTGGTGACGATTCTGGCTTTGGCCGGTGGACTGGTCCTGCGTATTGCCAGCTTCTCAACGCTCGTCCGGCTTGTCCGGCGGTCTGCTGCTTCGTAACTGAAGGCGGTCGCCGGATTATTTCGGTCTGAAGTTCAGCAGTCTGAGAAATTAATCCACCGGCAGAATAGAGCGGGCGTTATCAGATTAGCCTGTTCAGGCGATCAACTGGTGGCAAGCGCCTCGATGGCTTTCTGCAGCGCCTGACGACGCTGTTGGAGTTCCTCCAGCTTGCGCTGTTTCTCTGCCGGGTCGGCTTTTGAATACTGCTGTGCCTTTTCTTCGAACTGAAGCTGCTCAAGATCGGATTTGAGCTTTTCATATTCTGACCGGGACAGCTGGTTCTTGCGCCGGGCTGCTTCGAGATCCGTGTTGGCCTTTTTAAGGTCACTGTCGAGAGCGGCGAGTTGTCCTTCATAACGGGTCAGGTCCCGCTCGACACTGAGACGTTCATCCTCGATCCGCTGCTGGTCACGTTTCAGCTGCGTTTGCTTGTCCTGCTCATTCTCCAGCCGTCGCCGCTCCTCGTTCAGACGGCTGTCATAATAACCGCTGGAGACTTTGGAGCGGGTGTCCATGTAGGTGCAGCCGACAAGTGTGACGGTCGCTGCAGCGATGAAAGTCAGTTTCAGGATGGGGATCATTGCAGCTATTCCCTTACCCAAGTCCGTTGACCCGGAGCGCGGTATTCACGGCGCTGAGCTGGGTCTCAAGCTGGCTGATTTCGCCGTTCAGGCGGCCGATTTCTGCATCCAGCTGGGCTGTGTCGCCACCGCCGACGCGAGAGCGTGCATCCTGATATGTATCCCGTTTCTCACGGGCTTCCTGCAGGATGGATTCAATCTGTTGCGAGTTGTTCCGGATAACCGCCGCTTCTGCCCGTGCCTGTTCCAGCGTCAGGACCTTGGCATCAACCTTGCGGGCGATCTCATCAAGACGGCGGCGGTCATTCTCGACCACACGACGTGATGTCTCGACCATTTCGGCCAGTTTTTCGTTATCTGCGCGAACATCTTCAGCCATGGCTGCCGTCATGGCAGTATCATTTGCCTTGGTCTGGGCTTCCTTGGCTTTCATATAACCGTCGACACCACCAACCACAGCGCCCCCGGCAGCACCTATGGCGCAGGCCGTACCGGCTCCGCTGCCATTGTTGTTGGAGGCGACGGACAGGGCGGTAAGGATGAGACAGCCGACAACGGCACCGGCGACGGCGCCGCCGGCCACGTTCTCGGCGACAAAGCCTTCGGACTGGGTGCGAAGCAGTTCTTCATCTGCGGTCAGCGGTCCGTCATAGCCAAGTGTCTGACAGGCACCGAGTGAAAGTGCGCAGACCAGCGAAACGGCGCGACCTCTGTTTCTGATATATGACAGCATGTTCTGCGGCTCCGGTTACCTGATATGGTTATCTTAGCTCACGAATTATCTCGTTTGAAGGAAGTTTTCCACTTCTGCGGAAGCGGTCGACATGGTCCTGGAAGGTTTTTGCAACCGGTTCTAACCCCTTCATGTCACGTGCCTTGAGTTCTTCCTGCAACACCTTGCCCTGCGCCTCGATGATTGAAGGGGGATAGTCCCTTATCAATTCGACAATTGTGTCACGGTAATGGCGGGCGTTGGTTTCGACATCTTCACTGGCGGCAGCAAGTTCACCGGCAAATTTCTTCAGGATCGGTGCGTCAGCAGGATAGGCGGGTTTCAGAGCCGTCAAAGCCCGGTCTTTGGCATCTCTTATGCCGTCTGCATCAAGAATACGCTGGGCCAGAATGACCCCGAACCGCAGCAGGTTACGGGCGGCACGATCGCGCTGTTCGTTACGGGTCGCGATGCTGGCCCGCATGACGGTCCGCAGGTCTTTCAGCCGTTCCTGGAATGCCGGATCACGGGTAGCTTCGATCAGCACAGCCATTTCCTGCAGGGGGTCTTCCAGACGTTCTGTGCCCGCCAGTGCACTTTCAGTTGAGGGCAGTTTTGACCACTCCTCCTCAATCGCTTCAAGCCGGGCCTTAGAGGTGACGACCGGGGCCGAGATGGCGAGGCGAAAACCGACTGTTTCCAGCCGTCTCGGACCGTCCTTGTCGAAGGGTGTCATCTCCTGACGCTGTGCGGTCCGGATTGCATCCTTGGGCGTGAAATAGTCACCGCCGCGGACGGTTGCGCCACCAGTCTGCCCATGCAGCCGGGAAACTTTGTTCAGGCGATAGGGATCAAGCACCAGTTCACCGGCATTGCCGAGAATATCGTGGATGTCGAGCGGATTGGGTTTCAGCAGTCCGACGGACTGGCGTTTGAAATCGGATGATTCCGGTGCGCCATACCAGACATAGGCGGTCATCTCGCCATCCATCGGGAATTGTGGTGCGACGAACTGGCTTTCGCTGACGGCGGCGCCCCCACGGGCGGCGTATTCCCATTCGGTTTCTGTTGGCAGGCGCAGAAAGCCGCTGACACCGTCTGCCTTCGGCAGTTCCTCCGGCGCATTCTTGTAGAGCCATTCCGTATAACGGGAAGCATAGGTAACAGCTTCGAGCCAGCTGACAGAGGTTTTGGCCAGCCGTCCGATATTCGATGCCCGGCCGCATTTTTCACTGGTCAGGGCGGCATACTGGTCGTCGGTGACTTCATATTTGGCGATATAAAACAGGCGTCCGCCATCGCCGGAACCGGCATTGAAAGATCCGGCGATATGGTCGGCGCGGCTGCTCTCGGCATAGGCAAAGCGGTCGTCATTACCCCCCAGAACCAGCTTGCGATCTCCCAGCAGTTTTTCAGCCGGAACAGGGACGGGACGGAAAACCATTGCCCCGCCGCAGGCCAGCGGCAGGACCAGATCGCCCTCAGAGGGTTTCGGATTGTAATAGCGGTCACGCCAGGTGATTTCGGGTGCCGCATGGCTGGTTGCCAGCGAGGTGAATAACAGGGCTGCCGCGAGGGCCGCCAGCCTGAGTCCGTCAGATTTCACGTAGCGCCTCCGATGGTTCTGTCCCGGCGGCCCGGAAACCGGTCACCAGTGCCGGTGGAATGGCCAGCATCAGGGTCAACAGGCCCGCTGCAGCAAAATGCCAGCTTTCAAGGGACAGCGCGACCTGTCCGTCACGCAAGACCGGTGCGAAATGCTGCTGTACAGCCGTTGCACCGATGGCATAGACGCCAAGGGATAATACAAACCCGCCTGCGGCCAGCAGTGCGGCCTGCCACATGGGGAAGGCCGCCAGCAGATTGCGCCGGAAACCGATCAGTCCCAGCACGGCCAGCGCCCGGCGTTTACGTTCGACGCCCGCCACCATGCTGGCCATCAGGGCACCGGCCAGTCCGGCGGCGGCGACAGCACCAACGATGATGAACAGGGCGGTGAGATTGCGGTCAAGAGCCAGAATACCGGCTATTCTGTCTGCATCCGTACGCACTTCGATGCCATGTACGCGTACCTTGGCAGACAGGCTTTCCACATCCTCCAGTTCCCGTGCGTAGAGCCTGAAGCTGGCATAGGTCTCAATCGGGCTCCATTCCTTGTCGCCCTCCCAGCTGAACATGGGCACGGCAAAGCCATCGCGATAACGTTCGGCAGCGGCCAGCAGGTCCGGATGAACAAAGACGGATGCGGAAAGGTGGATATGTTCCGGAACAACGGAAAGTACGGTCAGTTCCAGCGTTACCGGTTCAGGGCGGCCATTCCGGTTGCGTTCGACAATCCCCCGCAATGTATCGCCTGGTTTGGCCTGTAGCTGCCAGGCGGCACGTGAACTGAGGCTGACCACATGCCGGGAGGGAGCAAGTGATTTGCCGTCACCCAGCGGGTCACCAGTGCCGGAGGGCAGCATCTGGAAATCAAATAATGTCGGGCGGAGGTCATCCTCTGTCGCAAGGCGTCCGAGATATATCTGTGTCGCAATCGCCCGCGTAGTCGGTACCAGAAAAGCGGTCTCCGGCAGCGCCCGGACTTCATCAAAGAAGTCCTGTCCCAGCCGGTAGGAGCCAACGGGGCGAATGCGCAGGGTTTCCGGGTTGGCCCGCAATTCATCAAGCAGGGTTGTGGCGATCCCGTGTTTCAGGGCAAACAGCAGTAACAGCGGGGCCACCACGGCGGCGGCCATGATGATCTGGCACAGGCTGACCAGCCGGTCATGAAACAGATCGGCAACGGCCAGCCTGAATAAAAGAAGTCCGCTACGCATCATTCAGGTCCAGTCAATCCGGCCAACCGGAGAGCCCGCTTCCGTATGGCAATGGACAGGGGTGAATCCGGATTGGGCCGCCAGTGCGGCGTCATGAGTAACCAGAATAACACAACAGCCCAGTTCTGCGGCAGTTGTCACCAGAAGCTCCATAACCTGAGCGGCATTGGTCGCATCGAGTGATGCCGTCGGCTCGTCAGCGAGCACGATAGGAGGGCGATGCGCCAGTGCCCGGGCGATGGCAACGCGCTGTCGCTGGCCAATCGACAGGCTCTCCGGTTTGCGGTTCGCGATACCGGCAACGCCGAGCTTTTCCAGAAGTGCATCAGCCGCAGTTACCGGCTGGCCCAGCAGGCGAAGCGGCAGGCGGGCATTTTCGCGGGCGGACAGAAACCCCAGAAGTCCACCGGTCTGCAGGACATATCCGATACCCTGAGAACGGAGTGCCGCCAGTTCCGCAAGGTCACCGGCCTGCCACAGTGCCCCGGCATCAATCACGCCGAGGCGGAAGGCCTCAACGGTCTGAGGAGCAAGGGTAAGAGCCAGAATATCAAGAAAAGTGCTCTTGCCGGACCCGCTTGGTCCGACCACGGCAATGCGGTCTCCGGCTTTCGCCTGAAAGCGGTCAACATGCAGCCGAAAGGCGTCGGGGCCACGGCCACGGCGGCAGACAAGGCCGGTGATGTCGATCAGATGTGGTGTCGGGTCAGAGGTGCCGACGCTATGTTCGTTCATCAGGTCAGGGCAATGCAGACAAAGGTACGGGATAGACGGCATCGCCGGGGGCTGCACCTTCATCCAGTGTAACCCAGTTATCGACATCATCGTGGAAGCTCTGATAGAGCCTGATTTTTGCAGAGAGGTCATCCAGAAAGGCGACCTGTTCGCCGATGCTCCAGCGATTCCACATTTCTTCCGAGAGCGCCAGAACACGGCTCTGATAGGGCAGGTCTTCCAGATATTCACCCATCAGGCCGAGTTCCTGAAGATTGGTCTGTCCGGCTTTGCCGACCTGTGTCGGGTCACGGCTCAGAACAGCAGCGGCGCTTTTCAGCTGATCAAAGAACTTGTCACGGCTGATCTCGGTGGCAATGCCGACATCGACAATCTGGCGCAATGCGGTCTGCAAATCACTGAGTTGATTCTTGGTCAGCAGCAACCTGACCTGTAATGCCTGCTTGGTCGGGTCTGCCAGATCCCGGTCGATGGCCCATGCCTGCAACATATCCGGAGCCTGAACGCCGCTCTGGCTGCCGAGATAGACCAGTTGCATGGCATAGCCAAGGGCGGCTGTCTTGTCTTTCAGATCATCGGCAGGTGATGGCGCCTGTGCAGCAGGGGCCGGATCTTCCTGCGGTTTGGAGAATGTGCCTTTTGATGCCTTGTCGACCTGATCGACGATGGCATCTGCCAGCACATCGACATTCTGGCGGAAGTTGCCGACATCACCGGCATTCACCGGATAGTACAACTCGCCGACATTCGGATAGTTGCTGAGGGTCCGGTATTGCGCCTCTGCCTTTGCGTGGTCCTTCGCACCCTGCGGTGTCTTCAGATGCACGACATAAGTCGCAATGAACTTCTCCAGCGCCTTTTCGCGGACTTCGCCCGGGCCAAGACCCGTCGAGGAAAAGCGATGCGAGGCATTGCGCGAACTGGCATCGGTAATCATCACGATATAGCGGCCGCCAAATTCCTGCCAGTTGACCTGGTCAATGGCGTCCATCATCCCGGCGAAGCCGTCTTCCTCGAAGGTGCGTGTGCTGACATCTGACGGCTTCAGGCTGCTGGCGAGATCCAGAAATGCCTCCCGGTCATTTACCGCCTGCGGGTCAACGAATATCTTCGAGAGGTAATCAAGGCCCTGCACGGCTGAGGGGTCGTCCCGGTAGCCAACCAGACCGAACCGCATCTTGTCGGCCAGTCCGGCGGCACTGATCCGGTCATAGACCTGGGCAACAGCGGCTCGCGCCTCGTCGATATAGGGACCCATGGAGGTCGAGGCGTCGATAACGAACACAAGTGCTGCCGTGAAATCCTTCAGCTTCGGATTGGCGCGCTGTTTCATTTGCGGGGCGGCAGGCGGTGTGTCGGCGACTTTTGTGTCTTCCTGAGCCGTTACCGAAGCAACCTCGACACTTTTCACCCGAAAACCGGACGACAGAGCCGTTTCCCGCGCCTGCAGGATGGGCAGCAGATAGAACTGCTTGCGGATATCGATGAACTCTTCCGGCTCAACCGCAATGATGTCGGCTTCCGGTGACAGACCGGCGGTGGCGATTGTCTGGCGAACATCAGACAGTTTCTTGGCCAGATCGTCGGCTTCGACCATATCCAGCATGGCGTTTTCATCGCGGAAGAACAACGCGCGGTCACGGCCTGCCGGATTGGCAAAGGTCAGAACCAGCGCCTGTTTCCAGTCGATGGTGGCCTCCTTGCGGACCCAGCCTGAAATATGGCCACTGCTGTTTGTACCGACTTCGACAAATTCGGTTCCGGCTTCGTTGGTCAGCCGGTCATAGGCATAGAAAATCGACAGCGGCGGCAGTTTCTTCAGGGCCTTCCCGCCGGGCTGTTCCAGCAGTTCTGTTCCGGGGCGGGTAAGCACGCGCTGGAACAGGCTTTGCTTGCCTTCCATCAGCAGCGGCTTGCGGTCCTGTGCCGTGGCCGGAGCAGTAAAAGTGAATGTGGTCATTAGGATGGCGATGATTGCCGACCTGACCATTCCGGAAAAAAGACTTCTCATTTTCGGCTCCTAATTCGAGACGCCGAGTTTCTGCAGCGCATTGATGGCGTCCGCATTGCCCTGTTTCGCAGCACGTTGCAACCATACCACACCCTGTTCGGCATCATTCGGACCGCTGGTCGCCCCGGACATCATCAGATGTCCGAGGGCATACTGGCCTGCCGGATCACCCGCTTCAGCGGCTTTCAGGTAATAGGTCACGGCCTGATCGGCACTGGGTGAGGGAAAGGGTGATGTCTCCGGCGTGTGGCTGGCCGGATCATACATGCGGCCAATCGCTGTCGCCGCTTCCGGCTCGTTGCGGCGGTCGGCATAACGATAGATCAGCAATGCCAGATCGGGCTTTCCAGCCTTGAGGAATTCAGCAGCTTTAGCTGTTGCTGCGGCACCGTCCGGATTGGTGGCGATAAAGGCCTGCATCGAATCCTGTGTATAGGCCGGGCCGCTGTCTGCGATGATGTCATCGCCAAAAGGAATCAGGCTGGCAAACCAGGCATAACCAGCCCCGCCGAGGAACAGCAGAAGTACCGCCAGAACCAACCATTTCGTCCGGCCGCCTGAAGCCGGT
>TARA_R110000787_G_scaffold82097_2_pt1 | contig 25909 bp, 19 predicted proteins | sample TARA_R110000787 | Tara Oceans TARA_R110000787 (sample SAMEA4397920) | marine metagenome | biome: Polar Biome; feature: [DCM] deep chlorophyll maximum layer (ENVO:01000326); material: water (ENVO:00002006), including particulate matter (ENVO:01000060) such as... | depth 35 m | reverse complement strand
TACCTTTCTTAATGTTTCATAAATGTTCGTAACCTCTGGCTGTCGTATGATAGTGGTTATCAAAAACAAGTTGATGCTAATTTACAATGTCGAGCAATGATTCATAGTAGTGATTTATAGTAGTGATCCATAGTGACTATCCGGGACGCTCGATCAAGACTAGAATTATCAGACATACCCTCACTTTTACAAAAATTAAGGTAACTCTTATGCAAATGACGCAAATGACGCAAATGAAAAAATTATTGATGGGTTCAGTATTAGCGATGTCTAGCGTATTGACCGTGACTGCCTGCAGTAGTGTCAATGCCGCTACTGAGGCGACGCCAACCACGAGCAAAATGCAGCATAAAGGCATGAAAGACGGCATGAGAGGTCCAATGGCGCAGCTAAATCTAACAGCGACGCAGCAGGCACAAATCAAAGCCATCATGCAAGAAAAACAGGGCGATCGCAAAAATGACCGTGCAAAACATCAAGCAGAACGTATGCAAATGCAGCAGCAGATGCAGGCATTGACGAACGCTAATACCTTGGATAACGCTGCCATCAATCGTCTTGCAGACCAGCAAGCAGCTAAAAACAAGCAGCGCTTTATTGAACGTGTTCAAACCCAACATGCCATTTCGCAAGTACTCACAGCTGAGCAGCGTGCAAAAATGGCACAGTTAAAATCAGAAAGAACAACCAAAGGTCATCATGGTTCAAAACAGCGTAAGATGCATAACCAAGCGCAGTAAGATATAAGCCATGGAATTAAAAAGCATTAGTTAGATAAAGTAAGAAAATTTAAAGAAGCGTATCGGCTTACCGATGCGCTTCTTTTCCTCTGTATTTTACATTTCCTAAATTCAATTACCTCATAACCGTTTTCTTATCTGAAAACGAAAGATGTCAAAGTCCTTTCTACTACTAGCAATATTCGTTACTATTTAACCTTATCAGTTAATCTTATTTATTAATCCTGTATTTTTAGCCCAATTTCTTTCATCCTCGTAAAAAGGACTTTGCGATGTCAGCTCCATATTCTTATTCTCATCAGACACAAGCGCCCACTTATAAGACTTTAAAATCTGCAACGTTAATTATTGGCAGCACGCTATTACTCTCTGTATCTGCCCATGCGGTAGACACAAATACTGCTGTCGCCTCAAAAACCATCAATCCAACCTCGATTAATACCAGTGCGATTAATCTAGCGGTTATGAAAGAAAATCCCACGGTATTGTCTGAGACGCAGCGCGTGACACGAGCGAAAAGTAACACGCTCACGCCTAAGGCTACGCAAGCCAAAACCGATCAAGCCATCTATTCTGTGGACGCTATCCACCATCCTGTTTGGGCAAAAAACGGCATGGTTGCTACCCAAGAAGCACTGGCTTCTGATATCGGCTTAAAGATTTTGAAAGATGGTGGCAATGCCGTTGATGCTGCTGTAGCTGTTGGCTTTGCGTTAGCTGTGACATTACCGCGAGCCGGTAATATCGGCGGTGGCGGATTTATGATGGTCTATGATGCCAAGCAAGGCAAAACAGTCGCACTCGATTATCGTGAAAAAGCCCCTAGTAGCGCCTCGCGTGATATGTATCTCGATAAGGAGGGCAATGCCGTCAGTGATTTATCTCGTTATCATGGCCTAGCAGTTGGTGTGCCGGGTACGGTCGCAGGCTTACTCAAAGCGTTAGAGGATCATGGCACCATGAGCCGCGGGCAAGTGCTGGCACCAGCGATTGCGCTGGCTGCAAACGGTATCGAAGTCACTGCTGGGTTATCAGAGTCCCTAGAAGCGTTAAGCGATCGCTTACAAAAATGGTCAAGTACCAAAAAGATATTCTTTAAAGCCGATGGCAGCACTTATCAACCGGGTGAGCGTTTAAAACAGCCGGAGCTGGCAAAGTCCCTTAAACTGATTGCGGCAGAAGGTAGTGATGGTTTTTATAAAGGAGAAACCGCCCGTAAATTGGTTAAAGCGGTCAATGAAGCAGGCGGTAAAATGAGCTTGCAGGACTTGGCAAATTATCAAGCTATTGCCCGTACGCCGGTCAAAGGCGATTATCGTGGTTATGAGATTGTCTCAATGCCACCACCGTCTTCTGGCGGTATTCATATCGTGCAGATTTTAAATATCTTAGAAGGTTATCCGCTAAAAGACTATGGTCAAAACAGCGCGCAAACCATTCATTTAATGGCTGAAGCTATGCAGTTGGCTTATGCAGATCGTTCTGAATATTTGGGGGATTCTGATTTTATTGACGTACCTGCCAGCGGTTTAACTGCCCAGCCTTATGCTGATAAGCTACGCACGTTAATCAACCCAAATAAGGCCACGCCAGCAGCAACTATTAAGGCAAATAACCCTCTACCTTATGAGAGTGATCAAACCACGCATTTTTCTATTGTCGATAAAGATGGCAATGCGGTAGCCAATACGTATACGCTGAACTTTTCTTATGGGACGGGGCTTGTTGCTGAAGGTACGGGGATACTGCTCAATAACGAGATGGATGATTTTTCTGCTAAGCCCGGTGTGCCAAATGGTTACGGCTTAATCGGCGGCGACGCCAATGCGGTTGAAGCCAATAAACGCCCGTTATCTTCTATGAGTCCAACAATCGTATTTAAAGACAGCAAACCTTATATCGTCACAGGCAGTCCGGGTGGTAGCCGCATTATTACTACCGTCACGCAGGTGATCTCAAATGTCATTGACCATGATATGAATATCGCTGAAGCGACGCATGCGCCACGTATTCATGACCAATGGCTACCGGATGAGATTCGTATCGAAAAAGCACTAAATATCGATACTATTAAGAAACTGGAGTCCATGGGACATAAGGTCAGTCAGCAGTCAGCTATGGGATCAACACAGTCTATTATGGTTACCCCAAATGGCGTGTATGGATCTTCAGATCCACGTATTGTCGATGCGGCAGTCGTTGGTTACTGATTTAACTTTTTCATGATAAATGCGTTTGGCGAAATTGGCTGGGTGACAAGCCCGTAAACTGTTTGAACTGGCGGCTAAAGGCACTATGATCGCTATAGCCGCAGTTCAACGATATTTGAGTGACTGACATCTCAGGCATGGCTAATAGCTTAACCGCATATTCTAATCTCAGCTTTTGTACAAACTGTAAAGGCGACATATTTAGCACTGCTTTAAAGGTGCGCTCTAACTGCGATAAGCTAAAATGTGCCAGCTCCGCCAATTCTGCTATATTGATTTTCTGATCCAGATTACCGCGTACGAACTGTGCTACGTCAGCCAGTCTCGCGTGCTTACGTAAAATGCGTTCGTTATCTTCATCAATATCGACGGATATCCCAACCATTGCGACCACTTGTTGACTGCTATTATAGATAGGCAGTTTATTGGTAATACACCAACCTAACTGACCAGATGCATAACTGTGCAGCTCTAAATTATCAACGATTGACTTCCCATCTCGCAACACTTTCATATCCTGCAAGATATAATCCTTACTCTGCTGATGAGAAAATACCTGCTCAGTGGTAAATCCCACAATGTCACTATGCTGACTTAACTTACAACGCTTTAATAATGTTTTGTTTGCCAGCTGATAGCGTGCCTGCTCATCTTTCACAAAAAACACCACATTCTTTAAAGTATCAAGTAGAGGCAGTAATAATGAGACATTACCAATAAATGCCTCACTACTTTCTGAATAATAAGTAGCCATGCTCTGCCGCAACGAGGCAGTAAAACCGACAAGCCCCGTCTCTTCTATTACATCCATCATCCTATGTCATCCCTGCCATCTCAATCCCAGTCATTAACAAGCAATACTATTTGCTCTTCCCTTGCTAAAGATAGTAAATCTCTATCAAAACACTACTTAATCAGAAGCTATCTCACGATGGATTTTTCTCATTAAAAACCATCATTATAGCCTCTAGTGTACACCGAGCCACTGTGCAGGAATGCGCATTTTTTCATCAGAAAACAGCAAGACGCTGTATCTAAAAAAGTTCATTCTATATACAGACCGCGTTAACACGATGGTTTTGACAAGGTCTAGCAAACAACAATGGAATGTTACTTTTTCACGGATGAATTAGGATGTCGGTCATGGCTTCTTCTCTATTTAATTTCAAAATTATTGACTCGCATACGGGCGGTGAGCCTACTCGCATGGTCTATGACGGCTTTCCTGACCTCGTCGGCGATACTATTCAAGACAAACTACAATCCTTCAAACAAAACTTCGATCATCTACGTCAAAGCATCATTTTAGAGCCCCGCGGTAATGATGTCCTTGTTGGCGCGCTACTCCTTCCTGCCAGCAATCCTAAAGCCACAGCAGGCGTTATATTTTTTAATAACGCTGGATATCTGGGCATGTGCGGTCATGGCACGATTGGCGTCATCGTCTCTTTAGCTTATCAACAAAAAATATCAGCAGGCATACATTGGCTAGAGACTCCCGTAGGTCTGGTTAAAGCAACCCTACGTGATGATGGCAGCTGCAGTGTACAAAACGTCCCTTCTTATCGTTATAAAAAACAAGTCGAAGTTCACGTTCCTGAGTTAGGGCTTATCCGCGGTGATATCGCTTGGGGTGGCAACTGGTTTTTCTTAGTGAGTGAGCATGGACAAAACATTCAAGCCAGCAACGTTAAACAGCTTACTCAAGTAACCATGCAAATTAAGCAAGCACTACTCAATGCCAACATCACTGGCGACAACGGCGGCGAGATTGACCATATTGAGTTATTTTCTGATAGCGATGATACACAAGTAGATAGTAAAAACTTTGTTTTGTGCCCAGGTTCAGCCTACGATCGCTCCCCTTGTGGTACCGGTACCAGCGCCAAACTTGCTTGCCTAGCGGCTGACAATAAACTCGCTCCTGAACAATTATGGCAGCAACAGGGCATAGTCGGCAGCGTATTCACTGGCAGTTATCAGCATGCAACTGAGCTTAATACTGAGTTGAATACCGATCTTAGTACTAAGCTCAATAATGCAGCTGGTACGGCTTATCCTGCACAGACCATTATCCCAACGATTCGTGGTCATGCTTATGTTTGTGCTGAGACCACACTCATTGTGCAACAAGACGATCCCTTTAAATGGGGACTCCCATCTTAATAAAATCACAGCATTATTTATGAAATGACAGGTTTATTGATAAACGCGTGAACACTCTTAAAACCGCTTAATCGACGAACGTAAGCGAGAAAAATTATGACTATCTCAAACGTCGACTTACATATCATTGGAGGCGGCATTATCGGTCTAGCGGCTGCGGTGACGTTGCAAGCGCGAGGCGTAAAAGTCGCACTGCTGGACGCCAATGAAGTGGGTCAAGGCGCATCATTAGGTAACGCCGGTCATATCGCTACCGAGCAAGTATTCCCCATTGCTGATGCCAGCATGCTCCGTCATGTACCCGCCATGCTATTGAATCCGACTGGACCGCTGCGCATAGACTGGCGCTATCTGCCGCGTTTGATGCCTTGGGCGATGCAGTTGCTGATGAATATGCGCCCTGAGCCATTTGAGCGGATTCATCACGCGTTGTTAAGCTTAAATAAAAACAGCCTGCAAGCGTGGCAAGGCTTTGCTGATCGGTGGCAATTGGGTGATTGGATACAAGTAAAGGGTTCGTTATTAACGGTTGAAAAGCCTAGTAGCCTTGAGCTATTAACAGCACACGGTAAGCGTCTCAATGACATTGATGTGAGCAATGAGCTGCTGAGCAAAGAGGATTTATTAGAGCGTGAGCCTGCCTTACAAGACAATCAGTTAGCAGCGTTATTTTTCCCAAATACAGGACATATCACCAATTTAAAAGCCGTTATCAATCAGCTTCACGATACCTTTAGACAATTGGGCGGTCATGTCATTGAACATTGTCGCGTCCTTGCAGCGACGAATGATGCAGATGGTATTCATTTGACCACCAGTCAAGGTGATATGACCGTGTCCAAAGTGATGCTAGCAGCAGGCGCCCACTCTAAAGCCTTGGCCAAGCAATTAACGGGCGTCAACATCCCTTTAGATACCGAACGTGGTTATCACTTAATGCTACCTCATGAAAGCGCGCGCTTACAGATTCCCGTATCGAGTTTGGATCGACGCTTTGTCATGACTCCGATGCAAGACGGCCTACGTTTGGCGGGTACGGTGGAGTACGCAGGACTGGACGCGCCTGCCAATATGCAGCGTGCACATATGCTATTACAACAAGCGCAGCCTATGTTAAAAGCGCCGTTAGATGCTAGCGATAGCGTGTCATGGATGGGGTTTCGTCCATCGACCGCAGACTCCTTACCAGTCATCGACAAAATCGAGCGTGTATTTTTAAGCTTTGGTCATCAGCATTTAGGGTTAACGCAAGCTGTCGTTAGTGCGCAAATGATTGCCGAATACTATTTTGATGAAGACCATACGATTGATCCAAAACCGTATCAACTTGCCCGCTTTCAATAAGCTATTTATTAAACGGTTATAAACCCAGCAAAAATCAACCGATTCATCATTGAATCATTACCCATTAAATCACCAACAATATCAACCCCAATAAGGATAGTCTCATGAACATAAATGGAATTTTAGTCCCAATCGTCACCCCTTTCGACAATAACGGCGACGTTGATGCGCAAAAATTAACGACACTGGTCGAAGCCTTTATTGAAAAAGGCGTTGCTGGTATCGTCGCTTGCGGTACTACAGGTGAGTACTATACGTTTTCGGCGGCAGAGCGCGAGCTCGTATTAACCACTATCGCTGAAGCCGCAAAAAATAAAGGCGCTGAGAATAAAGTCACTCTGATTGCTGGTATCAACAGCTTATCGACTGACCACTCTATTGAGCTTGCCGCACAAGCCAAAGCCTTAGGTTATGACGGCCTTATGCTGTCTGCCACCCCTTATAGCTTACCTGAGCAAGATGGCATTATCGCGCATTTTGAAAAAGTTGCGGATGCCAGTGAGCTGCCGATTATTATGTACAATTTCCCTGATCGTGTTGGCGTTGCCATTGAATTTGACACTGTTGCTCATCTAGCTAAGCATCCTAACATCGTCGGTGTAAAAGAAAGTAGCGGCGACTTTAGTCATGCGCTACGCATGCTGCAAGCTGATTTTGACAATTTTGAGGTGGTTTGTGGCTGTGATGATCAGCCCGTTGATTTCTTCTTTTGGGGTGCAAAGAGCTGGATTGCAGGCGCAGCGAACGTCTTCCCAGCAGAGCAAGTTTCATTATTTAATGCCACTCAGCAAGGGGACTGGGATAAAGCCAAGCAAATCATGAGTGAGATTTATCCTGCTATTCATTCTATGGAATCTGGCAACTATAACCAAAAGGCAAAAGCGGGCTGCTTAAAAGGCAGTATGGATGTTGGCTCAGTTCGTGTGCCATTAACTGACATGCCAGAAGATGAAAAAGCAGAGTTTTTAGCCTTACTATCTAAATAGCACTCACCTCAGCTTAGTAGAAATAATGTCAAGGATAACCCACGCTAAATTTGATGCCGTATTCAAATCTCGAATCGATGGCATCAAATTTAGCAGACAAGGATTAGAAAAATGAGCACTAAAGAACAAGCCACTAAAGAGCAAGTATTTGAGAAAGCAAAACAGCAGCAATTATGGGCGGGTCACTTAATAGCAGCAGATGGCTTATCAGAAGCTACTTTGGACAATTACACGCCGATTGATAACAGTATTATCGGTCAGATTGCTTCAGGTACTAGCGATGATGTCGATACTGCCGTACAAGTCGCTCGCGATGCTTTTGAAAACGGTGAATGGCGTCGTCTGGCTCCTGCTGAGCGCAAGGCTATTATGCAGCGCTGGTGTGCACTCATGCATGAGCACGTCGAGGAGCTGGCAGCATTAGATTGTGTGGATGCGGGTAAGCCGATTACTGAATGCTTAAATACCGATATCCCAGCAACTATCGAGACTTTTGAATGGTATGCCGAGGCCGCTGATAAGGTATTTGGCAAAATCGCGCCGACAGGTAGCACAGCTTTAGGACTTATTGTGCAAGAGCCCATTGGTGTCGTTGGTGCGGTATTACCTTGGAACTTCCCAGCCCAAATGTACGCTTGGAAAGTCGCCCCTGCTCTCATTATGGGCAACTCCGTTATTGTTAAACCTGCTGAGCTGACCTCTTTATCTGCCTACCGTTTAACTGAGCTTGCCTATGAAGCTGGCGTGCCCAGAGAAGCGCTGCAAATGGTCTGTGGCCTTGGTGAAAATGTCGGCGCGGCGCTTGGTCAACATATGGATGTTGACATGGTGTCGTTCACTGGCTCGACTGAGGTCGGACGTTTGTTCTTACAGTATTCGGCACAAAGCAATCTAAAAGAAATCGTCTTAGAATGCGGTGGTAAAAGCCCACAAATCGTCTTTGACGATGCCGTACTCGATGACGCTGCGATTAACGATATCTTATCGGCCGCGTTTTGGAATATGAGTGAAAACTGTAGCTGCGGCTCACGCTTATTAGTCCACAGCAGTCAAAAACGAGCGTTACTTGAGCAACTAAAAAACGGTCTGAAAGGTTGGAAAGTCGGCTTACCTTACGATGTCGACACGGCTATTGGTCCTATGATTGAAAAAGCGCATTTCGATAAGGTTTGTCATTACTTACAGACTGCAAAAGAGGAAGGCGCAACGATCGTTGCAGGTGGCAACATTCATGACGACATGGGCAGTGGCTGGTATATCGAGCCGACTATTTTTGATGATGTTACAGCCGATATGACTTTGTTCAAGGAAGAAGTCTTTGGACCCTTGCTTGCGGTGACAAGCTTTGAGACGGAAGAAGAAGCCATCAAATTAGCCAATGAAACCAATTATGGACTCGCCGCTTCTTTTTATACACAGAACATCAAGCGCGCTTATCGTGTGGCATCGTCCATCAAAGCAGGCACGGTCTCTATTAATGGTTTTTCAGAAGGTGATATCACCACACCATTTGGCGGTTATAAGCAATCAGGGTTTGGCGGTCGTGACAATGGTTTAGAAGCCTTAGCACAATACGCACAGACCAAAACCATTTGGCTGGTTAATTAACAAACGTATTCAGTCAGTACAGTCAGTACAGTCAGTACAGTCAGTACAGTCATCAATTAAAACAACAGCTTAAATGATTTAAGCCTTTAGTCACATACTTACAGGGAAGTAAGGCCATGGAAGCGATTATTAATACCATCGTCGGCTATATATGGAGCGATGCTTTAGTTTATTTGGCACTCGGTGTCGGCATTTATTTTACCGTGATGACCCGCGGCGTACAGTTTCGCTATCTTAAAGAGATGGTTAGGCTGTTGTTTGACAAGCAAACCTCAACCCAAGGTATTAGCTCATTTCAAGCCTTTAGTATGGCCTTATCAGGCCGAATCGGCGTCGGTAACATTGCAGGGGTTGCCACCGCTATCGCAGCTGGTGGACCTGGCGCAGTATTTTGGATGATAGTCATGGGTCTGCTTGGCGGTGCCAGTGCCTTTATCGAATCAACACTTGCACAGGTATATAAGCATACCGTTGATGACCAGTATCGTGGCGGCTCACCCTTTTATATCGAGCGTGGCCTAAAGATGAAACCCTTTGCTATTTTAGTAGCTACGGTGACTTGTCTTTCTTATGGTGTTTTGGTTCCTGGCGTACAGGCCAACACCATCGCTGATTCTTTTAATACCGCTTTTAACATCCCACCTGTTGCAACTGGTTTCATTATCGTTGCGCTGTTAGCATTTATCATATTTGGTGGCATAAAACGTATTGCAAACTTCGCTGGCAAGGTCGTGCCTATTATGGCGATCGGCTATGTTTTGATGATGGTTATCGTCTTAGCCTTTAATGCCTCAAACCTACCTGCTATGTTCGCCTTGATTTTCAAAAGCGCGTTTGGTATGGATGCTGTATTTGGCGGTATCGTCGGTCTAGCCATATCTTGGGGTGTCCGCCGTGCGGTATTCTCTAACGTTGCTGGTGCAGGCGAAGCAACTTTCAGCTCAGCAGCTGCAGAGGTTTCTCATCCTGCCAAGCAAGGCTTAGTACAGAGTTTTTCTATCTATATCGATACGGTTGTTGTCTGTACCGCTACTGCATTGATGATTTTATCTACTGGTATGTATAACGTCATTCCAGCAGAAGGCTTGGTACTAGTCGAAAACATGCCAGGCATTGAAGCTGGAACCGCATTTACCCAAGCAGCTGTATCGACAGTGTTTAACCAATATGGAAGTGGCTTTGTCGCTATCGCCATCTTCTTGTTTGCCTTTACCTGCTTGATTGCTTATTACTATATTGCTGAGACCACGCTAGTATACTTAGACAATAAATTGCGCTACCCTGTTTTAAAACCATTATTAAAAATAATGTTCTTAATAGTTTGCTTTACCGGTAGCATGCAGTCTGTTGGCGTGATGTGGGCGCTAGGTGATATTGGTTTTGGCAGCATGTGTTACCTTAACTTCATCGCTATCGTATTACTCAGTAAAACGGCGCTAAAAGTGTTAAAAGACTACGATGAGCAAATGAAGCTGGGAATTGACCCTGTCTTTGACCCTAGAAAAGCGGGCGTTGAAAATGCAGACTTTTGGATAGAATATAGTGATAGACATCATAAGCGTTAAATTCTAGCTAAATAATCGTAATTTTTCCCCATACAAGCCTCCTATATCATAATGATGTAGAAGGCTTTTTTCTATTATTAGACCCATTAGCAATAACACACTATGCTATTTGATAACTCCGAATGAGTGGCTGTTATGAGCAAATAATGCTATGATTAGCGGCTGAGATACAGCGTATAAAGTGTGGCTATTAACATGATAGTTTACTGAAAATATCAGTCAAACCATTGATATAGTATATTTTTTAAATACATTACCATCTGTTTTCACTTGCTTTATCTCTGACACTCATTCGCACCCTCTCCTTTTGTTTGCATTCGTAAGAGTCTTCTATGGCATTTGTACACCTTGGCATCCACAGCGAATATTCCATTACCGATTCTATCGTGCGTATTAAGTCGTTGGTTAAAGCGGCGGCGGCAGACAATCAAAGCGCCCTTGCCTTGACGGATTTATCCAACCTTTATGCCACGGTAAAGTTTTACCGTGCTTGCTTAGGTGCGGGTATCAAGCCCATCATCGGTAGTGAAGTCATCATGGAAAATGAGGACACGCGCTTAACTTTATTGGCGATGAACAACGAAGGCTATCAAAACATCACTCGTATCGTATCGCTTGGCTTTACCGAAGGACGTGCTGATCCTGTTAATCACGGTACTCCTGTTATTAAACGCAGCCATATTTTAGCGCATGCGACAGGTGTCATTGTCTTATTCACTGAAAAGTCAGACGTTGGGCAAGCATTGATTGGCTCAATGCCAGAAAAAGCCGATGAGCTACTGACAGAATGGCAAGCGCAGTTTGCTGATCGCTTATATTTTGCGATTAAACGCACCAATCGTACTGGCGAAGATGCCTTTATTAAAGCTGCTATTCATTCAGGTGCTAAGCAAAACATCCCCATCATTGCCCATAATGACGTGCGCTTCTTAAAGCAAGATGATTTTGATGCTCATGAAGCGCGAGTTTGTATTGCTGGCTCTTATGTACTTGCCGACCAAAATCGCCCACAGACTTATTCAGATGAGCAGTACCTCAAGACCCAAGCGCAGATGGAACAGCTATTTGCTGATATTCCGCAGGTGATTGATAATACCTTGCGCTTAGCAACTCGCTGTAATGTGACCTTAACGCTAGGTATTAATGTCCTACCAGAGTTTCCAGTACCTGAGGGCGAGACCACTGAATCTTTCTTTCGCTTAGAATCGCAGCGTGGGCTTAATAATCGATTAGACAAGCTCTTTCCAGTTGACGCGCGCAGTGATAATTGGAGTGATATCCGCCAAAGATACGATGACCGCTTAGAGTATGAGCTCAAGGTTATCTTATCAATGGGATTCCCCGGTTACTTCCTGATCGTGATGGACTTTATCCGTTGGGCAAAAGCCAATGGTGTACCAGTCGGTCCCGGTCGTGGTTCTGGTGCAGGCTCGCTCGTGGCTTATGCGTTAAACATTACCGACCTCGACCCTATCCATTACGACTTATTATTTGAGCGCTTTTTAAACCCTGAGCGTGTCTCAATGCCCGATTTCGATATTGACTTTTGTATTGAAGGTCGTGACCGTGTTATTGATTATGTCGCGCAAACTTATGGGCGTGAAGCGGTTTCGCAGATTATCACTTTTGGTACCATGGCGGCAAAAGCAGTGGTACGAGATGTGGCGCGCGCGCAAAGTAAATCCTATTTTCTTGCCAGTAAAATGTCTAAACTTATTCCCAAAACACCGGGGATCACACTCAGTCAAGCGCTTGAGCAAGAGCCGCAGCTGAAAGACTTAATTTCCAATCCTGATAATATGGATTATGAAGATGCCATCGAAGTATGGGAGATGGCTATCAAGCTTGAAGGTATTTGCCGGAACGTGGGTAAACATGCCGGCGGCGTATTGATTGCACCGCACAGAATCACAGATTTTAGCGCCATTTATTGTGATGATGAAGGTCACCGCGTCAGCCAATTTGATAAAGATGACGTTGAAGCCGTTGGGCTGGTAAAGTTTGACTTTTTGGGTCTACGTAACTTGACCGTGATTGATGCTGCTGTCAGAAATATCAACCTGCGCCGTGCAAAAGAAGGCAAAGATGCGTTGGTGTTAGAAGACCTGCCGTTAGATGATGCTAAAGCCTACAAGCTCTTGCAAGATGCCAAGACCACTGCTGTCTTTCAGTTAGAAAGTATGGGTATGAAAAAGTATCTGGCGAAATTACAACCGACCAACATCGAAGATGTGATCGCCATGTGTGCGCTCTATCGTCCGGGTCCACTCGATGCAGGCATGGTAGAGATGTATATCGACCGTAAGCATGGTCGTGAGGAAGTCATTTATGACCATCCCAACCTTGAGCCAATTTTAGAAAACACCAATGGCGTTATTGTCTACCAAGAACAGGTCATGCAAATCTCACAGGTGATGGCAGGCTATAGCTTGGGCGGTGCAGATATGCTACGCCGCGCCATGGGTAAAAAGAAACCTGAAGAGATGGCTAAGCAGCGCGACATTTTCGTCACAGGTGCTACGGCACAAGGTATCGATGAAGTTACCTCGGGCGGTGTGTTTGACTTGATGGAAAAATTCGCCGGTTATGGTTTTAACCGCTCGCATTCTGCCGCTTATGGTGTGCTTGCTTATCAGACCGCGTATCTAAAACAGTACTACCCTGCTGAGTTTATGGCGGCGGTATTGACCTCAGATATGAACAACACTGATAACGTCGTGTTCTTTATCAATGACTGCCGTGAAAACTTTGAGTTAACCGTCGTTAATCCATCGGTGAATCGCAGTGAATGGCATTTCGTCGCTGATACCCCGACCAATATCATTTATGGTTTGGGGGCGATTAAAGGGGTCGGTGAAGGCGCGGTCGAGTCTATTGTCGATGCACGAAGACGTGAAGGTCCGTTTAAAGATCTATATGATTTTTGCCGTCGCGTTGATATTAAAAAGGTCAATAAACGCACGCTTGAAGCCTTGGTCAGTGCTGGCTGTTTTGATGACTTTGCGGCGACTTTACGTCCAGACTTGCCAGCCGATGAAGCCTACGAGATTCGCGGTGCGTTAATGAGTCAGTTGCCAAGCGCCGTGCAAGCCGCCGAGCAAGATCGTCAAAATCGTGAAATCGGTATGATGGATTTGTTTGGTGAAATGGATGGTGTCGTCGCTGCCCCGCCACTCGTTATGACGCCAGAGCTAATTTGGGGTGACAAACACCGCCTAAAAGCAGAGAAAAATACTCTAGGGCTTTATTTGACCGGACATCCTATCGATGAATATCGAGACGAGCTCAAACGCTATACCTCAGGTGCTCGTCTCGATAAATTGACTGATACGGGCTATAACGGCAGCTGCTATTTTGCCGGTCTTATCATTGATATCGCCAACTTTGGTACTCGTAACGTTATTACCTTGGACGATGGGACATCAAGGTTAGAGGTCAGTTGTTATGCTGAGCGCTTTAACCGTGTCAAAGAACAGTTAAAAATAGATGAAGTCGTCATAATTAAAGGCAGCATCCGTGAGCGTGATGGGCGTTTATTTGCTCGTCTTGATAATGCCATGAGTATGGTCGATGCTCGCCTAAGATGGCTCAAAAAGATCAGTATTAAAATTCATGGTAGTGATATCGAGCTGCTGACACGCATGCAGCCTTTACTGAAATCGGCACAAGCTGACATCATACCAACACCGCGCTTGTCTTATAACGATGATCAGGACGAACAAGGTAATAATAGTAACAATAGCGTCTACGATCCTGCTATGGGTGGCAGCTTATATGACGAAGACGGTAATGATTTGTTGGCACTAGAAAGTAATAGGAGTCAAAGCGCCTCTAATCAAAGCTACGCCAATAATGCTCTAAGCAATACCGACGTCTCTATTAGAGATAATTGCCTACCCCTTGGACTCAGTATTTATGAAGAATATGGCATTGCTAATGTAGGACTGTCTGAGCATTGGCGCATCTATCCAAATGATGATAATTTACAGCAGCTAAAAAGCATGATTAGAGAAGATAACTTACATTTTCACTACAGCTAACGAATGTATTATCGTTAGCATATTCATTAGTAGGAAAATATTTATTATAATAATTCTTTCTGCGCTAACTTTAATCCTATTGGAACATGACTATGGCTACTATTACGAACAAGGATATGACCGCCATAACTGATGACGAGATTATCAATACTGAGCAGTTTGAAGATATGCGCGACTTATTAGAAGAAGACTTTGTCGATTTGATACAAGTCTATTTTACTGATTGTCGTCACCGTATCACAAAACTCAGACAAGCTCAGCAAGAAGAAGATAATGCCAATGGCTTTGAGCTTGCTCATGCACTAAAAGGAGCCAGTGTCAATTTGGGCGCAACCCAAATGACGCGTCTTGGCAGTCAATTGCAAGAGCTTTGCCGTGAGCGTCTTATCAGCGAACAAGCCCCTCTTATCGAGGACATTGCAGTTGCATTGCAACGTGCTGAGCAAGACATCAACCAGCGACTAGGACAACAATGAGTAACAATGCACCCTTATCTTTAGCAACAGCAGTACCAAACGTCAGCAATTATTTGTCTTGTGTTCAAGTAGTGATGGTCAATACGACATTGCCTGCCAATATTGGTTCAGCAGCACGCGCCATGCACACCATGGGTTTATCGAGATTGACGGTGGTTGATCCAAAATTACCGATTGATGACACTAGCGTTTCTCATGCTGCTGGTGGCAGTGATTTGCTATCATCAGCAATCATCGCACCAACGCTTGAGTCTGCTATCGCTGATTGCCAGTTGGTATTTGCGGCCAGTAGTCGTAGCCGTCATTTACCGCGTCCTGTGGTCACGCCGACACAAGCTGCCAAAATCATGCTGGATTTTATTGATAAGCAAAGCACGATTGACGGGCACGACAGTAATACAGCGCCCAATATTGCCATCCTGTTTGGGCGTGAAGATCGCGGCTTGACCAATGAAGAATTGGCTTATGCTGACTATCATGTTCAAATTGATGCCAATCCTGCTTATCCAGTGCTCAATGTCGCTTCAGCCGTTCAAGTGATCGCAAGCTTCATTTATGCTTATGCACAAACTCATATCCAAGCTGACAGCGAAGTTAATGATATAGCACAGGTAACTGACAACCTAGAGACGCTTGAACAAGGGATGCTTAATACCTATGTGCGCCAGCAATGGGATGAGCCAGCGATTACTCAACAGCAATTGCAACTGCTTACTGAGCGTACCACCGCATTAATGGTTCAACGCAAACTGGCAGATAGTGAAAACTTAAAATCGCTGCCATCGCGCTTATCTAGACTCGGTTCACGTATTCAACTCGACCAAAAAGAGTATCAATTACTCAGTGCTCTGCTGGCAAAACTTTTAAAAGACTAACATTTAATAAGTTAATTTTCTTGCCACTATGGGCATTATTAGTAGTACAGGTAGTCATATCATTTAACAATAAAAAGGGATTTACGATGAATTGGACTGTTTACTTATCCGGAGAAATACACACTGACTGGCGACAGAAAATTATGCAAGGCGCGAAAGACCATGGTCTTGTTATTAAATTTACATCAGCAGTGACTGAGCATGAAGCCAGCGATGCGGCAGGTGATGTACTCGGTAAAGATGACAATGGATTCTGGCGCGATCATAAATCGTCCAAAGTTAATGCGATTCGCACCAAAAATATGATCCAAAAGTGTGACATTGCTATTATTCGTTTCGGTGATAAATATAAGCAGTGGAACGCCGCATTCGATGCCGGTTATTGCGCCGCGTTGGGCAAACCGTATATCACATTGCATGCGGAGGATATTATTCATCCGTTAAAAGAAGTGGATGCCGCGGCAATGGCATGGGCGCAAACGCCTGAGCAGATTGTTGAATTGCTCAAATATGTTGTCAGTGATAGCTAAAGGATAAGAGTAATCGTCTGGAGATGAATCGCTAATTATTGGCGTTTTATCTACAGACGATTTTTTATTTAAAGTACATTGCTATATTTTTTGCTATAAAACTGCTATAACTAAAGAGATTGTAACCAAAAATACGATAGGACGATTTATGTCATTGCCAACTGCTTTATTCAAATCGCTCGTCCGCATCAAAAGAGACCTAAAAGAAGATATTGATGCGGTATTCAATCGCGACCCTGCTGCGCGTAATAGTCTAGAGGTAATCTTAACTTACCCTGGCATCCACGCGCTTATTCTACATCGCGGCGCGCATTGTCTTTGGCAAAATGAGCAAAAGCTTGCTGCTCGAGTGGTTTCTTATGGCTCGCGTATCATTACTGGTATCGAGATTCATCCTGCTGCTAAGATCGGTCGTCGGTTTTTTATTGACCATGGCATGGGTATCGTCATTGGCGAGACAGCAGAGATTGGTAATGATGTGACCCTTTATCATGGCGTCACGCTTGGCGGCGTTTCTTGGAATAACGGCAAACGCCACCCTACTTTGGAAGATGGCGTCATCGTCGGTGCCGGTGCTAAAGTATTAGGACCATTCACTGTTGGTAAAGGCGCTAAAATTGGCTCAAATGCTGTCGTGGTTAAAGCAGTGCCAGCAGGCGCAACCATGGTCGGTAATGCTGCTCGTATGATATCAGAGCATCATGACGAAAAAGGCAATCCTATTACGACCAAAGTCAATGATGCCAATCAACAAGAAAAAGCAGTGCAAGCTGCTTCTACCGAGAACCCCGCAGATAAAAAAACAACGAATCACACAGCGCGCGAAACCACTTTTCAAGCTTATGGCATTGATCCCATGTCACAAGACCCTGTTGCTGAAGCCTTTGCTAAAATGCTTGAACACATTCAACAATCAGAAAATCGCTTAGATCAATTACAAACTGCCATGTGCAAAATCGATCCTAACTTTTGCAAAAAAGAATATGACAAATTGTGCTTAGAAGATTTGGACGTGATTGGCAAAAGTGACATGAATGAGATAGGTGCTGAATCGTAATAACTTTTTATTCTTGGGCTGGGTTTAATATTAAGCTCAGCTTAGAGCTTTCGTTTTACAACTGTCAACTATCTATCCCCGCTACCAATTCTTTTATCCCTGCCCTCTCATGCGCTTTAAATGGATAGCGATTTGCCATTATTATCCATTCAGAATCATTTTTTTTGCTTAGGCTATTATCTTTATCCAATTTAACAAGCAATATATCAATATCCATCGTGACTTTTTTTATTGGTGCCTGTGTTTCCGTTAAACGCTGCCGATTACAGTCACATTCAAACTGTTTGAAAATTTGCTGCAACTGTTGTAATGTCATCGGTGACATTAACAAAATATGGACACATTGATTGGTATAGTCAGGTTTTGGTAATTCTATAGTGGCAGTGAAGTCAGGATTTTGAAAGGCTGTTGACAATGTTATAGCACCAATACTTGTCAATCGCTCTCGGACACGCGGTAAGTGTATCTGCGCATCATGGTTGCTACCTAAGGCCAGTAGCACAGCTTTTACAGGCTGTGCTTGCAGCGTTTCAGGATCGCAGCTTATCAGTGATTCAAATAAATCAGCCAAGGCTTTATGCATCATTAGACAAGCTAGGATTAACTTGATTGGTAGATACGCTAGATGCGGCTTTGGCATAGCGGGTGATTTGGACACCAACTGCATCTGCTTGTTGAATAGCGGTAGGCTTAGCAATACTTAAGGAAATTTTATCGCAGCTATACTTTTCAAGCAGTTTATCAGCGATTTGCCCAGCCAGATGTTCAAGTAACTGAGCCTTAATAGCTTGGCACCACGCACTGACATCATCACAGACTTCTTTGTAATTTAGCGCATCGTTTACATCATCTGACACCGCAGCACGACTGATATCGGTTTCAAGCGCGATATCAATCAATAACGGCTGTGTAATGGCGCGCTCCCATTCATAAACGCCAATCACCGCCTCTACTTTTAAGCCTTTTACAAACACGACATCAGACTGGGTATGAAACATACAAGCATCCTTGTTAATGATATTTTTACTATCTATTTTAGTTTGATAATTTATTTAGACGTTAATGCTTCTTCAGGTAGACGTGCCGCTTTTAGCTGCTTGCTTGGGCGATGACGCCATAAATCGATACTGAATAATAGCAGACCCAGCCAAATTAAACCAAAGACTGCCAAACGATGTAAATCAAAAGGCTCATTGTAATAGAATACCGCCAAGAAGAAAATAAAGGTCGGCGTCAGATAATTCATAAAACTGAGGATACTATAAGCGACCAGCTTGGTGGATTTGTTAAACATCAATAGCGGTATCAAAGTAATAGGTCCTGCCAACATAAGCAGCCAAATAGAAGGCGTAAACCAAAAGCTGATATTACTACTCGCCACATCAGACTGCCAGAACCATGCGATAAAAATAGGCAGTAGCATTGCTGTCTCGACAAACATTGCATCGACTGCTGTCAGAGGGGTTTGGCGCTGAATAGTGCCGTAAGTACTAAAGCTAAACGCCAATATTAACGATACCCACGGCAGGCTACCCAGCATGACCACTTGAATAACGACTGATAATAGCGCAAAACCAATTGCCACCCATTGCAAAGTACGCAGGCGCTCTTTGAACAGTAGCATCGACAACCCTACGCCAACCAGTGGTCCAATAAAGTACCCCAAACTGGCTTCTAAAATCTGATTGTTATTGACCGCCCATACATAAGTGAGCCAGTTTATCGCGATGATAATACCTGACACAAAGGTATAGGCTATCCACCTCGGGTTTTTCTTTAGCGTGTCAATCCACTGCCAGCGCTTGGTCACTACTAACACGATTAAAAGACAAGCAAAGGTCCAAACAATGCGATGACCAATAATTTCGGTGGCATTATAGTCCGATAATTGCTTAAAGTATAAAGGAAAAGCGCCCCAGATAGAAAAAGCTATCAGCGCAGTGACAATACCACGTCTGGTTGTTTTAATGGGAGCAGCAGGTTTTTTGATGACATTTTGGGTAGTCATAAGATAGGACAACTTTTTAGAGCAAAGCGCACCCTCACCCAATTATTATCATTGATGGTAATTTGGTGTTAAGAGTACAGGGTCACTACAGATAGAATAAAAGGTAAAAAGCAATGAGTTGATACTAGAAATCGTATCAACCCATTGCTGCCGAAAACCATAATTAAAATAATAAAATCAACAATAAAATTAATAGCTCATTTTATTGCTAAGCTATTATCATTGGCTCAAATTAAAGTTACTGCGTTAAGCACTCACAACGTCAATAGACATGCCAATTTGGTTGGCAAGTTCTGCAAATCCTGGGAAGCTGGTATTGACGGTTTCAACGCCTTCAATGGTAATCTGCTTAGAGGCGCGTAAGCTTGCCACCGCAAAGCTCATGGCGATACGATGGTCATGATGCGAGACGATATGTCCACCACCAAATACCGCATGGCTATTATTCACGTCACGACTATCAGCCTTACCCTTACCTTCGATAATTAGACCATCTTCGGTAACAGTGCAATCAACGCCTAATGTCTGCAAGCCTTCTGCCATTACTGCAATGCGATCTGATTCTTTAACACGCAGCTCTTTTGCACCGGTCAAAACGGTACGACCTTGGGCACAGCTGGCTGCGATAAATAATACAGGAAATTCGTCAATGGCAAGTGGTACTAGATACTCTGGTATTTCAATACCGACCAAGTTTGAGCTTCGAATAGTAATATCCGCTACTGGCTCACCGCCAACATGAGTCTCATTATTTAAGCTGATATCCGCTTGCATCAGCTTAAGAATATCAATAATGCCAGTACGCGTAGGATTGATACCGACTTGCTTCAAAGTCAATTCGCTACCTTGGCTGATGGCCGCAGCAACCATAAAAAATGCTGCCGATGAGATATCAGCAGGTACTGCGATATTACCGCCTGTGAGCGTGCCGCCGCCTTCAACACTGATACGATTGCCATCGACCGTTACTGGATAACCAAAAGCTGAAAGCATACGCTCGGTATGATCGCGGCTAACTTCAGGTTGAGTAACGGTAGTGGTGCCTTCCGCCCAAAGTCCAGCCAGCAATAAGCAAGATTTAATCTGTGCAGAAGCAACTGGCATATCGTATTCAACCCCTTGTAGAGGTTTGCCAACACTATCTCGACCAGTAATACTCAGTGGCGCTGTACCTTTTTGACCGGTGCTTTGAATCACTGCACCCATCTCACGTAATGGTGCTGCCACACGCTCCATTGGACGCTTATTTAGGCTAGTGTCACCCGTCAATACGCTATCAAATGCTTGCGCTGCTAAGATGCCTGAAAGCAGACGCATACTGGTGCCAGAATTGCCCATATATAAAGGTGTTTTGCTTGGCTTTAAGCCATTCATACCAACGCCATGAATGGTTAAATTGCCATTATCAGGACCTTCAATGGTCACGCCCATATCGCGAAACGCTTGCAAAGTGGCAAGCGCATCTTCCCCTTCCAAAAATCCAGTCACTTTAGTTACGCCAGTAGCAAGGCTACCGAGCATAATACTACGATGCGAGATAGACTTATCCCCAGGAATGGCAATAGTACCAGAGACGGTGTTGCTTGGGGTGATATAATAAGAAGCTGACATAGCAGAAGTATCCGTATAAGGGGTGCTGGCTAACATATGGCCAAAATGTCGCCGTGCGGCTTGCGCGCGGCCCAAAAGTCCCATCAGGGCGGTTGAATCTTTATCAATAATAAGCTGACGAATATCATTTAAATAACCGCTGTACTCATCAAGGGCGCTTACAATCGCGTTTTGGTTGGCAAAAAATATATCATGCCACATTTTAGGGTCGCTGGCAGCAATGCGGGTAAAATCACGAAAACCACCTGCAGCATAGCGGAAAATATCTAAATTATCATCATGGCTTGCCAGCTGTTCAACCAAATTAAAGGCGAGCAAATGCGGTAAATGACTGGTATGTGCCAATATAGAATCATGATGAGCGGCATCCATCGGCATGACGCTTGCACCCACTGCTTCCCATAACTGGCTTAATTTGGCAATTGCTACATGGCTAGTCGTTGGGAGCTCACAGACAATAACGCTATGATTGACAAACAATGTAGCGCGGCGAGCATGATACCCTGAATTCTCGGCACCAGCAATTGGATGTGCAGGCACAAGCCCGACAGGCAATGTCTCGAACACAGTCTTGGCAGCATCAATAATATTAACTTTGGTACTGCATACATCGGTAATAATACAATCAGTAGCAAGTAGACCACTATCCATTGCATTTTTGATATCTATAAATACCGCTTGTGCCGCTTGTACTGGTACCGCAATCACTATCAAGTCACTATCAGATATCACGTCATTGAGTACTGAGCTACCAGCGTCTAGTAAACCGTGTTGAATAGCTTCCTCTAGACTTGGCTCGTGTCTATCGACTGCAACGATACGCTCAGCTAAACCATTGTCTTTAATCGCTTGCGCAAGACTTGCACCAATTAAACCCAAACCTATCACACACACTTGCTGGAATAGCGGCTGCGTAGAGGATGGAGTCAGTTTAGTTACTGTTTGAAGATTTACGGCGTGATTTATTTTTTGCATATTGTTTTAATTATTAGGTGGCTTATTAAATTACTTATTAGTTATTGATTTAATCATCGGTCAAAATAGATCGCAAAGTATCAATCAGACGCATATTATCTTCTGCGACCCCTACACTAATACGCAGCCAATTATGCAAACCATAAACCTCTAGTTGTCGCACAATAACGCCTTGCTCAAGCAATGCCTGATAAATAACAGCAGCGTTTGTATCTTCCATTTCAACTTCGATTTCGACCATAATGAAGTTGGCATGTGACTTTATAAAGCCCAGTCCCAGTGCATCAAACTGTTTTTCCAACCAGCGCATCTGCTCGTTATTCATCAGACGAGTTTTTTCAATAAAGTCTTGATCCGCAAGTGCCGCTGCCGCTGCCGCCAGTCCAATGCGGCTCACATTAAATGGCTGACGAATGCGATTGAGTAAATCTGCCACAGCTACCGAGCTTAACGCATAGCCAACACGCAGACCTGCCAGCCCATAGGCTTTAGAAAAGGTGCGAACAATAACCACATTATCAAATTCATCTAACAGCGCCCGATTATTGCTCTCAGGGCTATATTCAATATAAGCTTCATCTAACACCACCAGTACTGAGCTTGGCACACTAGCGACAAACTCTCTCAACTCAGCATGTTCAAGCTGTGTACCGGTTGGATTGTTCGGATTGGCAATAAAGACAATTTTGGTATTAGAGTTATCCTGAACCGCTTGGCTCATGGCTTTTAGGTCATGACCAAAGCGCTGAGCAGGCACTTCAATATCCATAGCACCCTGCATTTTAGCGAGCATCGAATAGACCACAAAGGCATACTGGCTATAAACGATTGCATCATCTGCACCTACAAAACTACGCGCCAAGATATCGAGCAAATCATCAGAGCCATTGCCCAAAGTAATCTGATCAGCATTGACATCATTAAAATCAGCCAATGCTTGCTTTAGATAATAACCATTGCCATCAGGATAACGTGACAGCTGACCTAGCTGTTCAGTAATCGCTAGCGTAACGTGCGGTGAGCAGCCGATCGGATTCTCATTACTGGCAATTTTTACCACATCTGAGACGCCATACTCTCGCGTTAGCTCTTCAATAGGCTTACCAGTTTGATACGGTGCCAACGCCAAAATACTCTCGTAAGCAGGTACGAGCGGTAATAAATTTGACTCTGTCGATTGCGCAGACTGCATGATTAATCCTTAGATGTGATAACGCACCTATCATTGGCTAAGCCCATTAATGTCACTGGTGACCGCTATTTATGACAAGGCAATTTATAAACGCTTACGGCTAATACTAATAAAACAATAACTCATAGAAACCAGTAAATTTATAGTACTGCTTTTGGATAAGAGCCTAAGACACGTAAGTCTTTGACCAATGGACGAATATCAGCGATAGCAGCGCTCACATTTGGGTCTTCAATGTGCCCATTCATATCAATAAAGAAGACGTAAGCCCATTTATTAGGACGCTCAGGGCGCGTTTCAATGCTGGTCATAGACACGCCATGATAAGACAAAGGCTTTAATATTTCGATCAGAGCGCCCGCTTTGTCATGCGCTGAAACCATAATTGAGGTTTTATCTTGACCTGATGGTGCAATTGCTTCATGACCAATAATCAAGAAACGGGTCGTATTGCTTGGATTGTCTTCGATATTTGAATAAAGCTTATGCAAATCATATTCTGCTGCTGCCACGTCACCCGCAATTGCTGCCGAATGCCACTCATTCTTCAAGCGACGTGCCGCTTCACCATTACTCGATACCGCAACACGCTCGACATTGGGATAATTCACATCAAGCCAATGACGACACTGCGCCAATGATTGCTGGTGCGAGTAAATACGGCTTAACCCATCAAGTTTGGTATGTTCAGCGACCAAAAAGTTTTGATGAATCGGCAGCTCGACTTCACCGATTATTTTTAATGTAGAAGATAAAAAGCCATCTAGTGTATGGTTGACTACGCCTTCAGATGAGTTTTCAACGGGCACGACACCGTACATTGCGGTGCCCGCTTCAACTTCACGAAACACATCAGTAATGGTATTCAGCGGTACAGTATCCGCCGCTTTACCAAAGTGCTTTAATGCAGCCGCATGAGTAAAAGTGCCCAGTGGACCCAAAAACGCAATGCGCTGCGGCGCTTCTAAATCAAGGCATACCGACATAATCTCTCGAAACAAGCGTGCCATTTTTTCATCGGCGATAGGTCCTTCATTGCGCTCCATGACGGCTTTTAGCACTTGCGCCTCACGCTCTGGACGATAAAAGATAGGGTTGGCATTTTCAGCAGCAGAATCATTGGCAATGTGGTTCTTTTTCACGCTCGCCACTTGCTGAGCCAATTTGCCACGATTGTTAATCAGCGTCTGAATTTCGCAGTCTACCGCATCGATACTGCCGCGCAATGTATTCAAAAACTCTTTATCCGTTGCGGTAGTACTGATGCTTGCGGTGGTTTGGTTTAGATTATCATTGTTTTGTTCTGGTGACTGCTCACTCATTACCGCCCATCCTTTTTAGATTTTATTACTGTTAGGTATAAATACTTGTCAATGATGACCATAAATACTTCGTTAAAAGACATGAAGACTTTTTTAAAGGGCATAAATATTTTTGCTATTTGTTGCTCTTATATCGCCAATTTATCATTATTGGTTTTTTAAAGCAGCGCTATGTTCTTGGTAAAGTTCGTAGTATTCGTAAAGCTCAACCACTGACCGGCTCTACTATAACAAAAACTACGGACAGTGCCCATTCGTAAATGAACGTAAAGTGGCAAATCGCCATAAATCTTAGCATAGTTAAGCGATATACGGGCTTAGCCTGCTAAAACTATCAGGTAACATGTGCCTAAATCTATGTTACAGTTTAAACGGACACAGGATTTTATCCATAATAGACCACAACCATCCATAAGAAAATAACACCATTAATGAATAATACCAAGGATATCTGATGAGCGCATTACAACAGCTTCGCACTATGACCACCATTGTCGCTGATACAGGCGATCTTGCCGCCATTGAGCGTCTAAAACCTATCGATGCGACCACCAATCCAAGTCTAATTACCAAAGCACTGATCCATCCTGATAATGAAGCGGTATTATCAGAAACCATGAGTCGCCATCGAGATGATATCGATGCGGTCATTGATGAGCTAACCATTCAGATCGGCTGTAATATTTTATCTTTAATTGAAGGACGTGTCTCAACTGAGGTAGATGCCCGCTTGTCCTATGACACACAAGCGACCATTGATAAGGCATTGGCATTCATGGAAGCCTATCAAAAAGCAGGTATCGACTCAGAGCGTGTATTGATTAAGATGGCAGCGACTTGGCAAGGTATTGAGGCGGCACGCTACCTTGAAACTCAAGGTATACACTGCAATCTCACCTTGCTCTTTGGGCAACATCAAGCTATCGCTTGTGCCGATGCTGGTGTGACCTTGATATCCCCTTTTGTTGGACGTATTTTGGATTGGCAAAAACGCCAGCAAAACCGTCAAAACATACCTGTCTCTGATGACATGGGCGTACAATCGGTTAAGCTCATTTATCAATACTACAAGCAGCATGGCTATAAAACGCAGGTAATGGGCGCAAGTTTCCGCTCAACTGAGCAAATATTAGCGCTGGCAGGCTGTGATTTATTGACCATTGCACCTGACCTCATTGATGAGCTAGCAGCAATGGATATCGAG
>TARA_R110000787_G_scaffold20114_22_pt1 | contig 25910 bp, 25 predicted proteins | sample TARA_R110000787 | Tara Oceans TARA_R110000787 (sample SAMEA4397920) | marine metagenome | biome: Polar Biome; feature: [DCM] deep chlorophyll maximum layer (ENVO:01000326); material: water (ENVO:00002006), including particulate matter (ENVO:01000060) such as... | depth 35 m | reverse complement strand
GCAGCCTTTGCCGTGCCGATCATCTGGACCAATCCGCTGACGATTTTCGCAGCGATCATCTTCCTCGGTGGTCGCCAGCTAGGCCTTGGCATCCTTAACCATGACTGTGCCCACCATGCCTTCGTGAGCAGCAAGAAAGGCAATGACTTTATCGGCCACTGGCTGTGCGGCGCGCCGATGAATATCTCGGTCTATGCCTATCGTACCTATCACCTGAAGCACCACAAATATGCCGGCACTGACCAGGACCCGGACAAGATTTTCGTAAAGAATTACCCCGTTTCGAAAGACAGCCTGAAGCGCAAGCTGATCCGCGATGTGACGGGCCGCACGGGTTTTCGCGACACGATGATGAAGCTCAAGGGCTTCAAGCTGAAGAAGCATTATCCCTGGCTTGTCTTCCATGTCGGCCTGCTGGCCGTGTTGACGGCTGTGGGTGCGCCATGGGCCTATCTGATGTGGTGGGCAGCGGAGATTTTCGTCTATCCCGTGCTGACGCGCGTGCGCCAGATCGGCGAGCATGGCGTGGCGCTGAACCGCGACAGTCTCGATCCGCGCGACAATACAAGCACGACGCTTGCCTCATGGTGGGAGCGGCTGCTGATCGCGCCCAACCAGGTGAACTACCACCTAGAGCATCACCACTTCGCCGCCGTCCCGGGGTACAACCTGCCACGCCTGCACAAGCTGCTCTCGTCGCGCGGCTATTACCGTGACCATGACTGTATCTCGCATGGCTATCTCGACGTGCTGAAGCGGGCTGTGCGCCAGGATGAGGCCGAAGGCGCCGTCGCGGCCTGACGCCCTGTCCCTCGCGGACTGGTCGGGCTAGGGTCTGCTGAGAATGCAGGAGACCCCATGATGATTCGCAGACACACATTTTTCGCGCCGGCATTGGCGGCGGCCTGCCTGCTTGCCGCCTGCAACAAGGCGCCTGCGCCAGAGCCTGCGCCCGTGCCGGAACGCGAGGCCGTCGAGCCGATTGAGCCGTCGCTGCCTGTGCCTGAGCCGGTGGAGCGCCCCGACCCATCCTTTGCCAATACGCCGGAGGAGAAGCTGGGGCAGGGGCGCGAGATTGCCGAGACCATTTGCGCCACCTGCCATGCCGTCGGCACCGAAGGTGACAGCCCGCATGCGGACGCCATCCCGTTCCGCGACCTCTCTAAGCATTATCCGATTGAGGATCTCGCCGAGCCGCTGGCCGAAGGTATCATGGTCGGCCACCCGGACATGCCGATCTTCGAGTTCGAGCCGGAGCATATCGACTCGCTGCTGACCTATATTGAAAGCATTCAGGCGCCGCACGACCTTTAGGCCAGCGGCGTGGCTGTCTCAGGAATAGATGAATTCCGGGGCTTCCAAGTCGATTTTCGGGAAGTCATCCTTCTCCGCCCAATAGTCCTGATTGTGCTGCCATTGGGGTTTCGTGCCGCGTTTCGGCATCAGGTGCATGGACCGCATCAGGTAGTTCGGATTGAAATTGCTGGCATCGATCCAGGGCTGGCGCTCCATATCCTCGTCTTCCGGCGGCAGGGCCACTTCGACCTGGTGGACATGTTTTTCGTCCATGTGGTTCAGCAGCCGGGCGATAAAGTCGCCCATCAGGTCCACGCGCAGGGTCCAGCTGGCGCGGAAATAGCCGAATACCCAGGCCATGTTCGGCACGCCGGTAAACATCATGCCGCGATAGGTGACTGTCTCGGCAAAATCGACGGGCTTTTTGTCGACCGTGAACGGAATACCGCCGAGGACGGAGAGGTTGAAGCCTGTGGCGGTGATGATGATGTCGGCTTCCAGTTCCTCGCCGGATTTCAGCAGGATGCCTTTTTCCGTGAAGCGCTCGATATGGTCGGTGACGACGCTGGCCTTGCCGCTGGCGATGCCCTGGAAGAGGTCACCATCCGGCACAAAGGCAATGCGCTGCTGCCACGGGCGATAGGCGGGCGTGAAGTGCTTTTCCACGTCAAAGTCCGGCCCGAGGAATTCCCGAACACCCGCGAGCAGTTCTTCCTTCACCACATCGGATTCCTCGGTTGCGCGGCGGGTGAACTCATTCTGGTCAAAGAGGACCTTGCGGCGCACGATCTCATGGATCCATGTCTCGTCGATCTGCAGCTTGCGCAGTTCGTCAGCCAGCTCGTTCTCGTTGCGACCCGGAATGAAATAAGTTGGCGAACGCTGCAGCAGGGTGACATGCTTGCAGTCGCCTGCGATGGCGGGCACGACGGTCGCGGCCGTGGCGCCGGACCCGATGACGATGACGCGCTTGTTCTTGTAGACGAGGTCTTCCGGCCATGTTTGCGGGTGCACGATCTGGCCTTTGAAATCATCCATGCCCTCCCATTCCGGCGTGAAGCCCTTGGAATGGTCGTAATAGCCCTGGCACATCCAGAGGAAATTCGCTGTGACACGTACGATCTCGCCCGTGTCGGAGCGTTTGGCTTCCACCGTCCATTGCTTGTCCTGAGACGACCAGCTCGCTGACAGGATCTTGTGGCTGTAGCGAATGTGCGGCGTGATATCGTTTTCGTCGATGACCTCGCGCATATAAGTGAGGATCTTGTCAGCGGCTGCGATGGGCTGGCCGGTCCACGGCTTGAAGCGATAGCCGAACGTGTAGAGGTCGCTGTCGGAACGGATGCCCGGATATTTGTGCGTCAGCCATGTGCCGCCAAAGCTTTCCTGCGCTTCAAGAATAACGAAGCTCTTGCCCGGAGTCTGTGTCTTCAGGTGATAGGCCGCGCCGATGCCGGAAATGCCGGCGCCTGCGATCAGTACATCGAAATGCTGGGTGTCTGTGCTGCTTGAGCGGTTTTCGAGTGTCTGTGTGTCTGCCATTGTTTTCGTTTCCGTCCCTGTGGTGCGGCGCCTTGCGTGAGGCTCGCTATCTTCCCGCCATGGAAGCGCAAACGGGCGCGTCTGTACACTCCGGAAAATCCCTTAAGGACGAAGACGCCGCATTGCCGCAGCGTCAGGGGCCGGTCACGGCAGGGCAGGCGAAGGAAGGGTCTGGGTCAGGGGAATCCGCCATCGCGTCCATCAGGGCAACTGTGACGCCATTGGTCCAGCCAAACCCGTCCTGCAGGGCATATTCCCCGCCGCCGCCTGGCACGGCGTCCATGACATTGTATTTCTCTAGAAGGCGGCCGGTATCGTTATACACGCGCGAGACGGTAGAGACCCAGCGCTTGGCAATATCGCCCGCCAGCGCCGCGTCGCCATAGCGGCATAGGCCGGTCACCGACACCCATTGCAGCGGCGCCCAACCATTCGGCGCGTCCCATTGCTGGCCAGTATTGATCGTGGAGGTGACGATGCCACCCTGCTCCAGAAGATGCGCACGGGTGGCCGATGCAGCCTTGGCCGCCTTGGCCTCGTCGGCTGCGCCCGTGAAAAGCGGGTAGAGCCCGGCGGCCGTGACATGGCCGAGCAACTTGCCGGTCTTCCAGTCGAGATCGTCATAGAGGCCGGTATCCGTATTCCAGAGCAGGGCATTGATCGCGGCGCGGCGCTTGTCGGCCCTGGCTGCATAGGCAATGGCGCAGGCCGGATCATCCGTCACGACGCAGCCGGCAGCGATTGCCTTTTCAAGGCCATAGAGCAGACTGTTCAGGTCCGGCGGCACCACATCTGTCGTATGGATCGTCCTCAGGGATTTGCCGTCCACGAACCATCGTGACGAGAAATCCCAACCGCTCTCGGCGGCCGCTCGGATGTCGCGGTAGACTTCGGGCGCCGGACGGCTGCTGCCTGCTGCAACGGCCAGATCCTCGCCATAGGATTCATCGCGCGGCACATCGCGGCCATCAAAATATCGGTTCAGGACGCTGCCATCGGCCAGCTTCACGACGCGCAGCGAGGGTGCGCCGAGCGCCGCGTCAACCTCGCCCGCCATCCAGAAATCATGCTCGGCTTTCAGCTCGGGCAGGTACTCGGCCCAGGCCTTTGCCGGATCGCTCGGCGAGAGCAGGGAGACCATGAGATAGAAGAAAGGCGGCTGTGAGCGGCTGAGATAATAGGTGCGGCTGCCATTCGGCACATGGCCGTAGGTACGGATCATATAGGCGAAATCATCGACCATGCTACGGCGCAGGTTCGCCTGATCGGGCCCGAGGCCCAGCATGGTGAAATAGGAATCCCAGTAATAGATTTCGGTGAAGCGCCCGCCCGGCACCACGTAAGGCTCGGGCAAGGGCAGGCGAGAGCTGCCTGGTTCCGCCTCGGTCGTCGTGCGCGTCAGCAGGGGCCAGAGCGCTTTGACATGGTCGCGCAGCTGCAAGCCTTCAGGCGGTGCCACGGTTTCCACCGGCGGGTCGACGCGGAAATTTGCATCGAAGAAATTGCGCAGCGCCGTCTCTGACATCGGCTTCTGCTTGTCATAGTCTGCCACGATATCGGCTGGTGCGCGCAGGGGCACGGCATCGGCGAGGGTTTTGGTATCCGGATGGATGCGCGCCTTGGCGGCATCCGTGTAAAGATCGCCAAACAGGACCGATGGCGGGGCCATGTCTGAAGGCGTCTCGGTCGCCTTTTGCGGGGTCACACTGCAAGCCGCGACCACCAGGGCCATCGCTAGCGTGGCGTGTCGTATCCCGTTGTGTCTCATTGCGCGTTAACCCTTTCACTCACAAATTCGTTTGTGCGGCGCAGCAAAGCGTGCCATAGGCTGCCTCAGCAGGGACAGCGCCCCTTAAAGGCGTGCCGCTGCTCTCGCATTGATCGTAAGCCTATCCGGTTTCGCGTCGAGTGCGCAACGAACCGGGATGCCGATCACCAAAGGCTTCCTTTACAATTAGAGCCATCCGCGCGCCGGGGCATTGTGCCCTGTTTTGTGCGCACGAACATGAAAGAGTCATTTTGACCCAATTTTCCGAACTCGGCCTCGCCGAGCCCGTCCTCAAAGCCATTACAGCTGAGGGCTACACCACGCCGACCCCAATTCAGGCGCAAGCCATTCCTGTCCTGCTCAAGGGGCAGGATGTCGTCGGCATCGCCCAGACCGGCACCGGCAAGACCGCTGCTTTCGTGCTGCCGCTGCTCAGCCTGCTGGCCACCAAACCATCGCGCCCGGCACCACGCACCGCCCGCGTCCTGATCCTCGCGCCAACGCGCGAACTGGCCGCCCAGATCGCTGACAGCGTGCGCGCCTATGGCAGCCACATGCGCCCTAGCGTTGCTGTTGTTGTTGGCGGCGTGAAGCCCGGCGCACAGATCAAGGCCATGTCGCGCGGCGTCGATTTCCTGATCGCCACGCCCGGCCGCCTGCTTGACCACATGGACACCAAAGCCATCAGCCTCGCTGACACGACCGCTGTCGTGCTCGACGAAGCCGACCAGATGATGGACCTTGGCTTCATGCCGGCCATCCGCAAGGTCATGGCTGCGGTGCCGATGAAGCGCCAGACACTGCTCTTCTCGGCCACGATGCCGAAGCCGATCCGCGCGCTGGCTGACGATTTCCTCCGCGACCCGGTCGAGATTGCCGTGACGCCGGAATCGCGTCCGGTCGAGCGCATCGACCAGGCTGTCTACATGATCAAGGGCAATGCAAAGCCCGCTTTCCTGTCGGAGCTGCTTTCGGCTGACGACATGGACCGCGCGATCGTCTTCACCCGCACCAAGCATGGCGCCGACAAGGTGGTGAAACACCTCGCCAATGACGGCCTCTATGCCGAAGCCATCCATGGCAACAAAAGCCAGAACCAGCGCATCCGTGCTCTCGACGCCTTTAAAAGTGGCAAGGCACCTATTCTGGTTGCAACCGACATTGCCGCACGCGGCATTGATGTTGATGGTGTCAGCCATGTCATCAATTTCGACATGCCGAACATCTCGGAATCCTATGTCCACCGCATCGGCCGTACGGCCCGCGCGGGCAAGACCGGCATCGCCATCTCGCTCGTCGGCAATGATGAGCGCGCCTATCTGCGCGACATTGAAAAGCTGACCGGCAAGTCGATCCCGCGCCTTGATCCGCCAGCCGGCACGGCGCTTGACCTGTCGCAGCCGGAAGAAGAAGGCCCGCACAAGCAGCAGCGCAATGGCGGCCGCAGCCGTCCGGGCGGCGGTGGCGGCGGTCGTGGCCATGCCCGCAGCGGTGGGGGTGGCGGCAAGCCGCGCGCCCACGGTCAAGGCGGCAAGCCGAATTCCGGCGGTGGTTCCAATGGTGGACGCAAACAGGGCGGCAAGCCCGGTGGCCACCGCTCCGGCAATGGTGGCGGCGCTACTCCAGCTGCGGCGCGCAGCCGTGGCTCCTGGTCGCCCGCGTCCAGCTAGGGAAGAGGTGAGGGGCAGCCGCCCTTTACCCATCGTAAGCCTTGCGACTTGCGCCGTCCTTGTTCAAGGATGGCGCAAAATCGTATTTGGAGGCGACCCATGAAAACCCGTATCACCGAAATGTTCGGCATCGAGCACCCGATCATCCAGGGCGGCATGCACTTTGTCGGATTTGCTGAGATGGCTGCCGCTGTATCAAACGCTGGCGGTCTCGGCATTATCACCGCGCTCACCCAGCGCACACCGGCAGATCTCGCCAACGAAATCGCCCGGTGCCGCGACATGACGGACAAGCCGATTGGCGTGAACCTCACCTTCCTGCCGGTCGTCAACGCGCCGGACTACCCGGGCTATGTCAAAGCCATCATTGATGGCGGCGTGAAGGCCGTCGAGACCGCCGGTAACAACCCGGTGCAGGTCCTCCCGGTCCTCAAGGAACACGGCATCAAGGTTATCCACAAATGCACCGCCGTCCGTCACGCGCTGAAGGCCCAGTCGATCGGCTGTGACGCGGTCAGCGTTGATGGCTTTGAGTGCGGCGGTCACCCGGGCGAAGACGACATCCCGAACATGATCCTGCTGCCACGCGCCGCTGATGAGCTGGACATTCCGTTCGTGGCCTCCGGCGGTCAGGCCGACGGGCGCAGCCTTGTTGCCTCGCTCGCCATGGGCGCAGAGGGCATGAATATGGGCACACGCTTCATCGCCACGAAAGAAGCCCCCGTGCACCAGAACGTGAAAGACGCCATCGTCGCGGCCAGCGAACTCGACACACGCCTCGTCATGCGCCCGCTGCGCAATACAGAACGCGTGCTGACCAATGTGGCCGTCGAACGTCTTCTCAAGAAGGAAAAGGAACTCGGCTCGAAGCTCGAGTTCAAGGACATTGCCGAGGAAGTGGCGGGCGTCTATCCGCGCATCATGATGGATGGCGAAATGGATGCCGGCGCATGGAGCTGCGGCATGGTCGCCGGCCTTATCCACGATATCCCGACCTGCAAGGAACTGATCGACCGGATCATGGCCGAGGCCGAAGAGATCATCAACAAGCGCCTCGGCGGCTTCCTGAAAAACTAGACCTTATCGCTTGGCTGCCTCTCCCCAACGGGGGAGGTGGCCGGGCTACTCGCCGTCCTTCAGCGGTATCCCGTAAAGCTCCAGACGGTGATCAACCAGCTTGTAGCCGAGCTTGCGCGCGATCTCGATCTGCAGGGCCTCGATCTCTTCCGAATGGAATTCCACGACGCCGCCGCTCTTGATGTCGATCAGGTGGTCATGGTGCTCGTCGGGCACTTCCTCGTAGCGGGCGCGTCCGTCGCGGAAATCATGGCGCTCAATGATGCCGGCATCCTCGAACAGTTTCACGGTCCGGTAGACGGTCGCCAATGAAATCGAGGAGTCCATCGTATTGGCGCGGCGGTGCAGCTCTTCGGCATCGGGATGGTCATCCGACATCGACAGGATGCGCGCGATCACACGTCGTGGCTCCGTCATGCGGAGGCCTTTTTCAGCGCAAAGTTTTTCTAGTCTGTCCATTCTACTTATCTGCCCCCAGTGGCGCGGGAAGTCCAGATGGTAGCGCTTATAACGCGAGCGACCGCGACATGAGCACAGCGGCGACCGGAATATCGCGTCCAGTCGTGTAATAACCGGGGCGGCGGCCATCCTCAGTGAAGCCGAGTCCCTCATAGAGGTTCCGGGCCGGCAGGTTGTCCTCCGCCACGTCCAGCATGATGCGGGAAATGCCGCGTTCGCCCAGCCGAGACATAAGGCTTTTCAGCAAATGAGCTGCAATGCCCATGCGCTTGAAGTCTGGCGTCGTGGCAATTGTCAGGATGTCGGCTTCGTCCAGGATGGTCTGCACCAGCACAAAGCCGGCGAGCGTGCCCGATCGCTCCGCGCCGAGGCCCAGCGTCGTGCTTTCCGACAGGAGGTCACGAAAGGCTGCCGGGCTCCACGGATCGGCAAAACCGGTCGCATGCAGCATCGCCACCCGTCCGGCATCGTCGGGCCGGAGGACGACGACAGGCTGGGTCATGACTTTTGTCCTGGCAGGGTGGCGTCCGGCTCGCGGGCATAAACGGGGGCAGGGGTGTGTGCCGAGGCATCAAAACCGGGCGCCTTGAGCGCGGCCGTAATCGCCGATGGCCGCATCGGGCGTATGTCGAGCGTTTCTGCCAGTGAACCAAGCGCTTCGGCGCCATCCATGAAGATCGGCACCTTGAAGCCCTCCAGCATGGCCTGCAGTGCACCGAGGCTGACTTCCACGGGTGCGGAAATGCCTTCGTCGCCCTCAAGGCCCTGTACCCACCAGGTCTGGTCTGGCGGGCGCTTCTGGGCCTGCAGCGCGCCGAGCGTGTTGCCTTCCATGCCAGCCGGGATCGCCGACTCGAGACTGGTCACGCCGATGCAGGGGGCGCCTGTCACCAGCGCCAGGCCGCGCGCATAGGCGACGCCGATGCGGATGCCGGTGAAACTGCCCGGGCCGGTCACCACGGCGATCCTGTCAACTTGCTGCAGCGAGACACCCGCCTCATCCAGCAGGCGCTCGACAAAACCCGGCAGCTGCCGGTCCTGCCCACGCGCCATGTCCTCGCGCGCGTCGGCGAGAATATCACCGTCGCGCACCAGTGCCGCTTCGAGGGCGGCAGAGGCGGTGTTAAGAGCGAGAACCAGCATTTGGCTACGGGGTCAGAGAACCCGGCAGGCTTCTTCAAAGTCGAGGCGCGGGCTGCGGTCGAACAGCTTGGACTTGTCGCCATGGCCGATATTGCAGATGAAATTGGCGCGCCAATGCTGCATCTCGCCATCCTGGCTCTCGAAGAATTCCTTGTTCACGCCATCAGCGTCAAAGCCGGACATCGGGCCGCAATCGAGGCCGAGCGCGCGGGCCGCGATCATCAGATAGGCGCCCTGTAGCGTGCCATTGCGGAAAGCGGTCTCGTCGCGATTGGAATTGAACCAGTCCTTGGCTTCCGGGGCGTGCGGGAAGAGTTTCGGAATTTTTTCCTGGAATTTCAGGTCATAGGCGATGATGCAGACATAGGGGGCGCCCATGGTCTTTTCGGTATTGTTGCCACCCATGTGGGGCTTCAGGCGGGCCTTGGCCTCGTCGCTGGTGATCCAGACGAAGCGGGCGGGTGAGCAATTGGCGCTGGTCGGGCCCATCTTGGCGAGGTCATAGACAGCGCGAACAAGCACTTCAGGCACCGACTTGTCGAGAAAGCCGTTCTGGCTGCGCGCATCGCGGAAGATGACGTCAAGTGCGTGGTCGTTGACCGGGTGAGCCATGGCGAGGTGTCCTTCTATGGTTTTGTAAGTGTCCTAAAGGACGGCTTCGACGGCTGTGACTTCAGGCACATAGGTCTTGAGCATGTTTTCGATGCCCTGCTTCAGGGTCATTGTCGAGGAGGGGCAACCCGCACAGGCGCCGCGCATCGACAGGTGCACAATGCCTGTGTCCGGTTCGAAGCGATGGAAGATGATGTCGCCGCCATCCTGAGCAACGGCCGGGCGCACGCGCGTCTCGATCAATTCCTTGATTTCCTCGACGATTTCGGCTGCATCCCCTTCGTAGACAGTGTCATCGCCGCTTTCGCTGCTCGCAGCGACTGCGCCATCCTCGACAACTGGCAGGCCGGCCATGAAATGGTCCATGATCGCAGCCAGGACCATCGGTTTGACGTGTTTCCAGTCGCGATCCGGGTCCTTGTTGATCGATACGAAGTCGCTGCCGAGGAACACGCGGTCCACCCCGTCTACCTGGAAAAGGGCGCGCGCGAGCAGGCTCATGCGGGCGCTGCCGATATCAGGGAAGTCGAACGGGCCGAGATCGCCGGCAACGGGCAACCCAGGCAGGAATTTCACGGTATCCGGGTTCGGGGTCGGTTCGGTCTGGATGAACATGGGCGTCAGGCCCCTCTCACATGGCTATCTAGGGGTCCAGATGGCCCGAAGATGCTATGTGTTCAAGGGGAAAGCCGCGTTCAGGGTGCGGCAACGCCAAGGGCAGGGTCCAGCGAGGCGACGGATTCCACGTCTTCTGCTGGCAGGGCCTCAATCGCATTGGCCAGTTCAAGCGTCGCCGCCTTGGCTTCGGACAGGTAGAATCCCATGCCGGCCAGGTGATTGGCCATCAGCATGCCGTCACCCGGCTGGTTGGAGACGATCAGAGGCTTCATATGCGCGGCGTGGCCCCAGGCCTCCGTTGCCTTGGTCATGGCTGCCTGCACATCGGGCATGCGGCTGAAGCGTGGATCGGCACGTTCCGAGGCCAGCAGCATTTCGCGAGCGACATGGGCGCGCGCCTTGGCGCCATAGAAAGCGATGATGTCCTGGCGGCTGGCAGGCCATTCGACCGTTTCGGCGTTGATCTGGGCGGAAAGGTCGGCGAGGTCGGTCTCGGCCCATCCAGCAAAGAGGCGGGATTCCGCCTTCAAAAGCTCCATCCGGTCAGGCTGGGTCGCCAGGCCACGGGCAGAACGTGTGTCAAAACGGTTGAGAGCTTCGGCCGCCGAAGTCAGGCGCGGGCGCATGTCATCGCCCGGCATGCCGTGCAGCAGGCGGGCAGCAGCGGTGAGGTCGGCGTCAGGCTCGCCATTGACCGGGCTCATCACGGCCAGCAGACGGGCATGCTCGGCCAGCGCGTCGGCGGTGGCCTTCTGCCAGGCGGGCATCGCGGTCAGACGGGCCTGCGGGTGCCAGCTGGCGCGGTCACCGGCCCAGCCGGTGCCTTCCAGTTCGCGGGCAATCTTGTTGATGGCAACGCCGGCTTCCGGCGAGGCCCAGGCCTGGTTTGACGAAAGAACCACGTCGCTGTCGTCGATCTTGTGCGACATCACGGTCATGACCGGATAGGCGAGCACGGCGCCAACAACCGTGCCGACCTTCAGCATCAGGATGGAGCGGCGCCACCAGCGCTGGAAGAACAACATGATCGGACTGGGTTCGGCATAGTCGAAAGTCACGAGATGATCGGTACCAATCCGGGTCACGACGGGCCCTTCCTCCTGGTAGGCCGCTGGCAGGCGACTATCAAATGCCATACTCTACATCCAAACGCTGAAACTGTTGCCCTTACGACACTATGCGGGCAATTAAAGCCTATTAACAGTCCCTTAACAGTTAAATCTAGGCAACCCGCAATCTTCATTGCAAGTCAGTTGCCAAAGCCCCTTGGTCTGCTTTGGTTTTTTTGCTCAGCGATTGCTCAAAAAAATGGCAGTCAGTCTGCCTGGCCAATGATTTCGGCTTTTGTGACCATCATTTGTTCTTTGCCCTGACCATCGCTGAAGGTCAGGACGAGATCGGCCGAATCGCCCACGGCGAGGCTTTTGTCGAAGCCGAACAACATGAGGTGGTTACCGCCGCGCTCCAGCACCAGGGGCGATTTCTCGGTCACGGGAAACGATTCCACCTGGCGCATCCGCATCACGCCATTGTCCATTACCATCGTGTGTAGCTCGACACTGTCGGCCGCATCCGTGGTCACACCGGTCAGCATCTCGTCGGTGCCACGGACCTTCACGACCAGACCGCCACTGGCAATGCCCTGACCACCGGCTGGCATCACGATATAGGCACCGGAAATGTCGAGAGCGCTTTCGCCTTCAGGCACCGGGTTCGAGCAGGCGGCGAGAAGACCAAAACCAATCAGTGTCGCGGCGAGGGAGAGGCGTTTCATGGGATATCCTTCCGGGGGAATAATTCTGCTCTCACGCTAAGCCCGAAGTCCAGAAGGGAAAAGGGTGCATGCCGCCGCAGGTATGTATCAGCCGTGCCAGAAACCGATGATATCCCGCACTTCGTCCATGATCGGTGCGGCAATCGCGCGGGCTTTTTCGGCGCCCTTGGATAGTGCGCGGTCGATGCTGGCTGTGTCGGCAAGTATCTCGCGATAACGCGCAGTGATGGGCGCCAGATGGGCCACGGTCACATCGGCCAGCGCCGGCTTGAACACGCCAAAGCCCTGGCCGCCATACTGGCGCAGCACGGCCTCGACGCTCTCGCCCGAAAGCGCGCTGTAGATGCCGACAAGGTTCTCGACTTCCGGACGTCCCTTCAGGCCCTCGACTTCGCTCGGCATGTCCCCTTCAAGGTCGGTCTTGGCCTTCTTGATTTTTTTCGAGATCTCGTCGGATGTATCGACCAGATTGATGCGCGAGAGGTCCGACGGATCGGATTTCGACATCTTCTTCGTGCCATCCTTCAGGCTCATGATCCGGGCGCCGGGGCCCTTGATCATGGGCTCGGGCAGCGGGAAGAAGCCCGGCGCGTCATATTCGCGGTTGAAGCGGTCAGCGATGTCACGGCTGAGTTCAAGGTGCTGCTTCTGGTCTTCGCCGACGGGCACGTGCGTGGCCTTGTAGGCGAGGATGTCAGCCGCCTGCAGCACGGGATAGGTGAACAGGCCCACAGAGGCGCGCTCGGAATCCTTGCCGGCTTTGTCCTTGAACTGCGTCATCCGCTCGACCCAGCCCATGCGGGCGATACAATTGAACACCCAGGCCAGTTCGGCATGTGCAGGCACGGCCGATTGCGCGAAGACGATCGATTTATCGGGGTCGATGCCACACGCGAGGAAGGCCGCTGCAATCTGGCGCGTCTGGTCCAGCAGCGCCTCGCGGGCCACGGGCAGGGTGATCGCATGCATGTTCACGACCGAAAAGATGCAGTCGTGGCCTGCTTCCTGAAGGTCGACGAACTTTTTCAGCGCGCCGAGATAGTTGCCAAGGTGCAGGTTTCCCGTTGGCTGGATGCCGGAGAAAACGCGCTCGGGGCCGGTATAGGCAGGGGTCGTATCAGTCATGCGCAGGGCCAATAGCGCGTTTGATCAGCGTCGCATAGTGCGGCGGATGTCGCTGATCCGCACGGCGCCCGTGATCAGGGCCGCCACAGCATAGGTCACGCCCCCCGCCAGCACGATCACGCCAGCCGAAAGCGCCTTGCTGCCATAGAGATACGCTTCCACGGTAGGCAGGATGCGCAGGAGATACCAGACCACCGCCGACATGACCCCCGTGGCCAGCAGCGCCCTTATCACGCCCGAAGCCAGTTTGGGCCCCGGCCTGTACCAGTCACGCTTCACAAGGGTGGTCCACAGCAGGATGACATTGACCCAGGCGGCAATGCTGGTCGCAATCGCTAGGCCGACAAAGCCCTGCTGGCCGTTGGCCTTCATCCAGAAGAACAGCCCGGCCCCCAGTATGGTATTGATGAAGACGGAGACGAGCGCATAGCGCATCGGCGTTTTCGTGTCCTCGCGCGCAAAGAAAGCCGGCGCCAGAACCTTGATCAGCACGAAGGCCGGAACGCCCCACGCAAAATGGAAGAGGGCATTGCCCGACTGCAGCGCGTCGAACGTGGTAAACTCGCCGCGCGCAAAGAAGGCATCGATAAGAAACACCGGCGCGATCAGCAGCGACGCCGCCGCCGGCAGGGTCAGCGCCATGGCGAGGCCAATGCCTTCGTCCATCGTCGCCCTACTGGAATCATCATCCAGCGCCCGCGCGGCCCGCGACAGGCGCGGCAGGATCGCGACGCCCACGGCCACGCCGACAAGTCCGAGCGGTAGCTGGTAAAGCCGGTCAGCCGCATAGAGCCAGCTCTTGGCGCCCACTTCAAAACTCGCGAGCGACTGGCTGACAATGATGTTGATCTGCGTGCCACTGGCCGCAAACGTGCCGGGCAGGGCCAGCATCATCACCTTCTTCACCGCCGGTGTCAGGCGTGGCAGGCCCAGCAGGCTGAGATGTACCTTCTGGCGGCTGACGCCCCACCAGAGCGCCCCGGCCTGCAGCACGCCGGCGATGAAATACGCAATGGAGGCGGCCTTGGCCGTGGTTACCGGGTCATCGCTGATCAGCGCCGCCGGGATCAGGCAGAGGTTCAAGAGGGTCGGCACGCCTGCCGAGAGGATAAACCGCTCCGACGAGTTCAGCACGCCCGATAGCAGCGCCGCCAGCGCCATGAAGGTCAGGTAGGGCATCGTCACCCGCGTGAGCAGAACGGCGAGATTATAGTGTTCCGGGTCGTCAGCCTGACCGCCATGGATCAGCAGCAGGACCCAGGGCATGAAAATCTGCGCCAGGATCGTCAGCGCCGCCGTCGCCGCAAACAGCACGCGCATCGCTTCCTGCGCCACCGCACGGGCCGCTTCCGGTCCCTCGGCCTCGAGTGTGCGCGCATAGGTCGGCACGAAAGCGGACGCAAAAGCCCCCTCGGCAAAGATGCGGCGAAAGAGGTTCGGGAATTGCTGTGCCGTCGCCCAGGCATCACCCACCGGCCCTGCGCCGATCGTTGCGACCAGAAGAATGTCGCGCACCATGCCCAGCACGCGGCTGGCCAGCGTCAGGGACGATTGCACGAGAGTGTTGCGCGCGACGCTCATGCAATTTCCCTTGGGTGAATTCTCAGAAGCTGTCCACGGCGCGGGAGCGTTTCAGTTTCCGGGCCGGTGTTTGTGGTGCATCCGGTTCTTCGCGCCCCAATACGGCGAGAAGACGTTCCTTGAGTGTATCTTTGCGGGCTTTCGTGCCCATTTTCTGGCCGCGAGCATTCTGTACATAGAACGCATCGAACACGCGCTCGCCGTAAGAGCCCACATGCGCCGAGTGGATCGACAGTTTCATGTCGGCCAGCACATCGGCCACTTCGTGGAGCAGGCCCGGCCGGTTGCGCCCGGCAATGTCGATCACCGTATAGTCGGCCGAAAGGTCGTCGCGGATCTGAACCGAAGGCTGCACCAGGAAGGCGGCCTCGCGCCGTCCGGCCCGTGCGTTTACTTCACCCTTGATCGCATTGTCGGCGAGGGCGTCCCGCATGGCTTTTTCAAGCCGTTCCATGCGCGGCGCGTCGCCGGCGGCAAAGGCGCCCTTGCTCGCATCCTGCAGCATGAAGATATCGACGATGCGGCCCCGGTTGCTGGTGAACACCTGCGCCGAGACCACGTTGGCGCCGAGACGTGCCAGCGTACCGGCGAGGTCTGCAAAGAGGCCCGTCCGGTCAGCGCCCGAAACGATCATCGCCACGGCGCCACCATCGGCGAGATAGCGGTGCGCGACAACTTCCTGTCCGGCATTAAGCACGCGGGCCTGCCACGCAAGGTCGTCGAGGTCGAAACCTGTCCAGTAGGCCGTTTCCATTTCCAGCATGATCGCCGGAACAGTGCCAACCCGGTCAATCAGGGCTTCGCGGCGGCGTTCTGCGCGCGCTTCCAGTTCGGCCAGCACACCGGCCTCATCGGTGCGTCCGCCGCGCAGGGCGGCCGCGGTGTTATTGTAAAGGTCGGCCAGCAACTGGCCCTTCCACGCATTCCATACCGCAGGTCCTACGGCCTTGATGTCGGCCACGGTGAGAATGTAGAGCAGGCGCAGCCGCTCCAGCGAGCCCACAAGGTCAGCGAATTTCGCCACAGTTCGCGGATCGGAAATATCGCGCTTCTGCGCCGTCTCGCTCATTTCCAGATGGTGCCCGACCAGCCACGCGACAAGCTCGCTCTCGGCTTCCGGCAGGCCCAGCCGCTGGCAGGCGCGCAGCGATGTCTTCATGCCCTCGATCTGCTGATCGCCCTTGCCCTTGCCGGTATCGTGCAACAGCATCGCCATGTAGAGCGCGCGGCGGTTTTCCAGCAGCGGGAACAGTTCGCTGACCAGTTTGATCGTCTCGCCGCGCCCGTGTTCCATGTCGGAAATATATTCCACCGCGCGGATCGTGTGCTCGTCCACCGTATAGTGATGGTACATGTTGAATTGGGTCTGCGCGACGATGCCGCCAAATTCGGGCATCACGCGGCCCAGCAGGCCGGACTCGTTCATCCAGCGTAGCACCTGGCCCGGCCGGTCGCCGCCCATGATCGATTCCAGCACTAGCTGGCGGGCTTCCGGCGTCTCGCGCACATGCTCATTCATGGCGCGCAGGTTACGGGTCAGCGCGGTCAGGGCATCGGGGTGGATGTCCTTGCCCTCGCGCCGGGCAATCGTGAACAGACGCAGCATGTTCAGCGGATCGGACGCCATCACATCCTCGTCGACCGTATTGATACGGTTATTGTCGATGACGAAGCCTTTTTCCTTCAGCACCTGCGGCGCGCGGATCGGCAGGAAGCGGCGCAGGCCCTCGGGCTTCTTCTTGTGGTCCGCTTCCAGTTTCGCCGCCAGGATACGCGTCAGGCTGCCGACATCCTTGGCGATAAGGAAATAGCGCTTCATGAAGCGCTCCACGCCCTGCTGCTCGCCCCGGTCGCGATAGCCCATGCGGGACGCGATTTCGGGCTGCAGGTCAAAGCCGAGCCGTTCTTCCGGCCGCCCTGTCACGAAGTGAAGGTGGCAGCGCACCGTCCAGAGGAATTTCGCGGCGCGGATGAAGATATTGTACTCATGGGGTGTGAACGGGCCATTCTGCATCACATCTTCCAGCGTGCGTCCGCCATACATGTGCTTGGTAATCCAGTAGAGCGTCTGCAGGTCGCGCAGGCCGCCCTTGCCCTCCTTGAGGTTCGGCTCGACCACATAGCGCGCATCGCCATGGCGGGCATGGCGCGCATCGCGCTCGGCCAGCTTGTCGGCGATGAACTGTGCGTCCTTGCCCTTCACGGCCTCGCGCTGGAACAGGTCGAACATATCGGTCGCCAGCGTCTGGTCGCCGCAGATGAACCGCGCGTCCAGCATGGATGTCTTGATCGTCACGTCTTCGGCGGCCAGCTTCACGCAGTCCTGCGGGGTGCGGAACGCATGGCCCACTTTCAGGCCCATGTCCCACATCGCATAGAGCATGTACTCAATTACGCTTTCGGTATGTGGGCTCACCTTGTAGGCGCGCAGGAACAGGAGGTCCGTGTCGGAGGAGGGCGCCATCACACCGCGTCCATAGCCGCCCGTGGCGACAACCGCGATACGCTCGGCCTCGGTGGGATTGCGCGCGCGGATCACATGCGTCGTTGTATAATCGTAAAGCGCGCTGATGACTTCATCCTGCACGGCGCATAGCAGGCGGGCCGTGTCCAGCCCGTCAGCGCCCTGCTGCAGGCGCTCCTGCGCGATCATGCGGCCGCGGAAGAGGGCGGCGTGCAAATGGTCGATCACGATTTTGCGGGCGGCTTGCGGATCGCCGTCATGCTGCTGGGCGGCCGTGGTCAGCTTGATGCGCAGGGCGCGCCCGTCAATGATGTTCGAGATGCGCCAGCGGCCGGGCCGGCGCAGCGGTGAATTGCGGGTATCGACAAGGCTGGGGCCGCTGCTTGCAGGGTTCGACGTAACGTTCATGCGTTATCCTATAGCAGCTCCGGCGCTGCCGACCATGGCCACATTTCCGCGATCAGGGGCGTACACGCCCCTGTCTGAGATGGGTCTAGGCCAAACGGGTTTCAAATATGGTAACTCAGCCGACCAGTGCCTCAGCCCACGATCACATGCTCGTCGCCGAACCAGAGGGGCGAGTTGGCAAGGTCGATGAATTTCTGCTCGTCTTCCAGCAGTTCGCGGCCAGCGGTCGCTGCGGCTTCGCTCGTATTGGCGGCCATGGCCTCTTCGCTCTCGAACCAGAGCTCGGCCACGCCGTCATATTCCTGCGGCGCGCCGCGTGACCCGGCAATGCCCGTATTCAGTGCCTCATGTCCCGTGTGCAGCTGTACGTACCGCAGAATGCCCAGCGTCTTGGCATGCTTTGCCACAAGCGGCGCATGTTGCTCGCGCCAATAGGTCTGGAACTGTTCGCGGCTGAGATGCGGCAGGCGGCGGAGGCAGAAGGTCAGCTTGATCATGGGAAGAACCTAGTCCTGGCGTTCAGTGTTGTCGATCAGGGCCTTGCGTCTCAGGCCTGCGGATCGATCAGGATCTTTATCTCGCTCGGGTTCTTCGCGAGGCTGTCAAACGCCGCTTCCGTGCGACCCAGCGGTTGGCGGCTGGTTATCAGGCGCGCCGCCTCGTCCGGATGCGCGCGGATCATCGCGAGGGCTGCCGCAAACTCTTCCGGCCGGTAGGCAAAGCTGAATTCCAGCGTCAGCTCTCGCACGATGCCTTCCAGCGGGGTCAACTTCTCTTCATGCGGGCACACGCCCACCACGATGATATGGCTGTGCGCCGGGGCTGCCTTGACGATCTGGTCGATCACGCCCGGCGCGCCCGTGCATTCGAACACATTGATGCCCGGCGGAAGGCCGCGAAACTCCCGCTCCAGCAGCGGCGACATGGGATGCGGCGTAAAGCCGAAATCGGTCCAGCGGCCAAACGGCGAATCCGTGGCCGGGTCCAGAACTATGTCCGCGCCGAGCGAGGCCGCCACCGCGCGCCGCTCCGGCGAGAAGTCTGCCGCGAGGATCGGCCCGCGTCCTTGCAGGCGCAGCGCCAGGATCACTGACAGGCCTACCGGCCCGCACCCGATCACCATGTTCGGTCCCGCATTGCGGCTTGCAAGGTTGGCCGCATGCAGGCCAACCGAGACTGGTTCCGCCAGCGCGCCGAGATCAGCGGGCACATCCTCGGGAATGGCAAAGGCCCGCACCGCATCCACGCAGCTCAGCGTGGCAAGGCCGCCGCTATGGTCAGGCGACAGGCCGATGGCTTGCGGCGCGTCATGGCCATGCGTGAAGGGCAGAGCGGTAACGATCTGGCCCATATGCGCCGTTGCCCCTCCATCAGCCACGATGATCGAGCCGGTGACATAGGACGCCGCATCCGAGGCAAGGAAGGCAACCACATTGGCCATCTCTTTCGGCTGAGCGGCGCGCTGCATCGGAATGCGCTGGGTCCACTCATCCTTCAGGCCCGGTATCTGGTGCATGTCTGCCGTGATCGGCGTATCGACAAGACCGGGGCAGAGCGCATTGACGCGTATGCCGTCGCGCGCATGATCCACGGCCAGCGCCCGTGTATAATTCACTACCGCGCCTTTGGCCGCATTATAGGCAGCAAAACGATAGTCCCCGCCAAGGCCCGAGATCGACGCCGTGTTCACGATCACGCTGCCCTTCCGCATGTGCGGTATGGCCGCGTGGCAGGCATAGAACACCGAGTGCAGGTCTACCGCGATCACGTTCTCCCATGTCGCGGCATCCATTTCCACGCTGGTGCCATAGCTGCCAATGCCCGCATTGTTGAAGAGAATGTCTATGCGCCCATGGCTTTCCACCGCCGTGCGGACAAGCGCGTCCACATCGGCCTGTTTCGACACATCGCATTTTACCGCCAGCGCCGTTGGCCCCAAGTCGCGCGCCAGAGAGCGCCCGCCCTCATCGCCAATATCCGCCAGCACGACATGCGCGCCTTCTCTTGCCATCAGGCGCGCCGTTGCGGCGCCAATGCCGGAGGCCGCGCCGGTGATGACTGCAACCTTGTTCTCAAACCGCTTCATTGTCATTTGCCCCGCTGCCCCGTTCAGGCCTTGGCGGCGCTGGGAGGAGACTCGTTGGCCCAATCGGGGCAGCGGTCGGCCACGGCGCCGGCAATCTTCTGCCAGGCGGGCACGGTTTTTGCGAGGAACCGGATATCGAAATTCTCCTGTCCGCGAAATTCCAGAACTTCGGCGCCTTGCGGGCCGGGCGTGTAGCGATAGGCCTTATTGGCATCAACGAAAAAGCCATCGCCCGCGTTCAGCGTTTCCGTGCCGAGCTGCAGGCTGCCGGCGACGACATAGTAGAGACAGCCAACATCATGCGTGTGCAGAGGAAGTGGGAAGCTGCTCTTGAACCAGGCATAGGTCAGGCTGAAGCCCGGTTGCGAAAACAGCGTCTTCACCACATTGCCCTCGGCAAAGCCGGCTTCCAGCGCCAAGCCGATACCGGCCTCCAGTTCGGGCGTCATGTCGGCCACTTCCATGTGGGCTGTCTCGTCGAGCAAGGGCGCGTCAGCCGTCCGGAAAATCTGGAATCCGCCACCGCTTGCGGGCTTGGCCTGCTCTTGCGCTGCTGCCTGGGTCAAAGCTGTTTCCTCCGTGTCGGCCGTTTTCCGGCGCTTGTGACGGGCCTTTCCGGCGGGGGCCGGATGCCGTCTTTCCGAAACGCTACTCCAAACATCAAAATAGTCAACGCTGACCAATATGAATTGTCTTCAAGGTTGACGCCCCCTGTGTTCAGCCGGTTAAGGTATGGCATGGACACGCAGACAAACACGCTTGAACCGGCCCAGCCCGAACGCCGCCGCCGCACCCGCCGGGGCGAGGAAACCCGCCGCGCGCTGATCAGCGCCGCTGTCGATTGCCTCAGCCGCACGGGCTATGCCGCCACGTCGGTGGAAACTGTCATGGCCGCTGCAGGTGTCAGCCGCGGCTCCGTGCTCAACCTCTTTCCCACGCGCCTCGCGCTCATGTCCGCCGCGGCCGATGCTGCCATGCGGGGCATGGTGGCAGACACGCAGGCCCGCTACGAATCGATCAGCGACGCGGCCGTCAAATACCGCGCCATGTGCGATCTCTTCTGGGACACGCAGAACATTCCGGAATCGGCGGCCATCACGGAAATCCTGCTCGCCGCGCGCTGGGATGCCGCCCTCGCCGCCGAACTCAGGCCCATCGCCCAGCGCATCGAAATCGAGATCGACCGCGACATTGCCGCCATCGCCGCCGCCGCTGGCGCAAAGGACGTCAACGCCTGTATCGTCCACGCCCGCATCCTGATCCTCAGCCTGCGCGGTATCACGATCGAGCTGATGTACGATCCCTCGCGCGACATCATCCACCGCGCGCTCGACCGTATCCGCGCCGAGCACCAGGCCCATTGCGACGCGATGGGCATTCCCGCCTGCTGACGCCACGGCATTGCCCCGGAGGCTTTGACAAGCACGCCGCTCCACCAGCATAGTTTCCGGCACGCCAAGCAGGGGAGGGCATGACTCATGGCCAAGGCATTGAAACAGCACAAACCGGTAGCCGAGCATTATCTCGAAGGCGCCAAGGGCACCATCACCCACAAGTTCCCGTTCCCGGCCAGCGCCGTCTGGGCCGCCCTGCTTGATGCCGAGGCCTGGACCGAATGGCTGCCCATCACGAAGGTCACCTGGACCAGCCCCCAGCCCTTCCGGGACGGCACGACCCGCACCGTCGAGATCGGCGACATGGTCATCGAGGAATATTTCTTCCTCTGGGAAGAAGGCCGCCGCATGGCGTTCCGCTTCGACAAGTCGAGCCTGCCCATCTCCGCCGGCATCGAGGATTACGAGATCGTCGACGTGCTTGGGGGCTGCGAGCTCCGCTGGACGGGCCGCGTCAGCGCCATCTTCCCGCTCAGCTTCCTTGTCAGCAAACAGCTTGCAGGCGGCATCAAGTCCGGCCTGCCCAAGCTCGAAGCCCTGATCGCCGGCAACAAGGCCCGCTTCGGCCTCTAGGCCCGCGCCGTGATCGTCCAGCAGGCCGCGTCAAAGCGCACCGTGTCGCCGTCGACATAGCGGTTGAACGCTGCGCGCACCGCCGTGCTCAGCTTTTCGCGCGTTTCCGCATCGGCCTTGTTCAGCACCACGCCCAGCGGACCCATCTGCATCAGGTAATTGCGCAAGGCTGGCTCCGGCATCTCGCAGGCCACATCCACCGCCACCAGGCTCACATCGCGCCAGCCGGCCGCTTCCAGAATGCCGCGCACATGTGCCGGGTCGGCAAAGGCAAACTGGCCTGGCCCCTCGGCCTTGCGCACGGGGAAGTCCGGGATCAGTTTCACCGCCGCCCGCTCGGCCGTTGTCATGAACGGGTTCTCGTCTGCGCTGCGCCATGCGATCACGTTCAGCCGCCCGCCCGCCGTCGCCGCCCGGCGCAGGTTGGCAAAGGCCGCCACCGGGTCGCGGAAGAACATCACGCCAAAGCGCGACACGATCATCTCGATGCTCGCATCGGCAAAGCCATGGTCCTGCGCGTCGGCGCAGAAGAACTGCGCGCTGGATCCGGCGGCTGCGGCCTTGGCCACGGCGGCGGCAATCATCGGCTCGGATATGTCCACGCCCGCGCACTCGGCTTCCGGCGCAGCCTCTGCCACGGCCAGCGTCGTCGCCCCCGTGCCACAGCCAACGTCCAGCAGGCGCCCCCGGCAGCCAGCCGCCGCGTCGGCCAGCATCGCCTCGAAGGGCCGGAACATCGCGTCCAGCACAGCCTGACCACGCACCCAGGCCTCGCCCGCCGCGCCGTTCCATAATGTCTTCTGATCCACGGCTGCAGGGTCTGCGTCGCTCATTGGTCTCTCCTCGGGTTGCCCCGCTTAACGCACCAACATGGCCACCAGTTCAAGCGCTCCCCCGCGTCAGCTGACGGCGTCTGCCGCCAGCGTTACTTCGAGACTGTCATACGCGCTCGTATCGTCGCCGTCCTTGGCAACATAATTCGGCCACGCGCGCATATAGTCCACGAACTTGGTGCTCAGGCCCTGCGCGTTCAGCCACGCTTCCGGCACCGGCAAAGGCGGCGATGTATAGGCCGCGTCGCGGCGCACCCGCTCGGGGAAGTCATGCCGCAGGATCGCCCCGCGCCCGATCACCACGAAATCGCATCCTGCTTCCAGCACGCTCACCGCCGTTGCCGCATCCATGATCTTGCCCGCCGCGCCAAGGCGTATCCGGCCCCGGTCCAGCGCGGTGAACAGCGACGCCAGCGTCTGGCCCTTGAAGGCCGCGTCAGAGGGCTCCTTGTTCACGTCCCAGGCCGACAGGTCGAAAAAGTCGATCACCTGCTCGGCAAACACGCGCTTCGTCACGCTCAGCATCTCGCCCAGATCAAGGCCAAAGCGTTCTGGCGACAGGCGCAGGCCAAGCTGGAAGTCCGGCCCCGTTGCGGCGCGAATGCCGTGGACAATCTCGAACAGCAGGCGCGCCCGGTTCTCTAGGCTGCCGCCATAGGCATCCTCGCGTTTATTGATCTCCGCCGACAGGAATTGCGCGATGATATAGCCATGCGCGCCATGCACTTCCACGCCGTCAAACCCGGCCTTTTTCGCGCGCACAGCCGCCGCAATGAAATCATCGCGCAGCTGTCCCACTTCGGCCAGCGTCAGGCCGCGCACGCCCTTGTCCGCCTCGTCCGACGGGCCCACCGGCACGCCGACAAGATCGGCCGGCGAACGGTCGCCCGCATGGTGCAGCTGCAGCGACGAGACCGCGCCCTTCGCCTTCAGTCCGGCGGCCAGCCGCGTCAGGCCTTCGATATGTTCATCCCCGAATGCGCCGATCTGGCCGGGAAAGCCCTGTCCCACGGCCTGCACATGCGCCGCCGCCGTCATCACCAGTCCAAAGCCGCCTGTCGCCCGTAGGGTCAGCCAGTGATATTCCTCATCCGACAGCGTCCCGTCGGGATGGCTCTGCGTATTGGTCAGCGGCGCCAGCATGAACCGGTTCTTCCACGCGGGGCCATGGGGAAGGGTCATTTTTTCAAACAGGGGAGCGGTTGTCATCATCGGCCTCGTGCAGGGTCAGATCGGTTGCGAACGCCGCACGCGACAGCGCCGACCCACGCAACATGGGCCCGCTCCCGCCCAAGGCAACATATCGTGTTGGTTTAGCGGCGCTAAACTTTGGATCCGGGACGGCCTTCTATCGGGCCGCGCTGAGCGACTGGTCGAGCAGGTCACACCCGACCTTGGAGCCCATGTCGCATGCGCGAACGTAAAGTTCCCGCGCCGCTTCCTTATCTTCGGCCACCCCAAACATCGCCCAATCATTGAGCGAGCCGAGATCGATACAGCTGTTTGCGTTGCCCTTGTCACAGCCTGTCAGGAACAGTTCGGTTGCCCGCGCCGTGTCCTGTGCGCGTTTATCGCCCGTCGCATATTCCCATGCCAGCGTGCGACAAGCTTCTGCATCGCCAAAATCACAAATAGTCGTTCCAGTCTCTTCCGGGGCTTTGGCGCTGGTCAGAAGGAGCTTCAGTTCAGCGGCATCCTGACAATCCACAAGTTCCCCGCTCTCACAGAGCCACGCGTACAGGCTCTGCGCCTTCTCCAGGTTTTTCGGTGTCCCGACCCCGTCGCGATGGTCTTCCGCGACCCATCTGCACATTGTTGCATCGCCTTGGTTGCATCCTGCATTGGCCGCGCGAAAGCTGCGGGCCGGATGCGGCGCGGCGCCTGCGCGTCCGAAGTGATAGGCCACCTGAAGGCAGGTTTCGGTCGCCCCGGACCTGCAGAGTGTCTCTGACATCAGCAAGACGCTGTTGGCATCAGCCGGTGTCAGTTTGTCTGTAATCATGCCATTGACCAGTTGGGTGCACGATTGGGCCGAACTCGCCAGACATCCGCGTTCATAGGGCTTTGCTGCCTCAGCCACCCTGTCTTCGCCGTACACACCTTTCAGCAAGGCTAGCCCCAGATTTTCACAAGCGGGAATATTATCCACATCGCACGCCTGCTTCAGCTTGGCCTCGGCCTGGTCAGGCAGTACCGCAATAAGATAGCTAGCGGCATTGGCGCAGCCGCGCGTGCTCATGTCGCGGCAGGATATATCCGCGTAGGCCAGCGCCTTTTCAACGCTCTTCTCGGTGCCGTGTCCGTTGGCATAAGCTTCTGTCAGCCCGGCGCAGGCCAGTACGATGCCGCCTTCGCAGGCGCGCGAATGGTAACCCATGCGCCTCGAAACCGATTGAGGATTGTTCTGTTGTGCGATGACCCAGCCGATGCTCTGGCAGGCTCTCATCTGGTCGCGGTCGCAGGCTTTCTCCAGCATCGCAAGGCCAGCCGACACATCCTGCTCAATGCGCCAGCCATACACTTTTGCGAGGCCGATCACGGTCTGCTCATTTGCTGAACGAATCTTTTTGCCGGATTCAAGGGCTTCCCGAAAGTCGGGAACATTATCCACCCGTGAAAGAATGACGGAGTAAGGCTCATCGGCCCAATCTGTCTCGGTTACGTTGGCCGCAAAGTCTGCAGTGTCGCTCTGGGTGCAGGCCGTCAAAATCGTGGCGGCGACCATTGCAGCCAGGAATTGTTTCACAGGAGACAGAAACGACAGGCTGGTCATGGTCTAATCCCTAACAGGGCCGTACCGGGCGCGGCTGAAGCCTCCTCTAAACGCGCGGGATTTAATCTATCTTAAATTGATATTATGAAATCCATCCATTCGACGTATTTCCGTAGGAAATCCCCCACTTTTCCCCACCCCATCCCACTGCGCATATACTGCGCGCCATGCACCCGGCTCACGCTCATCTTTATGCGCACGTCCATGTCGTCTTCTGGCCATGGTTGTGGCTGCAATTGTGGAACCTGAACCGCTGGATGAAGGAGAGTGGGCAGGGCCTGCTCATCTCCGTTGACCGCCGGGGCACCATCTATGTGAACGCCATCTCCGACGCGCCGGAACAGGGCCCGGGCAGCATCAGCGCGCCCGTCTCGGCGCGCCTCGCGGCGGCGCTTGCGCCTGAAATTGAAATATCTCCGTGTCCCCAGCTTCCGCTGGGGATACGGTTCCCTGTGCATACACCCGGCCCCATTCCGGACACCTGACCCGCAATCCCATTCCCGAAAACCTGAAAACCACCCCCCGAAGCGCCCTCACAGGCGCCGCACGCGCAGCATTTTATGTTACGCCGCAGACCCCTGCGAAGGCAGGGGTCCATGGACCAATTGCTCCCCACGCGGCGTGTTGCCTGTTCCTGTCCATGGATGCCTGCCTGCGCAGGCATCTCCGGGCGGGGGGCTCACTCAGTCGTAATCCACTTTCTCAAGGAACAGC
>TARA_R110000787_G_scaffold61773_4_pt1 | contig 25969 bp, 23 predicted proteins | sample TARA_R110000787 | Tara Oceans TARA_R110000787 (sample SAMEA4397920) | marine metagenome | biome: Polar Biome; feature: [DCM] deep chlorophyll maximum layer (ENVO:01000326); material: water (ENVO:00002006), including particulate matter (ENVO:01000060) such as... | depth 35 m | reverse complement strand
GCGTGAAATTACTCGTTTCAAATCAATACGGTAAGTCACTTTTTTGGCAGTAGGCAATACTTGGCCGGTGAATTTCACTTCACCTGAACCCAGCGCTCTTCCTCTGCCGGGATTACCATCCCAAGCCAGAAAAAATCCCAGTAACTGCCACATGGCATCTAAGCCCAGGCAACCCGGCATAACGGGATCTCCCGGAAAATGGCATTTAAAAAACCATAAATCCGGATGAATATCCAGTTCAGCAATGATTTCACCTTTCCCATAGGCGCCACCATCATTTGAAATATGACTGATGCGATCCATCATCAGCATATTCGGTACTGGCAGTTGGGCATTACCCGGGCCAAACATTTCTCCATGGCCACACTGCAAGAGTTCCTCGAAGGAAAAAGATGATTGCTTACTCATGAAATTCTAAAATAACCCTACAAATTAAGCACGACATAATAGCATGATAGTTTGAATGCAGAAAAAGATGCAGCTATCAACGCACTGGTTCTAATAAAAAGCCATACCCTACGGCATGGCTTATCGATTTTATTGAGCTGTGGAGAATGATTATTTACGGTTATCAGCAACTGTGGTTGCCGCAGCAGGCGCAATTATCTCAAGACTTTCCAGTAATAATCCCATACTGTTGAGCAGCCGATACATCGTAAAAATTTCATCATATTGAGCATTCGTCAGTGCGATACGCGCCCGGAACAATTCATTCTCGGAATCCAGCAAATCCAGTAATGTGCGCTGGCCAAAGTTAAATTGTTGCTGATAGGCATCGCGGGTTTTTTCAGCTGATGCAGCATATTCTTCAAAGTATGACATTTGTCTGCGTACTGTTTCCAGAGCATTCCATGACAAACGGACACTCTGCTCCACTTGACGGTGCGTATTGTTGCGAATTTCAGCCGCCTGATTAATCAAAAATGCTGTCTCTTCGCGTCTTGCCGCATCTTTGCCACCATTCAACAGATTGTAACGTAGCCTGAACATGGCAGTGACATCTTTATCCGTTCCCCGAACGCCATCAATATCATGATCAGAACGAGTGCCTAATTCAAAATCAACACGCGGTAAAAAAGCAGCTCTGGTTACGTCATGTTGTGCATTGGCCGAAGCAACGTCAGCTTGAGCGGAACGTAAGGTTGGATGATTCTGGATGGCGATATTAACCGCTTCTTCCACTGATATTGGCAACAACGGTTCTGGTGATGGGGGCTGCGACAATGAGGATGGAGCTTCACCTACGACCCGTAAATAATTGGTTTCGGCATCACGCAAATTGCTTTGCTCAGCCATTAAATTGGTTTCCGCTAATGCCAGGCGACCCAAGCTCTGATCCATGTCAGCCCGTCTTCCTACGCCACGTTCGCTTCGTAAGGTAATCTGATCATGGGTACGCAGATGAGATTCCAGATTGGTTTGTGCTAATTCCACCAGTTTCTGCCGGCGCAACACATTAAGATAAGCTTCTGTCGCCTCTAAAGCCGTATTTTCAGCCACACTGTAAACTGAATGTGCGCGTGAATCGGTTCTGGCTTTTTGACGTTCAACCTCATTTTTGGTCAGGCTGCCATCGTAAAGCATTTGCCGTAAATTCAAACTGGCTTCATCACGATTTAAATGAATCTCACCATCACCACGGTTTCGAGAAGCTGGATTATCAGTTGACTCCCAACCGGTTCCTAGCCCCAAATCAATTGTCGGGAAATAACCTGCCTGCGCCTGTTCAATTTCTTTGGAAACCGCCTGACGCTCACTGATAGAAGCCAAAACATCCGGATTGGTTTTTAGAGTGGTATGAATTGCTTCCTGTAATGTTTCAGCTTGCACAAAGCCACAGTAGAGCAATGATGGGATTAAAAAAAGCGCTTTGTTCATATTCTTTTCCTAGTTCAAAGCAGTAATTAGTATTCTTTATCAAGGGTCACTACCGATTACAGCTTCTCCCCTCCCGAAGTAATACTTACTATTCCATTACCGGCCGATTGTAGTCAAAACAGTTCAAATACACAATCTAGTCTATCGAAGATCCCTAAAGACGATAGCCAGAGAAAGACGATCAGGTAAACTCATTTTCTGAAAAATGGTCGTTAAGTGAGCTTTCACTGTTCTTTCAGTGATATTCATATTACGAGCGATCATTTTGTTGGTCGCACCATGACTAACCATTTTGGCCACTTCCAGTTCTTTTGGAGAAAGTGTTTCTGCTGCTTTACGCTGTTTTTCACTCACTTCTGGAATATGACTGATTTCATCTATCAAACCGGATATCACATGACGCTCGACCCAGACTTCACCATTCAAAATCAATAGCAGAGCTTCCTGTAATTTGCTCATCGGCAAATTTTGATTGAAATAACCACGAGCGCCCTGCTTCAATGCGGCTATTTGTACCGGGATAGGCCGAGGAGGGCCAATCACCAGAATTCTGCTATCCGGGCATAGCTTTTTGAGTTCACTGATAACCTGATCAGGATTGTCATCCAGCAAAAATTGATGGCAAAGCACCAATTCTGCGGTTTGTTTTTTTAATGCGTCGAGTAAACCGTTAATATCCTTATAAAGGCTAACCTCGTACAAAGCTGGCAATGCATCGGTTATGACACGTGCCACATCCGCATCTGCAGTAGCCAGATAAAGACTTTTTTCAGTCTCTGTAATTACAGTCATCGTTCAACCTTAGCCTCAACGCTCTCTCAATGCTTCATTTTTTGCTTTCAGTATGGGCTTTAATAAATAATCAAGCACGGTTTTTTCACCAGTCAGAATATCTACGGTCACTGTCATCCCCGGAATAATTCCTAATTCGCCCATACTACTTTTTATAAAATTTTGTTCTGTGCGTAAATAGATAAGATAAAAACTTTCATCTTCTTCATTAGTGATGGTATCCGCACTGATTCTTACCAGCTTTGCCTCTAGTCCACCATAAATTGAAAAGTCATACGCTGTAAACTTTATTATTGCTTCCTGGCCTGGTCTTAAAAAAGCAATGTCTGCTGGTCGTATCTGAGCTTCGATAAGTAAATTATCTTCTAAAGGAACAATTTCCACCAGATCCATACCTGGCTGTATGACTCCGCCAATAGTATTGATCATCAAGCGTTTGATGGTTCCTTTCATTGGCGAACGTACATTCGTCCGGGTCACCCTATCCTTTAATGCCGATACAGATTCTTCAGTACGTTCCATTTCAGCGCGCACCTCACTGAGCTCTCTTGCCGCTTCTGACTCAAACCGGGTAACTGCTTCATTTATTTTCTGCTGAACTTCATCAATAGAAGAGCGAATACGGGGAATCGCCAGACGATTTGAGTCCATTTCACCCCTCAGATCATTGACGGTACGTTTCAGTCTCAATATCTCAACTTCTGACATGACGCCAGCTTCCAGAAGAGGTTCGGACATTTGTAATTCCTGATTACTCAACTCAAAACTGCGACTGAGCTGCTGTTGCCTAGCCTGTTTTTCAACCAGTTCCTGCCTGCGCTGTTCAGCTTGTCTTTTTAAAACATCAATCGTGCTTTGCAATTGTAATTGTCGTGATTGATACAATCCCCGTTCTTCTGCTGCCAGCTCCGGCTGATTGATCATCAGTTCGTCGGGAAGCTCCAATGGCTTGCCCTCACTCTCTGCACTCAATCTTGCCGTTCTAGCCAACAGCTCCCAGTAAGTTAATTTAGATTCTCGAAATGAAGATGAAAAACGTGTGTCATCAATCTTTAATAGCACATCGCCTTTTTCAACCATTTGTCCTTCACTCACCAGAACATCCGCCAGAATGCCCCCTTCGAGATTTTGAATTATCTGAACTTTGCTGGAGGGAACAACTTTACCCTGTCCTCGTGTGACTTCATCAATCTCAGCAACACTGGCCCACCATAGAGCAATACCTATAAAAGCTGCGATCAGCAATAATAGGATATGGCCTCCCCAATGAGTTGAGGCCATCGTTGCCGCACTGATTTCAGACATGAAATTGACATCGTCATTATTTTTTTTAAACCAGGCCATCCAATTACCCTTTCGAAACCCGGATATGTCCGCTCTTTAACGCAGCCAGAATTTGTTCACGTGGCCCATCGGCCACTAAATTACCCTGATCCATCACTAACACCCGGTCTACAAGGCTTAATAGAGAAGCACGGTGTGTAACCAGAATTAGAGATTTATCTTTAATAATTTCACCCAGTTTGGTTTTAAAGCGTTCCTCACTACTGTTATCCATGGAATTGGTTGGCTCATCCAACACCAACACGGGCGGATCCAGTAATAAAGCCCGCGCCACGGCAATACTCTGACGTTGTCCACCTGAAAGGCCTTCACCACGCTCTCCGACAGGCATATCGAAACCTGATGGATGCCGATTGATAAATTCAGTCACGCCAGCTATTTCAGCCGCACGCAATACAGCAGCATCATCAGCAAAGGGAGCTCCCAAAGCGATATTGTCGCGCACGCTGCCATAGAACAGCATGACATCCTGAGGAACATAACCAACAGACCGGCGTAAATCAATTGGATCAATCTGACGCAGATCGGTCTCATCCAGAAGCACCGCTCCCTCTGCAGGTTCATATAAACCCAGAATCAATTTCTCTATTGAGCTTTTCCCGGAGCCGATTCTGCCGATAATGGCAACTTTTTCACCCGGTTTAATTTTAAAGGAAATATCACTTAATGCGTCTATGGCCTGCTCGGGATAGCGGAAGCTGACTTGTTTGAATTCGATACCACCCTGGAATTTCTCACGATGCAAAAATTCCCGACCGCTGGGACGTTCAACCGGTAAATTCATCATATTGTTCAAAGAACTTAACGCGGCTTTTGAATGATGAAAACGCGTTAAAATACCTGCCAGCTGACCCATTGGTGCCAGTGCTCTGCCTGCCAGTATGGTGCTGGCAATCAAGGCACCCATGCTGATTTCGTTCTCACTGATTTTGTACACCCCATAAACCACCACAGCAATAGTGGTCATTTGCTGAACAAAGCTGGTTAAATTTACTGCTGCTGATGACAACAGTTTGGCCCGTTGGCTGTATTTGGAAATAGAGCCGGCAGTTTGTTCCCATTTACGTTGTAATGGGCTCTCTGCTCCCAGACTTTTGATCGTTTCAAGGCCGGTTAATGTTTCTATAAGGGTGGCGCTTTTTTGTCCCGCGTGACGGAATAACTGCTTAATTGCACGACCTAACGGGATTTGGATGATTAAACTGATCAAAATCGTAATGGGAATAACCGCCAACGGAATATAGGCTAGATCGCCAGCAATCATCCAGATAACGGCAATAAACAAAAAGGTAAAGGGTAAATCAATAAGCGTGGCGAGTGTGGCCGAAGTAAAAAAGTCACGAAATGACTCAAACTCCTGCATGCTATTAGCAAAGTTGCCCACTGAATTGGGCCGGGCCGCCATTTTGATGCCCAGTACCTTTTCAAAAATAGTGGCGGATAAAATAACGTCAGCTTTTTTGCCGGCAACATCAATAAAATAACCACGTAAAGTACGTAGTAACAAATCAAATACAAACACAATCGCCAGACCAATCGCCAACACCCACAATGTTGCCAGCGCGTTGTTGGGCACGACCCGGTCATAGACATTCATCACAAACAGCGGTGAAGCTATGGCAAATAAGTTGACCAGAATGGAAGCCACGAATACTTCGCTGTAGATTGGCCAATAGCGTGTCAGCGTGCCCCAGAACCAGTGTCTGGCACGGGGAATTGCCGAGTTTTCACTACGGTTATCAAAATGCTGCACTGCTCGGATGAAAATGGCATAGCCAGTGTAATACTGTTGTAGCTCGTTCAATTCCACGACAGTTTCAGCGTCGCCATTTTCAGGATAAATGACCGTAGCCTCTTTGCCGTTAAGTTTCAGCAAAATACAGGCATTGCCATCATTCAGAAGTAATACGGCAGGTAGCACCAACGGAGAAATTTTACGTAGTGGGCGTTTTATGACTTTTGAAGAAAGCCCTGCCCGTTCAGCCGCTCTGGAAAACAATTCTGGAGACAGTCGGTTATCCACTAGGGGAAGACCTGCTACCATCGAATCAGGGCTATGTGGTTTTCGTAAAAGTTTGGTGAGAACCGTCAGACATGCTAATAGCGGATCATCATGAGTCAGATAAGCCGAGTCAGCTTTCCATTGCCGATTCTGTTCTTGTTCAGTGGTTGCTTGATTTTCCATTTAATCCGACGACGCTACCCAGCTCAAAATGTGATGAGTTTCACAGTTTTTTTCTTTACTGTAAACCTATGACCGCTTACTCTTTCCAAAGGTAGCATATCAAGAATAATCGGGAACAATAAGATGGTATACGTCGATCGCGATGAAAAGGGTCACATAATTGGGGTTTTTAATTCCCCAAAGAGCGATGATAGCCAATACATCTCTCCTCAAGCACCGGAATTAATTGAGTTTCTTGGTCAATCCAACCGCCAGGAAGATATTCAAACCATTCTTACAGCCTCAGATATGGCGATGGTGAGGGTTATTGAAGATCTGGTGAACACACTGATAGATAAAGGGGTGATTTTATTTACCGACTTGCCTGAAGCAGCGCAGCAAAAATTAGTTCAGCGTGAAAAAATTCGCCATCATCTTAGTTCATTGGAAAATTTGATGAACGAAGATGAAGGCTTGCTCTAAGACTTAAACGACACTATCGCTTTTTAATTCGACTGGCTATTATCCGTTTGCGTTTTTCCTGTGGATTCTCTGCCGGCTTCTTCCGCTCTCTAAACGGATTATCACTGGTCTTAAACTCAATCATCACCGGTGTTCCCTGCAATTTGAGTGCAGTACGGAAATAATTTTCCAAATAACGTCGATAGCTGTTTGGCGTCGCTTCTGTCTGATTACCATGGATAATGATACGGGGAGGATTTTTACCGCCTAAATGCGCATAACGGTATTTAATCCGGCGTCCGTTAACTAATGGTGGTTGATGATCGGCAACAGCTTCTTCCAATACTCTGGTCAATTGTGGCGTAGGAATTTTAGCTAAGGCAGAGCCATACGCTGTTTTTACAGATTTAAGTAATAAGCCAACACCACTGCCATGCAAAGCCGAAATGAAATGCGTTTTGGCAAAACTCAAAAACGGAAGACGACGCTCAATATTGGTGGCAACCCACTCACGTTCCTGTTTCTCCAGACCATCCCATTTATTGACTGCGATAACCACAGCGCGACCACTTTCTATAATCAGCCCAGCCAGATGCAGATCCTGATCCACAACACCCTGATGCGCATCTAACACTAACAAAACCACATTAGCTGCCTCGATTGCCTGCAGGGTTTTTACAATACTGAATTTTTCCAGAGCTTCTGAGACTTTTGAACGACGTCTGACACCGGCTGTGTCGATTAAAATATAATTGGTACCATCTTTTTCAAATGGAATATAGATACTATCGCGAGTTGTACCCGGCTCATCAAAAGCCACAACCCGATCTTCACCAAGCAGACGATTCACCAGCGTTGATTTACCGACATTGGGTCGTCCCACTACCGCAAGACGAATATCGCCAGAGGTATCTTCTTCTGACTCTTCTTCATCAGTCTCCACAATTCGAACGGCGGGTAACTCGCGCATCAGAGTGCTCATTAAATTACTGATACCACGTCCCTGAGTCGCAGAAATGACTTCGGGCTCTCCCAGTCCAAGTCGATAAAAATCTGCAGCCGCTAATTCACGTTGTTCACTTTCCGTTTTATTAATCACCAATAAAACCGGTTTACCGACATTACGTAATTGTTTGGCGATTAACTCATCAGCAGGAACTACACCCGCTTTACCATCCACTAAAAACAAGATCAGATCTGCTTCTACAATCGCCAATTCAGCTTGCTTACGCATCAGATCTGACATATCGTCACCCTGTACGGTCAAGCCACCCGTGTCGATAAGAATAAATTCAGCTTCCTCATGGCGGGCATTGCCGTATATGCGATCACGGGTCAACCCCTCATGATCTGCCACCAAAGCATTACGGGTTTTGGTTAAACGATTGAATAATGTCGATTTGCCAACATTCGGCCGCCCAACAAGAGCAATAACAGGTTTCACAGTTAAGGGATCCGAATGGCGGAAAGCTTGCCGCCTGTAGTCATGACATAAAGCACACCATCACGAACGATGGGTTGGCTGCGAATAGGCTCTTTATCCAGTCTTTGACGAGCAACAAAACGGCCATCGGAACGTGCTACCCAGTGTAAATAACCTTCAAAGTCACCTACTACCACATATTCACCGGCAATGACTGGCGCGGTAATGTTTCGTCTTAGCAATAATGTCTGACGCCATAGAGAATCACCAGATCCGTCAGCGATTGACCATAGATAACTTTGGTCATCACTCACATAAACAGCATCCGTTGACGCCACTGCAATACCGGTTGCAGAAGACATTTCTCGGTCCCATAGGGTTTGTCCGGTATCCGTATCCATTACCGCTAAATTACCCTGAAAAGCGACTACGTAAATCATACCGTTTTGGATCACCGGATCGGCATCTATATCGACCAATCGCTCTAACTCAGTCCGACCACTTGGCACAGCAACACTTTTTTCCCAGATGACTTTGCCATCGTTGAGAGTAAGTGCAACTAACTTACCGTTATCATAACCAGAAAATACCGTTTGTCCGTCAATCACTGGAGCGCTGACACCACGTAGACTTAAAAGTGGTACTGCGCGTTGATAATTCCACAGAATATTGCCGCTGCTTGCCGAAATCGCTGTTAACCTTCCATCTGCCGTTCTCACAACAACGCTATCGCCACTCACTTTTGCCGGAGCAAGGACTTCACTGCTGAGACGCTGACGCCAAAGTTCGTCACCGTTGCTGTCATCCAAAGCGACTACTTCTCCACTTTGAGAGCCAACAACAATCAGCCCTTCTCCGCCACCAACACCTGCCGCAACTGGCATATCTAATTTGTTGCGCCATTCGCGTCGGCCATTTTCAATATTATGACTGCGAACATCTCCTTCCTGATCCACCGTGACAATGGAGTCACCTTGAATCCATGGAGCAAGATTTGAATAAGCCGTTGCAGCACCATCACCAGTACCGGATGACCAGAGGGTTTTGGGTTCGAACTCAACTTGAAATTCAGTGAGTTCAGCTGGAGGAGCTTCGTAGCTGTCAGCCGCAAAGAATTCTTTTACTGTTCCACAACCAGCAAGCGTCATCAGAGCAAAGCCAACAACGGTATTTCTAATTACATTAGCTTTCATTAATAACGGCCACATCATCACGCTTCATTTCCAGGAGAGTTTTACGAGGGTCATCTGCATCCATACTTGAAATAGATTCGACATACGCTTCATAGGCTTCTGTTTTATTTTCCTGAGCAAGATAAATATCACCCTTGAGTTCAGCAAATAGAGAAACAAATCCTTCAGAAACGTTTTGTTGAGTCAATTCCAAAGCTTTTGCGTATTCAGCCTGATCAACCATAAGGCGAGCCATACGTAATCTGGCCAAATCTTTCTGAGCACTAAGCTTTGCCTGGTCAACAGTCCATTGCAGATATTCCAATGCCGCTGCAGTTTGATCATTCCGCACTTGTTCAGCAGCAAGCTCCAGCGAGGCAAATGCTGCATAAGGAGTAGCAGAATGCGTTTGCATGAGTTCCTGGGTCAGGTCTTCAGCAGCCGTTAAATCAGCATCGCTGAGATTCATCTGAACTTGTTGGTACATTGCTGCAGCCTGTTCAGTTTTGGCTTGTTGAAAATTAATCCAATACCGACCGCCAAAGATTATTGCACCACCTAAAACCACACCGGTTACTACTGATCGGCCATTTTCGCGCCACCAATTCTTTATCGCTTCGCCTTTTTCATCATCCGATGCGTAGATATCCATCGTTTTCTCCTTGCTTACCGCAATTTAAGGATAGTTAAGCCATCACTTTTTCATAAGTGAATTAAAGTGCCAGATTATACGTGTTTATCCGCTGATTGTGCTAACCGTGGCATGCACCAGTCAGTCGCACCATATAAGTGCCTTTAAACGTAATATCGCACCATAACAGTTCAATTTAAAAGGATAATCTGAATAACAAAAACCCTAGATGATTGTTTTATATGAATTTGTCTAAATTGGTGCAAGTCTTGCTATTTTGGTGCTTGCTCAACACTAATTATAAGGAAAACTAATTGTGCAAAACGCAAGCGACGTACTTTTTATATTAATAGGCGCCATTATGGTGCTGGCAATGCATGCTGGCTTCGCCTTTCTTGAAGTCGGAACCGTAAGGAAAAAAAATCAGGTTAACGCTTTGGTCAAAATTATCACTGACTTTGGTGTTTCCACTATTGCTTACTTTTTTATCGGCTATGGAATTGCTTATGGTTTGAATTTTTTTGAACCTTCGCCATTACTGACTGAAAACAATGGCTATGCTTTAGTAAAATTTTTCTTTTTATTAACATTTGCCGCAGCAATACCTGCCATTGTTTCAGGAGGTATCGCTGAACGGGCAAAATTCAATCCTCAACTAATTGCCACTTTTTTAATTGCCGGCTTTGTCTATCCATTGTTTGAAGGCATCAGCTGGAATGGATTGTTTGGGATTCAGAATTGGCTGGAAAATCAATTTGGCGCTGCCTTTCATGACTTTGCCGGCTCTATCGTTGTACATGCTGTTGGCGGATGGATAGCCCTGGCAGCCGTTCTGTTATTGGGGCCAAGAAATGGACGTTATGGCAAACAAGGCGAAATATATGCTCACCCACCATCAAATATTCCTTTTCTGGCGCTAGGCGCATGGATCCTGACCGTAGGCTGGTTTGGTTTTAATGTAATGTCGGCTCAGGAAATTGAAGGGATAAGCGGATTGGTTGCCATTAACTCTTTAATGGCGATGGTTGGAGGTACACTGGCAGCATGCTTTATTGGTCGTAATGACCCCGGGTTTGTCCATAATGGTCCACTGGCCGGTTTAGTAGCCATCTGTGCAGGCTCGGACATCATGCACCCCCTTGGTGCATTAGTAACAGGTTCGCTTGCCGGGGCCATTTTTGTTATCACTTTTACCCTGGCACAGAATAAATGGAAAATTGATGATGTTTTAGGTGTGTGGCCACTTCATGGGTTATGTGGCGTATGGGGTGCTATTGCTGCCGGTATTTTCGGGCAGGTCGCTCTCGGCGGAATGGGCGGGGTCAGCCTGGCTTCTCAGCTTATCGGGGCAGCTATTGGCGTAGGTATCGCGTTTATCGGTGGTCTTATCGTTTATGGCGGCTTGAAAGCCATTATGGGGCTGAGGTTAAGTGAAGAAGAGGAATTCAATGGAGCAGATTTGAGTATTCATAAAATCAGCTCAACCCCGGCAAACGATTAAGGTTGCTTATCAAGTCATCGTCATCCGGTAGGAAACTACCGGATGATGCCACCTTGTTGCTGATTCAGGAACTCGATGAAGATTGTCAGTTCTTCAGCTTCCTGATTAATACTATGCAAGCGTTCCCGTGCTTCTTCCATGCGTAAACCTGAACGATAAACCAGTTTGTACGCCTGACGGATATTTCGAATCTGGGTATCGGTAAAAGCACGTCTACGCAAGCCTTCAACGTTAATTCCAACAGGTTCGGCCATATGACCGGAAACCAGAACATAAGGTGGAACATTGCGAGATATAACGCTGCCCATCGCACTGAAACAATGTGACCCAAGGTGATTAAACTGACTCACCAGCGTAAACCCGCCAAGAATAACATGTTGATCAACAATGACATGTCCCGCCAGAGAAGCGTTATTAGCAAATATATTGTCATCGCCAATAATGCAGTCATGAGCAATATGTACATAGGCCATGATCCAGTTATTACTGCCGACTTTGGTAACTCCACCGCCCTGCACTGTACCACGATTGATGGTCACAGATTCCCGGATCAGATTATTATCACCGATTTCCAGTAGAGTTGGCTCTCCGTGATATTTCTTATCCTGAGGCTCTTCACCTATCGATGAAAACTGAAATATACGATTATTACGACCAATTCTGGTCGGACCATTTATTACCACATGTGAGGCTATTTCAGTACCGGAAGCGATTTCGACATTCGCTCCGATAATACTGTATGCACCGATGATCACATCATCAGCAATTTTGGCACTAGGATCGATTAGGGCTGTTTGATGAATCACGAAGGCATTTCTTGGTTAACACACATAATATCAGCACTGACAACGATCTCGCCGCCAACAGTAGCCTGAGCGTAAAATTTCCATAAATTACGTTTATTTTTAATTAACTTTACTTCTAAACGCAACTGATCACCAGGTTCGACAGGTTTTTTAAAACGTGCATTATCGATACCTGCCAGGTAATACAGTGCATCATCAGAACGAATTTGGTCTGCTGTTTTAAATGCCAGTAATCCTGTGGCCTGAGCCAATGCTTCAAGAATTAACACACCAGGCATAATCACACGTTGTGGAAAATGTCCGGTAAAGTGCGGTTCGTTGAAACTGACATTTTTAATACCAACCAGATGCTCACCCGGTGTAAATTCAATCACCCTGTCAATCAACAGGAAGGGGTATCGATGTGGCAGTAAGCGTTGAATTTCATGTATGTCAATGGTGTTCAATCTGATTATCCTTTAGGATTTATATTTTTGCGTGCAGTAATCTTACGTTGAGACACTGATGCGGTAAAGCCAAGCCAGCCATCCAGCAATGAAAAGCCATTACTCCAGCTTGGCCTCCAATTGTTTTACTTTGTCATTTAATTTTTCAAGTTGTCGGTATCGAATAACATTACGATGCCAATCTCTGGTTGGTTCTGCTGGAATACCTGAGGAATACGAACCTGATGTCAATATTGATTTGGTCACCATACTCATACCGGTTATTTGCACGCCATCTGTTATTTCGATATGTCCTGCAATCCCTGTTCCGCCACCAATGGCACAATGCGATCCAACATGCGTACTACCGGAGATACCAACACAACCAGCAATAACCGTATGCTCACCAATAAAAACGTTGTGACCAATTTGGATTTGATTGTCCAGCTTCACACCATTGCTGATAATAGTGTCGTCAATTGCGCCACGATCAATTGTTGTGTTCGCACCGACTTCGACATCGTTACCGATGATTACTGACCCCACCTGAGGTATCTTCAGCCAGCGACCATTTTCATTTGCAATACCAAATCCATCCGCCCCAATCACAACCCCGGGGTGAAGACGGACACGCTCCCCAATATATACTTTTCGGCACAAAGTGACATTGGCAAACAACCTGCTATCAGTGGCAATGGAAACATTATTTTCGATAACACAGCCAGGACCGATATCGACATTGTCACCAATAAGAACATTGTTGCCGATATAGACTTGTGCTGAAATACGAGCCGAATCCGCTATTTGACAATTTTCACCAATGACGGCGCTAGGATGAATACCTATTGGAGACCGCTCTTCTGGATATAACAATGAGGCAGCTTTTGCATAAGCAACGTAAGGATCTTTGATGATTAACGCATTCGTCTGAACTTCAACTAAATCAGCAGGTGTAACGATCACACAGCCTGCTGAAGTAGATTTAAGATACTGACGGTATTTGGTATTTGCCAAAAAGCTGATGTCGGTGTCCGTTGCATTTTGCAGGGTACCGACACCCGTTATTACTTTGTCTGCATCGCCAATGAGTTTTGCACCAATCTCAGATGCAATTTTTGCTAAAGTCCACACCACATCCAGATTCTTATTTCGCTTTAAGTTTTTCCAGTACTTTAGAAGTTAAATCTGCCTTTTCACTGGCAAAAATGACACCTTGATAAAGCACCAAATCATAAGATTCTTTTTTGGCAAGTTCGACGATGGTTTCAGCGATCTCTTCTTCTAACTTGCGTAATTCTTCATTGCGGCGGATAGACAGGTCTTCACTGTACTCATCCTGCAAACGTTTCAATTCACGTTGATCATTAATGATCTTACGCTCCTGGACCTGGCGCTCTTCATTACTGAGAACAGCAGCATCACGGTTTAGTTTGTCCTGAGCAGCACGTAATTCTTTGTGTTTGTTCTCGAGTGATTTGCTACGGGTTAAAAATTCTTTTTCCAAACGGGCTAAAGCACGTTCTTTTTGTGGCGATTGATCTAATACAACACTGGCATTAACCACGCCGATTTTCATTTCTTCAGCAAATACTGGGCTGACCATTAAAGAAGCCAATATAAGGCCAACAATCTTGATGTTTTTCACTCTTAACTCCGATAGTTAAATTAAAATGTCGATCCTAATGAAAACTGGAATACTTCCGTTTCATCATCCGGCTGATCACGCAAAGGAGCAGCAATACTAAACGACATTGCGCCAAATGGTGAAATCCAAATCGCTGATAAGCCGGTTGAATAACGCAGCAAGTCAGCTTCAAAGCTTTGATCGACATCATATACGTTACCCACATCCACGAATGTGCTCAAGCGGAAAGAGCGTAAAGCTTTTTTCATGAATGGGATGGGGAAAATAATCTCTGCACCGCCGGTGACCATTAAATTACCACCCAAAGGTTGGTCAGCTTCTCTGACACCCAGCGTATTCGCTCTAAAACCTCTTACGCTACGAATACCACCGGCATAAAAGTTCTGGAAGAAAGGAAACTCGTTACTATCACCATAGGCTTTACCGTAGCCAAGGTCCGTACGCAAAGCAAAAGTAAAGGTATCGCTTAATGGTGTGTACCAGTTATTACGATAGCGCAGTTTATAATACTGCAAGTCGCCTATAGGTGTGGCAACCTCAGCAGAAAGGCTCTGTGATAACCCTTTAGTAGGTAATATTGCATTATCACGGGTATCACTGGACCAACCCAGTGTTACCGGAAATGCATGGAATGAATCGCCTTCGGTTTCGATAAAATCATCATAGCGGGTAATATCATTATTGCTAGGCACATCCAGCTGGGTATTTTCATAACCGAAGGCCAGATTAATCCGGTTGTTTTCCGAGATAGGAATACCAAAATTGATATCCCCACCAAATACGTCTGTGGTGTAATTGGCAATATTCGCTTCAAAGGCATCTGTTTCACGATAAAACAGGTTAAAGCCCTGACTGATACCATCTACCGTCGCAAATGGATTGGTATAACCAAAGCTGTAAACAGTATTAACCCGACTGTTATTAAAACCGAAACGAATATGTTTACCACTTCCCATAAAGTTCTTCTGGGTCACATTGGCATTAAAGATAATGCCGTCAGACTGTGAATAACCAATACCCGCTGACAAACTGCCTGAGGCCATTTCCGTTACATTGAAATCCAAATCGACCTGATCAGACGTTCCTGCAACAGGCAGGGTTTCAACATTCACATCTTCAAAATATCCCAAACGTGAAATACGTTCTCGTGACCGTTCAACATCACCAGTAGAAATCCAGGCGGATTCCTGTTGACGCATTTCCTGACGCAACACCTCATCACGGGTTTTACTGTTACCTGAAATATTGATGCGGCGTAAATATGCCCGACGACCCGGGTCAACAAAGAAAGTCAGATTAACTTCGCGTGTTTCACGATCAATATCCGGGACTGCATTGACGTTTGCAAAGGCATAACCATCATTACCCAGTCGATCTGTAAGTCTTTCAGAACTTGAAGTGATAGCTTTTCTGGAAAACACTGAGTTTTTACGAATGGTGACCAGATCAAATAACTCTTCTTCCGGCACAATCAGATTGCCCGCCAGCCTTACTTCATTGATTTTATAACGTTCGCCTTCAGAAATATTCACTGTAATGAACATCTGCTTTTTATCATCAGAAATTGTTACCTGAGTGGACTCGACTGTAAAATCAACATAACCGCGATCAAGATAAAAGGAGCGCAAAGACTCCAGATCCGCTGATAACTTTTGCCGTGAATACTGATTATCTTTGGTTAATGAAGACAACCATCCACCCGTTGTAGATTCAAACTCGGCAAGAAGGTCCTCTTCATCATATGAATTATTGCCGACAATGTTAATTTCACCAATCGTCGCAACAACGCCTTCAGCCATATTGATGCGGACGGCTACCCGATTACGTGACAGCGGAGTGACCTCAGAGGTAATATTCACACCATATTTACCACGACTGAAATACTGACGTTGTAATTCCAGCTCAACCCTTTCCAGCATCGCCTGCTCAAATACCTGACCTTCAGCAAAACCAATCTGACGCAAGGATTTCAATAGTTCATCACTATCCAAATCTTTATTACCGATAAACTCAATGCTGGAAATCGCCGGGCGCTCACTTACGGTGATAACTAATACGCCTTCATCACGTTCGACCTGCACATCATTAAAGTATTTTGATTTAAACAGGGAGCGAATGATGCCTCTAACATCATTTTCAGTCAGTTCATCACCGATTTTAACCGGTAAATAGTTGAAAACGGTACCTGCAGAGATTCTTTGCAGCCCCTCCACCCGAATATCTTTGATAATAAATTCCTCGGCCCAAGCTGCAGAGGATAACAAGATGAGCGTCAATGCTGTGATGATTTGTTTCATTGTTGTTTTACAGTCAGTCAGCCGAAGAAATCGTAAGTGTACCTGCAATGTTTCGATTAGCCAATGAGTCGGGCGATGTCATTTGTAAAAGCGAATACCATTAGCAGAAGAATCAGGAATAATCCTATTTTTTGTCCCTGGATTTGTACCGATTCTGGCAAAGGCTTGCCACGAACCCATTCAAAAAAGTACATCAGTAAATGGCCTCCATCAAGTACCGGCACTGGAAGTAAATTCAGAATCCCTAAACTGATACTGATAATCGCCAGAAAACTGATAAAGGCAATAAAGCCCTGCTGCGCAGAATCCCCGGCAAATTGGGCAATGGCGATAGGCCCGCCAAGATTGTCACTGGAAACCGTACCAACCAGCATGCCCCATAATCCACTTAACGTGGTGACACTGAATTGCCAGGTCTGGCTGAACGCCTGGGGAATCGCCGCCAATGGACCATAGCGTAATTCTGATCTTAATTCTGCGGGGATTTCATACCCTTCGGTGTTGACTGCCGCACCTATCCTACCGACATTGTTTTCATCTGCGGCGGGTGTAATATTGAGCTGTTGAACTTGTCCATCACGAAGAATTTCAATACTCATCTCTTCATCAGCACTGCTTTGAATTAAAGCGACCCAACCCTGCCAACTGGATAATTGTTTTCCATTAGCTGAAATTAATTCATCGCCCGTTTGCAAGCCCGCCTTTTCCGCCGGGCTGTCAGCGACAATTTCACCCAGAATCGGGGGCATATCGGGTTGTACGGTTTTGATACCAATCTGACGAAACAATGAACCTGCATCGTCCAGCCCAATTTTAGGCAATGTTAGTTGTTTGGTGGTTTCAATATCAGTACTACGGATTGTCAGGGTGACAGTTTCACCAGACTGCGCGAACTTCAACCATTGTTGAAACAAGCTGTTGACTGTCGGGGTTGCTTCGCCATTGACGGCTATAATTTCTTCGCCGGGCATGAGCTGTGCCATCGCAGCTGGCGAATCAGCTGTTACATTATCAATGATTGGTTTTAGACCAGGCACACCGATAACCATGATTACCCAATAGGCAAATACTGCAAATAACAGGTTTGCGATAGGTCCGGCAGAGACAATTGCAACGCGATTTCGTAACGGTTGACGATTAAAGGCCTGATCAAGTTCTGCTTCTGCTACCGGCGCTTCCCGTTCATCCAGCATTTTGACATAGCCACCTAATGGCAATGCTGCAATGACAAATTCAGTGCCGTTTTTGAGTTGTTTTGACCAGAGTTTTTGTCCAAAGCCGACTGAAAAGCGTAATACTTTGACGCCACATCTTCTTGCCACCCAGTAATGTCCAAATTCATGGATGACCACCAGCAAGCTGAGGGCGATAATAAAAAAGATTAATGATTGCATAAAATTTTCGTCTGCTTTTGGGCAGCCTCTCTGGCCAGCTTATCGGCAGACAAAATCTGTTCCAATGAATCTGCTGGTGTTGCTGTTACGCTTTCCAATACGTCCGCAATGATACGGGCAATATCGGTAAATTTGATTTGCTGTTGCAGAAAAGCTTCTACCGCCACTTCATTTGCAGCATTAAGAATGGCTGTGCTGGTTCCTCCGGTGTTCAACGCCTGATAAGCCAGTGCCAGACAGGGGAACCGTTCAAAATCCGCAGTGGCAAAATCCAGTCTGCCTGCTTTGACCAAATCCAGTGGTTCAACACCTGAATCAATTCGTTCTGGCCAGGCCAGGGTATTGGCAATCGGTGTACGCATATCGGGATTACCCAACTGCGCCAGCACTGAGCCATCAATATAATCCACCATTGAATGAATAATACTTTGACGATGCAGAACAACTTCAATCTTGTCACTCGGCATTCCAAACAGCCAATGCGCTTCGATAACTTCCAGCCCTTTATTCATCATGGTGGCTGAATCAACCGAGATTTTCTGCCCCATCGACCAGTTGGGATGGGCTACCGCTTGTTCGGGCGTTACAGCTTCCAAATCGGTAATATCCCAATCACGAAATGGACCACCTGATGCGGTCAGGATAATGCGGCGAATACCTTTGTTATCAAACTGATACTGTTGGTTTTCTCCAACTGGCATACATTGCCATATAGCATTGTGCTCACTATCGACAGGAAGCAGAACAGCATTATTTGCCTGCACTTCGCGCATTAGTAAAGCACCGCTCATCACCAAGGCTTCTTTGTTAGCCAGCAGGATTCTTTTTCCTGTTTTGGCTGCTGCCAAAGTTGGTAATAACCCAGCAGCGCCCACAATAGCGGCGACCACTATATTCGTTTGTTCAGTACTGGATATTCTCTCTAAAGCTTGCATGCCGCTTTGTACTTCAATAGCCACGTCAGCATCATCGAGTTTATTTTTAAGATTTTCAGCAGAATCCGGGCATAACATCACCGCAACTGCAGGCTGAAATTGCAGGCACTGCTCAAATAAAGCATCCACTGATTTATTCGCTGCCAGCGCGTATACCTGATACTTTTCGGGATGCCGTTGTAACACGTCCAGGGTACTGATACCAATGGAACCGGTCGATCCCAGGATAGTGACTTGCTGCATCAAAACTGCCCTGTCAACCAGAGTAATGCAGCAAAGAACGGAACAGCAGCCAGCAGACTATCCACCCGATCCAGCATTCCCCCATGGCCCGGCAGCAAGCTGCCGCTATCTTTTATCTGATAACTGCGTTTGAACAGACTTTCAAATAAATCACCACTAACGGAAACCAGACCAGTTAAAACACTGATAAAAATCCATAATGGCAGCGATAAAAATTGAGAAATGCCCATAAAATAGGCCATTATGCTCCAAATCATGACCAGCACTATTGCCCCCATAAGCCCTTCAAGCGTCTTATTGGGACTGATCGCTTTCGCGAGGGCGTGTTTACCCCAGCGCTTACCTGCAAAATAACCACCCGTGTCTGCCAGCCAGACACTGATTAATACATATAACACCAGCCATGGACCTTTGCCGGCAATTCCGTGTAACCAGACGGTACTGTAAACAAATAACAAAGCAACGAGCATGCTGAGTAAATATGTCATAAATTTATTATGAAAAAGCTGTGCGAGAGAGCTGGGTAATGGTCGGTGAGCAAATAAGACAATGATGAAACTGATCAGCAACCAAAATACCAGACCAGTTAGCAGCATATGATTTATCCCTGCCAGCGCCAATAGCGCCAAAAGAGCAGCAATGAATGACAAACTGGCAAGCACTTTGATAAGTGGTTGCATCTGCGCCATGGAAAGCCATTCCCACATTGCCATCAAGGCCACCACCGTGAGCAACCCAATCATACCTATCGTCGGTAACAGCAAAATTGCCATAATTACTAAAGGAATCAACAAAGCGGCAGTTAATAAGCGCTGTTTAAGCATCTTCTTGCCCTGTGAGTTGCTCTGAGGTTCGACCAAACCGACGTTCCCGGCTGGAAAATGAGTCAATGGCATTATCCAAATCCTGAGCATTAAACTCAGGCCAAAGTTTGTCGGTAAAATAGAGTTCGGTGTAGGCCAGCTGCCACATCAGAAAGTTACTGATGCGCTGTTCTCCACCAGTACGAATAAACAAATCCGGCTCAGGTAAATCCGCAGTAACCAGGTGGCTGGCAATGACACTTTCGTCAACCTGGTCAGGTTGCAGTTCACCGGATTTAATTTTGAAAGCAATTTGCTGGACCGATTGGGTGATATCCCAGCGCCCACCATAGTTAGCCGCAATATTGAGAATCAAACCATCATTTTCTGAAGTTAATGCCGTGGCATCCAAAATCTGCTGTTGTAACGCATCTGAAAATCGGCTCAGATCACCAATAATATTTAAGCGGATATTATTTTTGTGCAGCCGTTTAACCTGGTTATCCAGTGCATGACTGAATAACTCCATCAATAAATTAACTTCTTTACCGGGTCGCCGCCAGTTTTCGCTACTGAAAGCAAAAAGACTGAGGACTTCTACCCCACTTGCCACGCAGTGTTTGACAATGCCTTCAACCGCTCTAACACCAGCTCGATGCCCCATAAACCTGGGTTGTAACCGTTGTTTCGCCCAACGGCCATTGCCATCCATAATAATAGCAATGTGTCTGGGAATGGAGCGATTGGAAGACTTCATCAGTTTGGCTAAACCAGAATGGCTTAGACCGCCATCAAATCGGTTTCTTTTTCAGCCAGTACGTCATCAATCTGTTTAATAGTGCTATCGGTCAACTTTTGGATAGCTTCTTCAGCGCCACGTTGCTCATCTTCAGAAATAGCTTTTTCTTTCAACAAGTCTTTCAGGCTACCGTTTGCATCACGTCGAATATTACGTACTGCAATACGTGCATTTTCAGCTTCAGACTTAGCCACTTTGACCAAATCCTTACGACGCTCTTCTGTTAACGGTGGGATTGGAATACGAATGGTCATACCGGCACTGTTTGGGTTGACCCCCAAATCAGAAGTCATGATTGCTTTTTCAATCACCGCCACCATGTTTTTTTCCCATGGCGCAACTGTGATCGTTCTTGAATCTTCAATGCCGACACTGGCCACCTGACTGAGTGGAACGTCGGAGCCGTAATATGGCACTGAGACATGATCTAATAAACTGGTATGTGCACGCCCTGCACGGATTTTCGCCAGTGCAGTACTCAGAGCGGCAACGCTTTTCTGCATTCGGTCTGCTGCATCTTTTTGAATATCATTAATCATGATTTGTCCTATTTCACCAATGTTCCAACATTTTTACCGTAAAGAATATCTGTCAGATTACCGTATTTATGCACATCGAATACTCGTAATGGCATTTTTTGTTCCTGACACATCACCACTGCTGTGGTGTCCATTACGCCAAGTCGATTATTGATAACTTCATCATACGATAACGTGTCATAGCGGACGGCATCAGGATTTTTACGCGGGTCTGCATCATAGACGCCATCAACCTGAGTAGCTTTCAGCATCAGTTCAGCACCAATTTCAACAGCACGTAAACTGGCCGCTGAATCGGTCGTAAAAAATGGATTACCCGTGCCGGCAGCAAAAATGACTACCCGACCTTTTTCCAAATGCCGAATAGCACGACGACGTAAATAATCTTCGCAAACTTCATGAATACGGATTGCCGACATGACACGACAGAATGTTCCATTACGTTCCAAAGCATCCTGCAGTGCCAGTGCATTTAATACTGTCGCTAACATACCCATGTGATCAGCGCTGACTCTATCCATTCCACTGGCAGCTAAACCCGCACCACGGAAGATATTACCACCACCGATTACAATACCGAGCTGAACCCCTTGGGCATTCAGCTCGGTTATTTCTTGGGCAAATCGGGAAATGACTTCAGGTTGAATGCCATACTCAGCATTCCCCATTAAAGCCTCACCACTCAGTTTGAGTAAGACGCGCTTATAAACTGGCTGACTTCCCGATTCTGTCATATTTAGTTTCCCCGTGCCTGGGCCATAACTTCTTCTGCAAAGTTATCGACTTTCTTTTCGATACCTTCACCAACTTCAAAACAGGCAAAACCTTCAACTGTTGCACCAGCTTGTTTGACCAGTTTTTCAACAGTAACATCAGGATCTTTAACAAATGCTTGTCCGAGCAGGCTGATTTCGTTAACAAACTTGCTCATGCGACCTTCAATCATTTTTTCAACAATTGCTTCAGGCTTGCCGCTTTCGCGCGCCTGAGTTGCCACGATATCGCGTTCTTTCTGTAACAGATCTTCTGACAGTTCATCAGCTGATACGGCTTGAGGACGGCTGGCAGCAACATGCATTGCCAAATCTCTGGCCAGTTCTTCATTACCACCGTTCAATTGAACCAGAGTACCGATACGATCACCGTGACGATAAGCACCAATTACACCGTTATCTGTATTCATCAAGGTAAAGCGACGGATTTGGATATTTTCACCAATCTTCGCAACCAATGACTGACGAACGGTATCAACACTTTCGCCATTGCTTAAGGTCAATTGTAGTAATGATTCCAAATCAGCTGGCTGTGCTTCCAACACTTTCTGGGAGACCGCATTAACAAAGTTGGTAAAGTCATCTGCCTTGGCAACAAAGTCAGTTTCAGAATTTACTTCCAACATAACCGCTTGTTTGTTATCCGCACTGGTTTCAATTGCGATAATACCTTCAGCAGCGACGCGGTCAGATTTTTTATCGGCTTTGGCCAGACCAGATTTACGCATCGCTTCAATTGCAGCATCAATGTCACCGTTTGATTCAACCAATGCTTTTTTACATTCCATCATGCCGGAGCCGGTACGCTCGCGCAGTTCTTTTACTAAAGCTGCAGTTATAGCCATTTTTTGTAACCCTTAAAATCAATTTTTGTGAACGGCCTGTTTTCAGACCACACATACAACACAGGCCCGCTATACAGCGAGCCTGCTTAAGTCATTATCAGAGCTTATTCAGCTGCTGCTGGAGCATTTTCTTCCGCAACTTCAACAAACTCTTCTTCGGCATTACCCGTGGTGACCGATGCACGGCCTTCCAAAACGGTATCAGCGATGTTTGCTGTGTAAAGACGGATAGCACGCATTGAATCGTCGTTACCTGGGATGACATAGTCCACACCATCAGGATTACTGTTGGTATCTACAACCGCAATGACAGGAATACCCAGCTTGTTTGCTTCCTGAATCGCGATGCGCTCATGATCAACGTCGATAACAAATAAAGCATCAGGCAGGTTACCCATCTTTCTGATACCGCCAATGCTTTTTTCCAGTTTTTCCTGTTCACGTGACAGGTTCAGAACTTCTTTCTTCTTCAAACCTTCTGTTTTACCAGATTCAATCATCGCCTGAATGGCTTCAAGACGTTTGATTGATTGGCGAACGGTTTGGTAGTTTGTCAACATGCCGCCTAACCAGCGACGGTTGACATAAGGCATACCACAACGTTCAGCATCTTCACGGATAGCATCCTGTGCAGCACGTTTGGTGCCGACGAACAGAATACGACCTTTTTTGGAAGCCAGTTTGCTGACGTAGTTTAATGCATCGTTGAACATCGGCAGACTGTGCTCAAGGTTAACGATATGAATGTTGTTACGCTTACCAAAGATGAAAGGACCCATTTTCGGGTTCCAGTAACGTGTTTGGTGACCGAAGTGAACGCCTGCTTCAAGCATTTGGCGCATTGTAATTTTAGCCATGATTATACCTATATATATGGGGTTAAACCTCCACGTACCCCAGCTATCGACTGATCTGATTTTCCAGACAGCACCCCGATAACTGTGTCGGCACGTGTGTGATTTTGCCTTTGCTAAGGCGCGCATATTATTCCACAGTTACTGATTAAAACAAAGCATATACCTTCGACACAGTGGATTAAGCCAGTTTGCTGGCAGTTCAGCGGTTTTTGCGGCAAACTATGCTTTCTCTTTTTATAGTTAACAGTAATCAGGATCTGGCATGGGCGTGACCATCAAAACAGCCGAAGAAATCGAAAAAATGCGTGTGGCAGGAAAACTCGCCGCAGACGTTTTGACCATGATCGAACCACATGTGGTTGCGGGAATAACCACGGACGAATTAAACACCATCTGTCATGATTATATAGTTAATGAACAAAAAGCCATCCCTGCCCCACTGAATTATCATGGATTTCCCAAATCTATCTGTACCTCAGTCAACCATGTTATCTGCCATGGTATTCCCAGTGATAAAAAGCTCAAAGACGGTGACATCATTAATATCGATATCACGGTTATTAAAGATGGTTATCATGGCGACACCAGCAAGATGTTTCATGTCGGCAAGACCTCGATTCTGGCGCAACGTCTGTCTCGAGTATCCCGTGAATGCATGCTGATAGGAATTGAGATGGTCAAACCCGGCATCAAGCTGGGTGATATTGGTCATGCTATACAGCAACATGCGGAGAATGAGCACTTTTCAGTTGTCAGAGAATATTGTGGACATGGCATCGGACAGGTATTTCACGAAGAACCTCAAGTTCTGCATTACGGCATGCCTGATACCGGGATGACATTACAAACCGGCATGACGTTTACCATTGAACCCATGATCAATGCCGGTAAACGACAGGTACGTCAGCTTCCGGATGGCTGGACGGTAGTGACCAAAGACCGTTCTTTGTCTGCACAGTGGGAACACACAATTCTGGTGACTGATGATGGTCATGAAATTCTAACCCTTCGGGACGAAGAACGCTCATAGGAGCAATCAACCATGGCAATTGCTGCACAATCTGTCTGGGAGTTCGGCCAGGCGGATAATGCGACAGGCTGTCGCGATATTCTCGCCAAAGCCTCACAACATCTGAAAAAATGTTTTTTTGAAGATCAGGCTGATATTGACTGGCTGGTACACCAGCAAGCACATTTTGTGGATGAAGTACTGCAGTTTCTATGGCAAAAACATCTGGTGTCTGAAACGAGAGTCAGTCTGATTGCTGTCGGCGGTTATGGACGAGGCGAATTACATCCACACTCGGATATCGACTTACTGGTGTTACTGGATGATTCAGTGGCTGAAACACCGCCAGAAGCACTATCTGTCTTCCTGACCCAACTGTGGGATATCGGCCTGGAGATTGGTCATAGTGTTCGTACGATTGGCGAATGCCGCCAACAGGCCGAAGACGATATCACCATAGCCACCACCCTGCTTGAAGCACGGTTTCTATCCGGTAATCGGGTATTGTTTGAACAATTACAGCAATTAACGGTTTCCAATAAAACCTGGGATAACCGGCTTTTCTATGAACGGAAAAAACAGGAACAGATTCAGCGTCATCATAAATACAACGATACCGGTAATAACCTTGAACCCAATCTGAAAGAATCGCCCGGTGGTCTTCGTGATATCCAGGTTATTAACTGGGTGGCACAACAGCATTTTGATGTTCGAAACCTGCAAGGTCTTAAAGCCAAGGGATTTCTGGCAGAGAGTGAGTTCGAGGTACTGCAACATTCACGGCGTTTTTTATGGCGTGTACGTTTTGCTCTGCATCATCAGGCAGGCCGTAAACAAGAAAAACTGATGATTGATCATCAGCGTGAATTGGCCAAGCAATTGGGTTACGTCGAAACCAACAGTCGCATGGCTGTTGAACATTTCATGAAAGATTATTATCGGACAGTTCGTGCTGTGGGTCAGATGAATGCCCTGTTATTACAATTGTTTGAAGAGAATATCATTCTGGCAGATGAGCCAAGGGACATTGAACCGATAAATCGTCGTTTCCAATCCCATAATGGATATCTGGAAACTATCAACTCCGGTATTTTTGCTTACTATCCCTATGCTCTGCTCGAGGTGTTTTTGATTTTGCAGCAGCATCCGCATATCAAAGGGATTCGTGCTTCGACCATTCGCCAGATACACGCCCATCTGCATTTAATTGATGGACGTTTTCGTGCCGATAT
>TARA_R110000787_G_scaffold39789_8_pt1 | contig 25972 bp, 28 predicted proteins | sample TARA_R110000787 | Tara Oceans TARA_R110000787 (sample SAMEA4397920) | marine metagenome | biome: Polar Biome; feature: [DCM] deep chlorophyll maximum layer (ENVO:01000326); material: water (ENVO:00002006), including particulate matter (ENVO:01000060) such as... | depth 35 m | reverse complement strand
TACCGGCAGGCAGCACACAACCCATCAACACCTCATCAACAGCGGTCTTATCGACGCCAGCACGTTGTAGCGCGGCCGCTATAGCTGACGCGCCCAGCTGCGACACTGACATATCTGCCAACGCGCCCATCATGCCGCCCATCGGCGTACGTGCGTAACCGCAAATTACAAGTTGATCACTCATGGTTGCCTCCATTATTGCCAGCTTTTGCCGTTTTTTAACTTGTCTAATCGCCTACCAGAATGCCGGTCTGGCTGGACACCCGGTTTTAGTTATTTATTTGACTACTCGCAACCGCCGTTTCGTATCGCCACCCGTGACAGGCGGTGAACCAACAGCAGGTGGTGGCTCCGGATTTTCATCTGCCTGAAAGGCCATACCCTGACCATTTTCACGGGCGTATATGCCGATCACGGCGCCTGACGGTATCTTGACATCAGTCGGCAACCCTCCAAAGCGGGTATTAAAACTGATGCCGTCATTGTCCATGGCAAACCTCGTGACCGCACGCGGCGCTATGTTTAGCACTATCTGGCCATCAGCTACATAACTCTGCGGCACTTCCACCCCGCGAACCAACGCGTCTACCACCAGGTTAGGCGTACAACCGTTGTCTACAATCCAGTCATAAAACGCGCGAATGAGATACGGACGATTTGATGTCATATCCATAATAACCACCCCAGGATTCGTCGCTGCGCTGCTGGCATCCGTCAGCCAGGTCCGCAGGGACTCTGGCATCGTGTCAGATGTTCATATCCCGTTCAGCTTCAGTCAGACTGGCGCGAAACGCGGGACGTTCAAAAATACGTCTCATGTACCCTAACAGTGGCTTGGCCTGCTGGCTACTGGGCAACTTGACACCCAGCATCTGTAAGCGCCACAGAAGCGGAGCCATACTGCAATCGACGAGGGTAAATTCCTCATGCATAAAATAGGGTTTATCCATAAATATCGGCGCAATGCCCAATAAGCTATCGCGTAACTCCTTACGCGCCACATCTGCAGCCTTCGTTTCACCCTTGGCAAGAATCAGATCAGCCTTTACGCACCAGTCTTGTTCTATACGATGCATATACTGGCGATGTAGCGCTCTGGCTACCGGATAAACTGGCAATAACGGCGGATGAGGGAACCGCTCATCAAGATACTCCATCATTACCTTGGATTCATAGAGCGACAGATCTCTGTCTGCTAGCGTCGGCACGGAGCCGTACGGGTTAAGTTCAGTCAACTCTTCCGGCACCATCGCCGGATCAACATTTTCAATATCGACCGTCACGCCCTTTTCCGCCAGGACAATGCGCACCCGATGGCAGTAATGGCATGCCGGATCGGAAAACAATGTCATCGAAGACCGTTTCGTGACTATTCCCATTACCACCACCTCAGGTTAATTTTTGAACCAATGATTTTCAATAAACACCCAGGCGTAGTAGCCCCGGTCTAGTGAACATCCTTCCAGTACTCACGGTTCAGTAGCCAAACCCAAACCAGCAGGAACGCAATAAAAAGCAAGACATATGTGCCAATCCTGCGGCTTTCCCCTGCTACCGGGTTAGCAATATAGGCCAGGAAATTAACCAGATCGTAAACTGCGCCATCAAATTGCGCTGGCGACAACTGACCTTCGGTGAGTAGCTGGTAGTTTCCGCAGGGATCATCCAGCACGGGCTTGCTGGTCAACGGATCCACCTTGACACCCCCGTTAGCGGCCAGTACCGGGCCTGGCGCGCAACCGGGCAAGCCCTGCAGGTCGAGGAGCGCATGGGGCATGCCAACATCTTTGAATACTTTGTTGTTAACCCCGAGCGGTCTGCTACTGTCCGCATAAAAATTGCGCAGGTAAGTATACACCCACTCCGGTGATCGCGCTCGGCTTACCAGAGTAAGGTCAGGCGGAGGCGCACCAAACCATTGTTTCGCCGAGGCGCTGGCCATTGATATCTCCATCAACCCACCAATTTTCTGTCCGCTAAACACCAGATTGTTCAGCGCCATTTGATGAGGAATGCCGAGATCATCAGCCACTCGTTCCCAACGAGAATACTTGGCGGAATGGCAACCCATACAATAATTAACAAAGAGTTTCGCACCGTGTTGCAAGGAGGCTTTATCACTCTCATCGGCTTCAAAAGCATCACAGGCAATCGTGCCACAATCGAAGTTTGACTCAGAACCGGCTGCTTTAAGTGGAATAACTATCAGCCCCAGAACAACAATCAGCGTGGCCATCGAACGCCAAAAGCCCATACCGCCATCCATGGTAATTCTTTCGGGTTCCGGTTTCACAGTGTCCCTGTCAACCAGAACTGGAAGTATCAGGAAGAACACGCCCAGCGCAATTGAGAAACTTCTAAGCAGTAGCGACAGGTGCTTTTCTTCATCAGGAAGGCCGAGTGCAATAAAACCGAACCCAAACAGGCCGGGAAGTACGAATCTCAGTGGCGAAAACCCGCTGCCCTTAACAGACCATACCGGCATGGTCACAAAAAAGGCGAAATAGAGCACCATGGTGATTTGCGCCAGCAAATTGCGGTCCTCTGTCGGCGGCTTGACGCCCAACACACCCAGAATCACAAACGAGGCTGCGAACAGGAGCAACATGACACCAGTAATGCGCCCCTTATAGCGGAAAGATTTTACTTTGCTCCGGTCAAGCCAGGGCAGAACAAACAGTATCGCGATGGCTGCCGCCATCGCCAAAAAGCCCATAAACTTGGCATTTAACGGGCCGATCTCGAAAGTTACGGCGCGCAACATGGAATAAAACGGTGTGAAATACCATACCGGCGCAATGTGTGCCGGTGTTTTCAGCGCGTTAGCTTCTTCAAAATTAGCGTGCTCGATAAAATAGCCGCCCATTTCTGGCATAAAGAAAATGATGAAGCAGAAGACAAAGAGAAAAACCACCACGGGCACCAGATCGTGCACGGTGTAATAGGGATGAAAAGGGATGCCATCCAGTGGAACTCCATTTTTATCTTTGTGTTTCTTGATTTCTACGCCGTCTGGGTTGTTTGATCCGACCTCGTGCAAAGCCAGCAAATGCAGCACAACGAGCCCCAGTAAAACGATCGGCACAGCCACGACGTGCAGGGCAAAAAACCGATTCAGGGTGATGCCGGAGATCAAATAATCGCCGCGCACCCACTCAACGATGGCATCGCCGATATAGGGTATCGCGCCAAACAGTGAAATAATCACCTGTGCACCCCAGTACGACATCTGACCCCATGGCAACACATAGCCAAGGAAGGCTTCTGCCATCAGCGCCAGGTAAATAGCCATACCAAACAACCAGACCAGCTCCCGAGGCGCTTTATAGGAACCGTAGAGCAAGCCACGAAACATGTGGAGATAAACCACCAGGAAAAATGCCGACGCGCCAGTGGAATGCATGTAGCGCAATATCCAGCCTAGATCGACATCACGCATGATGTACTCGACGGACGCAAAAGCATCCTCGGACGACGCCTCAAAACTCATGGTCAGCCAAATACCAGTCAGAAACTGGTTGACCAGCACGAGCAAGGACAACACGCCAAAGAAATACCAGAAATTAAAATTCTTTGGTGCGTAGTACTTGGCCATGTGAGTATCCCATGCCCGCTGTACCGGCAAACGATCATCAACCCAGCTCCACAATGCGACTAGCCACTTCATGATGCCGCCTCCTGATCTATACCTATCACCACAACATTTTCGCTTTCATAGCTATGAGGCGGCACACTCAAATTCAGAGGTGCCGGCACACCTTTGTAAACACGTCCCGCCAAATCAAATTTGGAACCGTGACAGGGACAGAAAAATCCTCCCAACCATTCAGCGCCACCCAGATCAGCGGCGCCTACTTCCGGCCGGTATTTCGGCGCACAACCCAGGTGTGTACATAGCCCCACCATAATCAGGTATTCAGCTTTGATGGATCGGGTCTCGGGATCAACATAGGTCGGCTGGGTAGATTTTTCGGACTGGGGATCACGCAGTTTGTCAGTCAGATTACCGAGCGAAGCCAGCGCCTCGGCCGAACGACGCACGATATATACGGGCTGGCCGCGCCACTCCTCGACAACCATCTGACCCGGCTCGATTTTGCCAATATTTATCTGTACTGGTGCGCCAGCCGCCTTGGCTTTGGCGCTCGGAAACCAGGAACCGACAAACGGAACTGCTGCTCCCACTGCCCCTGCTGCACCAACCACGCAGGTGGCTCCAGTCAGAAAGCGGCGACGCCCCTGATTGACACCGTCATTGCTCATATGAGCTCCCCTTAAAAAACCGCAGAAAAAAGACAGGCTGAACTAACAGCTAAGCGTTACCTTCGCACACAGAGTGCGGGCATAAAAAGGCGTGTCATGGTAATGAAAAACCACCCCCCTGACAAGGAGCGCCTGCCAGAAAAACCCTCAACACACTGATTTAAATACAAAAAAAAGCCCAACTTAGAGCCGGGCTGGTTCAAACAACAACCTTGATATTAACGTTTCGAGAACTGCGGCCGCTTGCGTGCCTTGTGCAAACCAACCTTTTTACGCTCTACCTCACGTGCGTCCCGCGTCAAAAATCCTGCCTGGCGCAGTGGCGCTCGCAATGTTTCGTCGTATTGCAACAGCGCTCTTGCGAGACCGTGACGGATAGCGCCAGCCTGACCAAAGCTGCCACCGCCCTTAACCGTGATATTCAAATCAAACTTGTCCGACACCGCTGCAGTTTCCAGAGGCTGACGCACAATCATCCGCGCCACCTCGCGACCGAAGTATTGATCGATAGTGCGGCTGTTGATGGTGATATTGCCAGTTCCGCTCTTAATAAAAACCCGCGCGGAGGAAGTTTTGCGTCGGCCCGTGCCGTAGTAATAAGTATCTGTCATGCTTTAGTGTCTCAAATATTCAGTTCTTGGGGCTGTTGAGCTGTATGCGGGTGCTCTGTGCCAGCATACACCTTGAGCTTTTTAAACATCTCGCGCCCCAGAGGCCCTTTTGGCAGCATCCCCTTGACGGCTTTCTGCAGCACCCGCTCCGGTGCCTTTTCGATCAACTTTTCAAAGCTGATATCCTTAATGCCGCCCGGGTAACCAGTGTGGTGGTGATAGATTTTGCCTTTAGCCTTATTGCCCGTGACGCGAATTTTCTCGCAGTTGACGACAACGATGTAATCGCCAGTATCGACGTGCGGCGTATATTCGGCTTTGTGCTTACCGCGCAAACGGGTCGCTATGTTGCTTGCCAACCGCCCAAGAACTTTATCTGCTCCATCGACCACGTACCAGTCGCGTTGCACTGTTTCGGTTTTGGCACTGTATGTCTTCATGTGTGTTCTGCCTGCTTGCCACTGGCTTACTAAAGCGAGCGCGAATTCTACCGGCGAGCCACGGGCTTTTCAAGAGGCGATTACAAGAGTTTACGAGCAACCTCCGCCGTCCCGGCCCAAAGCGAACTTGTTTATGCGCGACAGGTTTACGGCCGATGAGCCCTGGCGAGGTACTCGCGGCTCTGCATCTCTATAAGGCGACTGCGCGTTCGTTCAAATTCGAAGCACAGGCTCCCATCGTCATACAGGGCCGACAAGCTGACTTCGGCTGAGATCGCCACCTTGACATTGCGGTCGTAAAACTCGTCAACCATATTGATAAAGCGGCGAGCCTGATCATCCTGCAAGCCATCCATTCTAGGCACCGAGCTAACCAGCACCGCGTGAAACTCCCTCGCCAGCTCGATATAGTCGTTCTGACTACGCGGCCCCGCACATAATGCGTCGAAATCGAACCAGATGACATCTTCGCCAACAAACCGACACGGGATGTCGCGCCCTTCAACTTCGATAAAAATTCCTTTGCGCACCTCCTCCGGGGTCGGCACCAGGCTGTTAAAGGTCATACTCAAACCCGCTTCGGCGCGTTCATCCAACGGCCAGTGGTAAAGTTCAGCGTTAGTTAGAACTCGCAGCCGATAATCAGTCCCGTTATCAAGATGAACAACCTGGCAATGCTGTTTAATTAGTTCGATAGCCGGCAAAAACCGTTGCCTTTGCAAGCCATTTTCATACAGTCGATCTGGCGCGATATTTGACGTTGCAACCAGCGATACGCCTCGAGTGAACAGTTGTTCCATAAGTGTCCCGAGTAACATCGCGTCGGTAATGTCTGTCACAAAGAATTCGTCAAAGCAAATGACCCTGGTTTCACTGGCTATGCCAGCGGCAACTTTTTCAAGAGGATTTTTTTGCCCCCTGAAGATGTTGAGATCGCGATGAATTCGTTTCATAAACCGATGAAAATGCACCCGCATCTTCTGTTGAAATGGCAGACTTTCGTAAAAATTGTCCATCAAATAGGTCTTACCACGCCCTACCCCGCCCCAGAAATAAATGCCTTTGACGGGAGCTGCTCGGCGATTGCGCACTAGACGATCAAACAAACTTATCCGCGTACTGCTGGCAGCCATCAACTGTTCATAAAGCTCCTGCAACTTTTCAACGGCCTGAACCTGCGCGGGATCTTCAATAAAACCGTCCTGGCGTAAATCCTGCTGATAGCGCTGTAATGGGGTAAGAGACATTCCGACAAGGCCAAAAAATTGCGGCCAACTCTACCGCTACCAGGCCTGCGAAGCAACCGCGTCGCATAGCACGTTCTTGTTCTGAATAATCTTCAGCGCAAAGCTGCCAACAGCAACGGCGACAACTGCTCACGCAACGTTGCCAGCTGACCATGAAAAAAATGACTGGCACCGGGGACGGTGACAATTGCTGTGGGCGACGTTAGCTGAACAGCCCACTTGCGAGCTTTCTCTGCGTCGACTAATTCATCTTCCGCGCCGAGGAAAATGACCGCCGGGCAGTCAAAATAGCCCTCTGAGCCCATTGCGTACCGCTCTACTGGAGGCGCGATCAAAACCATGTGGCTTGCGCCCACCCTTCCACTTCCAGCAGCAGCAACTACCGAGCCAAAAGAGTACCCACAAACCAACATTTTAGCTTGCGGATACTGAGCGCCTAACCAAAGCGCCACCGCACACAGATCATCTACCTCACCGTTCGCATTATCGTGCGACCCCATACTGCCACCGACGCCTCTGAAATTAAACCGAGCAACCGGTACGCCCAGTTCTCGGTAAATTCTCGCTAGCGTCGTAACGACCTTATTATCCATCGTGCCGCCATAAAGTGGATGCGGATGGCATATCACAGCACAATACCTACCATCAACCAGGGGGCCATCTCCATCCGCCACCTCGAGAACAACCTCCAGATTACCCGCGGGACCCTCGATAGAAGTGGCAGAGTGTTGTGCCATGGGTTAACCCCTCTTTATTTGATGATGACGTATTCGATGATTAAAGCAAATAAGTAGCGATCAAAACAGGTCGGTCGACCCGTCTACTTTTTCAGGCTAAAATTGCTCCGTCGCGATACAACCAACAGGAACACGCCTAGTGAATGCTGAAGTAAATCCCGAACTATTAGTCATCGCTTTTGCCAGCCTTGGGATTGGCCTTGTGATAGGCGCTCTACTCACTCGCCTGTTATCGGCACCAGCCCGACAAAGGCATCGTTTGGCCGAAGAGCTAAAAAACAACCGTCAAACGTCCGCCGCCTATCAACATGAAATAACCGAGCATTTTGTCAAAACCTCGGACCTGATTAAAAACCTTACTTCTAGTTATACAGAGCTTAACCAGTATCTGGCCGCTAGTGCTACCAAACTAGCTAATCCGGAAACCGGCCGCAAGCTGATTGAGGCGGGCGCTATACAGTTGGATCTAACGGCTATAAAGGGCGGGTTGCAGGCACCAAAAGATTACGCGCCGAGTACCGGCGTGCTAAGAGCAGACTACGGTCTTGCGGACACAAAAACGCGTGGCGACAAGCTTCCACTAAAATCGATATCTCCCCACGTAGACAGCGACGATGTCGAAGAGCGTGATCCGACCTTAAAAGCGGGTTGACCTGAGCAAGGCGGATTTGGCCGAGTTATCGCCGCAACCAGTTCAGGCACAAATGCGAGGTTCTTCTCGGGATAGTAATAATAGCTGCACAGCGAGAATGCGCCAGTCAACTACAGGGAACCCGCCAGTCAACCCCACCGCCGTGGTGACACGGTGGTGGCGACATAAATTTGCGTTCCCAGCCTGCAAGGATTTATCGCCACCATCAAAGCGTCAAGGCAATCGCCGAGTTGCTCCAGCTTTATCGAGCCTGTTTTGATGCGCCGCCGTTACTTAGCTGAGTGGCCCGAGAGCGTAACCTCAACATTATCCTCATCGCTCAGTCCCGCATAGTAGGCACGCAAGATATCGAGCACCTCCGGCCGCGAAAAGTTGTCCTCTACTTCACCACCCTCGGACAGCGCCTTACGCAATTTCGTACCGGAAACCAACACCCGATCTTCCGCGCCATGCGGGCAGGTGCGCATTGAAGCCATCGTGGCACAACGATTGCACCAGAATGTCCAGTCGATTTTCAATGGCACGGTCTGCAAGGATCCAGCAGGTATTTGATCAAAAATGTGGTGCGCATCAAAAGGCCCGTAATAATCGCCGACACCGGCATGGTCGCGCCCGACAATTAGATGAGAGCACCCGTAATTTTGCCGAAACAGGGCGTGAAGTAACGCCTCGCGAGGGCCAGCGTAACGCATATCAAGCGGATAACCAGCTTGTACGACGGTGTTTTCAACAAAATAATTATCCAGCAGAGCGCTGATTGACTCCTGACGCACCTGGGCGGGAATGTCCCCTGGTTTAAGCTTGCCCAGCAGTGAATGCACCATCACGCCATCACAAATTTCGATGGCAATTTTGGCCAGATATTCATGGGAACGATGCATGGGATTGCGCGTCTGAAAGGCTGCCACCGTCGACCAACCCTGTGCATCAAACAGTGCCCGCGTTTCAGCGGGCGTCATGTAGACGCCAGGATATTGTTTCGGGAATTCCCCTTCGGATAACACCCTGACCGCCCCTCCCAGATTAACTTCACCCTGATCCATCACCATTTTGACACCTGGGTGAGCGATGTCAGTCGTCTTGAATACCTGCTCGCATTCGTGAAGTTTATCGATGGTATATTTTTCCTCAACGCTCATCGTGCCCATAAGCTCACCGGTTTCCCCATCAACCAGGGCGATGTCCGAGCCGATAGAGATGGCTGCAGCTTGCTCTGCTCCGACCGATAAAGTCACGGGAATCGGCCAAAACAAACCACTGCTGGTCTGCATGTGATCACACACCTGCTGCCAATCAGCCTTCCCCATAAAACCTTCAAGTGGCGTAAAACCCCCAATACCAAGCATAATCAAATCACCAACTTCCCGTGATTGTATGCGGACTTTCGGTAGCCCTTCGGCTCGCGATCTCTCGTCCTGCAAAGCCTGCCCTGTAAGCAACAGAGGCTTCAAGTGCTCACTACCATGAGGTTTTACTAATTGACTCATTGTCTCCATACTCCATAAAGCGTTAAGGTTTGCAAATCATACTTTCCATGTAGACGGCCCATGGTCGCGATGTGCGCGATCACAATGATTGACTGACCATGGTTGCAAGGCGTAATCGAAAGTTCATAACAAAGCTGCCTGCAAGTCTGTGCCATAATACCACCAAATAAGACCATCTAAAAAAACGGCTTCTATCTTCTATATAGAGGGATACTCCCTGCGGGGTCACGATTTGAAATTTTTAAATGATTATGGCTGGCCGATCCTGGCCGGATTACTGGCGGCAACCGTCGCAGTGCTATTGTTTCCGCAACTAACTAGCCAGCATTTTATCACTGGTGGCGCTACCGAGTCGTTGTCAGCCCACAACGGCCTGGCGCTCGCACCGGTGTCGTCCTATGCGCCTGCAGTGCGTCGTGCCGCACCATCAGTCGTCAATATTTATACGCGCAAAAAAGTACCAGAGAGCAAGCACCCTTTACTCAACGATCCGTTTTTTCGTCGTTTTTTTAATAACAACAACGTCCCGCAACAACAGCGCATGGAGTCTTCTTTGGGATCCGGGGTTATCGTTAGTAGTGACGGCTTTATCCTCACCAATCACCATGTGATCAGTGGTGCAGAGGAGATACTCACCCTGCTGCATGATGGCCGCGAAGCAAATGCCAGGGTTATCGGCACCGACCCAGAGACTGACCTTGCCGTTCTCAAAATCGATCTGGACGGCCTGCAGCCCAGTATCATCGGCGATCTACAACATACCGAAGTCGGGGATATCGTACTGGCCATCGGTAATCCATTCGGTGTCGGGCAATCGGTATCCCAGGGCATTATCAGCGCTAAGGGCAGAAAAGATCTAGGTCTGAATACTTTCGAAAATTTTATCCAGACTGACGCCGCAATCAACCCCGGCAACTCGGGTGGCGCACTGGTTGATCTTCACGGCAATTTGCTGGGCATCAACTCAGCCATACTCAACGAAAATTCTTCGGTAGGAATCGGTTTCGCCATTCCGTCCGATACCGCGATCAAAGTACTTGATGACATCATCAAAAACGGCCGAGTAATTCGCGGCTGGCTTGGCGTAGAGGCGCAACGTCTAGCACCCGAAATCGCCCAACGGCTTGGAATAGACCCACCTGCGGCATTGCTGATCACCGATGTCCACGTTGCCGGGCCAGCTTTTCAGAGCGGACTCAAGCCCGGCGATGTTATTACTCATATCAATGGCCAACGGGTCGGAGATGGTGCAAGCGGAATGAACTTAATCGCTCAACTCAGCCCCGGCGACCCCATCAGCCTTAAAGTTATTCGCCGCGACCAGCACCTGATCATCGCCGCCACCGCAGGCACCCGACCGCAACTCACTGGCAATTAGCCACCGCTACCTGCGAGCACCAAATTAACGGTGGCTCCGCTAGCTAAGTATTTCCGCCAGCACACTGAGTAACGTATCTATTTGCCGCTCAGAACCGACCGTAATACGTATGTATTGCTCAATGCGCGGCTGACTAAAGTGCCGCACAAGAATCTTTTCCTCGCGCAGCCGCGCCGTCAATGCCGCCCCGGAATGGTCTGGATGTGAGACAAACACAAAGTTAGCCGCTGACGGTATGACCGCAAAGCCGAGACCAGTCAGCCCTTGCACCAGGCGCTCGCGACTGGCAATCACCAATGCGCAGTGCTTCCTGAAATACACTTCATCTGCAAAAGCTGCCAGGCCCCCGGCGATCGCGAGGCGATCGAGCGGATAAGAATTGAAACTGTTTTTCACCCTCTCCAGCGCTTCGATCAAATGACGATTGCCCATCGCCAAACCAACCCGAAGTCCAGCCAATGAGCGGGACTTGGATAAAGTCTGTACGACCAGCAAATTATCGTATTGATTGATCAAAGTAACTGCGCTACTACCCCCAAAATCAATGTAGGCCTCATCAATGACAACGACACTGGACGTATTGGCCTGCAGCAACTGCTCAATTTCCTGCAGCGTTAACAGGCAGCCAGTGGGCGCATTGGGATTGGCCAGAACAACACCCCCGTTGACTCGCGCGTAATCAGCGACACGCACGCGCAGCTCATCATCGACCGGCACCGCTTCATAACTGATACCGTAGAGACCGCAATAAACGGGGTAAAAACTGTAGGTGATATCCGGGAACAGGATCGGCCGATCATGGCGTAGCAACCCGTTAAACGTGTGCGCGAGTACTTCATCGGAACCGTTGCCAACAAAAACCTGACTCTCCTCAAGGCCGTAGTAGCGAGAGATGGCGGTTTTTAGCTGTTCAGCCCCGGAGGGTGGGTAAAGGCGTAGCTGTTCAGATACAGCGTGTTCTATTGCGGAGAGTACCCCCGGCGAAGGCCCGTAGGGATTTTCATTTGTGTTTAGTTTGACCAGACTTGCTTCTCTAGGTTGTTCACCCGGCACGTATGGCTGCAGATCTTTGACAAAGCCGCTCCAGAATCGATCCTCCATGAGACTACCCCATTCAGTCTTGCAGTCGGTATTCGGCAGAGCGCGCGTGCGCGGTGAACGATTCGCTACGCGCCAGTACTGACGCAGTTTTTGCCAGGCTTGCCGCACCCGCGGGACTGCACGCGATCACCGAACTGCGTTTCTGGAAGTCATAGACACCCAGGGGAGATGAAAATCGCGCCGTCATTGAAGTGGGCAAGACATGGTTTGAGCCCGCGCAATAATCACCCAATGCCTCCGGTGTGTGCCGGCCCAGAAAAATCGCTCCCGCGTGGCGCACACCCGGCAGCAAAGCTTCAGGGTGCTCGACAGCCAGCTGGAGATGCTCTGGCGCGATACGGTTGGCCAACGCCAGGGCATCATCAAAATCTCTGACCTCTATCAATGCTCCCCGCCGATCAATAGCGGCTCGAATAATATCCCGACGCTCCAAATCTGGCAGTAGAGCATCCATACTCGCCAATACCCGATCCAGAAAATCGCCACTTGGACTGATGAGAATCGCCTGAGCTTCTTCGTCGTGCTCGGCCTGGGAAAAAAGATCCATTGCGATCCAGTCTGGATTCGTTCCGGCATCACTTATCACCAGTATCTCCGACGGCCCAGCTACCATATCGAGGCCCACCTGGCCAAAAACCGCTTTCTTTGCTGCGGCCACATACCGATTTCCAGGCCCGACAATCTTGTCAACGCGAGGAACCGTCTCAGTGCCGTAGGTCAGCGCAGCAATGGCCTGGGCACCGCCAACAGTAAATATTCGATCAACCCCCGCCAGCTCGGCAGCAGCAAGCACCAGCGGATTAAGCTCATCGCCCGGGGCCGGCACCATCATGATTATCTCTTCCACGCCAGCCACACGAGCCGGGATGGCATTCATCAATACGGATGACGGGTAACTGGCCTTACCACCCGGCACGTAGATACCAACTCGCTGCAGGGCGGTAATTTGCTGGCCAAGCACGCTGCCATCGGCGTCTTTAAATTGCCACGATTCCTGCTTTTGATATTCGTGATAGCTGCGAATGCGGGCAGCAGCTACGCCAAGCGCCTGACGTTGTTGGTTTGTGACTAGACCGGCACCTTGCTTTAGTTGTTGTGGCGTTACTTCCAGGTCGCGGATAGATCCAGGCTGACGCTGGTCAAAGCGCCGTGTGTAATCAAGCAGCGCCTGGTCACCTCGATCCCTTACAGCAGCAAGAATTTCGAGCACACCCGTCTGCACCTGTTGATCAGCCCCACGATCACGCGCCAGTAATGCGACGAATCCAGCTTCAAAATCCGGATCGGTGATCTTAAGTCGCGTGGGATGCAGAGCACTTGCCATTCAACCCGCCCGCACCCGCACGGCATCATCCAGCTGTCTTAGCAGAGGTTGAATCCGTGCATGTTTAATCTTTAATGCGCCTTTGTTAACAATCAGTCGGGAGCTAATTTCAGCAATGACTTCACGAGGCTCCAACCCATTGGCTTTCAACGTATTACCGGTATCAACAATATCGACGATTTCATCGCAAAGAGAAACCAGTGGCGCTAGCTCCATGGCGCCGTAGAGTTTGATGACATCAGCCTGACGCCCGCATTCGGCATAGTAGCGCCGCGCCACGTTGAGATATTTCGTCGCCACACGGATTCGCCCGCAAGGCCGATGCCCACCGACCACACCAGCAGTCATCAACCGACAGCGAGAAATACCCAGATCAAGCGGTTCATAGAAGCCATTACCACCATGCTCCATTAAAGTATCCTTACCCGAGACGCCGAGATCCGCCGCGCCAAACTGCACATATGTCGGCACGTCCGTGCCGCGCAAGACCAGAAGACGCACATCATTTCGGGTCGTCGCAAACATCAGTTTGCGACTTGAGGAGATCTCCTCTTCAGGCTCAATGCCAGCCTGAGCAAGCAAGGGCAAGGTCTCGTTGAGAATGCGCCCCCTGGTCAAAGCGATGGTAATCATGTCGATTTCTTGCTGACGTCTGTGGGGAGATTTACGCGCGATGCCTGCATTTAAAGTACTCAAAGTATTTTGTAATCAACGATTTCTTAAACGGCGCTTCGGTAAACGACTCTTGCAGAAACAACAAGGATTAATTCGGAATGCGGCGAATATTGGCACCTAACTGCTGCAATTTTTCTTCAATACACTCGTAACCACGATCAATATGGTAAATCCTGTCTACGACCGTCTCACCTTCTGCGACCAGCCCAGCGATCACCAGGCTGGCTGAAGCACGCAGATCTGAGGCCATCACCGGGGCACCGGTTAACCTCTCTACACCGGTCACGATAGCGGTATTGCCTTCGAGGCGGATTTGCGCCCCCATTCTGACCAGCTCATGGGTTTGAATCAATCGGTTTTCAAAAATCGTCTCGGTAATCCTGCCAACACCGTCAGCAACCACATTGACGGCTGTCAGTTGCGCCTGCATATCCGTGGGAAACGCTGGATAAGGCGCCGTGCTCAAATCGATGGACTGCGGCCGACAGCCGTGCATATTCATCTCGATCCAGTTGTCACCCTGCGTTATATCACCCCCAGCTTCTCTCAGCTTCGAGAGCACCGCCCCCAGAATGAGCGGGTTGGTATCTTTTAGCTTGATATGTCCGCGCGTCGCTGCGCAGGCGGCCAGATATGTTCCGGTTTCTATCCTGTCGGGCATAATTTTGTAGTTGCCGCCACCCAGCCTGGCAACGCCATTGATCACCACAGTGTCAGTGCCAGCACCGGTCACTTCGCCGCCCAACGCATTTAGGCAGTTAGCCAGGTCAACAACCTCTGGCTCACGAGCAGCGTTCTCTATGATCGTTATTCCGTCCGCGAGGCAGGCCGCCATCATCAGGTTTTCCGTGCCGCCGACTGTCACCATATCCATAAAAATATGCGCGCCTTTCAGTCGGCCATGAACCCGAGCATTGATGTAACCACCATCAATAGCTATTTCAGCGCCCATTTTTTCCAATCCGCTCAAATGCAGATCAACCGGGCGACTACCAATGGCACAACCGCCAGGAAAGGATACGCGCGCTTCACCAAAACGGGCCAACAACGGCCCCAGCACCAGTATCGATGCACGCATGGTTTTAACCAGCTCGTAAGGGGCGCTATAACTGTTAATGGAACTGGCGTCGACCTCAACACGCATTTTTTCGTCCAGCACGACACCCACACCCATACAACCCAATAACTCTATCATGGTGGTGATGTCATGGAGGTGTGGCAGATTCGATACGATTACAGGTTCATCTGCCAATAATGTGGCCGCAAGAATTGGCAAGGCCGAATTCTTGGCGCCGGAAATGCGGATTTCACCACGTAGCGGCCTGCCCCCCGAAATAAGCAGCTTATCCATTTAGCAACCTCACGATTTCAACTGACGATCCGACGTCATTTCTGCTATTCATGGGCGAGGTGCCCACGAATATCTGATGACGATTATATGTACGGCGAGATGTGTTTGGGCGGGCCGAGGCAGCACATTGTTTCAAGCGGATTGCCATTCAGACGGCGTATAAAGCCTCAGATTAACAGCATGAATTGTCCCGTCGGCAATGTATTTGTTGAGTATTGCGTAGACCTGCTGCTGGCGTTGCACTGCCCGCTTGCCTTCAAACACCTCACCGATGGCGGTAACCGTTACATGGTTACCCTCGCTTTCCAGACGAATTTCACAGTCGACGAGCGCCGCCGCCAACAGGTTTTTGATCTCTTCGATATTCATTAATTGACCGACTAAATAGCTTCTGAACCCCAACGAGCAATGACTGTGTCTATATCACCACCATTCTTCTGGGACGCCTGCACAAACTGGGTACGAAAGGTTTTACCAAGATTTATGCCATTAATAATGACGTTGAGGATACGCCACTCTCCGGCCTTACTAAGGCCCATTGTATACTCAAGCGGATAATTGCCATCGCTGGCACGAATTTCCTGCCTCACCGATACCTTGCGCTTACCGGTATAGTCATCACCTCCCGGCAATACAACAATTTGTTGATCACTGTAACTCAGCAAGCCGCGCCCGTAAGTCTCCACAAGACCCACCCTGAATGCCTCGGCAAACGCTTCTCGCTGCTCAACAGTCGCCGATTTGGCATAAGGGCCCATGACGTTACGAGCAATCCAGCCAAAATCTATGACCCGCGACATAGTCAGATCAACATCATCAAAAAAATGTGCCAGCAGCTTTTCTCGTTCCACCTCCGACTTACTGGCGTCAATCCCGGCACGATGCATTTCGATTTTTGCCAGCACCTCCGCGGTCACCTCCTCCACGAGCTGATACGGCGACACCGTCGCCAGCACAGCATGCCCATTGGAGGTTGATTGAGCCTGCACCGGCAGTGTCCCCAGTAGCCCGCACGACAAAAACCATATAAAGCCCAATACGTTATACATTCGCCACATGACTGTGAATTTTCCTTCTTAAAAACCTGTTCAACTAGGACACTCCTTTAGACACCCGGTGCCCGGTTTTCCTGACCCATCGGTTCCCCGCAACTGACCCAGCTGCAAAAGCTCTGATTTGCCGACTTAGCGGCTGACTTTTTGGGCGACGCACTATACCATTGCCGCCCCTTTTTTGTGAAATGCAGAAACTGATAGCGCCCATCATGGCAAAGCCACTCAAAATGCTGTCAGCACGCTGGATAACTTGAGTTTACACGTCACACATGGATTTACTACCTGCCACTGTTGCGCTGATCGTCGGCTTTGCAGGCCTGGTCTGGGGCGCGGATCGCTTCATCAGCGCTGCGGCCGGTGGTGCGAAAACCCTGGGGATTTCGCCTATCATTATCGGCCTGACCGTCGTCTCCATCGGAACTTCAGCGCCTGAAGTTATCGTATCAATCAATGCCGCCATACTCGGTGCGGGCGAGCTGGCGGTCGGCAATGCCCTCGGCTCCAATCTAGCCAATATTGGCCTCGTGCTCGGCATCACCGCCTTGATCGCACCACTTCCAGCACAGCGACATCTGGTGTTCCAGGAAGGCCCAGTCCTGATATTAATAACTCTCCTGGCGGGTCTATGCCTGTATAACGCCAGTCTCGACCGCCCGGAAAGTATAGCAATGCTACTGGCCATCCCCTTGTTGCTGTGGGTTACCGTCAAACACAAAAAGCAGCACCCCGACGCCGAAGAGATAGCTTTAGTCGAGGAGTTTTCAGGCATGCCTGCCCGGACTGCAGGGATATGGTTTCTGGTCGGCCTGACCGTCATGTTGGCGGCCTCCAACGCCCTGGTGTGGGGCGCCAGGGTTGTCGCACTCGAGCTGGGGATGAGCGAATTGATGGTCGGCCTGACCATCGTCGCCGTCGGTACCAGCCTGCCAGAACTTGCAGCATCAGTCGCCAGTGCCCTGCGCGGCCACCACGACATCGCCATAGGTAACGTCTTTGGCTCTAACGTATTCAACTTATTGATGGTGATGCCGGTTGCCGGCGCGATTGCTCCTGTGAATCTCGACCCGGCGGTATTTTCCCGCGATTATTTCGCTGTCGGCATATTTACGCTACTTCTGGTCGGCGTTATCGGCATTAAACACTGGTTGACCAGAAAGGGTACTGTTTACTTGACCAGGCAGTTTGGCTGCGTTCTATTAATCGCCTACATCGCCTACTATGTTGCGTTGTTGCCGGGTGCCTAGCTGACCGCAGCACGCTTGACCGTTATACTGACCGGCTACGAGCCTGGTGACACAGCAACCACAAACATGCCCAACCATGATTTCATCAAACCTGCTCTGCGCACCATCAACATGGAAGCGCAGGCGGTACTCTTGCTGCAGGATCGCATTGACCAGTCTTTTGTCAAAGCCTGCGAACACATACTCGCCTGTAAGGGCCGCACCATTATTACGGGGATGGGCAAGTCCGGACACATCGCCAATAAAATAGCCTCAACCTTTGCCAGCACCGGATCACCCGCGTTTTTCGTTCATCCCGGAGAGGCCAGCCATGGCGACTCAGGCATGATTACCAATAATGATCTGGTTATAGCAATTTCGAATTCGGGGACAACGAGCGAGGTTATTACCCTGCTGCCCCTTATCAAACGCCTGAAAATCCCCCTCATAAGCATGACCGGAGATCCCCGGTCCACGCTGGCCAAAGTCGCCGACGTCAATCTGGATGTCAGTGTCAGCGAAGAGGCCTGCCCCCTGGGACTAGCGCCAACGACCAGCACCACGGTGACGCTGGTGATGGGTGACGCGCTCGCCATTGCGCTACTTGAAGCGAGAGGGTTTACGGCGGAGGATTTTGCGTTTTCACACCCCGGCGGAGCACTCGGACGCAAACTGCTACTGCGTGTGGGCGATATCATGCACGCTGGCAGCGAAGTGCCGCGAGTTGAGGAAAGTACCCCGTTGAGCGAAGCCCTGTTCGAAATGACCACCAAAGGTTTTGGCATCACCACCGTGGTCAACGGCAGCAACGAGTTAATTGGCGTGTTTACCGACGGCGATCTGCGCCGTGCCGTAGATCAAAAAATTGATATCAACAACGTCTGCACCGGGGGCGTCATGACCCGCGGCTGTAAGACGGTCAATCGAGAAATGCTCGCTGCCGAGGCGCTTAAAATCATGGAAGACAACAAAATCACCGCTGTCATTGTCGAAGACGACGCCAGGCACCCTCTCGGCGTACTACACTTGCATGACATCCTCCGCGCTGGAGTCGTGTGATGAACATTGACGCGGCGCTCGAAGCGGCAAAAGGTGTTCGCTTACTGTTGCTGGATGTCGACGGCGTGCTGACCGATGGACGACTGTATTACGGTGACAACGGCAATGAGTACAAGGCGTTTAACACCAAGGACGGCCTGGGAATTAAGTTGTTACAGCGGGCGGGTATCGAAGTTGGCATTATTACCGCCCGCAGCTCTACTTTATTAACAAGACGCTGCAAGGAGCTCGGCATCGAAAAAATTATTCAGGGCCGTGAAGATAAGCTGGCCGCGCTACGCGAGCTGCTTACCGACACGCCGCTGCCGATGACAAAGATCGCCTACATGGGAGATGATCTGCCAGATTTGGCCATCATTAATCGCGTCGGCCTGGGCATGACGGTCGCAGACGCCAACCACGTCGTTGTCGCACACGCCGCATGGCAGTCTCGGTACCCCGGCGGCAGCGGTGCCGTACGCGAAGCGGCAGAATTTATACTCGAAGCGCAGGGTAAGCTCGAGTCCCTGATACAGAGTTACGGCTAGTCAATGTCGTGGTCAACCGTAAAAAACCCCCTGATGGCGGTGTTAATCGCCGCTGCACTGATCATTTTCGTCATTTTCTGGGACTCACCGCCCGAGGTTTTCTTGAGTAAGAAAAAAACTGCATTGGCGACTTTACCCAAAGCCAACAGCTACATGGTTAACAGCGAAACCCACAAGTTCAACAAACAGGGCATTGAAGTCTTTGTGCTAAATACGCAGCGCGGCCAGTTTTTTCAAAGTCAGAACGAATTTGTCATGGACAAGCCGAGGATACTGGCCAATAGCGAGGTGCCCGGCGAACCACCCTGGCGACTGACCGCAAATAGCGGAACGGTATCTGATAGTGGCGAACAAATAATGTTGCACGGCGACGTCCACGCCTGGCAGGATGCCGCATCCGGCAAGACTCAGTTCGACACTTCGCAATTGACTTTTTTCCCCAATCGCAACTTTGCCGAAACCGATCGAAAAGTCACGCTACTGTCGCCAGGCAGTAATGTTAGCGGCACCGGGATGAAAGCAGATCTCGTCCAGAAAACCTTCCAACTATTATCAAGCGTCAAGAGCAAACACCATGCAGTTAATTAACGTCCTCAGGTATTGGCTAACGGCTAGCATAGTACTGTCTGCTGCAACGCCGCTATCGCTGGCCTTCGCGCTGCCCAGCGACCGTAAGCAACCTATTAGCATTGAATCGGATCGAGCACAACGCAACGACAAAACCGGATTGACCATCTATCAGGGCGCCGTGAATATTGTGCAGGGCACCATCCACATCAAAGCCGATAAAGTGACGGTACAGGCGGTGGGAAACAAGGTTAGTATGATCGTCAGTACCGGTACGCCCGCTCATTACCAACAGCAACCCGAGCCGGATGGCGGCCTGATCACGGCCCGCGCCAATACAATCGAATACCATCTGGATAAAGACGTCATTACGCTGATTAAAAATGCCAGCCTCAGTCAGGACGGGTCAACCCTTAAAGGCGATCGCATTAACTATGATCTCAAGAAAGAACTCGTCGAAGCTCGCGGTGATATTACTGGTAAGCAGCGCATCCAAATGATCATTCCGCCCAGCCAGCAGAAAAAGGACGACAACTAGTGGCGCGCCTGCAATCCCGCCATCTGGCAAAAAGCTACCGTAAGCGGCGCGTGGTAAACGACGTTTCACTGACCGTATCGAGCGGACAGATAGTTGGGCTGCTAGGCCCTAACGGTGCCGGTAAAACCACCTGTTTTTACATGATAGTTGGCCTGGTACATCACGATGCCGGGTACATACTTATTGACGACGAAGACATCACCCATTTACCCATGCATGGACGGGCTCGACGCGGTATCGGCTATCTGCCCCAGGAAGCTTCGGTCTTTCGTCGCCTCACCGCAGCTAACAACATCATGGCAATTCTCGAAACGCGCCCCGAGCTTAGCGCTCAACAACGCAAGGAAAAGCTGGAAGAATTGTTGGCCGAGTTTCATATCACACACCTTCGCGACAACCTCGGTATGAGCTTGTCTGGCGGCGAACGTCGCCGAGTCGAAATCGCCCGTGCGCTGGCCATGGAGCCCGCCTTTATTCTTCTCGACGAGCCCTTCGCCGGGATCGACCCGATCTCCGTCAACAACATCAAACAGATCGTTACCCACCTCCGTGACAAAGGTATCGGCGTTTTGATTACCGATCACAACGTCCGCGACACCCTGGATATATGCGAACAGGCCTACATCGTCGATGACGGTATCGTGATCGCAGAAGGCACTCCACGCGATATCGTCGCCAATGCCGATGTCCGTAGAGTATATCTTGGCGAGCAATTTTCTCTTTAGCCCAGCGACCTTCTTAACTGAGATTCGGCACACATATTGCCTTTAGCAATTGATCCAGTCTTATTGCAGAGCTACACTTAGCTTCCTGATCGCTGCCGAGCGCCGAACTGCCTCTTATGAAGCAAAGCCTGCAACAACTATGAAACAAAGCCTGCAACTACGAATCGGTCATCAATTATCGATGACGCCGCAATTGCAGCAGGCCATCAAACTACTCCAGCTGTCGTCAGTCGATTTGCATCTGGAAATTCAGCAGGCACTCTACTCAAATCCTATGCTCGAACTGGCCGATGAAATTGACCAGCCAACCGAACAGGAGAACGGCCCGCCCGACGATGCAGCTGAACAAGAGGGCATGGACGAATGGAACAAGGAAATTCCTGACGAATTGCCGGTAGACGCGCAGTGGGATGACATCTACACCAACACCCCTCCAGCGAACCCTGGCAACGCCTCGTCAAGCAGCACCGAGGGTCGGGATTTTGAAGAATTTCACACCGTTACTGAATCGTTACAAGACCATTTGCTGTGGCAACTTAACCTGACACCGTTATCCGACACCGACCGACTGATCGCTGCCACCATTATCGACAACATAAACGACGACGGCTTCCTCGAGGTGCCGATTGAAGCGCTTTGGCAGGCTAACTACGGCGACAGTCAATCTATCCTGGATCAGGATCACCCAGATTCCGCAGACAATATTGACCTGGATGAAGTCGTCGCCGTGTTGCACCGCATACAGCAATTTGACCCGCCCGGCGTGGCGGCGACCGATCTCAGAGAATGCCTCCTTATCCAGCTGCATCAGCTGAGCCCGGAGACTCCCTGGCTCAACGAAGCGAAAATACTGGTAGATCAATACCTGTCATTAATCGCGGAGCGCAATTTCCCGCTGCTAACGCGCAAATCCGGCCTTGAAATCACTGCCGTCGAGGCTGCTATAGCGCTGATTCAAAGCCTGTCTCCTCGCCCCGGTGAATGTATCGTGAGGGAGGACAATAGCTACATAACGCCAGATGTCACCGTCAGCAAAGCCAATGGTCGCTGGCTTGTGAGCTTAAACAGTGAATTGACACCAAAACTGTGTATCAATCAGGAATATGCTCGGCTAGTACAACGCGCCAACGACAGCGAAGACAATAATTTCCTACGCAATAACCTCCAGGAAGCGCGCTGGTTTTTGCGCAGCCTGGAAAGTCGCAATGAAACCCTCATGCGCGTCAGTCGCAGCATCGCTGAAAAACAACAGGATTTCCTCGACCACGGTCCAGAAGCCATGAAACCTATGGTGCTAGCCGATATAGCCGATTTACTGGGCCTCCACGAATCCACCATTTCCAGAGTGACCACCCAGAAGTACATTTCCACACCGCGCGGGGTGTACGAGCTCAAATATTTCTTTTCAAGTCACGTCAGCACCGATGGCGGCGGCGAGTGTTCTTCCACCGCTATTCGCGCTATGCTGAAGCGGATGATAGCGGCTGAACCCCTAAGCAAACCTCTCAGTGACAGCAAGCTTGCCGTTATGCTGCAGGACGAAGGTATTCAGGTCGCCAGACGCACTGTCGCCAAGTACCGTGAAAGCCTGCGCATCCCGTCTTCCAGCGACAGAAAGCGCTTCAAGCAAAGCGCCTGAAAATATGCTTTATCACCTGTCTACAAATCACCCAGCCTGCAACAACAGCCCAAAAGGAGCAGCAAATGCAGTTAAACATCAGTGGCCACCATCTCGATATCACTGACGCTATCCATAACTATGTCACCAACAAGATCACCCGCCTGGAACGCCATAATGACCGCATTACCAGCATTGCTGTTATTTTGTCTGTCGACAAACTGGTGCAAAAGGCTGAAGCTACTGTGCATGGCAGCGGCAGCGAATTTTTTGCCGACAGTGAACACGAGGATCTGTATGCGGCCATCGACAGTCTGGTTGACAAGCTAGATCGCCAGCTCATAAAGCGTAAGGAAAAATTAAGAGGCCGCTAAACACTATCATGAATATCGCCGAGGTGCTCAGCCCTGAGCGCACCTGTTGTAATGTCCCGGGAGTCAGCAAAAAGCGCGTCCTTGAGTTTATCTCAACGTTTGTTGCCGACAACACCGACTTCGTCGATGCCGACGACCTGTATCACGAATTACTGGCGCGCGAGCGCCTCGGCAGTACCGGCATCGGCGAAGGCGTCGCCATCCCACACTGCCGCTTACCCGGATGCCCGAAAATTACCGGTGTCCTGCTCAAGCTGGAAACGCCAGTTGACTTTGATGCTGTTGACGGGGCGGACGTTGATTTGATTTTCGCACTCATCGTTCCCGACGAACAAAATGATGAACATCTACAGGCACTGTCCTGTATCGCGCAACTGCTCCAATCTGGAGAAGTACGGGAGGAGCTGAGAAGTAGCGCATCCAGCGCCAGGCTCTATCAGATAGCAACCTCGGCTCCATAAATAAGTATGGCCACGGCGGAAAACGCTCGCCTTATAGTCGTCAGCGGTCGCTCCGGCTCCGGCAAGAGCACCGCCCTTCACGTTTTTGAAGATGTCGGCTTTACCTGCATAGACAACCTTCCCGCAGGCATGCTAACCAGCCTGTTTGAATACCTGAAACAGGGCGAGGCGAACGCGCCTGCCAAAATTGCAGTCGGTATAGACGCCCGGAACGTGCTCGGCAAGCTCGATGAGTTTCCGGTCATTCTCGATCAACTGAAGGCATCGGGAATAGCTTGTGAAGTCCTGTTTCTGGACGCCAGCACCAGCGCCTTGATCCGTCGCTTTAGCGAAACCAGACGTCGCCATCCGCTCAGTTCAGAGTCTGTCGATCTAAAAAAGGCCATCGCCCTGGATCGCGAATTGCTCGAACCTATCGCAGCAATTGCCACCCGGCATATTGATACGAGCAATATGACCCTTCACCAGTTGCGCGACCTTATCAAAAAGCAGATTGTGCCCGAAACATCCGGGACCATGGCCGTGTTATTCCAGTCTTTCGCTTTTAAACGCGGGGTGCCGGTCGATGCCGACTACGTTTTTGATGTGCGCTGTCTGCCCAACCCGTACTGGAAAAAAGAACTGCGCCGATACAATGGCGGAGATAAGCAGGTTATCGAATTTCTCGATTCACAACCGGAGGTGGCGGCTATGCTGGCTGACTTGAATGGCTTTTTATCACGCTGGATTCCGCGTTTCGCCGCCACGAACAGAAGTTATCTAACCATTGCGGTAGGCTGTACGGGCGGCCAACATCGCTCCGTTTACGTGTGTAATCAGCTCGCCCTTCAGTTCGCCCGCCAGCGCCCCAATATCCAGGTACAGCACCGGGAGCTGGAAAGTTAAGCACCGTTTAATGACACTATAAGCACGAAACGTAACAGTCTTCGCCGCACAAAACCCCTACAGAAAGACAAAAGACATGATAAAAAAAGACATCACCATCATTAATAAACTCGGGCTGCACGCGCGGGCCGCAGCTAAGCTAGCCGGAACCTGCAACCGTTTCGCGAGCTCTATAAAAACCGGACATGATGGTAAGTTGGTGGATGCCAAAAGTGTCATGTCGCTGATGTTGCTGGCGGCGGGCCAGGGCACCAATCTGCATTTTGAGTTTAACGGTAAGGACGAAGCAGACGCCCTCCAACACGTCAGCGCACTTATCGCGGATCGGTTCGGCGAAGATCAATAATCCGCTACTTACCCTGCCTGACAGTATCTATCTGAAAGCTCACTATCGCCAGACACCCCCGCTTTAGCCCCACCGTCAACCCCACCGTCACCTGCGCAACGCATAGAACCTGTACAATAGGACAGGTACGGAATACCTCTGCAGCACGCTAACTAAACAGGCACCAGGAGCCGAGACAGGATGCAGGTAAAACAGAAAATCGCCGATCAACTGTCTTTGCTGACCCTCGCCGATGAGAACATCGTCGACCCTGGTGTTTTGAACCAGGTGCGCCATACGCTCAACAACATGGCGCCGGTGGACATCTCTCACTACATCGAATCCTCCCCCAGCAAAGTTCGGCGCCTGCTGTGGGAATTGGTTGACCCGGAAGTAGACGGTGAGGTGTTTGGCGAGTTTAACGAAAACCTGCAGCGCGAGTTGTTACAGGGTATGAGCAGCAGTGAAATGGCCGCATTGGTTGCCGGCCTGGAAACTGATGACGTCGCAGACATCCTGCAACAACTGCCAGATCGCATTATTCCTCTTGTTCTCGAAGCCATGGACAATCAGGATCGTTTGCGCGTCGAAACCATCCTCACCTACGATGAAGACAGCGCCGGCGGTCTGATGAACACCGACACCATCACGGTGCGACCAGACCTCACCATCGACGTTATCCTGCGCTACTTGCGCCGCCACGAGGAAATACCCGATGTCACCGACAGTATTTTCGTGGTCAATCGGAACGATACTTTTTTGGGCACGTTGCCACTGGGCAAGATCCTCACTTCCAGCCCTAACATCACCGTCCGTGAAATCATGAATACCTCGACCGAAGCGATCCCAGCGGCCATGTCGGCCTCACAAGTTGCACAGATGTTTGAGCGTCACGACTGGGTATCAGCACCCGTAATCAATGAACAGGGGAAATTACTGGGCCGCATCACCATTGATGATGTGGTCGATGTCATTATTGAGGATGCCGCGCACTCCCTGTTCGGTCTGGCGGGCCTCAGCGATGAAGAAGAAACGTTCAGCTCCGTCAGACGTGCTGCCCCACGACGGGCGGTCTGGCTCGGCATTAACCTGGCCACGGCGATACTGGCATCAGTGGTTATCAATCTCTTTGAAGGGGCGCTGGAAAAAGTCGTGGCACTGGCGATTCTAATGCCCATTGTCGCCAGCATGGGAGGTATTGCTGGCAGTCAAACTCTCACCGTGGTGATTCGCGGCATGGCGCTGGGGCAAATTAATCGCGGCAACGTCCGCTGGTTACTCAGCAAGGAATTTATTACTGGCGTGCTCAACGCCACACTTTGGTCGATCGTTATCGGTGCGCTAGCTTC
>TARA_R110000787_G_scaffold187146_7_pt1 | contig 26053 bp, 28 predicted proteins | sample TARA_R110000787 | Tara Oceans TARA_R110000787 (sample SAMEA4397920) | marine metagenome | biome: Polar Biome; feature: [DCM] deep chlorophyll maximum layer (ENVO:01000326); material: water (ENVO:00002006), including particulate matter (ENVO:01000060) such as... | depth 35 m | reverse complement strand
CCGTAAGGAAACCCGCACCGTAAGCGTGGATGAACACCCGCGCCCCGGCACGACGGTAGAGAGCCTGTCCAAACTCAAACCCATGATGATGCGTCAGGACTCCGAGGCAACCGTCACCGCGGGCAATGCCAGTGGTCAGAACGACGGCGCATCAGCGTGCATCGTCACCACACTTGAGACCGCTCGCGAGCTGAACCTGCACCCCCTGGCGCGGCTAGTGTCCTGGGGTGTTGCCGGTGTAGCGCCAAGCCATATGGGAATTGGTCCGGTGCCAAGCACGGCCAAGGCGCTGGACAAGGCCGGCCTGTCACTTTCTCAGATAGACCTGATCGAGCTCAACGAAGCCTTTGCTGCACAGGTGCTGGCATGCACCCGTGAATGGAAGTTTGTGCAAAAGGATTTTGAACGGACCAACGTCAATGGATCAGGCATTTCTCTGGGGCATCCCGTGGGTGCAACAGGCGGCCGGATTCTCTCCACGCTTCTGCATGAAATGAACCGTCGAAATGCACGCTATGGTCTGGAAACCATGTGTATCGGCGGTGGCCAGGGCATTAGTGCTGTGTTTGAAAGGGTATCGTCTTGAACTTTGAAAATCGGCGTCAGATCAAGCGCCCTGCCAAACCAACTGGAGAAACCTCATGAAGCCTGTCCTGACAGAGCGTCGCGATGCCGTAGGCATCGTCACCCTCAACCGCCCAGAAAAGCGAAATGCACTTGATCTGACCATGCGCGCGGCCATTTCTGAAGCGGTGAGGGAACTCGATGCCGATGCCTCGGTGCGCGTCATCATCATCACCGGTGGCGAAAAGGTTTTTGCCGCGGGTGCAGACCTCAACTTGCTGGTCGACAAAGGTGCTCAGGACGTTGCGGATATTGATCTCGGACAGTATTGGGCGCCCTTGATCAAGACGCAAAAGCCCTTGATTGCGGCCGTCAGCGGCTTCGCACTGGGAGCAGGCTGCGAGATGGCGATGATGTGCGACTTCATCGTCTGCGATGCCAGCGCTCGCTTCGGTCAGACCGAAGCCAGAGTCGGCATCATGCCGGGAGCAGGCGGCACGCAACGCCTGATCCGAACCGTGGGCAAACAGGTCGCCAGCATGATGCTCATGACAGGCGAATTCATCAGCGGCGAGCGCGCCTATCAACTCGGCCTGGTTGCAGACCTGGTGACGGATGGCACTCCGCTGGAACGCGCTATCGCTTTGGCAAACACCGCGGCAAGCATGCCACCCAAGGCACTGGTGGCCATCAAGCGATCACTGGCTCAAGGTGCAGACTTGCCGTTAGATGCTGCACTGACACTGGAAAATCGTGAGTTTCTGCTGCTGTTTGATACTCAGGACAAGACCGAAGGCATGCGTGCATTTCTCGAAAAACGTAGCCCCACTTACACCGGACAGTAGAAGAGTTGAGCATGGCAAGGGATTCAAAGCATGAAGCAAGAATTCATATCGGCGTCGTTGGTGCCGGAACCATGGGGCAAGGCATCGTCCAGCTGTTTGCACAGGCTGGCCACCGACTGTCGGTGTTCGACGCCTTTGATGGCGCCGTGCCGCGCGCCATTTCCAATGTCACAGCTTTGATCCAAAGAGGTGTCGCCAAAGGCCGTTACACGCAGGAGCAAGCCGATGCGCTCGTGGCCAATATCTCGCCTTGCTTCTCGCTGGACGACCTAGCCGATTGCGATCTGGTCATTGAAGCCATCATCGAAGACGTGGAAGCCAAGCAAGACTTGTTCGCATCTCTGGAAGACATCGTTTCCGACAAGGCGATTCTGGCCAGCAATACATCTTCACTGGTTGTGGCAGAGATCGCCTCAAAGGCCCAACACCCGGAACGCATCGCGGGCCTGCATTTCTTCAACCCCGTTCCGCTGATGAGAGTGGTGGAAATTATTGCGGCTGTGCGCACCTCTACCGCTACTGTAGACACCTTGCGCGCTCTGGTTGCAGGCACTGGACATCGCGCGGTCATCGCTGAGGACCAGCCCGGGTTCCTGGTCAACCACGCGGGTCGCGGCTATTCCACGGAGGCGCTACGGGTACTCGAAGAGCATGTTGCCAGTCATGAGCAAGTAGACGTCATCATGCGCGAGGCGGCCGGATTTCGAATGGGACCCTTCGAGTTGATGGACCTGACCGGGCTGGATATATCCGGCAAGGCCATGGCGTCTATCTACGAGCAGTTTCACCAGGAGCCGCGCTTTCGCCCTTCAGCCTTGGTTCCGCCGCGAATGGCTGCCGGCCTGTTTGGCAGAAAAACCTCTGAAGGCTGGTACCGATACGATGACCAGGGCAAGGCCGTGCTTACGCAGACCCAAGCCACCGTACCGACTTTGCCGGACGGCTTGAAGCTCTGGATCGAACCCCAGTCGGCACAGTTCAAAGAAGTTTGTGGCCTGGCGCAGGACGCTGGTGTGGAGCTTGTTGATCAGGCGCAGGAGGCGGATATCTGCATCGTCCAGCCCTGGGGCCAGGATGCCACCAACGCCAGCCTCGCTTACGGGTTGGATGCCACCCGAACCGTCGCACTCGATCCGCTGTGTCCGTTTGTTCTGCATCGCTGCCTGATGCTCACCGCCGTCACGGACCGACAGGTCCGCGACGCCGCGCATGCGCTGCTGGCCTCCGACGGTGTTGCTGTCAGCCTCATCAACGACAGCCCCGGTTTTGTGGTGCAAAGAGTGCTCGCCACCATTGTGAACATTGCTGCCAACATCGCGCAGCGCCGTATCGCCTCAGTCGAAGACATCGAAGATGCAGTGAAACTGGGGCTCGGATATCCGCATGGCCCGCTGTCCTGGGGCGACAAGATTGGCGGTATAAATGTGCTGAAAATTCTCAACAACATGCGCGGCATGACCGGCGACCCCCGCTACCGCCCCAGCCCCTGGCTGGTACGTCGCGTGAAACTGGGCCTGTCTCTGCTCACACCAGAAGCAGAGCGCAACTGAAACGGAAACCCTTCGATACGGCCTTGAGCGACGCGTGTATTTGAAGTTCACGCCCATCAATGTCTTGATCGGCAGGAAGTGTCAGGCCGGCAAACTCTTGGCTCTGGGCGTTTCTGAGTGCACTCCCGCACTCAGGAACGCTGAGGCCTGTGACGATGCTCCGGCGATTCACCGGGTCTATATCCAGTACCCTTAAAACCAGTTCCGAATACCGAGCCGGTCGCTTCCGGCTTTTCACGTCGAACGCTGACCGCTTCCAGAATTCGTTGCAGTGCCCGCCGCGGACCGTAGGCTCTCACAGCGCTCATCCACAGCGCAGGTCATCCGCTTATCGTGTGGACCTTCATCGTTCGCACCGGCTGGCGACGAGTCGGTGCGACCGCTACGCATCCTTGGGCCCGTTCACCGTCAACAGGTTCTCCGGCGTGGCGCTTCACTGCCGCTTCAATATTCTGCTTACTCGGTTTCAAGGGCCTTCATTGTCTTCGCATCAGATTCATTCATGCCCAAAAGCCCCTCACGCAGGAAGTGGATGTCTGCATTGGAAATACCGTGCCCTAGAGTCCAGAACAGACACTGATGGCTTCGCCCTGATACTGCTTCAGGTGCTCAGCCCGCCAGCATGCAGGGGGGAATCTGACAAACAAATCGATACCCGTGTTCCTCCGAATTCAGTTATTGGGCGAACTATGCTTCACTGGCCGTTCATCAGAGCAAGAAAAAAGCCATGAAATCAGGGAAGAGAAAGCATCGGGTTCTGCTGGCCGGGAACACTTTCTTGCGCAATCCTCTAAGCAAAGCTACGCGTGCACTGATCCGGTCGATACGCCATTCGCCTGCACCCGCCGTGCTCATGGGGGCACTCACCGTCTCGACTAGCGCTCATGCCGGTCCGGTGCCATTCAATGAAACGAATGTCAGCACTACTGCAAACGGTGCCACAGATTCTTTTGCCGCAGATGTGGACGGTGATGGCGATCTTGACCTGCTTTCGGCCTCTTTCGCTGACAGCAAACTTGCATGGTATGAGAACGATGGCAGCCATAATTTTTCTCAGCGGATCATCAGCACCTCCGCTTCCGGCGCCATTTCGGTTTTCGCGCTTGATGTGGACGGCGATGGCGATACAGACGTGCTGTCAGCCTCGATTCACGACAACAAGATTGCCTGGCACGAGAACGATGGCAGCCAGAACTTTGTTGAACACACGATCAGTGCCGCCGCCAATGGCGCGACTTCTGTGTACGCGATTGATTTAGACAGTGACGGCGACGTCGACGTCCTGTCGGCGTCGAGCGCTGACGACAAGATTGCCTGGTACGAAAACGACGGCAACCAGAACTTCACCCTGCATACCATCAGCACTTCAGCGAACTACGCCATCTCGGTGTATGCAATCGATGTCGATGGTGATGGTGACGTCGACGTCCTGTCCGCCTCGCGCGATGACGACACGATTACCTGGTACCAGAATAACGGCAGTCAGGGCTTTAGCCAAAACAGCATCAGCACCGCGGCCGATGGGGCAAGCTCAGTGCATGCCATTGATGTTGATCGTGACGGTGACATAGACGTGCTATCCGCCTCGCAATCAGACAACAAGATTGCCTGGTACGAGAATGACGGCGCAGAGAATTTCACGATTCGCACCATTAGCACCAGTGCGCTAGGCGCACGGTCGGTATTCGCTGCGGATGTGGATGGCGATGGCGATGTGGATGTGGTGGCAGCCTCGCACCTCGACGACAAGGTCTCCTGGTATGACAATGATGGCGCACAAAGTTTCTCAGTTCGCACCATCGGCCAGAATGCAGATGGTGCCTACTCTGCGCGGGCCGCGGACATAGATGGCGACGGCGATCTGGACATCATTTCGGCCTTGTTCGTCGATGATGCTGTCACCCTCTACGAGAACCGAAGCATTCACCGCAGTGCGGTATTTCCCGACATCAATACCATTACCGCCGCTGCCATTAATGCTGAGTCCGCTTTCCCGGCGGACCTCGATGGCGATGGTGATCTGGACGCAGTGATAGCGTCTTCGGGTGACGACACTATTGCCTGGCACGCCAATGACGGTAGCGGGAACTTTGGGCCGCGCCAGATCATCAGCACCTTGGCCGACGGTGCCAAGTTTGTCCATGCGGCGGATATCGACGGCGACGGCGATCTGGACGTGCTTTCTGCCTCGTACCTGGATAGCAAGATTGCCTGGTACACCAATAATGGCAGCGGCGCATTCGGCGCCCAGAGACTTATCAGGATACTGCCCGGAGCGTACTGGGTCTCCACCGCTGACTTGGACGGCGACGGCGATCTGGATGTGCTTTCTGCCTCCAGCAATAACGATACCGTCCGCTGGTACGCGAATGACGGCGCTGGCAACTTCGGCGGCGGCAACGTAATTAACGCCTGGGCGGACATCGTTCGAAACGGAGATGCGGCAGACCTGGACGGTGACGGCGACGTTGATGTCCTGTCTGCTTCTTTCGGCGATGACAGAATCACTTGGTACGCCAACGACGGAAGCGGCAACTTCGGTGCAGACCAGATCATTTCCACCTCCTCCGATGGCGCCCAGTTTGTATATGCCGCTGACCTGGACGCAGACGGCGACCAGGATGTCCTGGCTGCCTCCATCCTTGATAACACCATCGCCTGGTTTGCCAATGATGGCAGCGGAAATTTTGGCTCAGAGCAACTAATCTCTACGCTAGCCAGCGGTGCCCGATGGGTTTTCCCTGCGGACATGGACAACGATGGCGATGTGGACGTGATATCTGCCTCCAGCGGGGACAGCAAGATCGCTTGGTATCAGAACGCCGGCAGTGGAAACTTCGGTGCACAGAAGATCATCACTACTAGCGCGGACAGTGCCTCGTCCGCCACAGTGGGCGATCTTGATGGCGATGGTGACCTGGACGTTTTGTCTGCCTCTTTCAATGACAACAAGATCGCCTGGTATCGGAATCAAGGCGGGCAGTTCGGGCAAGCCGGATTCGATCTTGCACCCGCAACTGCGGCGCCCGCTGAAATCGACGTTCCCGCACTACGCATTGACCTTACACATCGCGGCCGTGCGGGTGACTCAGATGTTAGCCAGAGCGTGCTGTGGCTACGCCTGGAAGACCACATTGGCAACAGCCTGAGCGCCGGGCAGGCCAATAGTCTTTTCGCAGGCATTAATGTTTATTCGGACGATGGCGACACCGCCTTTGATGCGGACTCAGATACGCTGATCCAGCGTCTTGAATCTGTCTCTGCCAACCCGGTCGAAATTGCGATTCCGGCTCAGATTCACAGCTTTGGAAGTGACCAGACGCTGTTTGTCTCCGTGGATCTGGTCCCAGAAGCGGCAAGTTGGTTTCCGAACGGTTTCAGGCTTACGCATCAGACCGACCCCGCGCAAGGGCTTGATGCGAGCAACAGTATTCCGTTGACCCAGGAATTTACCGTGGATACCCAGACCGGCGTGATCGTTCCGGTTGCGACCGACACCACGCCAGACGCATTCGATTTTGCGGACCGTACGGATCGAGCAACCGCCGCTACCGTGACGTCCAATGTTCTGACCATTACGGGTATTGACGGCCCCACACCAATTAGCGTTGAGGCAGTTGGCGTCTCGGAGGCTTATTCAATCAACGGCACCCCATTTACCGGCGCCCCTGGCACCATCAACAACGGTGATACCGTCCAAGTCCGGGTCATCTCACCTGCAGCACCAAACGTGAATCGCGAAGTGACCGTGAACATTGGTGATGTCTCGGACGTCTGGAACGTCACCACCGGTGCAGCCGACGAAACCCCCGGCCCCATCAACTTCAATAACGTCAACAATGCAGCGCAAGCCCAGACAGTGGTGAGCAACACCATTACCTTGGGTCAGTTCAACACGCCAACCAGCATCCAGATTCGTGGCGCAACATCCGCCGAGTACTCCATCAACGGCGGGCCCTTCACCCGCGCCAATGGCACCGTGAATCCAGGTGACACCTTGCAGTTGCGGATGGTCGCAGCAGGCGTCGCCAATGCCACACGACGGGCGATTGTCATCATCGGCAGAATCCGCGGCAGATGGGATGTGAGCACTGCGCCTTGATGAGGCTGCTTTCATCCGCGCTCCCCGCACTGAGCTGTGGCGTTTGGCCCCGGGAAGCAAGATTTGGAGCCATTTAGCCGCTTTGGATGTGACGTGACTCACCCTATGCAGGGCCGATTTAGAAAATCAGTGCTATGCCGGCACTTCATCAAGGTTATATTCAGGTTAGAAAAGTGCCTCATATTCAAGATTCTTGAGTTTCGTCAGGGGCTTCGCACCGTTTGATGACAGGGAATCTCAAATATGAAGAAGTCAGGCCGCAAGGTATCCGTTGCTCCTGCAGCTGGCCGCTCAACCCATCCACTGATGCTATCTCCGATGCTGTTGGGGGCTTTGGCGATGTCGCCCTCTACATTGCATGCCAGCGACATCCCGTTTCAGACCAGCATCATCAGCAGTGCGGCCAGCGGTATATTCGCAGTTGAGAGTGCGGATGTTGACGGCGATGGTGATCTGGACCTAATCACTGCAGAAGCGGGCTCCGACACCATTGCCTGGTATGAAAATCAGGGCGGTAACACTTTTGGATCCGCGCAGGTCATCAGCAGCACCAGTGCACGCGTCCGCTCGGTTTATCCCATCGACCTGGACGGCGACGGCGATCTGGATGTGCTCTCGGCCTCCGAGAATGACGACACCATCGCCTGGCATGAGAACAACGGCAGCCAGGTATTTAGCAAACACACCATTATCACCACGGCGGACAATGCCAACGCAGTCTTCGCTATAGATCTGGATCAGGATGGCGATCTGGACGTGCTCAGCAGCTCGTTCAATGACAGTACCTTTGCCTGGTATGAGAACGATGGCAGCAACGCTTTTACTGAGCAGCTCATCTCGGGCAGCGTCAGCGGTGCCATCGGCATCCATGCGGGCGATATCGACGGCGACGGAGATATCGACGTGGTGGGCACGGCCTACTTGGCCGACACAGTGGTGTTCTTCGAAAACGATGGCAGTGAGATTTTCACTGACCACGTGCTTTTCACGACTGCCGATGGTGCGCGCGCCGTGCGTCTGGGCGATCTGGATAGCGATGGTGATCTGGACATCGTCACTGCCAACAGCATCAACGATCAGGTCGCGTGGTACGACAATCAGGGCGGTAGCTTTGTCCTGAACGTGATCTCAACGGCCTCTGACCGACCAACCTCGGTGCAGATTCGCGACCTCGATAGCGACGGCGACATGGACATAGTGGCCAGTTCGCAGGACGACGATACGGTGGCCTGGTTTGAAAACGACGGCAATCAGAGTTTCACCCGGCGGGTGATCAGCAGCAACTCCGATGCCGCACTCTGGGTATCCGTTGCCGACGTCGATGGCGATGGCGATCTGGACGTGCTTGCGGCCTCCGAATTTGATAACACGGTTGCACTGCATGAAAACCGCACGATTCACCGCAGTGCCGTGTTTCCGACCATCAACGCCATCAGCACCACTGCCGACGGTGCTTACGCCGTGTATGCAGCTGATCTGGATGGTGACGGTGATTTGGACGTGCTGTCGGCATCACAAGTCGGCGACTCGGTGGATTGGTACCGCAACGACGGCGCCGGCAATTTCACGCCGCAGACCGCGATCAGCACAACCGCAGATGGCGCTGCTTTGGTCTATGCCGCGGATTTGGATGGTGACGGCGATCTGGACGTGCTGTCGACATCATTTTATGGCGATAAAGTGGACTGGTACCGCAACGACGGGACAGGCAATTTCACGACACAGACGCCAATCAGCGTTACAGCAGATGGCGCCAGATCGGTGTACGCCGCTGATTTGGACGGTGACGGCGACCTAGACGTGCTCTCAGCATCATTCCTTGGCGGCACAGTGGACTGGTACCGCAACGACGGCGCCGGCAATTTCACAACACAGACGCCAATCAGCGTTACAGCAGATGGCGCTGCTTCGGTCTACGCCGCGGATTTGGATGGCGACGGTGATCTGGACGTGCTGTCGGCGTCACTTTTCAGCAGCATGGTGGACTGGTACCGCAACGACGGCACTGGTAATTTCACGCCGCAGACGCCGATCAGCGTTACAGCAGATGGCGCCTTTTCGGTGTACGCCACTGATCTGGATGGCGACGGTGATCTGGACGTTCTGTCGGCATCAAATATCGGCGACAAGGTGGACTGGTACCGCAACGACGGCGCCGGCAATTTCACCGTACAGACCGCGATCAGCACAACCGCTAATGGCGCCTTTTCGGTTTACGCCGCGGATCTGGATGGCGACGGTGATCAAGACGTACTGTCGGCGTCCCTTTCTGGCAACACTGTTGACTGGTATCGCAATGAAGGGGCGGGCAATTTCACAGCGCAGACCGCGATCAGCACAACCGCTAATGGCGCTGCTTCGGTATACGCCGCGGATCTCGATGGTGACGGCGATCAAGACGTGCTGTCGGCATCATTCTTCGGCGACAAGGTGGACTGGCACCCCAACCAGGGTGGTCAGTTTGCACAAAGCGGTTTTGATTTGGCGCCCAGCACTGCCGATGTGGGTGGTACCGACATTCCGGTGCTACGCGTTGATCTGAATCATCGCGGCCGCGCCGGTGACTTCGACATTCGCCAGGGGCTTTTGTCGCTACGCTTTGAAGACGATAACGGCGACACCCTGACCGCAACAGAGGTCAATAATCTGCTCGAACGCATCAAAGTCTATGCCGATGACGGAGATACCGCTTTTGATCCGGGCACGGATACCCTGATCCTGAATATCGCCTCTGTGATTTCGAATCCTATAGACCTTCTATTTCCCTCCCAGACCTATGCCTTTGACGCCGACAGAACACTGTTTGTAGCTCTGGACCTGGCCGCGGATGCAGACAGCCAGTTTCCTAATGGCCTCCGGGTGACACATAGGCAGGATCCCGCCGTCGGTACATATCCCAGCACCGGAAATGAGTTAACGCAGGAATTCACCGCCGATACGCAAAGTGGCGTGATTGTGCCGGTTGCTGACACCACACCAGACGCATTCGATTTTGCGGACCGCACGGATCGAGCAACCGCTGCCACCGTAACCTCAAATGCATTGACCATTACCGGCATTAACAGCCCCGCTCCCATCAGCGTTGAGGCAGTTGGCGTCTCGGAGGCTTATTCAATCAACGGCGCCCCCTTTACCGGCGCCCCAGGCACCATCAACAACGGCGATACCGTCCGAGTCCGGGTCATCTCACCTGCCGCGCCAAACGTGAATCGCGAAGTGACCGTGAACATTGGTGATGTTTCGGACGTCTGGAACGTCACCACCGGTGCAGCCGACGAAACCCCCGGCCCCATCAACTTCAATAACGTCAACAATGCGGCGCAGGCCCAGACAGTGATGAGCAACACCATCACTCTGGGTCAGTTCAACACGCCAACCAGCATCCAGATTCGTGGCGCTACATCCGCCGAGTACTCCATCAATGGCGGGCCCTTCACCCGTGCCAATGGCACCGTGAATCCGGGTGACACCTTGCAGTTGCGGATGGTCGCAGCAGGCGTCGCCAATGCCACACGGCGGGCGATTGTCACCATCGGCAGAATCCGCGGCAGATGGGATGTGACCAGCGAAGCATTTCGTTAATAAGCATCGCCAAATCAATCCTGACAGACACACCCCGGTTGACGAAAAAAAAGGTGAACCCCGCTTCCGGGCTCTTCCCTACGAGTTGGCGCTGCAGCATCGAGAAACACTGCTTATTCACCGATCCTTCGACGCCGGAATAGGAGCCCTCAATCAGCCTTTGACGGGCCCCACTTTGCGAACCGCTGGCGGCAATCCCGTAGGGTCAATCAGCTGATCAAATTTCTTCAGATTGTGCGCGTGCGCAATCTGATGCAGATGGAAGGCATTCTGCATGGCTACGTCACGGCCCTGGGCGTCCATGCAGCCGTTGACGGCCTTCTTGGCCAGCTTGAGTGCGAACGGCGGCTTGCTCGCAATTCGCTCTGCCATGCTCAGCGCCGTGGCTGACAATTCTTCACGCGGCACCACCTTGTTCACCATGCCCCAACTATGTGCCTCCTGAGCAGTGAACTCGTCGCTGGTGAACAGCATCTCCTTGGCCTTGCGCGCACCCAGCTCCCAGACGTGGCTGAAATACTCAACGCCGCCCACGCCAATGGTGACGGTCATGTCGCTGAACTTTGCGTCGTCACTGGCAATGATGATGTCGCAGGGCCAGACCAGCATCAGGCCACCGGCAATGCACTTACCCTGCACCGCTGCAATCGTGGGCTTGGGAATATTGCGCCAACGCTCACTGAAGCCAATGTAAATCTCCTCTTCCCGTGCCATTTGTGATTCCACGCCGCCACAATTGAATCCGCAAACCGGATGCACGGTGCGGAACTCCGCCATATTTTTGCCGTAGTCCTTCTCCATCAGGTCATGCCCGGCAGAAAAATGCTTCCCGTTTGCGGCCAAAATAATGACGTGAACATCGTCGTCATGTGCAGCGCGATCAAACGCATCATTGAGTTCATACAGCAGCCGCGTGTCCTGAGAATTCGCCTGATCCGTTCTGTTGAGCGTGATTCTCGCCACGTGCTGGGCAGGCATTTCGTAGGTGATGTATTGCGGCGAATCAGACATGGATTTTCCTCATTTTTATCGATCATCTGATGCTCGCGATACCCTGCGAACACGCTTCTGGCGAGAGAATACAACAGGCCCTTAGGCGCAAAACACGCAGACTGAAATGAGCCGCATCATTCCCCCAATCGCGGAGTGCGGTGTCGGGACGAGCCGCGTCTGCGCTAACAATTGCCAATTTGGTCGGTGATGCGCGCGGCGCACCGCAGCACGCCGATGACAGGCCAGCGTCTAGCCAGGCAAGGATTGCGTTCGCCAGTCGCGTGAAGGCGTCTGTGTCGCCTAGCGTCGCATCAGGCCGCACATGAAACGGCTCGAAACTGCCCACTGGCTGGTCCAGTAACCGCTGATCTTGGGCAGTTCATCATGCACATCCGCCACGCGCCGGTCATAGAACGTATGCAGAGCAGCTTCCGGCAAAGTCACTGATGCCGGGAAGTTCTCCGCCGGGACGAACGCCAGTCCGAAGAACGGTGCCAGGGGCAGAAAACCGACAACCGGCTTGTTGCAGGATGAGCAGGTCCCGCGTGAGACAGCAGGCGGGAGCCGGTGCCTGCGAAATTGCAGTACGGGACTCACTGGCCTTGCAACCTGATTGGACCGCAGGGCCACGATATCTGCGAACGGCTTACCGTAAACGGATTGGCAGATCGTGCAGTGACACTTGAACCGCAGCACGGGCGATCCTGAAACTTCTACATAGCCATGGCCACAAGCACAAGAACATTTACTCAGCATCTGAACAGCCCCTCTCAATATTGAACCCATCATCCCGGCCTTTCTGCCTGGGGACCAGCCCAGTTAATGGGCACCCGCCAGCCAGCGCTCTGCGCCCATGGCATCCATGACCAGCTCCACCGAGAACGCAGCCAGAATCATTCCCATGATCCGGGTCAGGATGGAAGCTCCGCCCCGCCCCAACACCCGCATGATCTGCGTGGACATCAGCAGCAAGCACAATGTCACCAGCAGAATCGCCAGCATCACTAACGCCGTCAGGGCCTGGGTGGCAACTGGATATTGGCTGTTATCCGTCAAGAGAATGACCGCCAGAATGGCACCGGGCGTCGCCGTTGCAGGAATTGCGAGCGGAAATACCGCCATGTCATGTCCGGGCTCTTTTTCACCACTGGTGGCGCCTGAGCCGAAGATCATCTGCAGGCCAAACAAAAACAGAACGATCCCCCCACCCAGCTGAAACGAGATGAGCCGGATACCCATGGCCGTCAGCAAAATCTGTCCGATTACGATGGCGCCGAGCAGCACTGCAGCTGAATAGGCGATGGCGCGGATCGCAGTCCGCCTCCGCTGCGCGGCATCCAGTCCGCCAGTCAGACCCGTGAAAATGGCGAGCGTTCCGATCGGATCGATCGTCGCCCAGATGATGAGTGCATCTTGTAAGAGTTTGTCGAGTAACAGCACGAGGGGAACCTGTTGGCCCGAAGGCGCGGGTGAAATTGAGGCCTATTTTTGACAACGAATCCTAGCGGAGTTCTGTGCTGTCCGTCGCGCCGCTCACAAAAAAGCAGATCATGACTTGCACGAGGGCTGGTCAAACCACTGTGCTCGTGGCTTCCAGATGCCACAAGCGGCATGGAAATATTCCGACCTAGGCCTGCCGGTTGCCCAGCTCCAAACCCGACTCGCAAACACGCCAGGCACAAACAGCGTGTTTGTCGAGAGCAGGCTCTTAAAACAATATTGCCGCCATACTGAAACGATTAGTGTTGGAGCTCCGCGTCCAAACAGCGATCAATGTCCACCAGGTAGGGGCCACAAAGCCCCGGTAACGTGCCTTGAAGCTGTCTGGAAGCTTCTTCCAGCCGGTGATGCTACCCCTGCAATTGCCGGCACCACAGCGACACTGATCAGGAATGTAGCCGATCGAGTAATTTCGCATCGCATAGTCGAAGCTTACTTCGTCCCCCGATGGCGGTGCTCCGGAATGCAACAAAATTATGAGCCCCGGCGCATTCAGGATGTCCATCGGGGAGCCACCACGAAAGGCAAGAGTCAAATCCGCGCCAGCACCGGCCGGTTTGACTAATCCTTCTGCATCAGGTGATATTCACCGTCAGCACTGAAGCCCTTTGAGATGGTCTTCCAGCCCTTGGCCAGATAAAACTGCAAGGCCTCCAAGTTGGCCGATAAACATTTAAGCTGAGCAGGTCGGCCGATGGCACCCAAACAGACCGCCAGAAGTGCCGAACCCACCTTCTGACCCGAAAATTCCGGCAGCACAAATAGATGGTGGATGAAGTTGTCAGGCAACCAAACCGACACAAAGCCAATCACCCGGCCGTCCAACTCAGCAAGCCAGATTTTCTCGCCAGCGGTGTCCCGATCAAAATCACTCTCGCGCAACTGACTCGCGTCGAGCCAGTGAAATCTCTCTACCCTTGTTTTGAGATACACGCCTTGAAGCGATGCCGAGTCCGCTGCACTTGCTTCACGCACGTATGCGCTTGATCCATTAGGCAGCATGTTCTTCATCGGGCCGGTCACCCGGCCCTTCGCAATGCGCCGTCATGAGAAAGCGCTTGAGCCGAACACTGCTTCGTTCGACGACCTGAACTTCAGCAATCTTGAATCCTTTGGACTCAAAAAAGGGCCTGGCTTCAATACTCGCCTCTGTAGACAGTTCCGTGACACCACTCGCCAGCATTTTGCTCACGGCGGCTTTGTAAAGTCGTGATGCTACCCCTCTGCGCGAAAAGCTCGGGGCGGTGAACAGCATCTCAATGTGGCCGGATCCAGTAAAGCAAATGAAGCCCGCCATTTCGCCTTCAACCTCTGCGAGAAGCGTTTCAAGGCCTGCCAGCCTTGCCTGCCAGTGTTCCAAATCCGGAGGCTCTGGTGTCCAAGCCGCTAATTGCTCCGGCGAATAACTGCGGGCTGCAATTTGATGCACCGATGCTGTGAACAAGGCGGCGATCGATTCGCAATCACAATCCACTGAGTACCTGATCATCGTGGGCGAATTATCCAAAGTGCCGGTCTCCCTGGCTCTTCTGTAGACAGAGAATAAGCCAAAAAACTGACGAGACTACCGGCGGTCCCGATGTCTATTCCGTGATTTTACTATGCAGCAAGGTTTTACGACCTGGACGGATTCAGCTGCCAAGATCGAAGGCCACCTTGTAGAGCCCGTTCTTGGGTACTGCCATTACCTTTTGCACCATAGGCGCAAACAGATCGAGCGATAGCTCCACATGATCGGCATCGAAGGCAAGGTTGTCGTACTTGGCAATGAATCGCTCGGTTCGATCATAGTTCTCCGAGCCCTTGAACTGATCCCGCATATTGCGATCCATGTCCAGGTGATGAAAGAAGTTGTACCCCTGGAAGATGCCGTGATGCTTGACCATCCAGTGATTGGCCTCCGAAATGAAGGGCTGGAGGATTGCCGCCGCAACATCGGGATGATTAAAGCTACCCAAGGTATCGCCTACGTCATGCAGCAAAGCACACACAATATATTCCTCATCCTCCCCCGCTTCTGCTGCGCGTTCTGCGGTTTGCAGGCTGTGCTGCAACCTGTCGATAGGAAAACCGCCGTAGTCGCCATCCAGCAAACGCATATGCGCGAGAACTCGGTCCGGGAGCCCTGCCACGAACTTTCTTTGCTCCCCAATAATCAACTGCCAATCTTCCTTGGTGCTTTCTGCGAAAGACTTGAAATTTGTCTTCATTCTTCTGTTCTAACTCCCCTATTCATCACAGCATAACCGACCATTCCGAATGGCGGTCCAATGGTCATTCTCAAAGTCTGTCATCGGGAACCTTCCGGCAATTGCGGTAGCACCAAAAATGTCGTCTTTACGCTGCTTGCAGGCCACTTTCCGGACATCAGAAAACCGCCGACAACTTCTGCTCAAGCGCGGTGATCTTGCTCCATGTACGCCAGCGAGCGCGCTCTCGCCACACGCTAAGCTGGACCGGAAGATGCGATGACATGGCGCGAAACATTCGCGCGTTCGATCAACGAGAACATCTCAGGGCCTGGACCGGTTTCACGGAATTTCTGCAATTGCTTCTCTGATGACCACTCCTCATAGACGTTCACCCTGTCAGGCTCCACAGGGTCGGGCGCAACAACGAAATCCTTGCAACCCGAGGCTCGCCGTGCAAGATGCACTGCCTCCAGCGAGGCCTCCAGAAACGCTTGCCGGCACCCATTTCGTATGTAGAGCCGACCCGAAACAATGAGCATTGATAATCTTCCTAAGCAAACTTACATCCTGCTTGTTAATGAGGCAGAAAATGAATGATGGCCCTAGCGATCAAGCACGCCGCAGTCCCCTTATGCGACCCGGCGACGGATCGTCAGGCGTCACCTTTATCCGGCGAGCCAATATAGGTTGCCACCGCCACGACTAGTACAAGGACACCTGCGAGAACTTCATACACCGATAGGGCCTGAGTCAATGCATGGACCGGCGAGACGTCACCGTAACCCAGGGTCGTAATGGTAACGAAGCTGAAATACAGGGCATCACCGTAATGACCAAGGTCGTCGTTGAACTTTTCGCTGACAGGTAGAAAGTAATAAAGAAGCGCAAAGTTCACGGCCAATCCTGCATAGCTTCTGAGTGCCATCCCCACCCTGTCAGCGGAGCTGAGGTTGGTGACCACCGGATTTCGCCGAAGGTGCCAGAACGCATCGCGATAGAAAGCCAAAGAAATTTCATTAATACGAGACCAGGCATAGAACATCAGTGGCCATACATACGCACCTAAATGGGCGCCTGACCAGTGCGCTGTCACCAAACAACAGAGTGCAGCCACGAAGACCTCGACGCAAAACAGAGCGCTGTTCCATCTGCGGAATAGCGTTCCCCTTGCATCCTTATTCTCGCCGCAACGATCGCGAAGAAGCTCCACCAACAGCCGACTCGGCGACACCAGCAGGAGCATCAGTTTCCCAACCATATGTCTCTCCACAAGACCTTAGCGCTCGGCTCACCCTTCATTACAGCGGCGTGAGAATTTACCTGAGTGCAAGGCAAACCGCCTACTGCCAAATGTCCGGTTTTCTGACGCTCAAGGTCTAAATGCAGGGCCATTGAAAGCGACAGGCACTTATCGAGCAGCAAAGAGCAGCAGCGGATAAAGCGTCAATCGCCGTGCATGTCATGCACCCGCAGTCCCGCGCCCAAACCGATACTTCATGAAACCGAGCCACAACGATGGGTACCTGAGCACTCCGAGGACAAGTGGAACTTGATCAAAGTAAACCACCCGCTCAAGGGCTAGGCCTTCCTTTAACTTGAACCGATCTACTGCAGGTATGCGTATGAAATCCGATCCAACTGAAAAATGCAGAACATGCTCGATCAGCGCCACATCTGAATCCTCCAGCCATCGAACAACCTCGGTATATGAGCCTGGCAGCCAGGAGAAAAGGCGCCGGAATTCTCGAATTGCCGCCTCACGACCTCGGATGGGAGCAAGATGGGGCTGAACCAGCAGGACGTCCTCAGCCAGTAATGCTCCCAATCCCTCAGCGGTGGGAAGCTCCCAAGCCTTCGCAAAGCGCTCAGCGAAAGTTCTACTCATACAGCCCCCCACAAATGCGAATTCATTGCCAGTTGTTCTTATGACTCTAACCCTACGGCCAACACCCCAGCGTAACCACGGATTTGCCGAAGCGAAGCGGGAGAAGATACGTTGCCTGCAGCGACTCGTTAGGCATCACCCGGCTTTGAACCCGGGAACCACTCGACATGCTGATCGCCCTGACGGCCAAGGTAGATAACTCGCTTGCCGCGAAGGAATGCAAAGTAACCCTGAACACCTGCACGAATGGCACGCTCACAAAACGCGCGAAACTTTTGACTATTTAGCTGACTATCCAAAACTGCCGCCTTAAGCGCCTTTGAGTCAAAGTCCTCTGAAACTAATGGCAGCCCCTCGAACGGAAGTGGGGCTGTTATGGAAGAGCCTGATTCACTGTAGAAAGTGAATGACTTCGCCGCGTAATCCACGTGGTAGTACTCAACACCCTCGGCGATAAGTTTTCCAACGATCTGAGGGAAGGGCATTGAGCCATCCAACGTCGCTTTGGCCAATGATGTAACCACGTCTGCATCCATGACGCCTCCGTGCAGCACAGTTTCTTACGGTAATGACTAACGCCGGATTTTAGCCGTATTTGACGACGAAACGGCTTGCGGTAGCAAGCCAACGAAGTGGACAAATGTCGGCTGCAATGATTTGCCAGGAATCCTCAGCTATCCGGTGGAACGAACTGCTTCGCCAAAACAACTTTCCCATTGTTGCTCGAGGCGAGTCGAATTTTTTTTACTGGCTCATACGCCGGGTCGTTGTACCAGGCCAAAGCAGCCACCTCTGATTCAAATCGCAGCACTACATAGGTGCTACCGCTTTCGCCCTCGAGCATTTGTGCTTCATAGTCTGCAACAAGAATTTCTGCTCCGTGCTTCTGCAGGAGTGGTACCACCCCCGGGACGTATGGTTCATAAGCCGTGGCGTCAAAGATATCGTAAATGGCGAGAATGTAGACTGGCATATTGCACTTCCCTTTTTATGAAAACCGGTTATAGCGGCCGGTGGCAAGCATGATGATGCCTAACGCCTCGCTTCTGGCGCGTATGAGCCGAAGGCAAATACATCGCACTGGAAGCGCTTGCTATATATTTTCTTGTCGGATGTACGGTGACACATCACAAATCTCAACTTTGGCAGCGTGAATTGCATAGTACTCCCGAACCTTCTTGAGTTCGGTATATCTGGCGCGCATGTCTTTGAGGATTGCAGGCTGCTTGCTCAGGACGCTTGCGAGAGCGCGGCCACCATTTAGAAATTTGAGTGGAAAGTGTGTATCCACTACGTAAAGGTACTTGCGTTTCGTGGTTGCGAACTCGGCGAGGTTGTAGAAGTCCTTGAATACTCCGTTCTGACGTATTCATTCAGAGCCGCCACGCCAGTCAATGAACTTGAACTCCGCGACGCGCTTGTTCGTGGTGATATCGAATCTCTTGCCCGTGTTTCCAGCGCCTAGCGAAGTTTCCTCTACTTTCTCGCCCTCAACGAGGATGTGAGGCAACGCGCACAAGATACCTGCCGCGTGAATAATTACGTTGATTTGACCCGCAACAGCTTTAATCGAGGCCGCGGAGCACATGAAACTACCTGTAATCCCTCGAGCGCCTGCAAAATCTCTCGCACTCACCGTAGTAAGGCCGACGGCTTTCGCCTCTATTTCGGACAAGGTTCGAGTGAGGGATTCGCCCTGGAATGCACCGATAGCTTCGAGGGCCGAGTCAATGCTCATGAAAACGTATAACGCCTGAGTTCAGCGGCATTCGAGGCGACGCCTGTTTTTGCTGCAGCAAAAATGGGTGGCGGATCAAACGTCCGCTGCAATGATCTGTTAGGCCGACTTTGCGCGATGCATCGTATACCGACAGCGAGGAAAATTGCGGCACCCCCAAAAGCTTTTCCCTGTTTTATTTCCCTTGCGGGAAGTTCTTGAAACCAGCTTGATTCCGCAGCTTGGGCAAGACGGTGTTGTGTAATCCCCGAATGTGGTTTTCTGTAGCAGTTCGGCCCGCGACTCCAATGGCAATTTTTGTATCAAAGCCAACAGCTGTTCGGCATCCATTAGCTTGATATGTTTACCCTCTGCAAATGCCTTGGCGTCCGAGGTGTAACCAGAAGTAGCCACGTAGACTCCAAGTGGACAAGCGACATCGGTCATGACCCCAAGCAATTCACGGACTTCCCTGACTCCGACTGGCTTCTGGGTCCATGCTTTACATTGAACGACACCCAGAATTTTTTTGGGATCGTTCTCACCGAAAAGCAGGACATCGATGCCACCATCGGCACCGAGGTTTGTGACCTTTGCCTTTCTGCCCCTAGCTTGAAAATACCCTGCACAAAGTTCCTCGAACCGCTTCCAATCAAGACTTCGAATGAGTTCAATAGACCATTCAACCGGATTTTCAGTTTCGGGAGCGGCTGGCCGTTGAAATTGGCGATCCAATTCCTGATCGAGTTTTCCGGGTGGTACATTCTTGGAATATCGTTGCACAGGCGACGACGTTTCATAGGATGCAAAACCAACCCGCCGGTCACTACGCCGAAGGTATACAACCAGACCAACCAGAGCTCCACCAAAAACCAAAACAATGACGCCAAGGCGCAGCGCCGATTCCAGGTTCTTGGTGTACGCGAATGACAGTAGAAAGATGCCTCCTACGATTAATTTCGCTAGATCGAAATCGTTGTTTCTTTTTCTACGTCGCCGAGCCATAGCAGAATGTTTCCTGGCGCCCTAACGCCCGAATTCAGCCGCCCGATACCCAAAGCGAAGCGGCGGGTATTGGGTCGGCTGGAATGATTGGTTGGGGGGCATTTGCACAGGCTATAGAGCTACCGCGCCGGACACGACCACACCAGCGAGCAAACCCAGAAAGACGCCAATTTGCACATGATTGAGATACCGCAGTTTGCCGCTGAAGCTGTAGAAACAGCCCAAAGCTATGAATGCCAGAACGACAGCCTGAACTGCCCACCAGGAATGAAGCAAAACACTTGCAACAAAGACGACTATGCCTGTGCCCGACGTAATGGTGATAGCAGAAGCCGAAAGGCTCGCTTCCGTTCTCAAGCTTCCACGTATTGCACCGCCTTTGCTCATGATGGGTTTGCCCCCCAACGCCTGAGCTCAGCCGCGCCGAATGAGCGCAGCGAATGAGGGAATACTCGCCGAAGGCGAGTACGTCGGCTGCAGCGATTGGTTGGGCGACAGAACAGAGAATTTCTCACTGACTCGAAATCCGCGCTGACATGGAAATAAGTATGTAGCTGCTAAATACGCCGACCGATGCAGTTAGGATAAGCGCGCCCATTAAGCCTCTCCCAACACGCTTTCTTGCTCCAAATAGAGCCACAAGCCCAAAAAACATTGCAAATACTCCTGCTCCTATTGCTCCAGCAATAGCGCTTAGAGTCCGGTACCACAGAGGAGCATTTATTTCTGCCTGAGTAACGAGTATCCCTGGCACCAGAGTTACGACGGCAACGAGAATTACGAGACTGACTCTCTTAAGCAGACTAGGATTTAGACGTGCTCGATCAGCGCTAGCCATCCGTTCGGATAAAGATGAAATCTTGATCTTCTCTGCGCTGCTGAAAATACTTGGCTCACGAGAAGCTATTTCGCTCTCCAACGCGACGCAGGCTTCCTCAACTAACTCGTGACGTCTCGTATACATTTTGATGAGATCGTCATCAGACATGGCGGCGTACGTTGCGGCAAAGTTCTCGCGGTTTTCTCCTGTCATGACTGAATCCTCAAATTGTCGCCCAACGCCTGAGTTCAGCGGCGTTTGAGGCGACAGGGAATTTTGCGGCAGCAAAAGTAACTGGCGGGTCAAACGTCCGCTGGAACGACTGGTTAGACCTGCTACTCACGATACTCGCCAATTACCTCAATGAGCCCAATGATGTTGTCATTGAGCTCCTCTAACTCCTCAGCCGGAACCCACCACTCCGTGTGATTGGCGCCGCCGACCTTCTGGACTTCATAGCGAGACATAAATGATGCAGCGACGTTGAAGCGAGTGACGTAGCCAACCTTGCTGTCTTTGACGTTCCATTGCCGTGCAATTTCTTGAGCATATTGCTCATTTGTAACCGGATAGAAGATGGGCTGCCCCGGAAGCCTGGGCGGCCAGCGCTTGAAGCCGCTCTGCTTCACCAGCTCAAGTTCTTCTGGCCCAGTTGGCCTGTAGAGGGTCACGTGTTCCATAGCAATGATGCAGGTCTAACGCCCAAGCTCAGCGGCGGGCTTGCTGTAGCGAAGCGAAGGCAAGACCGTCCGCTGGAGTGCCTTGTTGGGTTGCAAGGCTAGCAGGCACACGCCTCGCCTTGCTTTGGCGGGCACTTGACCGTGCCGTAACTACAAAACACGCAGCAGTCTCCGGCTTTGGGCCGGAGCATGACTTTGCAAGCCGTGCACTCATAGAAGAACAGACATGAGTCTGTGGGCATGGTTTCGGTGCGCTGATGCCCGCATGAGGGGCAAGTGATGGTGGATTGGCGCTGCATGGCGGATTGTTGCGGTGCGCAGGCAGCGCACCTGCGACCCTCGATGGTGTTCCAAACCGCAGCCACGACCAGACCGATCAGACTTGAAAAGACCAGCACCTGAGAGTGGGCGACGTTGAAGGAATAGAAGACGCCTGCCGCACTTGCCACCGCTACAAGCAGAGGCCCCAGCTTGTGATGGGCACGGAACCCTACGATGGCGCCGACAACAGCCAGAGCAACGAAAGCCTCAAGAACGTAAACGAGCGCGCCTTGAAATTGGCCGAACGCGCCCAAGCCGAGAGACGCACCGACGGCGGCCAAAAGGGGTAGGCAGCAAGCAGGAGCTGCGGCCAGAGCGCCGAATATGGTGCCAATGGCACCGACTTTATCGAGGTGGAGTTTCATAGCCCGTAGACACCACAAGCGGCCTCAAGTTTCTTGCAACCCAACGCCAAAGCTCAGCAGCCTTCATGCCGCAAAAGGGAAAAAATATGACTGATACACGGAACATCGGGCGGGATGAAGGTCGGCTGGAGCGCCTTGTTAGGGCAATGCCTCCGGAGTACGTGGAGGCTTGCGGTTACTCTCATGCTCAAGAATTTTACGAAAGGCCGAAATCATTTCTTGCGCGGCTTCTAACCCTAAATCCGGGGCACTGGTCGCGGCGTTTTTTGATAGTGCCATTTGCGAGAACATCTCTAGCGATTCCAAAACAGACTTTGGATCGTGATGGTTTGTCAGCAATGCCAGACAAAGGGTCTTTAGGCCGTCAATCTGCCCGTGGAGATAAGTAGTGCGATCTTCTGTGTTCATTGCGAATCTCTGTTTTTGCCCTAACGCCTGAGTTCAGCCGCAGCGAGCCGAAGGCGAGTCTGTCGGCTGGAACGATTGGTTAGGGCTTAACTCCATTGGAGAGCAGAAATATGGTGACGATGATTGTGATCATGGAGGCTATTGCGGCAGCAGCAGCGGCAGTAGCCGCGATTGCAGCACTGCGTGTTTGCTTTCTGATGAGGTCAATTTCCTCTGTACGCAAGCGAATTTCCTCTTTACGCAGCGAGATAGATTGCATCTCCAGTTCATTGGCATCGCGCTGAGCCTCCATAGATAACGCAGCTATGTTTGTTTGTGGGGAAATAGAATTTCTACTCACTTAATCTCCTAGCTGATAGCCCTAACGCCCAAGTTCACCCGCGGCCCAGCTGCCGCGAAGCGGCGGGTGGGACGTCGGAGTGCAACTTGTTGTTAGGCATTTTTTGCGCCCAACATGACTGAAATTTGTGCCCACTTATTCTCGTATGCCTCGTAATCCGGGACATCTTTGAGATTGACCTTGCTCCATTTCTGACTCCTAGGTGCCTTGGCGATTACGGCGACTGGAAATACAAAGTAGCGCGGTTCCTTGACCTCTTTCTTGCCGTCTTTTGAGCCACGATTTAGCAGCACCAGGACGACGAAATCACAGCTGAAATTCTTGATCGGGAAGCCGGCGGCTCCGGTTCTCCAGCGGCTCTTGACCTGAATTTTTGCCGACGTATTTAGCTCCGGATTAGTAGCGACCAGATCATAGCCGGGCATATTCGTGTAGGTTTTATAGGAGGGTATGCGATTGAGCAGGAGTTGGCCGAGAACCAAAAACTCTGCGCCTTCCGACTCAAGCCGAGTGTCGAGCCTAGCCATTAGAAATGCCTAACGCCCCGCTTCAGGCGCGGCCGAGCCGAAGGCGAGGACGTCGCACTGGAAGCGTTTGTTAGCGCGACTATCCACAAACTAATTCTCGCTTCACCAGTTTCCACTGAGGAAAATCGATTCCGTCGGGCTGAATACTGCCTGACTCTTTTCCCATTTTCAGTCGGTCCACCAATCCCCACATACGACTATTGAGTGCTCTTTGCTGATCCTCGGATAGGCTCTCCCACCAGTCGGGGGCTATGAATACGTTCTCGAAATACTCAAACATGAGCCTCACCAATGCATTACTTATATCCTCATCAGGTATAAGGCTTAGGCTCTCTACGAAGTCGCAGCAGGTGCCATCGCTACCCTCAAGCCATGTGAAGACGACAAATCCGCTTTCGCCATCATAGAAGCTGGTAAGGGTGATGAGATCGGCCTCAGCAGTTACATCGGAAAGATCTTGAAGCTTTTTTCCATGAATTGTTTCTTGTGGGAAGAATGCCCCCGAACACATGACAGGTGGCGGGCCGTCGAACTGAATGATGTATGACCTTACGCCGTCATATCGACCGTTTTCTAAGCAAGCGTCCATTTCGGCGAGGTGCCTCGCGTTATCTTTTTGCCCTGCTGCAGTGCCGATATCAAACATGAGTGCCATCGCTTGTATATCGAATTGCTCCGCCTGTGATTTTCCACGATCGGTGCTTTTTCTTACGTCGGACAAAGAAGCACTGGCGTTCTTTGTGAATATTTCCCTAGCCAAAGCGCGATAGGCGAGCAAGAAACATTGCTCCTTTGAGCTCTCGAACTTCCTAGTCTCGACGGGCGCAAATATCTTCGAATCATGTACGCCGCAAAAGCCCGTGAATGTTGATGCGCGATTTACGCCGATCAATTCAGGGGGAACTTTGCCGTTGTATTTATTGAGCTTGGAGAAACTCAGTTCATAACCATAGACATGATTTTCTCTTGCGATGGCTCTTAGGCTCAGCGACTTTGGTACCGTATGGGCTTGAACAATCTGGCCTGAGCATTCCGAGTGCCAACGCTTTGGCGCAGAGCACGTTTTCACGGAAAAGGACTTCCGCATCTGCTTCTCGGCCTCCCAAGGACTCGTCGCATCATCCTTCTCTCGGTTGAGATGGCACCGCTTGTACTTCTTGCCGGAGCCACACCAGCAAGGTTCGTTGCGACCTCGTTTGTTCGCCATGGAGCGCTAACGCCTGAGTTCAGCCGTGGCCGACCGATAGGGAGGGCAGTCGGCTGGAACGATTGGTTAGGGATGGAGGGTTGATATATGGCAGATGCACTCACAGTCAGGGCGAGTTCTGTGCCAGGAATCCAGGTGGGATTTGCTGGCCTTTCTCCAGAACAAGTACTGATGAAACAGCGTAATGAGGCAGAAGCAGATTTATGCGCTCCCCGTTGGGTTCCAGCATTTCAACTGCCAAATATTGTTCGCCCGTCTCAATCTTTGAACATGCTAAATGCGGTAAAGGCGCACCATCTTTCGCAGTTGCGTGAATAGCGAGATGGCGGATGTACGTAGCGCCGTCAAGGTATTGAGTATTTAGAAATACGGCATATGTGTGTTTGCTCATTCTCGCTCCACTCTCTTTCTCCTAGCTGATAGCCCTAACGCAGAGTTAACCGGCGGTTTTGCCGCCAAGGAGAAACCAGATGGAAAGTGAAAGCCAAACGGCGGCAAAACCGTCCGAGTTGAACACCTTGTTGGGCCTGCTGGCCGACATTCGCGCGGCAGTAGGAGACCCGACCGGGAAGCTGATGCAGGACGAACTGCTTGATAAGTGCAGAGCGATAAAACGTGTGGGCGACGAAATGGCTCGCATTTGCGACGTGCCTGTGTCCGCGCCGGTGAAGGAGTGGGCAACCGATACGGAGATTAATGCGGCCGTAAATGAGTGGCGCAGTTTTTGGCCCAACGCCTAATGGACGACAAAATGTCTGATAACCCAGCTTGATGTCTTATAATCTGGACGCCAAATCTGTACTTGACTGATTTTGTTGTTTTTTTTATTTTCATGGGGGTGATCCGTGGATTCAGACTCAACATCTGGCGTTGCCCAGCCTCCCAAGTTGCTCGATCAGGTTCGTTTTCTGATCCGTGCGAAGCACTATAGCCGTCGCACCGAAATTGCATACGTGGACTGGATACGGCGCTTCATTCTGTTTCACGCTAAGCGTCACCCCAAGGAAATGGGTCGCGTCGAGGTAGAGGCGTTTTTATCCCATCTGGCGGTGGACCGCAAAGTTGCGGCGAGTACGCAGAACCAGGCTTTGGCTGCCCTGCTCTTTCTCTACCGCGAGATTCTGGAGGTGGAATTGCCGTGGCTGGACAACGTCACCCGTGCCAAGAAGCCAGCACGCCTTCCCACCGTGCTCACGCAGCAGGAGGTTCAGGCGGTGCTGCGGCAAATGAACGGCACATCGGCGCTGGTCGCCCGGTTCTTGTACGGAACCGGTACTCGCCTACTGGAGGCGCTGCGCTTGCGGGTAAAAGATCTGGATCTGGAGCGGCGCGAGATCATCGTTCGCGACGGCAAAGGCGCAAAGGACAGGGTCACGGTACTGCCCGATGCGCTGGTCGATCCGCTTCGCGTCCATCTGGCGGCGCGGCGCAATCTTTTTGATGAAGACCT
>TARA_R110000787_G_scaffold35789_8_pt1 | contig 26105 bp, 27 predicted proteins | sample TARA_R110000787 | Tara Oceans TARA_R110000787 (sample SAMEA4397920) | marine metagenome | biome: Polar Biome; feature: [DCM] deep chlorophyll maximum layer (ENVO:01000326); material: water (ENVO:00002006), including particulate matter (ENVO:01000060) such as... | depth 35 m | reverse complement strand
GCAAGGAAAGCTTTAGTGATGGCGACAGCTATTTTGGTTTTGTCATAGGGCACCACAGCGCCATTGCGTTTGATTACTTTCAGTTGCCCCGGCGCGGTTGCCAGAACAGAGTTGGTGACAGGCGCACGGGTTTTCGAGGGTGCGGATGTCGTTGGAGTAGTGCTTCGAGTGGGTGTTGTGTCCATAGTTTTCTGCCTGCTGCGCCTTGTTGCGTTTATGGTTAAAACCGGCGGTTGTTATCGTCGATGGATGGTCCCGGAAACGGTGATGCCGGGGCTTGCTCCGTTATAAATGCCTTGATATCGCGTTGACCGATTATTCCCTGGGTTGGCTTCGCCGTCTGGTGGGCGCGCACTGTTTGACGTCATGCCCTGAAGACGGATTTGGTGATGCTCTGGTGACCGGGTTGGCGCCTGTGGTGTTACACCCTCAGTTGCCCCGGTACATGCGCTCTTTGCGAGCCGAGTACGGAGCCTGGTTAATGTGTTGACTGCAAGCGATGTATCCATGATCTAATGCCGCAAATCGACCACATACGGTGGTTATAACGATTCTATATCCGAGGTAACAGGGTGTCAGAGGCACAAGATAATGGGCTTTCCATTTGATTGCAACACAAGATATGTGAAACATTGGGTTTTAGTCGACAAACCTGGTCTGTTGGTCGCGCCGCCCTCCGAGGATGACGATTGGGAGAGGTCGGGTGCCACGGTGGCGACCCTTGGCTGCGCTTTGCTGGAGCGAAAGCAAGCACTACCGGTGACTTTTTTGCCTGTGGTCGCCCGCAATTTTTCTGGCCGGAAAACCCCGCAAAATTTTTTTTGTTAGCCTTCGCTGAGCGATTTTTTGCGAGCAAAATTGACGAACGCCGGCAGATGTTTAAGCACTGCCGAATCGACCTTTTTGGGTGTCAGTGTATTGCGCAATACCCACCACCTGGCAGCCCACCCGAGCTGGCTTGAGCGCTCCTCTTTGCGGATAACCCCAATGATGGCATTAGCCACGCTGGCAGGGTCATCCTGGTGTTGTGTCAGGGGGGTATTCAGATTGGGCGGTGGTGGGGGCGCGGCGGACCGGATGCTTAGTAGAGGGATTTGTAGTGAGGGGGCTGGCTATTGGCGGGGCGGGCTGCAGTTACGCGGTTACAGGTCGAGCAGCGGCTACAGGTCGAGCAAATGCAGCATCAAAGCTTTCTGTGCATGGAGGCGATTCTCAGCTTCGTCCCAGACGACGGAGTAACGTGGGTCTTCCAGCAATTTGGCGCTAACTTCTAAACCTCGGTAGGCGGGCAGGCAGTGCATAAACAGCGCATCGTCGGCAGCCAGCGCCATAAGTTGGTGATTGACCTGGAAGTTAGCAAAAGCCTGTTCCCGCTGCTTTTTCTCGTCCTCCTGGCCCATTGATGCCCAGGTGTCGGTAACCACAAGGTGCGCGCCTGCTACGGCCTGTCGAGGATCTTCGCCGATACTGACTCGATCACTATGCGCGCCCAGCAGGCTGGCATCGGGCCGGTAATCCGGCGGACAGGCAATCTGCAGTTTGAAGTCAAATTGAACCGCAGCGTTGATATAGGACTGACACATATTGTTGCCATCACCCACCCATGCGACAGTTTTGCCGGTGATGTCGCCGCGGTGTTCAACAAAGGTCTGCATGTCGGCCAGTAACTGACAGGGATGGTAGTCGTCCGTCAGGGCATTGATTACCGGGACACGCGAGTGCTGAGCAAAAGTCTCGATTTTTTCGTGGGCGAAGGTGCGTACCATAATGATATCGACCATCCGTGAAATAACCCGGGCGGTATCTTCAACGGGTTCGCCGCGGCCCAGTTGCGTATCATTGGGCGAGAGGAAAATAGCGCTGCCGCCCAGTTGCGCCATACCTGCTTCGAAGGAAACCCGTGTGCGCGTCGATGATTTTTCAAAAATCATGCCCAGCACTTTACCTCGCATGGGTGTGCTGGTGGCGCCGCTGAGGCGAGATTTTTTGAGTCGAATAGCGCTATTTATAAGCGACCGCAAGGTGTCACCGGATAAATCGCTAAGCGTCAAAAAGTGTTTAACCGCCATTTGTTATACTTCTGGTGAGAAGGCTTTAATCAGTGGTACCAGCGTACTAACCAGCTGTTCGCTCTGCGCGTCGCTAAAGATCAGCGGCGGCAGTAAGCGGATTACCCGTTCGGCGGTGACGTTGATCAGCAGGCCGGCTGCCGCCGCCTGATCGACCAGCTTGCCACAGGGTTTGTCCAGCTCGATGCCTATCATCAGGCCTTTCCCGCGAACCTCCCTGACCATTTCGCAATCTACCAGGGCCTCGCTGAATTGTTTGAGTAGGCGTGCGCCCAGTTCGGTAGCGCGCTGGCACAAATGGTTTTCCGCGATAGCAGTCAGTGTAGCTGAGGCCGCTGCGCAGGCGACCGGATTGCCGCCGAAGGTGGAGCCGTGGTTGCCGGGTTTCATCAGTTGTGCAGCGGGGCCCTTTGCCAGGCAGGCGCCGATTGGCATGCCGTTGCCAAGCCCTTTGGCAACCGTCACGACATCTGGATGGAGGCCGTGTTGCTGGTAATGAAAGAAGCTACCGGTGCGGCCATTGGCCGTCTGGATTTCATCGAGGATTAATAACCAGTCGTTGGCGTCACAAAGTGCCCGTAACTGCTGCAGGTAATCCTCAGCCGGAATTCTAATGCCGCCTTCGCCCTGGATGGGTTCAACCATTACGGCAACCACGTTCTGGTTGTTAGCGGCGATGGCCTGCACCGCAGCCAAATCATTGAAGGGCGCTCTTACAAAGCCGCGCACCAGGGGTTCAAAGCCAGCGTGGACTTTGCGATTGCCGGTGGCGCTGAGTGTCGCCAGTGTGCGCCCATGGAAGGAACTCTCCATGACGACGATGGTGGGGACGTCAATGTTTTTGGCGTGTCCGTGCAGGCGCGCAATCTTAATGGCGGCTTCATTGGCTTCGGCGCCAGAATTGCCGAAGAACATGTTGGTCATGCCTGATACGGCTGTTAACTGTTCAGCCAGTTGTTCCTGTGCGGGAATATTGTACAGATTCGAGCAATGCACCAGCGTTTGCGACTGTTTGTGAATAGCAGCGGTTACCGCGGGGTGGGCATGGCCCAGGCCGCAAACGGCAATACCAGCAAGGGCGTCAAGATAGCGGTTGTCCTGGTCATCCCAGACCCAGGCGCCTTCACCTTTGATGAGCCGCAAAGCCCGCTGTCCGTAGTTATTCATCAATGCATTGCTTGTCATTTGTTGTAACCTGGCGGACTGTGCTGTTGAAAAATGCTAGCCCCAAAACAAAACAGGCAGCTGTGTGCTGCCCGATAAGGGGCGGGATTCTATCGGCAAAACAGGGTTTATACAATGGCGTCAAGTGACGAGGAAAAAAGCGCCACGTTGGCAAAATTGTGTCGTGCGAGATAACTTTGGGCTTTGCCGCGCTAAATTAAAAGGGTAGAATAACCTACCAATGCGATCAACTATTTAGCAGGGTGTTTTTTATGAATGACCGAGGTGCTTCTGTATGACCGACATTGTCGATACCATTCGCGACCAAATTGAGACTAACCCCATCATTCTCTACATGAAGGGATCGCCCAATCAGCCCCAGTGCGGTTTTTCGGCGCGTTCGGTTCAGGCGCTGATGGCCTGCGGTGAGCGTTTTGCTTATGTGGATATTCTGCTAAACCCGGAAATTCGCGCCAAATTGCCGGAATACGCCAATTGGCCTACCTTTCCGCAGTTGTGGATAAAAGGTGAACTGATGGGTGGCTGCGATATCATCACCGAAATGCATGAAAGTGGCGAGCTAGAAAAGCTCGTTAAAGCTGCTGCGGTTGCCGCTTCGAGTTAGCTCAGCCCCGTCCGGTAGTGCGCGGTACAAGAGCAGACAATTGTCTGCTCTTGTCGTTAGTGACCCGAGATAGCAATCCTGGTTAGCCTGCGGAGTTAATATCCACAGCCCGAGCCGCACACACGGCGCCCGCCAGTTATCGGCGATACCTGCGTCATTCAGCACTGTGTCTTATTAAACAATAAACCTCAAATTGTCAGGCAATGTTGCCAGTCTGACTTCTATGTCGTGGCGGCTGGCGCCCAGCCACCCAGTTCCCGCCAACGGTTAACGATGGTGCAAAATAATTCGGCGGTGCGTCTGGCGTCGTAGTCGGCGCTGTGAGCCTCGTTATTGTCAAACGAGATTCCCGCTGCCTGACAGGCCTTGGCTAAAACAGTCTGGCCAAATGCCAGGCCACTCAATGTCGCTGTGTCGAAACAGGAAAACGGGTGGAATGGATTGCGTTTTACATCGTTGCGCGCGACGGCTGCATTGATGAAGCTAAGGTCAAAGTGGGCGTTATGCGCAACGATGACAGCGCGGCTGCAGGCGTGGGTTCTGACATTGCGACGCACCATCTGGAAAATGCTCTGCAGCGCGTCTTTTTCATGCAAAGCGACGCGGGTCGGGTCGTCTGGATCAATACCGGTAAACTCCAGTGCGGCCTGTTCGCTGATCGTCTGGGGGTGGGGTGCTACATTGTGGGCCAGCGAGTCGGTAATAAATAGGTTGCCGCATTCATCCATAGCCAAAGCAACAGCGGCTATTTCGAGTAATGAATTATTTTGCGCATCAAACCCGCCGGTTTCAACATCAATGACTACGGGAAGAAAACCCCGGAATCGTTCGGCGAGAAAAGTCTGGCTATATGCCGCCATCGACAGTGGGTCGTTAGTCATTTTAGTACTCGCCATTGCAGTGTTTCGCCAGCGTATAGCGGCGCCATTTTGGCATTGCCAAGACTGATCAATTCGGGGGCCAGCCAGGGATTATGTTGCAGGGTAATAGTGTCGGTATTGCGGGCGAGACCATAGAAATCTGCGCCAAAATGGCTGGCGAAACCTTCCAGCCTGTCTAATGCCCCGGCGTGACTAAACGCCTCTGTGTACAGTTCAATAGCCGCGTGATGCGAATAGCAGCCGGCGCAACCGCAGGCGGCCTCTTTACGGTGCTGCGCATGCGGTGCCGAATCTGTCCCCAGAAAGAATTTGGCATTGCCGCTGATCGCCGCTTCAATCAATGCCTGTTGATGGGTATTGCGTTTCAATACCGGTAAACAATACAGGTGCGGGCGTATACCGCCAACCAACATGTGATTGCGGTTAAACAACAGGTGTTGTGGCGTGATGGTCGCCGCAATTGATGAGCCGCCGGCGCTAACAAACTGGGCCGCATCTCTGGTGGTGATGTGTTCAAAAACGATTTTGAGTTCAGGGAAATCCCGAACAAGTGGGGTTAGCACACGTTCAATAAAAGCCGCTTCACGGTCGAAAATATCAATATCCGGATCGGTGACCTCCCCATGAATCTGTAAGGGCATACCCAGTTCCTGCATTCGCTCTAACGCTTTTGCGGCGTGGGTAATATTCGTAACCCCGGAGGCGGAATTGGTGGTCGCTCCAGCCGGGTAATATTTGATGCCATAAACAATGCCGCTCGCCCTGGCGCGCACGATTTCTTCGGCGGTTGTATTGTCTGTTAAATACAGGGTCATAAGGGGTTGCCAGCTGCTTTGTGGTGGCCGAGCATCCAGTATTCGCTGACGATAAGCCTGTGCGGCAGTGGTGCTGAGCACCGGTGGAGACAGATTTGGCATGACAATGCCGCGCGCGAAGTGTTGGGCGGCATCGGCGACAGTGTTGATCAGCGCCTCGCCATCACGTAGGTGCAGATGCCAGTCGTCTGGTCGGGTGATGGTTAACGTTTCCATAAACTGCCATAGCCACTAAGGGCTTGCATCCTACCCGAAACTTTCCTGCCGGGACAGGCGGGTCTTTCTGTCAATCAACGATCAGGCAGTTTAAAATTGGCTATTATGGTTCACAATATTGTCTGTTTCTGGAGTGTTCGGTGTCTGATATTAATAAAGTGGTTTTGGCTTATTCCGGTGGTCTTGATACATCCGTAATTGTGCGCTGGTTGCAGGAAACCTATCAGTGCGAGGTGGTTACTTTTACGGCGGATATCGGCCAGGGCGAGGAAGTGGAGCCCGCGAGGGCTAAAGCCGAGGCGCTTGGCGTCAAGGATATCTACATCGATGATTTGCGCGAAGAGTTTGTGCGGGACTTTGTGTTCCCAATGTTCCGCGGAAACACCATCTACGAAGGTGAATATCTGTTGGGAACGTCCATCGCGCGGCCGCTCATCGCCAAGCGACTGGTGGAAATTGCCACTGAAACCGGGGCTGACGCGATTTCCCATGGAGCGACGGGTAAGGGTAATGATCAGGTGCGTTTTGAGCTCGGCGCCTATGCACTGAAGCCCGGCATCAAAGTCATTGCGCCATGGCGGGAATGGGATTTGACTTCCCGGGATACCTTGATGGCTTATTGCGCGCAGCACAACATCCCGGTTGATTTTGCCAAGAAGAAAAAATCACCTTATTCGATGGATGCAAATTTGTTACACATTTCCTACGAGGGTGGCGTTCTTGAAGAGCCCTGGGCAGAAGCCGAGGAGGATATGTGGCGTTGGACCGTGTCCCCCGAGGTGGCGCCTGACAAGGCGGTTTACATTGAGTTGAGCTACGCGGCTGGCGATATTACGGGCATTGACGGTGAGAGCCTGTCGCCAGCACGGGTGTTGGAGAAGCTCAACAAAATTGGCGGTGCCAATGGTATTGGGCGGACAGACATTGTGGAAAATCGATATGTGGGTATGAAAGCCCGAGGGTGCTATGAAACACCCGGTGGCGTCATTATGCTTAAAGCTCACCGGGCCATGGAATCCATAACACTGGATCGGGAGGTGGCGCATCTCAAAGACGAGTTGATGCCGCGTTACGCGAGTCTAATTTACAACGGCTATTGGTGGTCCCCCGAGCGAAAAATGCTACAGACCATGATTGATGAATCTCAGCGTTATGTGAATGGTGTCGTACGGTTGAAGCTTTATAAAGGTAATGTCTCTGTCGTTGGCAGGCAGTCTGACGACAGCCTGTTTGATGCTCGCATAGCCACCTTTGACGATGATGCAGGTGCATACGACCAGAAGGACGCAGAAGGTTTTATCAAATTGAATGCATTACGTATGCGTATCGCAGCGGCCAAAAATCGTTGATGCCGCACAGACCGGCGGCGTGGGCCAGGGTGGGAAGAGCGACCAGGATAAGCCGACTATTCGCTAACAGGAGAACAACATATGAAATATTTGCACACGATGCTACGCGTCGGTGACCTGGATAAGTCCATCAAGTTTTACACTGAACTGCTGGGCATGAAACTGCTGCGCAAAAGGGATTTCCCGGATGGCAAGTTTACGCTGGCTTTTTTGGGGTACGGGTCGGAAACGGACAATACGGTGCTGGAGCTGACCCACAACTGGGAGACCGAGGGCTATGATCTTGGTAACGGTTACGGACATATCGCCATCGGTGTTGAGGATGTTTATGCGACTTGTGAGGACATTCGCGCCAGGGGCGGCAAGGTGGTTAGAGAGCCTGGCCCGATGATGCACGGCACTACCGTGCTGGCTTTTGTGGAAGACCCCGACGGCTACAAGGTAGAACTGCTATCCGTCGATCACTAGGTTTGACGCGTATCTAATCCTCTCCGTCGATTTGCAGCGGGGCTGCGTTGGCACGGGTACGCAGCCAGTTCAGCCCCTTATGAACCTTTTCGTTGCGGGCGATGCGCCGCTCCAGTCTGAATTTACCTGGGTAATCGAGTAACAGCACGCCCATGGCTATAGTCAACAATCCCTGGCCGGGGATGAATAGCATAATGAGGCCGCCGGTCAGGAGTACTACCCCCAAAGCGTTTTTGCCGATCAGTAGCGTCATTCTTATTAGCGGATGGGTTTTTTTCAAAGGCGTCGGGTGGCGTTTCCGGTACATAAAGTAGTCTTCGGGAATACGGGCCACCAGCCACGGCAGGGTCACGAGACTGATCACAAAGGTCAGCGCCGAAATCGCTGCTAGCCAGGCAAAGACTGTCGGGTGACTTGTCAGCCATGAGATCACTGGGTGCCGATCTCGTAGGGCAGGTCAGCAAAGCTCACGGTGACTTTTTGATCTGCAATCAGCAGTTCGGTTTGATCCAGCGCGGCTTCGCGCAATATTGCCAGCATGGCAAAACCGCTGGCGTTCGCGGGCGCCGCTTGCAGGACGGTACCGACAACCTTGCCGTCAGTGACAGTTTTTATTTCGGCTCCGGGTGATGGCAGCGATGACGCGTCAGTGGCAGTGTCACTGGCTGCGTTCACAATATACGTTCGGCGTTTGAGCTTACCGAGATACTGCATTCTCGCCACAACTTCCTGGCCGGTATAGCAGCCTTTCCTGAAGCTCACGCCGCCAATGGCCTGGAGATTGAGCATTTGCGGCACAAATTGCTCGCTGAGGGGGGCTGTTACGGACGCGATGCCTGCGCGAATCATTTGTAAGTGCCACCAGGGCAGGCCAGTGGGACGCAGGTGGAGTGTCAACTGTCGCCACATCTGCTGGGCATGATCGGCTTTGACGATGACGACGAACAAGCCCGTCGCAAGACAGGTCAGAAGATTGCCGGCGCTATCTGTCACCGAGTGACTGGGCGCGGGGATCGAAGGAAACAGCGCTATGAGAGCCTCGCTGGCGAGTGGCCCGGTAATCCCCAGTTGACAGTAGTCAGCACTGCCGTCGGTTAACACAGTTTTAAAAAAAGCCGCGTATTTGGCGATGGCCGTTAGGGTCGGTGTAATCAGGGCCCTGTCCATCGCCAGTAATATCTCGTCCTCGGCATTGATATGGGCCTGAAACGAAGTCAGCATTCGGCCCTTTGGATTACAGATCGCTCCGGGTGATGAGGCGCCCTGCGCAAGCGCCAGTAAATCGCAGGTGCTTTGCCCCTGTAAAAATTTGCGGGCGTCCGCGCCACTAACTGACAGTATGCCCTGGTGGCTCAGGTCACTTATGGTATTGGTGAGGTCGGGATAGTCGGCCATCGTTTCATGGAAGGCGATGACCTGACCCTCGATGTACTGCGCGCCTTGTTCAGCGAGAAATTGTTGCCAGTTGCTCATAGGACAACCCGTTGCAAGTTATAAATGGAATGACGGTCGGGCCGAGTAGTTGCTCAGGCCGTCGTCCATTATACTATTGATGCCGGGTGATAACTGCGATTGCCGGTAGCAATCGTGTCCCTAAGGTCCGTGACAGTGATACGAATGTTATGCCAATAGAAAAGAGCCGAATTTTTTGGGCAAGTCGACGCGGTATGCTTGAGCTCGATCTGATACTGCAGCCTTTTGCCGAGAACATCTATCCAACCCTGGCGGAAGCGGACCAGCGTTGTTACGAGGATTTGCTTGCCTGCGAAGATCAGGATCTGTTCTCGTGGCTGTTACGCAGTACAAAGCCGGAAGATGCGCGGATCAGCAGAATTGTTGATTGCATTCTGGCTAGTCGTGATCAGACAAATCGAGTTTAAAACATCACCTGCCGCCGCGCTCTGGCGTTTTCAACGGCTTGTGATAGCGTTATCGCTGGTATTGCTGTTGCTGTTGCCCCTGGCCTTCGTTAGCCGCGCCGTTCTGTGTCTTTTGCTGGCTGTGTTCAGCGCAAAGCTGTGGTGGCAACGCTGGGCGAGTGAGAACGTTGAAAGCCTGATTGTCGACGGTGATTGCTGGAAATTGCAGACCAAGGGTAATGACAGCGTGCATCCGGCGTGTCGTCCCGAGTATTTCAGCAGCTGGCTAGTACTGTTGTCCTATCAGGAAAGTGATCGCCGCTACGTCTTACCGGTATTTTCGGCCACGGTAAGCCCGCAGGATTTTCGTCGTGTGCTAGCTCTGGCGCGAGCGGCGGGGGAGCTGAGAGATGGGGGTGGCGCGCCCTAGTTTTTGCCGACTATAATGTCCTGTCCCGCAAAGTTCATAGGGACCAGGATGGTATCCTTGACGACCGGAGACAGTTCCGGGTAATCGAGTGTATAGTGCAACCCTCGACTTTCTTTACGCAACAAAGCGGAGCGGATGATCAGATCGGCAACCACCGCGAGGTTGCGTAATTCGAGCAAATCCCTGCTTATCTTATAGTTAGTGTAGTACTCTTGAATTTCTCTTTGCAGCAGGTGAATTCTGTGCTCAGCTCGCTCGAGGCGCTTGCGAGTGCGCACAATGCCAACGTAGTCCCACATAAAACGCCGTAATTCATCCCAGTTGTGAGAAATGACTACATCCTCATCGGAATACGTCACCCTTGAAGAATCCCATGCGGTGGTGTAGCTGGGTTCGGGCACCTTATCGATTTCACAGCGTATGCTAGCCGCCGCTGAGCGCGCGAACACCAGGCATTCGAGCAACGAATTACTGGCCATGCGATTGGCGCCGTGTAAACCGGTAAACGCACATTCACCGATTGCGTAAAGGTTCTTCAGGTCTGTATGCCCGTCAATATCGGTGACAATGCCGCCGCAGGTGTAGTGGGCCGCGGGCACCACTGGAATGGGTTCACGGGTAATATCGATACCGTATTCGAGGCAGCGGGCTTTTACTGTTGGGAAATGCAAATCTATAAACGCCTCGGGTTTGTGGCTGATGTCGAGATACACGCAGTCGCTGCCAAGGCGTTTCATTTCATGGTCGATAGCCCGAGCGACGATATCCCTTGGCGCCAGTTCGGCATCAACGTGGAAATTCGGCATGAACCGGCTGCCGTCGGGCAGTAACAAATGAGCGCCTTCTCCGCGTAAGGCTTCAGAAATAAGGAATGATTTGGCTTTGGTGTGAAACAGGCAAGTTGGATGAAACTGGTTGAATTCCATGTTTGCGACCCGGCAACCACGTCGCCATGCCACTGCAATACCGTCGCCGCTGGCACCGTCTGGGTTGCTGGTATAGAGGTAGGCTTTGCTGGCGCCGCCAGTAGCAAGTATGACGACCCTGGCTTGAAAAAGGCATACCAGATCGCTATTCCTGTCCAGCACGTAGGCGCCGTTGCAGCGTAGGCTTCGCGATCCAGAGTCAGCCTGTGTCGTTAGGTCGACGACGACATGATGCTCATAGACATCGATGTTAGCTGCCTCCTGAACTCGATTCGCTAGCGTGCCAGAGATCGCCTGCCCGGTAGCATCTGCGGTGTGAAGAATACGGCGATGGCTGTGCCCGCCTTCTTTCGTCAGATGAAAGGCGTTGTTGTCATCGTCTTTACTGAATTTAACGCCCTGGCCAATTAGCCATTGCAGCGCGGCGGGCCCCTGTTCCAACGTTGCCCGTACAATATCTTCGTGGCATAACCCAGCGCCCGCATTCATGGTGTCGGCCACATGCGCATCGATGCTGTCGGCCTCATCAAACACAGCCGCAATACCGCCCTGGGCAAACCACGTGGAGCCTGTTTGTAGTCGATCTTTGCTGAGAATGGCCACCCGGTAGTCTGGACTGAGTTCCAGGGCGGCAGTCATACCAGCAGCGCCGCTGCCAATAATTAATACATCGTGGTGATAGGTTTTGTTCACTGCGAATCAAGTAGCCGTGGCGGCCCCGGTACATAAGAGCGGGCATGATAGTATAGGGCGGTCGAAAAACCCAGATAACAGATGGCGTCCCGATAGGGCCCGCAGAAGAAATGACGCTGCTGTCGAACCAATTCGGTTTTCCATGGTCAGCTAGTGGGGCTTTGCTATAGCCGGAAGATTATCTGTCACTGAGGAAGGGTGCGTCTTGTGATGCCTGGCAAAGAAGTATCGAGAAGAGGGAGGGAGAATGGCAGCCGACAAGTCCGAGGTTTCCGATAAACAACTTGTCGCGCGCGTACAAAAGGGGGACAAGAGGGCTTTTGACCTGCTGGTACTGAAGTATCAGTATAAAGTACATGCCATCGTTGCTCGCTTTGTCAATGATCGCGAAGAAGTCAATGATGTCGTTCAGGAAGCCTTTATTAAGGCTTACCGCGCATTGGGTAACTTCCGCGGCGAAAGCCAATTTTATACCTGGCTCTACCGCATCGCGGTCAATACCGCCAAAAACTATCTGGTGTCTCGCAGCCGACGCCCACCGGCCAGTGATATAGATGTCGCGGACGCCGAGTATTTTGCGGGTAGCGATAACCTGAGAGACCTCGATACACCAGAAAATCTGGCATTCAGAGATGAGCTTGAAGGGGTGGTTGACCGCGCTATCAAGAATTTGCCTGAGGATTTGCGGACGGCGGTGACGCTTCGGGAGTTTGAAGGGCTGAGTTATGAGGACATCGCCGCTATCATGGAATGCCCCGTTGGCACGGTGCGCTCGAGAATTTTTCGCGCGAGGGAGGCTATCGACGAACAGGTCACCAGATTGACGAACGGGAGTTGGTGATTTATTTGTTTGTCGGGAACCTTTCTGTTAGAGCCGGGTCAGATCAGCTAGATTAAACATTGGCAGGGTCTAATGTTGCGTGAAGTGAACAGTCGCTTTAAAGTTTAACTTCGCTGCTGATTGTATTGGGCTTTGTACAGGAACTCTAAATTTGTACAGGAAAACTATATGAGTGATCAAACGGATAACAAGGTGCGAGAAGCCGTCTCCGCAATGATGGACGGTGAGCTGTCGGAACTTGAGTTACATCGAACCCTGAAAGCGTTATCCAACGACACAGACTTACGCCTTAAATGGCAACGCTACCACATTGCCTCCGGCGCGATGCGGCGCGAGCTTCCCTCGGTCAAAATCGACTTTTCTGCACAAATCGCCGCTGCAATCGCAGATGAGGAAATATATGCTTCAAAGCGCTGGTATCAGTCTTTGGGTAAGGTGGCCGTTGCCGCGTCGGTGGCAGTGCTGGCCGTGTTTGGCGTCCAGCAGTTACAGCCAGGCTTTGGTGGCCCTGGCGCTTCTTCAGGTGCTGTGGCGCATCTTGCGGTTGATGATATCGAAGCCGAGGGCCCACGTTATCAGTTGCCTTCTGGCTTTGAAATGCCCCAGATCAGGACGCGAACAGTTAGTACTGCGCCATGGCAGGCTACAGAGGGCGCGGGTTACCGATCCCTCGATAACTTTGTTGACCGGGAAACCCATCGACAGATCGAAGCCTACCTTAATGGTCTGATGATTCGTCGGGCTGAACAGGCGGCGCAGAGGTCTGATCAGCGGATGTTCCCGTTCGTGCGCGTGACTCAGGATATCAGCCAGGAATAGCATGAGCGATAGCGGCGGGTTTGCCCTGCCTGCACGACAAGTCAACGAGTAACATTGTTCGTCCTGGCGCTGACCAGAGTGGTGTTGCCCCCATCATGACGGAATCGCCGAATCGACTATCGGGTAGATTGCGAGCCCCGAGCTAAGCGAAATACAAACCATCAGGTTGCGAAGTGATTAAAGAAACGGCCGTCATTATGCGGATCGAAAAGGATTCTCTTTGGGTTGCCGGTGTGCAGGGATCTACCTGCGGCGCCTGTAGCGCCAGGGCGGGTTGCGGACAGCGATTATTGGCTGCAATAACCGCGCGCGCGCCAATGGTGAGGGTTTTGCTGGATGGTCGCGACTCTGCGAACTACCAGATTGGGGATGAAATCGAAATTTCTATCCCGGAGGACGTCGTCGTGAAAGGCTCTCTCTTTATATATTTTTGTCCGTTACTGGGACTGTTGTTGGCCGCGGGACTGGCTGAGAGTCTTTTCGGTCGCGAGGCGCTAACGGTGGCAGCCGGTTTTGTCGGTTTCATAGGCGGTGGGCTTCTGGTGCGCGCGGTTTCTGTCATGGCAGGTAACAAGCGTCATCTGCAACCAAGCATCGTGACGACAATTTCCGTCGCGCGAGCCGTTTAGCAAATAAAAAAGATTTATCGTCCTGTGCGGGAGTATCGACAATGAAAAAAATGGGAGACATTAGTGGTTAAGCGTTTTTTTGCGGGGATTATCCTGAGCTTTCTGGTTGTGCTGCCGACGCTGGCGGATTTGCCCGACTTTACGGGGCTAATAGCGAACAATTCACCGGCGGTAGTAAAAATAGTGACCGTTGAAAAGACTCAGGAAAGACGGCGCCAGCAAGTGCCGCAAGGGGACATGCCGGACATTTTTCGAGACTTCTTCGGACAGCGAGAGTTCCCGCAACGCAAACCTTCGGCAATGGGCTCCGGGTTTATTATTTCCAGCGATGGCTACGTGCTGACCAACAATCACGTGGTAGGTACCGCGAGTCAGATTTCAGTGCGCCTGAGCGACCGGCGTGAGTATGAGGGCAAAGTGGTCGGAGCTGATTCACGATCGGATCTGGCCCTCGTAAAGATAGACGCAAAAAATCTGCCGACCGTGACGTTTGCCGGACCCGACGATCTCAGGGTAGGCGAGTGGGTAGTAGCAATTGGTTCGCCGTTTGGCCTTGACTATTCTGCCAGCGCCGGCATCATCAGTGCCATCGGCCGGAGTCTCCCGACTTCCCGCGGTGAGGATTATGTGCCATTTATCCAGAGCGACGTGGCGATTAACCCTGGAAATTCTGGCGGCCCCCTGTTTAACTTGCAAGGTGAGGTCGTGGGTATCAACTCGCAGATTTACACACGCTCTGGCGGCTCTATTGGTCTGTCATTTGCGATTCCGGTCAGTGTGGCGCTGGAGGTTGTTGCGCAGCTCAAGGAAAAAGGCCATGTCGACAGGGGTTGGCTGGGTGTTTACATACAGGATGTGGACAAAAACCTCGCTGAATCACTCGGGCTAAAGGAATCTCGTGGGGCGTTGATCGCCCAGGTTGAATCCGGGAGTCCAGCGGATAAGGCAGGACTCGAAGCCGGCGATGTGGTGATTCGCTTTGATAGCCAGGAAATTGTCGACGCCAGCGATTTGCCCCACGTGGTTGGTCTGCTTGCTCCTGGCAAAAAGGTCCCTGCGGTGGCGGTGCGTAAAGGCAAGGAACGCAATATAACGGTTGTTGTTGGCGCCCGACCAGGTGAAGAACGACAGGCGGCAGGTGTCGATCAAGGCGATGTGCTAGGTCTCGACGTGGCTGAGCTGACCGACGAGACCAGAGATAACTGGCATTTGCCCGGTGGCGTTGTGGTCGGTCAGGTGTACCCTGACTCTCCTGCCGCAAATGCCGGTTTACAGGCTGGGGATGTGATAGTGCAGCTGGGTTATCGGACCGTGACGAACCTTGGTGACTACGATGCGGTAGTCGCAGAATTGCCCAGGGGTACACCCGTAGCCCTGCGCTTTTTCAGGCGTGGCAGGTCAGTATTCCGCACCATTGAAATCAACTGACGAAGCGGCAGACATTCGCAAGTAGTCCGTGGCGCGAGGATATCAAATAGGCTAGACTGCGCGTCGCCCTGCCGCCCCCTGCCACCGGTTTGAATTAACGACGTGCCGAAACTCAATAATATCCGAAATTTTTCCATCATCGCTCACATAGATCATGGCAAATCGACCATTGCTGACCGATTTATTCAGTTGTGCGGTGGTCTCAGCCAGCGCGAAATGGCGAATCAGGTGCTCGATTCAATGGACATTGAGCGTGAGCGTGGCATTACCATCAAGGCGCAAAGTGTCACGCTGAATTACACCGCCACGGACGGGGAAATCTACCAGCTCAATTTCATCGATACGCCGGGCCATGTCGACTTTTCTTACGAGGTGTCCCGTTCCCTGGCTGCCTGCGAAGGGGCTTTGCTGGTGGTCGATGCTGCCCAGGGCGTGGAAGCGCAGTCAGTGGCGAATTGCTATACCGCAATTGCCCAGGGTCTGGAAGTTATTCCCGTGCTGAACAAGATCGACTTGCCTCAGGCTGAACCGGAACGGGTGGCGCAGGAAATTGAAGATATTATCGGCATAGATGCGACCGACGCGGTACGTTGCAGCGCCAAAACTGGTGTTGGTATCACGGAAATTCTCGAACAGCTAGTGGCCCGTGTACCACCGCCACAAGGTGATGTTACGGCCCCGCTACAGGCCTTAATAATCGATTCGTGGTTTGATAATTACCTGGGTGTAGTTTCGCTGGTGCGGGTCAAGCAGGGTAGCCTGCGAGTCAAGGATAAAATCATCAGTAAGACGATAGGCAAGGCCCATATCGTCGATAGTATCGGTGTGTTTACCCCCAAGAGGACAGAGACCGGCGCGTTGCACGCGGGCGAAGTGGGTTTTATGGTAGCCGGTATAAAGGATATCTATGGCGCACCGGTTGGGGACACCTTTACCCACGCATCGACCCCCGGAACACCTGCGTTACCCGGCTTTCAGAAGGCCAACCCGCAGGTATATGCGGGCATGTTCCCTGTCAGTTCAGATGACTTTGAAGGCTTTCGAGAAGCATTGTCAAAATTGACGCTTAACGACGCTTCGTTATTTTACGAACCGGAGAGTTCCGACGCACTGGGTTTTGGGTTTCGTTGCGGCTTTTTGGGTTTGCTGCACATGGAAATCGTTCAGGAACGCCTGGAGCGGGAATACAATCTCGACCTGATTACGACAGCACCCACGGTCATTTATGAAGTACTTGGCAGCAAAGGGGACTTACTGCATATCTCCAATCCGTCCAATCTACCTGATGCCAGTGCGATTGACGAAATGCGCGAACCGCTATGTGAGGCGAATATCCTCGTGCCTAAAGAGTATCTCGGTAATGTTATTACCCTCTGCGTTGAAAAACGGGGTACACAAAAGGAGATGCAATTTGCTGGCAATCAGGTGTCCTTGACCTATGAATTGCCAATGAGCGAAGTGGTGATGGATTTTTTTGATCGGCTGAAATCCGTGAGCCGTGGTTTTGCATCGCTTGATTACAGTTTTTCGCGCTTCCAGGTAGCGCCATTGGTCAGGCTCGACATCCTGATCAATGGGGACAAGGTTGACGCGCTGGCGTTAATTGTTCACCGTGACAGCGCGCAGCAAAAAGGCCGCATGATCACCGACAAAATGAAAGATTTAATTCCCCGTCAAATGTTTGATGTGGCCATTCAGGCGGCCCTTGGCGGGCACATCATCGCCCGTAGTAGTGTCAAGGCCCTGCGCAAAAACGTCACGGCGAAGTGCTATGGTGGCGACGTATCCCGCAAAAAGAAATTGCTGGAAAAGCAAAAAGCAGGGAAGAAGCGTATGAAACAAATTGGGCGCGTAGAGATACCGCAGGAAGCATTTTTGGCGGTTTTGCAGACTGATAACGGGTAAAAATTATGGATCTGGATTTTCCTCTAATTCTGGTGGGTCTGACCGCCGCGGCTGGTGTGATGTGGTTGCTGGATAGGTTTTATTTGTCTTCCAGGCGCTCAAAAGACAAGTCGCCCCCCTGGTATGTGGAGTCGACGGCGCCATTTTTCCCGGTACTTCTGGTGGTGCTGGTGGTGCGATCCTTTGTGGTCGAGCCTTTTCAAATCCCGTCAGGGTCAATGATTCCAACGTTACAGGTGGGTGACTTTATCCTGGTCAATAAGTTTACCTATGGTTTGCGTTTGCCTGTTACCGGAACCAAGATTCTGGATGTGTCGGAACCGGAGCGTGGTGATGTGATGGTATTTTTCCCGCCGGGGGACAGCCGATATTTTATCAAGCGGGTTATTGGCTTGCCTGGCGATGAAATCAGATTCGTTGACAACAATTTGTATGTTAATGGAGCAAAAATGCAGCAGATACCCACCGCGCAGGCGGCGTCGAGTGAGGCTGATTTGAGCGGTGGTAATTACCAGGTCGTTACTGAAGATCTGGATGGCGTCCCGCATCTCATTCGCAAACAGGTCGAGTCGAGCAGGTACGGCCGTAATTTTGTCGCCGTTGTGCCAGAAGGGCACTACTTTATGGTTGGCGATAACCGAGACAATAGTCACGACAGTCGGGCGTGGGGCACGGTGCCGGAGGAAAATATCGTCGGCAAGGCCTTCGCTGTATGGATGCATTGGGAGCAGGTGCTAAGTCTGCCCTCTTTTGATAGAGTTGGCGGGATAAGATAACGATAATAATACATAGGAGGAATTGCTCATGAGTAAATATCACCAGCGTGGTCTTTCAACCCTGGGTATGCTGGCTGTGCTGGCCGTTGGCGGTTTTTTCCTGACGGTGGCGATGAAAGCTGGCCCGCTGTATCTGGATAATTATTTTGTTGATGCGGCCCTGCAGTCCCTGCGCAATGAGCGGGTTCACGAAATGACTGACCGGGAAATTCGCCGTAAAGTCAGCGATTACTTCACCGTGAATAACGTGCGTGATGTCAATGTACTGGATCTTCAGATAGAAAAGCAGAAGACCCGTACTTTGGTGAAAATGGATTATGAAAGACGCGTTAACTTCATGGGTAACGTGGATATCGTGCTGGTATTCAATAATCAGTACGACAGCTCAACACAACATAACTGATGGCTTGTGAATATTAGTTATCGTCGCCTTTTGGATCGCATTGGGCATACGTTTGCCGATGAGGGCCTGCTTGAACAGGCGCTGACCCACCGAAGTTATAGCTCTGCGAACAATGAGCGGCTGGAATTTCTCGGTGATGCTGTGCTGGGAATGTTGATTAGTCAAATTTTGTATGAACGTTTTAAAGACGCCAGTGAAGGCGACTTGAGCCAGCTACGTGCCAGCCTGGTCAGGGGTGAAGCGCTGGCCGGTTTGGCCAGAGAAATGGGCCTGGGTGAACACCTCCGCCTGGGTGGCGGTGAATTGAAGAGCGGTGGCGCGCGCCGCCAATCTATCCTGGCGAATGTCGTCGAAGCAATTATTGGCGCCATTTTTCTTGACGCTGGCATCGAGGTTTGTCGGGATCGAATTTTGCACTGGTTTGCCAGTCGACTCGAGAATCTTTCAGTGAGTGCCCTGAATCGGGATGCGAAAACGCGATTGCAGGAATACCTGCAACAGTTTGGCCGAGAGTTGCCAATTTACGAATTGGTAGATATCAGCGGTGAAGCCCATGTCCGGCTTTTTAATGTACGCTGTGGTCTTATTGACGCGCCGGAGCATGGCACCGGGCAGGCCGCCAGCCGAAAGAAGGCTGAGCAGATTGCCGCCGCAAGCGTGCTTGAACAATTACTAAACTCCGAGCAGCCTGTGAAGCGACCGATACTTACTGTAAAGGCGACACTTGAACAAAATGACTGAGCAAGACGCTAAACGTTGTGGCTATGTGGCAATAATCGGTCAGCCAAATGTGGGCAAATCTACCTTGCTTAACCATTTGCTCGGTATAAAGCTCAGCATCACCTCGCGCAAACCGCAGACCACGCGGCACAAGGTGCTCGGGATTAAAACCGAGGGCAATGCCCAGCTTATTTTTGTTGATACCCCGGGAATTCATCAGAATCGCAAAAAAGCTATCAACCGGATAATGAACCGGGCAGCGGAAAGCGCGATTCGCGATGTGGATGTCATTGTCTTTGTCATTGACAGACTGCGCTGGGATGAGGCCGATATGGCCGTCGCCGAACAGCTCAAAGCGGTTGGTACGCCGGTGATTGTGGCAATAAATAAAATCGACCGAATGGAAAATCGGCATACCTTGTTGCCGCTCTTTGAAACCATGGAGCAGGTATTGCCCGGTGCAGATGTTGTGGCGGTTTCCGCGTTGCGTGGACTGAATCTGGATGTCCTTGAGCAGGCCATAGCCCAGCATATTCCGGTTGGCGAGCATATGTTTCCAGCGGATCAGATTACTGATCGTAGCGAACGCTTTCTCGCTGCCGAGCTGGTGCGTGAGAAAATCACGCGGCAATTGGGCGCCGAATTGCCTTACCAGGTCACTGTAGAAATCGAGGATTTTGAGAATCGAGGTAATATAAAACATATTAGCGCTCTGATTCTGGTCGAACGAGAAGGTCAGAAAAAGATTATTATTGGCAGTAGCGGCGATCGGTTAAAAAAGATTGGGCAACAGGCGCGGTTGGATATGGAGCGCTTATTTGGCTGCAAAGTAATGTTGAATTTATGGGTAAAAGTGCGCAGTGGCTGGTCCGATGATGAGCGGGCGCTACGCAGTCTGGGATATATCGACTAGGTGTTGCCGGCGGATTGTCGGAGCAATAGATGATTGCAAACAACGAATTAACCTATGTACTCCATACCCGAAGTTACCGGGAAACCAGTCAGTTGGTTGACCTGTTTTCATGCCGCACCGGGCGGCTGCGGGCGGTGGCGCGCGGTACCCGTGGTAGAAAGAAATCGGCAGTACCAGTCCTGCAGGCCTTCACCCCTTTTTTTGCTTGCTGGCAGGGTCGGGGTGACCTTAAAACACTGACCTCTTACGAGGTTGCTCAGCCGACAGGATTACTACGTGGCAACGCTTTGTATATCGGCTTTTACATCAACGAACTTCTGTGTCGATTGCTACCTGAATATATCCCTCATGAAAACCTCTTTGCTCAGTATGCAGGGCTGATCACGACGCTGGGCGATGGCGCTGATCCGGAGCCGGGCTTACGCGTATTTGAGTTGTCGTTGCTGGAGGAGATGGGTTGTGGCCTCAATTTGTACGCCGATTGTATCGACGACACACCTTTCGAAGCAGAAAGTAATTATATGTTTCATCCGCCTGAGGGCTTTACTCGAGTTGACAAGGCTGGCGTTTACTCGCCACAGGATATATTTTCAGGCGCCCATCTCAGAGCGATCGCCGACCACTGGTTTTGCGATCAGGCAGTGCGGCAAAGCGCCAAGCGCTTATTGCGCCAGGCGCTAGCCAGCCACCTCGGGCCACGGCCTTTGCACAGCAGAGAGCTCTTTAAACAAAGGGTTGGTCCGGCCCCTGTAACGCCGCCATGATTGTCGGCATTGGCACAGATCTTATCCAGATTGAACGAATTCGGGGTGTCTTGCAGCGCCAGGGTGAACGGTTTGCACGACGCATTCTGAAGCCGCGGGAGTATCAAATATTTACCAGTCGGTATGATCAGGTAGCCTTTCTCGCCAAGCGCTTTGCGGCTAAGGAGGCGCTAAGCAAAGCCCTTCAGACAGGGATTGGGCGGATCAGCTGGCAGGATGTCGAAATTACCAATTGCCCGGCTGGTGCTCCCGCGATTCAGGTATTTGGTAAAGCACAGGACCTCCTGGTAGCGCAGGGTGGCCGTAATATATTGCTCAGTCTGAGTGACGAACGTGACTATGCACTGGCTTTTGTGGTGATCAGTACTTAGGTCTGGATATGCCACTATGGGCGAGGGCGTGTGGCGAACAGTGACGTTATTCTTTGACATGGATGACCTTTATCCACTATCTGCTGCTCAATCACGGTGAGACAGGCTGATGTAGCAACAGGTAAAATGATGGTTTTTAGAGCAGAGACTTTTCCATGCGGACTGAATATCCGACCATAGAAGCATGTATTGGCAACACGCCGCTAGTGCGATTGCAACGGCTGCACGCAGGGACCAACAACACGCTGTTGGTCAAACTTGAGGGGAATAATCCTGCGGGTTCGGTGAAAGATCGACCAGCCCTGAGTATGATTCGACACGCTGAGGAGCGGGGTCTAATCAAACCAGGTGATACTCTGATTGAGGCAACCAGCGGCAACACGGGCATTGCGTTGGCGATGGTGGCAGCGATTAAGGGGTATCGTATGATCCTGATCATGCCGGATCATATGACTGAAGAGCGCAAGGCAGCCATGTTGGCCTATGGCGCGGAACTGGTTCTGGTCAGTAAGGACGCGAGCATGGAAGGCGCACGCGATCTGGCGCTGGAAATGCAACAGGCTGGCAAAGGCCTTGTGCTCGATCAATTCAATAACAACGACAACCCCCTGTCCCATGTCGAGGGTACCGGGCCAGAAATTTGGCGGCAAACCCATGGCACGGTGACACATTTTGTCAGTGCAATGGGCACCACCGGTACCATTATGGGTGTGGCTCGATATTTAAAGAGTAAAAACTCCGCTGTCCAGGTCGTTGGCCTGCAACCCGCTGAGGGTGCCAGTATTCCCGGCATTCGTCGCTGGCCGAAGGCGTACATGCCGGGCATATTTGATGCGACGCTGATTGACCTTACGATGGATATTACGCAACAGGAAGCCGAAGACACGATGCGACAGCTGGCGCGTCGAGAAGGGATATTTTGCGGTGTATCGTCAGGCGGCGCCGTTGCCGGTGCCTTGCGTCTGGCCGCGGGACTTAGCGATGCCGTGATTGTTGTGCCGATATCGGATCGCGGCGACAGATACTTATCATCGGGTCTGTATACGGCCTGAAATGTAACCGTTAGCTGGTCTTTAGCAGGTGACGAATACCATGGTTCAAATTCGCCAAAGCCATACTTTCCAAAAGGTAATTCCCGACGACCTCAGCCCCTGGTTAGCCAGGATCGCCAGGAATAATCGTCGTCTTGATGTTGACATCGCTCAGCCTCTAATGGAGGCAGTTGGCGCGGTTAGGGCGGTTGAAAAGACGGTGCCAGATACCTACGACACCGGCGAGCCCCGAGTGAGTTGCCTGCACACCGGTCTGGAGATGGCGGAAATCCTTGCTGAGCTGGGTGTTGATGTCGAGGGCCTGCAGGCTAGTATCCTGTACCGTGCGGTGCGGGAAAAAAAACTGTCCCTGAACAACGTCGGCGCGCAGTTTGGCGAGGGGGTCGCCAAACTTATTGAGGATGTGCTCCGTATGGCGGTCATCAGCGCTTTGCGCAACGATACACCCGTGCAGGCCCTGGGGCACGACAGTGCTTACCAGGCGGCGAAAGTGCGGGAAATGCTGGTGTCAATTATCGATGACGTACGCGTCGCATTGCTCAAGTTGGCGGAGCGAACCTGTGCTATTCGCGCAGTAAAGGATGCTTCCGACAGCAAGCGGCGTCGTGTCGCCGGTGAGATTTTTGATGTTTACGCGCCGCTTGCCCACAGGTTGGGTATTGGTCATCTAAAGTGGGAGCTGGAGGATCTGGCATTCCGTTATATGGAGCCGGAAGAGTACCAGCAAATTGCCCATTTGCTGGCCGAGAAACGCAGTGAACGGCAGCAGTACATCGATGAAATGATTGCCACCATCGATGCCGAGTTGCGTAAATTGGGCAAAGCTGGGGAGGTTAGCGGGCGCGCCAAGCACATTTATAGCATCTGGCGAAAAATGCATCGCAAGGGCATTGGCTTTTCACAAATTTACGATATTCGGGCACTGCGGGTGCTGGTGCCGACGGTATCTGATTGTTACGCAGTGCTGGGTATCGTGCACAGCAAGTGGCGTAACATCCCTAACGAGTTCGATGACTATATTGCATCGCCCAAGGAGAATGGCTACCACTCTCTGCACACCGCCGTTATCGGGCCTGGCAGAAAAGTTATCGAGATTCAGATTCGGACGTTTGAAATGCACCAGGACGCCGAGTTTGGTGTCTGTGCTCACTGGGAATACAAGGATGGAGCAGGACAACTATCCCGTGTCTATGAAGATAAAATTACCTGGCTGCGACAGGTGCTTGAGTGGCATGACAATATCGGCGACAAGGCGGTTGGCGATTTTCTGCGGATGGAAGGAGGCGCCGACCGGGTTTATGCTTTTACTCCACAAGGCCATGTAGTGGACCTGCCGGCGGGTTCGACACCGGTCGACTTTGCTTACCAAATACATACCGATATTGGACATCGGTGTCGCGGTGCAAAAATCGATGGCCGTGTTGTGCCGCTGAATTATCCCTTAAGCACCGCAGAGCAGGTGGACATTATTACCGGAAAATTCGCTGCCCCCAGTCGCGAATGGCTGAATAGCTCCCTGGGTTATGTCAAAACTGCGCGAGCTAGAGCCAAGGTTCACCAGTGGTTTAAATCACTGCACAGGGATCAGAATGTCCGGGCTGGCAGAGCTATGTTGGCTGATGAATTTCATCGGCTGGGCTTGGAAGCAGCGCCAATTAGGCAATTGGCAACGGTTTTTGGGTGCAAGGATGACAGCACTCTTTATGAAGGTGTAGGCTCGGGTGAACTGGATTTGCAGAAAGTGGTCGGCGCCGCCCAGCCTGCAGCGCCTTCAGTGGCGAAAGCTAAAGTCTCAGCTCCGCGACGGGCTCTGCAATTTGCGCACTCTGATTATTACATTTACGGGGCTGGTGATGTGACGCTGAGGATGGCGGCTTGTTGCAAACCACAACCGGATCAGCCGATATGCGGTTATCGTGCCAAAGGGCGTCGAGTTTCCGTGCATCGCCGGGATTGTGGAAATTTGTTGCGCCTGCAGGCGGTAGCGCCCCAAAAAAGTCTTCAGTTGCACTGGGGTGGCGCGCCACAGGAGAGCTCCCCGGTGACGGTGGCAATAAAGTCTTTTGATCGCAGTGGTTTATTACGTGACATTACCGCCTTGATCGACGGGGAAGGCCTGTTTATAACGGCGCTGAGCAGTGGCGCAAGCGTGGATGGGATTGTGACCATTGAGATGGTTACCGACATTCCTAAAGTTGAGCAATTAAGCAAGGTGCTTGCGCGCATGCGCCAGATACCTAACGTAATTGATGTGTGGCGGATCAAGAATAAGGAGTAAAAATTTTGGTCGATAGTCAGATATACGATACCGCAGATCTGGTGTATTTGATGGAACGGTTACGGGATCGGAAGACCGGTTGTCCCTGGGATATCAAACAGAGTTTTGCGAGCGTCGTGCCGTGCACGCTAGAGGAGACGTATGAAGTTATCGATGCCATTGAGCGAGAAGACTTCAGCCATTTGCGTGAAGAGCTCGGTGATTTGCTGTTTCAGGTTATTTTTTACTGCCAGCTAGGGGCCGAACAGAAGCAATTTGATTTTGCCGATGTGGTCAGCGGCCTGGTGCATAAATTGATTGCCAGACATCCCCATGTCTTCCCCGACAAGACGCTGACCAGCGAACGGCAGTCAGACGAAGTGCTTGAAGACGGGCAGATAAGAAACAACTGGGAAGCTTTGAAACGGCGAGATCGTAAGCAAAAAGGTGTTATCGGTCGGTTAGCAGATGTGCCCCTTGCGCTGCCGGCGCTGAGTCGGTCAACCAAGTTACAAAAAAGAGCGTCGCGGCACGGTTTTGACTGGTCCCACATCAACCAGGTTGTCGAGAAAATTGACGAAGAGCTTGCGGAACTGAAAGAGGCGCTGGATACGGACAGTATTGATTTAGTTGAGGAGGAGCTTGGCGACCTGTTCTTTGCCTGCGTAAACTTCAGTCGACACTCGGCGCTGGACGCTGAATCAGTGTTGCGAAGGGCCAATCAGAAATTTGAGTCGCGTTTTGCGGCGATGGAACAACAGGCGAGGGAAGATGGTGTCGATTTTGACACGCTATCAGCGGATAAAAAAAATCGCTTGTGGGAACTTGCCAAGCAGATAGAGAGAAAGCCTTGAGCGATAACCCCTGCGTGTTACCCGCAAGCCCCTGACTTGTACAAAAAAAATATTCGGTGTAAGGTTCGTGCCCTTTTTTGACAGTGCTGCACAGTACCTTATGAGTTCCGGTTCTGGTGGTGCTACAACTTATTTTATTCGGTCGTGCCATTTATTCCTTAAGTCTTAAATATTCCTTAAGTCTAAAAACTATTGCTGGAGAAGCACCTATGCGCATCATTCTGCTCGGCCCACCAGGCGCTGGTAAGGGAACCCAGGCTCAATTTATTACAGAGAAGTACGGTATCCCACAGATTTCCACCGGCGATATGCTGCGCGCAGCGGTCAAGGCGGGGACAGAGCTGGGCATCAAAGCCAAAGGCATAATGGCTTCCGGGGGGCTGGTTTCTGATGATTTGATTATCGCGCTGGTTAAAGAACGCATTACCCAGGGCGATTGTGCAAAGGGGTTTCTGTTCGATGGTTTTCCGCGCACTATTCCTCAGGCACAGGCTCTGGTCGATGCGGGTATTGTTATAGATTGCGTGATTGAAGTCTTCGTAGAAGATGAAGAGATAGTTAATCGCCTGAGTGGCCGTCGTGTTCATGAGGCGTCGGGGCGGGTTTACCACACGCGTCATAATCCACCACAACGGGAAGGCTTAGATGACGTGACGGGTGAGCCGTTGATTCAGCGTGCTGACGATACCGAAGAAACCATTCGTAATCGGCTCAAAATTTACCATGAGCAAACGGAACCGCTGGTGGCTTTTTATACTAACCTGTCCAGTACCGGTAAAACGGACGTGCGTTATTTCCGCATTGACGGCGTTGGTGGACTTGATGATGTCAGGCGGCGACTGGTAGCAGCACTCGAAGACCCTCGCTAAAAATTATGA
>TARA_R110000787_G_scaffold66415_1_pt1 | contig 26139 bp, 29 predicted proteins | sample TARA_R110000787 | Tara Oceans TARA_R110000787 (sample SAMEA4397920) | marine metagenome | biome: Polar Biome; feature: [DCM] deep chlorophyll maximum layer (ENVO:01000326); material: water (ENVO:00002006), including particulate matter (ENVO:01000060) such as... | depth 35 m | reverse complement strand
AATAATAACAAAATATTAAATTAACAAAATGAACACCAATTGCACATTTAAAACTAAAACCATCAAAATCAGAGTCAAGAGAAGACCTGCTGTTGAATTCAAGATAGTCGAAGATGAAATGCCTACATTCAAGGTAGTCGATGAAGAGGAATATATAATCCCTACTGTAACACCAAGAACCCTATTTAATGCTGTAATAGATGAACTAATTAACGGAGATAAAATCAAAAGAATGGTTGATTTATTTATAAAACGCAAGATAGAATATATTGAACGTAAAATATTAAATAAAAAGGGGGAAGATGACGGTACATACTTAAAACTATTAACAACTCGAACAAAATACACCACCCCTAACAGAGCATACTATTCATTTAACGAGTCCAACCATTGGAGGTGCGTCTATGGCGAATTCCGAACATCAGATGTAAAAATAATGCATGGTAATGAAGATAATGTAAAACTTTCAGAAACATACTTGTATGAATTATTTAACGGATTAAAGGATAGACCAAGAAAATGGAGTAAAGCGTACGAAAAATGCGGGATTGAAGTGCTCGGAATGGTACGCATATTATCAAAAACTGGGGATAAATATTGTGTAACGGGGGTCACTAAAACGCCAAGATGGTTGAAAGCATGTGAGCAGAACTCAGATGATAGTAATAGAGGTGGACAACCTACATCCCGCACAAGAAAAGATCTCCAACAAGCATGTAGAGATAATAAGATAAGAGGGTTCATTCACTGGGATAAACTCGAATTAATCAAACACTTAATGAAATGTTAATAAAATAACTATAAAAATAAAAATAAAAATAAAATAACTATACCTATAACTTATACCTTGTAAAACTAATTAATTAAAAACCTTTTTTTATTTATTTGCGTTAAACTACTTAAAAATTAAATGTTATATATATATATAACTATGAAAACTACAACATCATTTGTCGAAACCTTAAAACCAGAACAAAGAGAATCAAGACGTGTTAATTCATCATCTTATTATAATGCTAATAAAGATAAGTTGATTACAAAAAATAGAATAAAATATTATACTAATAAATACGGATATGATTTAGTGCAATCATACGTAAAAGAGTACGGTGATAATGCCCTGATGAAAATTAAAGAGAACAGCAAAAAAATATTAGAACCACATCCACTTGCTGGTTGTAATGGGACTGTCGAATCTTTAAAGAATTAAATGTTTTAAAATATAATAAAAAATTGAAATATATTTAGGAGAATAATTATTAATAATAATAGTAAATAATTATTCGTTTAAAACTACTTAAAAAAAAAATAGTTAGTATATATATAAGATGGATAAACTCGAACAATTTTTATACAATCATTTAGCAAAAAAATCAAAGAAGGGTGAACCAAAACCATTGATTACTCATACAAGAATACCATCTGGTGTTGGGGTTAAACCAAAAGTATATGGTGGGTCTTACTGCATAGAAGGTGATGATTTAATTGAATTTCAAAAATTATACTTCAAGTCGGTTATTATTGGTGGAAAACCAGAATATTTAACAGAAAAACAAGACCAAGAGTCGGGTGTGATTTATATTGACTTGGATTTTAGATATTTGTTAGAAAACGCAGAACGAAAACACGACATTGAATTTACGCAAGAATTAGTAGGCATTTATCTTGAAAAGTTGAAACAAATTTATAATTTTGAAAATAGCGACCAATTAAAGGCATATATAATGCAACGTCCTGATGGGTACATTGATACTGCTAAGGATATTTATAAGGACGGATTACACATTATAATAGATATAAACATGTCCCGAAAATTACAACTTGAACTGCGAGAAATGGTAATGACCGATGATGAAACAATTGAATTAATGTCTAGACTGCCCCTTGATAATACACTGGAGGACGTGTTTGATAAAGGATTATCTACTGGTGCTACAAACGCTCAAATGTTTGGTAGTCGAAAACCAACAAGAGAACCCTATGAATTATCAAAAGTAATGATTAGTGAATATGATGGTACTGATGGTGAGTGGTGTATCAAAAATGTTGAAATTAAAGAAGATGAAATAGACTTCGATACATACAGATCATTATTGGTACAACATCCAAGAATTAGTGAATATAAATTGAGTAAAATAGGACAACAAAAATTATTAAAATTAGACCTACCCGAACAATCCCGTAGTCCAAAAGGTATTACTGAAATATCATCTGGTCGTACAACAGTAGATGAATACTTGGAATATGCTGATATGATTAATATTAAAGCAATCAATTATTATCCTCTATGGACGAAAATGGTATGGGCATTGCACTCTATGGGTGATGATTATAAAGATGTCGCACTACATCTTACAAAACGCAGTCCACTATTCCAAGATGACGATTATTTCAATAAGATATGGAATGCTTATAACCCAGATAGTAAGGCAACCAAAGAATTCATCTGGGGGTGTGCTAAGCAATCTGATTTAGATGAATATCTACGCATCCGATTAAAATATAATTTTAAAGCAAATGATTTATTTAAAGTAGCGTGTGTATTTGGTACGGATCAAGGGGTAGCAAATCTATTCATAGACTTTTACGGTGAAAATTATAAATGCATATCACAAAAAAATAAGATGTTCTACGAATTTAATGACGACAATATATGGGAAGAAAATGAAAGCAATTATAAAATACAAAATAAATTAGAAGAAATTAATGACCGATTTAAACAATATTTAATAAGTAGAAAGGCGTATATGAAAACCCTTAATAGTAATGAAGATGCCTATGTAAAAGTCGTCAAAGAAATTAAGGGAATTGAAACCACTGTTAATCAAATGGGTAGTTGTAGTAAAATAACTAACATTAGTAAACTTATTAGTAACAAGATAATGGATGAGACTTTTATAAAAGGGTTGAATAAGATAAATGATTATTTAATACCAGTCAAGAATAACCAAATGTTTAATGCCGAAACTTTTGAACTAACTGAACGAACCATTAATAATAAATTTAATTATTGGTGTGATGCAGAATTTAAAAAATATATATCGGAGGAGGATTATAAAGACATGGATGATTATTTTAAGGCATTATTTAATAATCGTGATGATACAAAACAAGTGATGATTAATATTATAAAGTCCATATTTTGTGGAATAACATTCCGAAACATATTCTTCTTCACGGGTGATGGATGTAATGGTAAATCTCTATTATTTAACCTGTTGAATAAAATATTTGGTAAAGCGATGGACGTGATTAGTAATGATGTGATTATTGAAAAGAAGGGTGGTGCTTCTTCTATTAACACTGAATTAGCAAAATTAGAAAATACCCTACTGGGTTATATTACTGAACTAAAAGAGATTGATAAATTAAACACTACAAACATTAAAAAGATTAGTGGTGGCGATCCAATTGATTATAGGGGTTTATTTAATGGGAATAAGACAATCATACCAACATCGAATCTGTGTGTACTAACAAATAAACTACCCCACTTTGAAGTAGAACCCGCAATATTAAAACGAATGATAGTAGCACCAATGAATAATGTGTTTGAAGTCGACCCTAGTTTCCAAAAAAAGATGATGGGTAAATTAGACCTATTATTTACTTATATAATGAAACAAGGTAAGATAATTAATGAACTAAAAGATAGTGATTTAACAGATGAAATGTTAATTGCTATGGAGGAATATAAGGAAGATAATGTTAAGGATTATCTTGGTGAATATATTACAAAGACTTATAAAATTGTAGACTGGAGTGAAGATTTTAATACCATTCAAAGGAAAGATGCACGTATTGAAGCAGACACATTCTTGACTGATTTTAAGGCATATTTAAAACAAAATGGTTATAGAAACAACAATGATACCAAGATAAAATTTAATAGGAATATGAAGAAGTATCATTCAATAGGAACATATCAATCCCATCACACTGTTTATTTTACAGGAATAGCATATATCGATGATAAATTTGATGAGGAATGAAACAATTATTTATAAGTAGAAAGGCGTTTCAAGGGGCGTAGGCGTGGGCGTAACACTGGTTTAAATTCATTTATATATAATGAACTCTAATTTTTTTATTTTGATTCTCCTACTACGAAAATAAAATAAAAAGATGAGAAACGCCTTTTAGAAACGCCTTTTATCAAAATCACTCTAATTTACTCTAAAATACTCTAATTATACCTTATTTAACACACATTTCTTTAATTTTATACAATATATATACTAATATCTTATAAAATAGGGGTAAATAGGGGTAAATTGACGAAAAAAAAGGCGTTTCTAAAAGGCGTTTCTAAATTTGAGAGGCATTTGAGAAACGCCAAACGCCTTTCTACTTATTAATTATTTTTTAAATCACTACTTATTAATTATTTTTTAAATCAATTATCTACAATTTCTTCTGTGCTTGTCCGTTTTTCGATGTATGTACAAGGATGCACGTTTTAATTCAATATTACATTCATCACACCACACCATAGTCCAATTATATTCTGCACGGCGTTCATCATCTTTTTGTTTTGAAATCAACCGTTCTTCTTCAATCTGCTTATCGAGTAGATCACAAATTTCTTGACTGTGCTTACAATCATATTTATCAAGACGCTTCTTCAAGTTTATTAGTTTGTGATAGTTTAATTTATCCATTGTATAAAGACCTTTTTACTACTATCTAAATTAGTTATTTTTAGTTTCAATTTTATACAAAAACAAATTCAATTTTTTACAATATTATTATTTAAAATCTTTCTGTAAATCTTTAACATTATCTTGTAATGTAGGGTATAAACCCCACAATAATCGTGCAGAAAATAAAGCAGGTGAAGGTATTAAATTATCTATTAATTGTTTTTCACTTTTATTTGCGTAATGACGTTTCCAATAATTAACTCTTTTGTTCTTATCTTGGTGGTCTATATAAGTTTGTCCCGAGTCTAATCCAAAATCAAAGTGTTTTATTTTATCCCCTTCGCTTATTTTAATCCTAAATCTTTTATACGCTTTTGATGACGGTGTTATTTCTAAAATTCTAATAGGCATCTTATATATATTATAATATATAATTAATCGAAATATAACCAAACGGGGCATGATTGGTACTTATTTAATAACATCTTGTTTAATGAAATGATGTTGTCTATTATATTATCACTATCTCCAAATAAGATATAATATTCAAATAAAAAGGGACACACGATTAACCCACTAATAACATCCAAATTTTTAGTAGACCTTAGTCTATTATTAATCCAAATCCTTTTAGAAATTGTATCCCCATCATCAATAAATAACTTTTCTGTGTTACTACCAAATGAAATTGACTTCATCTTGCCGTATGAATTTAATAGAACTCTAAATCTAAAATCATCATCATTACATGCGATCACTTCTATTATTTCAATGCAGTTCATATAAATAAATAGTTTATTATATTTATATATATATATAATAAAATGAGTAATTTAACATCAAAATCAGTAGAAATGATAGATACGAACATTGTTAAACCTATCAAGGCATTTAGCATACAGGGTCGTTATAAAATAATAGGTTCTAACTCTTATCGGAATATGAGATACGCAAATGACTACGATATTGAAACAGATATTAAAGGGGACAATTTAGATTATTTAGACAAATTAACAAAATATTTTAAAGACCAATTCATCAGAGCAAAAGCGTCGGATAATATAATAGTCACAGATTTTAAATGTGGGTTTGATAAAAGGTTCGAATATATTGGTGACTATTCTATTGGATCAATTAAACAATATTTGAAAAACCCATTAATAACAGATGCACAACGTAAGACCATACTTGGTTTAAATGAAACCGAACAAGTGAAATATATTAAAGACCTATTTATTTTGAGATGGGACTACGATGATATAATGAGAGGATATAAGGAATTATATGATGGTGAGAAGCGTTATTTTAGGGACTGTTTGTTAGATAAGACAATAATGAAAATTGATTTGATTATTATTGTGGGCAATCAACTAGCAGAAGTGAGTGAGAATTATATTATAAGAATAGGTAAGAAAAACAACATTGTTAAAGAGAATTTTACTCAAAATGATAATAAGAAGTCATTGGAGTATGATATTATAAAGTACGCCAAGACCAATTCATTTAAATCATTAAAACGCTTCTTATCTCTTCTTATTGGTGATGGAGAGAGGAAAAATAAAAAGAAGATAAATTTAATCCTTGATTTTATAAATTCACAAACGGGTGCATTATATCAAGTCAAGAGTAGTTTAGAATTGTTAGTATTAGCAATAACACAGACATTTAGAAAATTAAATTTTGAAATTATCTATAATAATTTTCAATTTATTAAGACACAAATAGCAAAGATATTTTCAATAGATATAAAAGATAGTGTGTTTAAATCGATGAATGAAGTTGAGGATATAGATGATATAGAAGACTTAGCGGAACATTTAATCGAATATTTTACGAATGCAGTAAATAGAGAAACCAAATCATTTTTAAAATCGGTGATGGAATAATAAAATATATTTATATATTATAATAATGAGTTTAGTAAACGTCCAATATAGTGATATTAAAGTTAATAAGATTGCTTGGGAAGATGGAACAGTTCAAACTACAGCAGACACATACCCTATTAGTGGGGGATATTCATATCAAGAACTCACTAGTACTCTCACAGCGGCAATAGTAGGTGGAACTACGTATGATTTTCAAACTAACATTCAACCAACCGGAGGATATGTAGTAGGAAAAACATACCTTATTGAAATATTCACAGAGAATATTTTAGGATCATCGGGGGGAGCATCAAGAGGTGGAACAATGATAGCAACCGCAGCAACAGGAGAAGTTGCTAATGAAGTAACACAGAATCTGTATGGTGGTATTTTTTGTAATTTTTCAACAAATATGAGTTTTATATATGTATGTAATGTTCTACCAGCATCAGGTTTATTAATTCAAGGAATAACCAATGTTAGTACTTCAAACTGGGTAATGGAGAATAATGTATCCTTTACAGAATTAACTTTTTAATTAAAATATATACTATTTTATTTTATAACTATATAATATAATAATATGAGTTTAGTAAATTTAGATAATCAAGCAATCTCTTTAAAAAGTTTAGAATTTGAAGATGGAACATTTGAGTTACCCCCTGAGGTATATAAATTTTTAATACCAAATGTACTTGATATTCCAGAAGAGGGCAGTTCAAATCCAGGAACACTAATTTATACATCTCCAAAATCATTTCCACAAGGCGTATATTTAATAGAACACAATTTAGCAATTGGAGCGGGAACAGATGGAATAATAGAATTTGATGTAGGGACAGATGACCCGACTAATATGGATACTGTAGGTAGATATTCGGGTAATGTTTCAGGAACTGGCGGAAACCCCGCAACAAGTGGAAATCCAACTAATGGTGGTATAACTCTTGCTTTCAAAAATCCGCATGTATCTGTATGGGTTCAAAATAATGTAGCGGATACACCATTCGGACTTTTATCACATGTTGTAGATGTGAATAATGCTGCAGCACTTTATCAAGTAGGTGGAATAATCAATGGAATTGATTATACAGGATTGATGAGTGTGACTGTTACAAGAATTAATTAATTAAAGAATTAAATGAAAATTATTTTATAACTATATAATATAATAATATGAGTTTAGTAAATATAATCGACGGTATAATTTCTCCAAAAAGTATAACATTTGATACAGGACTTACAACAACAACATATCCAGGTACGGTAGGACAAAGTGTTCCAATAATAGTAGATGTTAGTACTGCTGCCCCAATTTCATCTGGAACACCATATACACTTTATACAACTGCTGGATTAGTAGCAACCCACTCTTATTTTATAATGATTTCAATATCTGTACAGTGTACTGTTCCATCGGGACAAGATGGTGCTGTAGGTATGAATATTAATTATTTTACTGGTGCGGCATTTGATATAGCAATTCCAGAAAAAGCATACGTATGGAAAGTTGACGGTGCTAATATTTTAGTAGATGGTGTAAACACATCATTTATTTTAACCCCAAATGATGTAACCGATGGTTCATTAGGAATATATATTGACTTTTTAAATGTAGGAGGAACATATACTATCCCTGACGCTCTTGGTATTCAAACAGTTACTGTTATAGATTTAGGAGAACGTAATTTATCAACCGAAAGTGGTTTTCCATCAGTTGCATTTCAACCCGCAGTATCACAACAATCATTCTGGAATGGTGCTTTTATACCATCAACAAACCCAGCAATATATCAAGGTGTTTAAATTAAATAGATTTTGACTTATTAATAATCTATTTAAGTATCTTCTGTATTCAATAAATAACAATCCTTTTCGGATACCACACACATGGGATATGTTTTTAAAATTGTGACCCATCTGCTCTTCAATCTTTTAATCTTTTGAATTTGAATTTTATCTAATCCAAAATATTGTTCTAGTAAATATTTAATAGAACGTCCACCAAGACCAGTAGGGAATATAGTAACGGAATGGGTTTCTGCTAATATTAATTTAGTGTTGCCCTTATCAGTAGCAAGATGACTTGTATAAACACAACTAATCGAATGATGCCTACCAGTTTGAAGAATTTGACCTAAAATAGAATACACTTTTTGACGAATAAATTTATTATCTATTGTATCTGTATCATCAAAAATAACCATACTATCCTTGAATATTTTAACATCTATTTGATCGGTTAAAAATTCACCCTCTAATTTAATGCGTTTAATGTATTTCAATTTATCTAATGTCTTATCTTCGCTTAATGCACTAAATAAATAGACAGATCTTTTAGGGTATAACTTGTGGTATTGTTCGATGTATGATTTCGTCCAATAAGATTTGCCTGACCCAGATGCTCCTGTGACGTAGTGTATATTTCTTTCTGTATCTTTATTCGGTATAATTTGAAAATGTTGACTATCTTTTGTTAAATGCATTTCTTTAAAAGGTTCATCGAGTTGGGGTATCAATTTATCCTCTGCTAAATAAACCACTTTACAATCCTTTTTCTTTTTTTTAGTATCATCTATTAAAGATGCAATGGGTACTCCTATTTCTTCAAAATTGAAAGACATTTATATATTCACAGGAGATAATTTTTTTTTAAAAAATAAATAATCTTTAAAAAAAACATTCGAATAAATTATTATTTACAATCACATTTTCCACATCCACAGATGAATTTTTTAAAATCACCCTTGCGTTTGCCTCCAATAAGGTATTTAACCTTTCTTTCTTTTGCTATTTTCTTGACCTCTTCTTTCAATTGTTTTAAATTCATCTTATTTTTTTTAACCATACACATACCCTTACCTACTATCTTGTCTTGTGGAAGTCTATCTAATATCTCACTCTTGTGTTCTTTTAATCCCGTTTTTACTAAACCAACTACACTGGGAGTTGGTAGGTCTAATGCTGGAATTTCGATAGTAACAGATTTGCCCTTCTTTTGAAATGGTTGTAAAATACTAATCAAATCAGATTTACTTCTAATGTTTGTTTCTTTACTGGATAATTCTTTATTTAAATCACTTGGAATAACTGCCTTGTTTAAATTAACAATTGACTTACTATCTTGACCGACATCCGATGCGATTTTTGACCCTAAACTGTGCCCTATGGTAGTAACATTATCAGCACCATACTTTTTTTCTGCTTTTTTTTGAACGTCCTTAGCATGTTTAACACGTTTAGACCCAGAAATATCAAATCCTAACGCCATTTTTAGATCATTGCCCACATCTTGGATGGATGCAGTCCCACGATGAACTACAAATGCTTCTCTTGTATTAGGGTTAATATAAACTTTAACACGTTGACTTGATAATTCTTTATCTAATTTAAAATCTTTAAAATCCTTTGGTTTTTTTGAATATGAATTATCGATGAATTCTTTTAAATCCGATATTGAAACACCACTGCCTTTCATCATTTTTAATATAATATATACAAATATTTTATATTAATTCATTTCTAAAATAAATACAAACTAACAAATAATTTATAAAAATCTGCGAGGGGTATAACCTGCTCCTACTCCTTGTCCAGTGGCGGTTAGAACACCAGATGCTCTTTTAAATCTTTTTTTCAATTCATCTAATGCTCCCCTCCATTTACTCATCATTGGATCGAATATTTGGAATGCCTTTGCGTTCAGATTTGGTTCACCATCTTGTCTTAGTCTAGCAAGGTGCATCATCTTTTTGTGAATTTCCATTTCTTCTTCTTCAATATCTTTAACTAACCCGACTAATGATGCACGTTGTGAAGATGAGAACATATTTAAATTCGGCATATTAGAATCAATATATGAATTCAATGCCTTTACACTTGTTACAAGTGCTCCAATAAATCCAATAACTTGACTAACTGATTGACTTGCTAATGAAGTACCCATTGCATCTTTTACCATAGACCCTTTCATTATATTCGCTAAATTTAATAGAGTAGCATACACAGTATTTGTTCTTTGTAAAATATTCTCATATATTTCACCAACATTAACCGCTTCATTTTCATTATTTCTAAAACTTAACGCAAACTTCTTCGCCATTCTTTTATTGACTGCCTTCTTTGCTAATATCTCACTATTCAAAGGTACGTAGTTCATTATATATAATATATAATTATATAAAAAAATTCTATTATAATACTAAATCTACTTCTTATACAGACCTTCTGACTTTACGATTTTAGATGCTTCGATCATTTTAACACCTCTATCCTTCATTATCTTTTTAACAATTGCAGCACGTCTAGCACGACCATCAGTACCAGAACCTTTTAATTGTTTTTGAACCATTTTACCAGCAACAGTGCCGACAATTCCGGCAACAGGCACGAGTTCTGGTTGTCCGACGGCAAGTGCTGCGGCACTTAATGCCCCAGATAAAACTTCTGGTGCGACTTCAATAGTTTTATTTTTAATTGCCTTTCTAATTTTTGGAGGTATTAAATCAACAACTGTTTCTACATCTTTTTTAATTTCACTTGCTGCAGATTTAGCACCTTTTACAATAATAGGGACATACTTTTTAACCCCTTTCTTAACGGATTTAACACCCTTTTTAACAGTCTTAACAATATCATTCCAGAATGAACCACCCTCCATTTTACCACGCTTTCTACATTCACCAAGATTTAAACCACTACCAGATAATGCTTTAACATCATCAGCACTAATAGCGTTAATGAATTTAACAGTGTTTTTAGTTAATTTTCTTCTAACATCTAATGGAATATAATTTATTAACTTTTTAGAAGGGTCTATAATGTGGTCTTGAAACCAACCATTACCAGCAAGTCTTGCTATATCTTCTGCGTCAACATCATTAATTGCGTCTAATGCCTTTTTACTTAAATTACGTCTTGTTTTTAAAGGAATTAAATTAATTGTCTTTTGTACTGCTTTCATTGCTTTACCAAAATCAAATCCGTTTCCAGTATTTGCTGTTCTCATACCAGCGTGATGTCCTCTCATTGGGTCGTGTCCTCTTAATCCAGAACCAGTTTGTGGTTCACTTAATTCTTCGGCAGCAATCATTGGACTCATTGTTACTAAACCATCTCGTGCTCCCATATTAGATGTCGGGTTATTACCCGATAATACATGATATCCATCGCCACCACCAGTTAATCGAGGTCTTCCTCTATAAGGCATCATATCTGGTCTTCCAAACAATTCCTGTTGTCTATTTTGATTATCTCTCATCTCTGCAACTATGCTTCTATTAACACGATTATCGTAAGTTAGATTCGCCATATTATATATATTAAATAGAAAAGAAATTTAATAAACATATATTAATTATCCGATATTGCTTCATTAATAAATTCGGAACTAATTCGGTATAAATGGACGCATTTTTTTAATTCACTTAAAGAATATGTTTGGTATTTAGGAGTCTCAGTCCTACCAATAGACAAATAATATTTAGTCATTACTTTGAGTAGATCCTCCTTTTTCAATGGGTCTAAATTCAATAACATTTCTATATATTTATCTTCTAAATAAAATAACTAATCAAAACGAATAATAAAATATATCTATCTATTATAATAGAGATGTCGCAATTAAACAAAGAAAAGAATGCTTCTAATCCAGATCAAATTTATTTCGACCTACAAGTAACTAACGCTCAATCAACAACCCAACCTCCTCCTGTCTTTTCAATAAATGAAACAAGAGATACACCATTTATTTTAGTTCCAGAAGACTACTATTTAAGTATTGTTCGTTTTTCATTACAAACAGGAACTTTACCATTATTTATTCCCCATATCCAACCTGCACAAGGAGATAGAAATTTAACATCATATTCTGTTACAATGGAATATGAAAATGCTGGTGCTGCTATTCCTTTAACAACTCAACAAACATTCATTAACTGGATACCACAAGACTTACAAGCATCTCTCCCATCACCACCAAGTGCTACCAATAATGGTCTACAAAATAATCAAACTGGTTATTATAATTGTTATAATTATCAATGGTTTTTATATCAAGTTCTTCAAGCATTAGTGACTTGTTTTGCTACATTAGATGCTACATTAGCAAATTATTTAACAGTAACTCTTGGAGCAGTTCACCCTATTATTACTTGGGACACAACTTCAAATACTGCTACATTATTCTTTGATGCCGCATGGACTACATCACCAAATCCTCATATCAAATTTTATATGAATGCACCACTCTATCAATTGTTTAGTAGTTTTGTTGCCGAAAATCAAGGGTACACAGGAATAACATTAGGACGCAATCAAAAGATAATCGTCGCAGATTTTACAGGAGCAAATACCCAAGTTCTACCTTATAGTCCAAATCCAACATTAGAAAGAATTGCTTTATACCAAGAATATTCTACTGTGTCCTCATGGAGTGCTATTACATCTCTTGTCTTTGTTTCTAACACCCTACCAATAAATCCTAGTCAAGTTTCAAGTCCATTGATTTTTTCAAACGGACAATTATCATCAAATGGTACTAATAATTCAACAACCCTAAATGTAATCACAGATTTAATTGGAGATGATTTACAATATAAACCTTATCTTGTTTACACACCGAATGGTTCTAATAGATACATTAGTATGAACGGAAACCAACCTTTAAAGAATATCGACATTTCTGTCTATTATAAATTGAAATCGGGTGAGTTAATACCCTATCGTCTTGGAAGTGGGGCAACTGCTACTTTAAAAATCTTATTCGCAAGAAAGACAAATACTTTGGGTTAAACATTTAGGACAAACCTTAGGAATTCTTTAAATAATTAATTTAATGAATTCAATTTCAAATATTATTATCTCACCACTTATTATAACGAATGACTGACTTTCACACAACCCTCGTAAAAGACGCTACTATCGGTGATATTACATCCGATTTAGAGTTCGCTGTTGTTTCTGGTGCATCTCAAACTACATATCAAGCATTCCAAGCAACTTCATCAAGTAACTCTGCTTTAATTTGGAACATTCAAGTTCCAAGTGAATCCATCGTAATTGGTAGAGATGCTTTAATCTCCGCTCAAGTAACAACCACCTTAACTATTGGTTCTGCTGTCGCTGCTTCTCCATTTGCTGTTCCAGTTGGTGCTTTAGCAATGAACTATGGTGCTACTGAAGCATACGCTCCGTTCCCATTAAATTCGCTATTTTCAACGTTGACGGCACAAATAAATAATACCACCGTATCAACCAATTTAATTGATACTCTACCTCAAATTTTAAGAATGAACGACAGTCAATATTTAAGTAAATATAATTCTACTACCCCTTCAATGCCGGACATGGCGTACCAAGCATATGCTGATGGACTTTTAGCAAACAATAATCCATTAGCATCATTTAATACTGGTTCAAATAGTGGAGTTGTCCCAAGAGGTGCTTGGGTTTTAGACAATATTGTTGTTACACATCAAAATTTTGGTGGTGCTGTTGATGCATCATTAGTATCAGGCGATCTACAAGATACATGGACTGTTGTACTAACATCCACTTTCACAGAACCACTATTTTTATCTCCATTCACTTGGGGCAATCCAGAACACAATGCGATGGGTTTACTTGGGATCAACAATATGGCGATCACTGCAAATATCGACTCAACTTGTTCTCGTCAATTTAGAACTGCTAATCCTTATATCTCAAATATTCAACTTGGTTCTGCTGGTGGAAACGGATTCGCCAACGCTCAAATGTTATTCAAGTTCTTATCTACCCAACCAAGTGATTTAGTAGAAAGTAGAAATGTTGTTCCATACATGGATATGCCTCGTTATTTATCTAACTTCAATGGTTCAGTTAATATTGGAGCAGGTGCTTCCACCACTATTGTTAGTCAAAACATTCAAATATCTCAAATCCCAGACTTATTCGTAGTCTGTGTTAGAAAACCAATGTCTACTCAAACATACCAAGATAGTGACTCCTTCTTACGTATTAACAACATCTCTTGTAATTTAAACAATTCTTCTGGTTTATTATCATCTGCTTCTGCTTTTGATCTGTGGAGATTTTCAAAACTTAACGGTTCTAACCAAACTTGGAATGAATTCGGTGGATTTGCTAATGTTGCCGATAATGTTAATGGAGATGGAAACACAATTCCAACTATTGGTTCATTATTAATCCTATCACCTGCTCTTCAAATGAGTTTACCCGATTATATTTCCAGCAGTTCTACCGGACAATATAATTTTACATTTAACGTTAATGTTACCAATCAAGGAGCAGTCGCAGTAACCCCAGAAATTTGCGTCATTTGTGTTAATTCCGGCATGATGGTTACTAATCAAGGAGTTTCATCTACTTACTCTGGTCTTTTAACCAAAGAAATGGTTTTATCCGCCAAATCAAAAGACCATTATTCAACTGCCGAAGAAATCCGTAGAGTTGGAGGCATGTTCTTAAACAGATGTGCTAGACCTTTTAGAAGAGGTATGGGACACTCGGGCGGTGCTACCTCAGGTGGTGCTTCCTCAGGAGGTGCTCACTCAGGTGGTGCTTCAAAATATTGTTAATTATTTGTTAGTTTAGAATAAATAAAAAGTGTATTAATAATAATTTTAAACTATTATTAATTATTGTATAAGGATATTATAGATGGGTCAAAATCAATAAACAAGTGCAGTAGAAACTAAATCTGTATTCTTAATATCATTGTCTTTTTTATAATCAATTACAAATTCTTCAAAATCATCTAAATCAAAATCATTATTCGCCATTAAAGAAAGAAACAACACGACCCATCTTCCGCATGTTGTTATTTTTGGTGAGAACTTTTGATATTGAAATGTATTTTGTTCTATTTTATAACCGGAATTTTTTAATAATTCGGTTAATTTACCCGCATCTTCATCCAGAATACGCTGGACTTGTTTAGGAATAAAACGCCAATCCGCATCTGCCTTCTCACCATATGAGTTAAAATAATAGACGGTATCATCAACCCTCCCTATACCAACCCAATGCCCATTTTGTGGTGAAGATTCGATTAATATTACTTTAAAAGACTTGTTAGTAGGTAGCAATTCATTCAGATGTTTAACACCATTTAACTCTGCGTACGTCATTATACAGTTCGTGCAGTCTAGAAACTCTCTCATTTGCGTATCATCTAATGGTTTATCTAATAACTTCTTATTCATTTATATATAAAAAGATTTTAAAAAAAATTTATATATTTAATTCGTTTAGTATTTAAAAAAATAATCTAATTATAGATTAATAATGGTTAATTACGAATTAGATTATAAATATGGAGAACAACAAGAAAACAAATTATACGAAATAATCAAGAACGGTTTTGAGTGGGATAGTCCTCTACAAAAAGGTACACGTTATTCTAAATATGATTATTATAATGATGATACAAATATTGAACTCAAATCAAGAAAAAATAAATACAAAACATACCCCACTACGATGCTTACATTAAATAAACTAAGCACAGATAAAGAATTACTATTGTTATTTAATTTTATTGATGGAGTCTATTTTATCCAGTATGATAAAGATATGTTTAGTAAATTTGAAGTAAAAGATTTTTCAAGAGCAAATCTACGAGGTGATGAAAAAAAACATATCTATATACCTATTACAAAATTAGAACTATTACATCAATGGTGAATATAATAAATATAATGTTATTATATATAAATGGTTCGAATTACGAGAGATTTTAAAAGAGAGCAAAGAAATCAAACTAATCTTTTAGGAAGGTTTCCACTATCAGGTGGTGTTAATGGGGATGACTCTGGAACAGATGATGAAGTTGCAGCGATCAATTTCTATGAAAATAATAGGTTTAGACCAGAAGTAAGTGCTAATGAAGAAAGACGTAGAATAGGAGAACGACAATCATTAAGAGAACAAGAGCGTGTAGATCAACGACAATCAGCAAGAGAACAAGAGCGTGTAGAGCAACAAGAACGTCTAGCACGTTTAAGAGCACAACGTGCTACACGTTTGGTTAAACGAGCAAGAGAACTTGCTGCATCTCCGGCAGAAAGAAGTGGTAGAGCAAAGATGGATTTTGATGAAGATGGTGATAGTGAAATGACTGGTTCTGGAATGTACGGAGATGGGCATGTACGTGATGTAAGGTTATTAAGGGGTAGACAACCCGAACACAGAGAGTTTAGTAGATACCTACCTCCTCTTCATTCATTGAGTGTTAAACAATTAATAACTTTACGCCAAGAAATGTTCGATGACGGAAATTATCAAGCAGATAGATACCCTATTTTACAGATCAATCAAGCATTAACAAGACAAGGTTATACAGGTAGTGGAACAGCAAGAGATAGTGCAGGAAACAAAATAGTTTATAAAAGTGTAGAAGAAGCAATCTCCAAGAGAGGTAAACCGAGTATTAAAAGTTTAATAAAAGCAGGTATAAAAATTCGTAAATATGCACAAGATGATATAGATATTGATGAAGAAGATACAAAAGCAACCGCCAAACTATTGTTAGACATGAAAAGACGTTAGATTATATTAATTAGATTATTTGTTGTAATAATCTAATCACCATTATTAGATTATATTAGATTAAATACACGAATTCGTAAATTAGATTGAAAAAACATTAAAATAGATTGATTACAGTAATAATTTATAAATTATTACTGTTTTTAACCTTAAATAGTATTAAAAACAATCTAATTCTATCTAATTTAGTATAATTAGATTATTTATTGTAATTAGTTAGATTATTCGCCATTTAAAGCATCCAAATCGATACCCAAACTATCTTTCATATTTTCTAATTCTATTTCATCTTTTAATCCGAATCCATCTGTGGATATAGATATACCAGAGTTAGGAGTAGAAGGAAGTTTTATACTTTTAGAACTAAGACTTATAACTAACAACTCGTCTATAATTGTTTTATTTATTATATCATTGTTTTTGATTAACTCAATATATTTAGAATATATGTCGTTTAAAAATAAAATTGCTTCGCACCCCCTTTCAGTATGATCTAGGGTTAAGACTTTTAATATATCACACCCTAAAATGTAGAAGTCCTTTGCTGCTATTAAACTGTCCTCTGCCTTCCGTTCTATTCCTAATTGAAGTTCAACTGCACTAATAATGCCGTTAGTTATTCCTATACTACATATAATCGCATTTACTACATGCTGAGGGACATTATACCCCGATGCTCCAACAGCGAATGTAGCACTAATAGAATTTAGGACGATTAACGGCAATTTAAACCACTTGATTTTTTTGTGAAATCTTAAATGTTCTTTGCGGTAATAACGGTGCAATGTGATACAATTCCGTTTTATTTTTGTTAATAATACGATTGAACCTTCACTCCATTCATCATTCATTTTATATATATATTTTACGTTGATATTAAATAATTAAAATCTATTCTTATATTATAAGAAATGAGTGGAACATATTATAATCTTAACACCAAATATAATTGGTTACTCGCACAAATTGCTGCTGGGGGTGGTGGAAGCGTCAATAACCCTATGACTGTTGATTTAGATGCTAATGGGTTTGGTATATTTAACGCAGATAATATACAAAGCACATTGGGAACTTTTACAACAGTTTCAGTTCAAGATATAAATAACACAGATGCTCCTAAATATGCTAATATAGGACAAATAAATGCTGGTGTTGATTATACACTTGCTACAGCACAAGGAATACCTTCCGAAGCAGGTGGTTCTATCTCAATGGTTATTAGATGTTTAGATATAGGTTTTAAACAGACTATTTATTTACATGTGGAAGGGTTCGAAACAAAAGGTGTTATAAGGGTTTTATCAAATTTATATGAGAGTGATAATGAGACGATTACTAATATTAAATATGGATTAGATGCTGCTGGGACTTCTCTTCAAATTGGTTTTACTTGTGGTCTTCCTTCAACCACTTGTGAAGTATGTTTTTATCAGAATGCTGGTAGTAATGGAACAGGACTTTATACTGGTTTTTTTATTCCAGTTGGAGGAAATATTCCAACAACTTTTTCATCTGTTATAAGTAATTATATTCTTGTAGACCAACAAAGTGGAACAAGTAATGAATTTTTTGTTGATGGAACAATGACGAGTTCTGTTGCTAATATTAACACATTAACAGACCGTGCTGGAACAGGTATTACTCTTTCAGGAACAGACTTACTTTGTGATTCTAATAATATTAAAAATGCGAACACTGTTGAAACAGCACAACTTGGTTCACCTTTTGCTGAGGTTGCATTATTATCAGACATTAATACAAATGGTAAAGTAATGAGAAGTAATGCGGTAGCACCCGATAATTTAATTAAATTAGAAAGTGATTTAACAATGCTGGGTGGTAAAATTATTAACACCCTTTCAATATCAACAGACACCATTAATAGCAATGTAGCAGGTAGCATTACAGTTACAAATCCAATTGATATGTCTACATTAAAAATTCAAAATCTTGCTGCTCCTACTGACCCGAGTGATGGAGCAACAAAATTATATGTTGATACTGTTGCTGGTGGTTCTGGAGTTCAAAATCCTATGACTGCCGACCTTGATTGTGGTGGTTATTTACTATCAAATGTAGGGGCATTATATACTGTTTCTGGAACCAGTATTATTCAATCTAATGGTGTTTTTTTACACGGGACAGCAGGTGGAGCACTTGGTTTCACTGTTAGTGGAACTGATACAACATTTGCTCCTTCTTCGTCTTGGAAAATTACAGACCCGTTCCAAATAGATAATAAATTATCATTTGACCCTACAACAAACATACTCTCTCTTGGTGGGACTTGTGATTTACACGCCGAAACAGGTTCTACAATTGATGTTAAGAGTGGGTCTACTTTAAGCACACAAGCAGGTTCAAGCACATCTATTGGTGGAAGAATGACTATGAATGGTGGAGATATTGAGAGGGTTAATCGTATCATTAATGTTAATGGGGTTGATACTGGAATAACTGCTACGGGAGCAGGTAGTAATATTGAATTAACCACTACTAATGAGGAGGTTAATATTATTGCTTCCACGTTAAATTGTAAAGATGGTAATATTATCACTACGAATATAAATGCTGCTGGTTCAACCACAGCAGGTTCAATTGTAATCACTAATGGTGTTAGAGGTAGAGATTTTGACGGTGCTTTATCAGTTCAAGCATACGGGGTTGATGCTATAATGGACGGTAGGAATCATTGGTTTGTAGAAGGGTATGGTAATTTTTTTAACGATACAGAATTTCCAAGACAAACAGCAGCAGGATTTGGTAATTTTGGAATGAAATGTAGAGTAACTCTTCGTGATAATGCTAATAGTTTTGTTTCTATTCGTATGATTCCACAAAGCAGTCAAAATCCGGGTGGTATAACTCCTTTTGAAATTAATTACTCTCGTCTTACATTTCAAGGAGATGGTGTAGCACCTGTTTATCAAAATGATACAACCACAGTTGCTCCAAATGTTATTTCATGTCCTGCTCTACAACAAAATAGATTCCAAATGGGGAGTGAATTATATTTTCAGGTTAAATGTGTATATTGTACCACAACAGGAGCAGGAAGTCCATTCTATGCTCCTCTCCATTACGTGGTTAATTTTTCAGGTGTTGAAAGTTCAGGTGCACCTTGTAGTGGAACGGTTAATTGTATGTGGGAGGGGAATAATGCCGTACAAAATACAAAGTTTGGTTTTGAGGTTTTAGGTGAAAATATTGGTGGGATAGTATCAGTAGATGAGGTTGAATTATTTAATGATGGTATGGTTAGTAGTTTTTAATTTAATCTATTTTAGATTTATTAATTAAATCTATTTAGAGATTTTTTATCTAAATAGATTATATAATGAGCGAGTTTAATCTATATCCGAGTAAACCAAATCTAACAGAGAGTTCAAAGAAGTTATATAATGGTAATTTAAAAAAATTGAATAATAAAAATGTGATTACTAACATCAAATTCTTGTTAGATACAGATGAAATTGATAAAAAATTAGCAGAAATCAAGACAGATAATACAAAACGCACCTATCTTATTTCGATCGTTAGTGCATTAAAAGGTAGAGATGGTAAAAAAGAACAATCAACATACAAGTATTATTACGATATGATGATGGGGTTAAATAAAGAGTTAAAAACAAACACTGTTAAATCAGAGAAGCAGATTAATAATTGGATTAGTCAATCAGATGTTTTAGCAATTTTTGATAAAAAGAAATCTATTTTAGAAGAAATTATTAAAAAGAAAAAGATAAGTGAAGATGAATTCAACAAATTGTTAGATTTAGTAGTCTTATCATTATATGTTTTAAGTCCGCCTAGAAGAATAATTGATTATTTAGACATGCTTATAGTTAAACAAAAACATACAGATAATCAGCACAATTATTTACAAAGGTTTGATAATAAGTTTGTGTTTAATAATTATAAGACTGCAGGTAGTTATAAACAAATGGTCGATGATATACCAGATGAATTAATGAAAATTTTAGACGTTTATTTTAGATACCATCCTCTTAAAAAACAAATGGGTAAGGTATCATCTGCTGTTCCATTTTTAGTAAAATATGGTGGAGAACCATTAGATGTATCAAATCAAATCACAAGAATTCTTAATAAGATTTTTGATAAGAGAGTATCTGTTTCCATGCTTCGTAATATTTATTTAACTGATAAATATAGTGATGTGATGGAAGAGATGAAAGATGATGTTAAAGCAATGGGTACTTCTGTTAATGTTGCTACCACCAACTACATTAAACAAGGTGGAACAACTTACGTACCACCATTTCATTATACTAAATAATTCGTTAAAGAATGGAAAATAATTATCTATTGTTATATTATAACAATGGTTAATAGATGGGTCGAATTTGTAAGACAATGGAGTTCCGCCAATAATGTATCTTATATGTGTGCTGTTTCAATGCCCGAGATGAGGAATGCTTATCATCGCAGTAAAACTGCTCCTTTATCACAGCAACAAGTAACAACAAACGTTCAATCAATGATGTCTAAAAATGATAAGATACGGGAGGCACGTCGTGTTCGAGATGCTGCTGCTAAAAAAATATCACGTCCAACCCCTGTTGCTCCACGTGCTGTAAACCCGTTTAAAACCGTTCAAGGTAAAACAGGAGTAATTGATAATGTTAGTGCTCCAATAATGGTTGATAGAACACCTGTTGTTAATAAAGCAAAACCAGGAAGACCTTTTAAATATGCTACTGATGAAGAGCGTAAAACAAAAAAAAGAGAACAAACATTAGCAAGTAATAAACGTAAAAATTTAGAGCGTAAAACTGGAACTGGAATTCTTTATTGTTAGTTAAACTAATTTTATAATTTATATTGTTATATATATATATTATAATGAATAACCCGTTAAGACCCTTATTTTGTAGACAAGGTAATAAATATTTATTAAGACGTGAAATTAATGCACTCATACCACCGCACAAAACATACGTGGAATTGTTCGCTGGATCGGGTGCTGTATTTTTAAGCAAAGATAAGGCAGAAAAAAATGTATTGAATGATTTAGACAGTTCGGTTACTAAATTTTATAATACAGTTAAACGAATTACATTTGATGAGAAAACCCAAGACCCCAATTTAAAATCTGTATTTGCTATTAAAAAATGGTATAAAAAAAATCATCAATCTAAAAGTGGGTTGAATTATTTAATGGCGGAGAAGATACGCACGTGCAATGGGTTTAATGCTGTTCCGATCAAAAACCCCAACAATGTATATCAACCCCACAATCCGGTTGGACGCATTAATAAGGGTCAGTTTCAAAAAATTAAGGATAAATTAAAAGATGTTGTTATTTCAAACGCAGACTATGAAGTTGCTGTTAAAAAATATGATAGTCCTAGTACATTCTTTTTTGTAGATCCTCCCTATGAAGAAACAAGAAAGTCATTCGATTACGCAGAAGATACTGATTTTAATTTTGAACGATTGAATGATGTTTTAAAACGCATTAGAGGCAAGTTTTTAATGACTATTAATGATAGTCCAAGAATACGTAAATTATTCGGGCATTTTCATATTAAACCTGTAAAGGTTTATACCGCTTGGGGTAATTGTAAACCAAATCAACCAAAGAGAGAAAAGGCGTACCGAAATGAATTATTTATAATGAATTACAACCCCACTGGTTTAAAGGGGGGTAAAGCACCTCTAAAACAATGGGCAGAAGAAGCGAGAATGAAACGAGATGAAGATGCAGAACAAGACAGAATAGAAGATGAAGTAGAGGGTGAAATTCAAAGGTTGATGAATGAAATGGAAGATGATGAAGAAAACAATGAACCCATCAACGAGCAAGATATGAATGAAATTAATGAATTAATGGACTTTTTTAATAATGATGGGTTTAGTGATAATGATAGTGATACAGACCCCAATGAAATAGTTTTACAGGGTAGGGGGTTGTTTATTGAACGCCGTTTTTTGTAAGGTGACTTGCGTATTTTAATGTTTTTGTGAAATCACTAAAACATTAAAAAAAAAATTGAAACTAAAAATAAAATGAAAAAAATTAGTATAATAATAAAAAATAATGAGTGAAATTAATAAACAAAATAAAAATAATACATGTGAATGTGAAGAACCATTGTGTAAAGATTGTATGAGGGTGTTAGATCAAACAACTAAACAAAACGTGATTAGAATGTTAGAAGAGATTTATAATGATTATAGTAAGAATTTAAACTGGGGTCAGCGTATGATGATACGTACATATATAGATAATATAATAGCAAAAATTAGAGGGGGGTTGTTAATGGATGATGAAATAATGCAGATAGTAGAAGAGATGAAAGAGGATTATATGAATGATAAAGAACAGCACAACTGGAAGTAGATTATATTTTTTAGAGGGGGACTTGCGAACCTCTCGTTTCAATTATTTTTTTTGATTTTATTTTGATTTTATTTTGATTTTATTTTGAGTGTGAATAACTGCCTTATTTAAGTTAATAATTGATGAAAAGTGCAACAAATTTTAAGTTTTGTATTTTTTGAGCGTAAAACGTATAAAATTGAAAGTCTTTTTTTGAAACAAAATAGTATCACCTTAATAATAATTAAACAAACTAACAAAACAAACTAACAAAATGAATACTCAACAATGGACTCAATCATCACAAAGTGTACTTAAATGTTTGAAAGAAACATGGATCACAATTGTGAGATTCGAGGACGAACTTGAATTATTGAGTGTAGAAATCATTCAAAAACAAAAAAAGTGGACACTTAACTACTTAAATCAGTGGGAATTAGACTCTAAACCTAGTGATGTGTGGTTTCAAGATAAAAAACGTAAAATATCATCTTTATTTAAAAGTATACAATACAACCACCGCCTATTATTCAAACCAACCCTTGATTTATTAGACTTAAAAAAAATAAAACAAAAAGCAGTTGCTAAATCATATGATAATGTTTTAACAACTCTACAAACAAGAGCAGACATTCCTGATGAGATTGTACGATTTATCGGAGAATGGTCACCACAAGTTTGTATGATTAAAGCAAACGCAGAATACATTAAAATACAAATTTTCGGGTTAAAAATAATGAAGGAACTACAAGAAAATTCAACCCTATTCTTAAAACTATCCAAGCAACAGATGTGGGATTTACATTATAGATTCGGGGGGTATAGTATGAAATCTGACTGGGAACATGGAGATAATCACAATTATTCTGGTGATGATAGTGAAAAATATGGGTATCACTGCATTAAAAAGGTTGCTACCAAACAAGAACTATTCAATCATTTTCAACAAAACAGTGGTGATATAATAGAGGGTAAAGTGGTCGGACTAGGAAAATATGGTCGACCATCAGAAGACGATATATATCTAATGACCCGCAAGTCTAAGGCAGAGCAACAAGATATTGTAGAAAAAGGCATGCATCTCCCTACTTTTAGAAAAAAGGGGAATAGAATCTGGAATGCTACAAAATATAGTGTAGGTTATAAATTAAAGGTTTTAGATTTAATTAAAACCAAGACTATTAAACAGGCAAAGGTAAGACGTACTTAAATAGATTATTAATAAATATTAGAATAGATTATACATGTAAAATTAAATAAAAATTAACCCTTTTTTTATTCGTATAAAATTGAAAGTCTTTTTTGAAAACTATTAAAGGGTAATAATTAACAAATTAACTAACAAAATAACTAACAAAATGAATACTGAAATGAATACTAAAAATATATTACTATGTAGATTCTGCGTAGAAGTCCACAGTAGAGTATGGCGTAGGGTTGAATACAAAGAAGACAAGGTCTGGGTATGCGACCTGTGCTGGAACACATCATTAGCAGATATTCCAGAAGAGATTCTGGAGTATGAACCACCAGACTATGATTCCGATGATGATGATGATTATTGTACATTCCGAGACGGAGTATTTGTAAAATAATGATAATGAACTGGATAAACGACTGTGAAATGGAGTGGGACGAAAATACTAAAAAGATAGTGGGAAATCTCTTAGTTTATTAAATAAAAATATATAACCTATACCCCTGTAAAATTAAATAAAAATTAACCCTTTTTTTAGTGTTATTCATACCCTTTTTAGTAGGGACTTTAAAGGTCTTTATATAACCTATTTTATAAACTGATTTAATAATAAAAATAATGATAATCAACTTTCAAAAGTAGAATGAGTAGGAGGTTAAATAATTAATTATTTTTTTAAGGGGGGTAGGCACACTCTCATCATTATCTTCCGTCCAGTACGCAACAAATTTTAAGTTTTGGATTTTTTAAGTGCAAAAAGCAGAAAATTGAATTAGATTTTTATAAACATCTCAGTGCACAATAATAACAAAATATTAAAACAAAACGCACAAAATTGAAAGTCTTTTTTGAAAACTATTAAACGATAATAAATAACAAAATAACTAACAAAATGGACGCAAAATTAATGATAAAACAATGTTTAAGATTTACTAATAATTTATTAAACAAGGAAGAGATAGAAGAGTTAATAGACTTGTTCGATACAAATTCTCAAGACATAGAGAATTGTATAGTTGAAGGAAGTCACACTAATATTATAAAATGTAGGCAACAGATGAATATTTTATCACAATGTAAGAATAAAATTGTTGATGCAAAAGACTATATTGAACTATACGATAATAAACCAAAGGGTGCTGTATTCTACATCGCAAACTACCGTAACTCCAATAACGGAGCGACTAGGTGGGTGACTAATAATGATAGCGATGATTGTTTAAAATCCCTAAAAAGTGTTATTAAAGACGGTGAGTTGAAAAGAATAAGTACAGCGAGTTCACAAGCAGATAATGGGGTACGGGGATTCGATATTAAAATTGACTGGGACTATGACCCAACCCGATCAGATAGTGTAGCATACACGTCAACCATCTTAGTCTTTAAAAAAAAAGAAAATAGGGAGGCATCATTCCAATATTTAATGAAATTAAACATTGGAGAATTAAAAATATCAAAAGAAAAACGTGATGCATTAGCGAATGCTCTTAAACACTCATTAAAATATTTAAACTAAAAATAAAATAAAATAAAAAT
>TARA_R110000787_G_scaffold262422_2_pt1 | contig 26177 bp, 24 predicted proteins | sample TARA_R110000787 | Tara Oceans TARA_R110000787 (sample SAMEA4397920) | marine metagenome | biome: Polar Biome; feature: [DCM] deep chlorophyll maximum layer (ENVO:01000326); material: water (ENVO:00002006), including particulate matter (ENVO:01000060) such as... | depth 35 m | reverse complement strand
CCGTTCAGCGCGCCTGGGACTTCTGGTCCAGCCGGGTGGGCTGATCAGTCATTCATGGCCGTCAGTTCCGCCTGCTTTTTTCGTGCCCGTTCAGACCAGCGGGACCGGATGTAGGCAAGGACATCCCTGATTTCGTCGTCTGACAGAATGTCCTCAAAGGCCGGCATGGCGCTGGTGATGGCGGTGATGCCGTTTTCATCCAGATAGGCCTGACCGCCAAATTTCGTATAGGCGAACAGTACGCTGTCCGGATGATGCCATGTGTGCCCGCTGTCATCATGTGGTGGGGCGGGCAGGGTATTGTCCGGCCTGCGCTCACGCCAGCCTGGCTGACCCTGCAGGTTCGCCCCGTGGCAGGAGGCACAGTTGGCTGCGTACAATACCGCGCCCTGTACGGGATCGGACGCCGTGGTGGTGCCCGGCAGCCTGTCTGTCCAGAAACTGTAGGCCGTGATGATGAGGCCGGTGGTCACAACGGCGCCAATTGCTGTGGCTATTATCGGTCTCATGATACGCGGAACCAGGTCATCATGCCGGCGGCGGAATGTTCGACCATATGACAGTGCAGCAGCCAGTCGCCGGGATTGTCCGCGACCAAGGCAATCTCGGCCGTTTCGCCCCGGTTGACCAGCAGGGTGTCGCGTAACGGGCCGGTTTTGCCGCCATCAAGAACCTGGCGAAAATGGTGCCCGTGCAGATGCATCGCATGTGGCCAGGCCGTCTCGTTGGCCATTCTGATACGAACGGTCTCTCCCCGTGCTGCACTGAGCAACGGGTCGGCTGGCATATCGGCCATGCCGTTGAAGGACCAGGCTTTGCCCTGACCGACCAGATCACGGATGCCCATCATTTTGCCGCCCATCATGGCGCTGCTCATACGGCCCATCGCGCCGCCCTCCATTTTAAGGTCTGTCAGTCTGGCTGAGGACAGATTGTCAGGAGCCGGAACCGGATTTAAAGCCAGGGGTGCAGGATCCGCCAGGGGCTTGTCGCGGGTGCGGCCGGTGACGGTGAAGGTTGCCATGGCATAGCCGCTGTCTCCTTCAGCTGAGGCCAGAAAAGCCTCGCCACCATCAGCAGCAAGTATATCGACGATCAGGTCAGCCCGCTGTGCCGGTGCCAGTGTGATCGTCCCGGCGGATTCCGGCGTTTCAAGCGGCTGGCCATCCAGCGCAATGATCCATCCGGCCATCTGGCGGAGTTGAACAGACAATATCCGGGCGTTTGATGTGTTGATCAGCCGCAGGCGCAGGCGCTCATGCTGTTTCACGTCCAGCCGGTAATCGCCATTGCCATTGACTGTCAGCCAGTTGCCGAGCCGTCCGCCATGGGACCAGTCATGCATGGCGCCGAAATTTTCAGCAATGCTGGCATCTTCGGTGAGACGCCAGTCATCAATCAGCAGAACTTCATCACGGTCGGTTTCCGGTGGGTCCGGTTCTTCGACGATCAGCGCCCCATAAAGACCACGGGCCAGTTGTTCCCATGTCCGGTTATGCGGGTGATACCAGTAAGTACCGGCGTCAGGGGCAACAAAATCATAAAGGAAACTGTCGCCTGTCTGGACGGCTTCCTGTGTCAGGCCGGGGACGCCATCCATGGCATTATCAATCCGGATACCATGCCAGTGAATGGTGGAGGCCTGAGGCAGTTCGTTGACAAAGCGGCGGACCAGTCGTTCGCCCTGCTTTACCCGTAAGGTCGGGCCGGGAACAGTGCCTTCATAGCCCCATATCTTCGTCGGTGCATATTTCGCGGGAGCAATCTGCGCAGTGCCGGGGCGAGCGTGAATTTCGGGTGTCGAGGCTCTGGCCAGATGAACGGGCAGGGCGGAACCGATACCGACAGCTGCTGAACCGGCGAGGAAATGCCTGCGTGATGTTCTCATCTTCATGTTCTCGGGTTGCGATTCTTATTCTGGACGTCGGAATTGTCGGTGGCAGGAGCTACAGGAAGCAGCCAGTTGTCTGGTTGCTGTCATCATCTCCGCCTGCTCCGCCTGTGCTGAAGCGAGCTTTGTCAGTGTCTCCGCCTTGCGCAAAAGATCGGATGCCTCTGACTGGAAAATATCCCATTCCTCCCAGATTGTTGCTTCTGCCTCGCTTCGCATCGTTTTACTGCTTTCCGGAAACAGGCGGGTCATGTTTTTACCGCTATGTTTTGCGATATTGCGAGCCAGAGTGATGATTTCCTTCCGGTCATAATTCCCGCCGGAGCGGATGATCCCGGCGATTTTTTTGAGACTGCTTTCCATCATGGACATCTGGTTCATGCGCTGTTTGACGATGCCTCTGGCCCCTTCGTGCGCGGTGACCGGTAAACTGACCAGAATTGCCAGAACAGCGAGTGAGACACAGGCGATGACAGGGTTCATTCGGCGACCGATGCTCCCGCCAGGTCATTCAGTATAGGACAATCCGGCCGGTCGTCGCCGTGGCAGCGTTTGACCAGATCCCGGAGTGTTGAGCGCATGCTTTCAAGCTCGGTTATCTTGCGGTCAATTTCTGTGAGATGTTGCTGGGCAAGCTCTTTGACATCGGCGCTGGCCCGCTCGCGGTCGGCATAAAGTGCAATCAGTGCCCGGCAGTCCTCAATCGTAAAGCCAAGCGATCGTGCGCGGGCCAGAAAGGCAAGCTTGTGAATGTCAGGGTCAGAAAACTGTCTGTACCCGTTAAGGTCGCGGCCCGGCGTGATCAGGCCAATGTCTTCATAGTACCGGATGGTCTTTGCCGGCAGCCCGCTTTTTTCTGAAACCGTACCGATATTCATGGCCGTTACTCCTGGATATATGCAAATGATAAGGGTTCCGGTAACTGGAAGGTCAAGGATGTTGCTGTGGATCAGCCGGTCTCATCCGGAATCTGGTTTGTTATGGCCTGAAGTGCGTTTCAGAGAGACCTCTTGACCTTCCAGTGACTGGAAGGATTAAAACGGCTGTCATCAGATTAATGTTTGCTTTGGAACAGGCCATGACAACAACGACTGAAACCATCACCCGCGATCCGGTTTGCGGGATGACGGTCGACCCGGCGGCGGACAAGCCGGTGCATAATCACGATGGTCACGACTATCATTTCTGTGCACAGCGATGTCATGACCGCTTTGTCGACAAGCCGGAGGACTTCATTGAAGCAGAAGACCCGGTCTGCGGCATGAGCGTATTCCGGGCGACGGCCAGACATATGGCAAAGCATGAGGGCGGGCGATTTTATTTCTGCTCGTCACGGTGTCAGTCGCGGTTTGAAGATGCGCCGCAGGATTATCTGGGCGACCGGGCAGCAGCCGAGCCGATGCCGGAGGGTACGCAATACACCTGCCCGATGGATCCGGAGATCATCCGGGATGAACCGGGGGATTGCCCGGTTTGCGGAATGGCACTGGAGCCGATGACCCCCTCGGCTGATGCCGGGCCAAACCCTGAACTGGTCGATTTCCGCCGCCGTCTCTGGATCGGGGCACCCATGGCGCTGGGAGTGTTTCTGCTGGAAATGGGGCAGCATGTGGGGTTGCCGGTTGTCGATTTGTTTGGACCTGCCCTGCATCTTTGGCTGCAAATGCTGCTGGGTACGCCGGTCGTCCTGTGGGTGGGCTGGCCGTTTCTGAAACGCGGCTGGTCTTCGGTTATCAACCGTAGCCCGAACATGTGGACGCTGATCGCCATCGGTGTTGGTTCGGCCTGGTTGTTCAGTATGGTCGCCGCACTGGTTCCCGGTATTTTTCCGGCCAGCCTGCTGGGCGCACACGGAACGCCGCCAGTCTATTTCGAGGCTGCAGCAGTGATCATCATTCTGGTGCTGATCGGGCAGGTGCTGGAACTGACGGCACGTGACCGCACCGGCGATGCCATTCGTGCTTTGCTGAACCTTGCTCCCAAAACCGCCCGTAAGGTAACAGATGACGGTGAGCAGGATGTGCCGCTGGATGAGGTGAAGGCAGGCGATCACTTGCGTGTGCGCCCGGGTGAGGGGGTGCCGGTTGACGGACATCTGACCGAAGGCTCGTCATCGGTTGACGAGAGCATGATCACCGGCGAGGCGATCCCGGTTGAGAAACGAAAAGGTGATGCGGTCATCGGGGGTACCCTGAACCGGACCGGCTCTTTCGTGATGGCGGCGGCGCGGGTGGGCTCGGAAACGACGTTATCCCGTATCGTTGATCTGGTGGCAAAGGCACAGCGCAGCCGGGCGCCGATCCAGTCGATGGTCGACAAGGTTGCTGCCTGGTTTGTGCCGACGGTGGTTGGCATTGCTGTTATTGCTTTCGCAGCATGGATGGTCTTCGGGCCGGAACCGGCCCTGTCCTATGCCATCGTTGCGGCTGTCAGTGTGCTGATAATTGCCTGTCCCTGTGCACTGGGGCTGGCGACACCGATGTCGATCATGGTGGCGACCGGGCGTGGTGCGCAATCCGGTGTGCTGATCCGTGACGCCGAAGCACTGGAACGGTTTGCCGGGGTTGATGTTCTGGTTGTCGACAAGACCGGTACCCTGACCGAGGGTAAGCCTGCTTTGACGGATGTCATCACGACGGGCGATGTGGCGGATACTGACCTGCTGGGTGTTGCCGCCGCGCTGGAGAAGGGGTCTGAGCATCCGCTGGCAGAAGCCATTCTGGAAGGTGCGAAATCACGGGATGTGGTGGCAGAAAGTATAGAAGATTTTGATGCGGTCACCGGGAAAGGCGTTCGCGGCAGGTTAGGGGATGTCGAAGTCGCCCTCGGCAATGCGGCGCTGATGCGCGATATCAGTGTTGATATCAGCGCGGTGACAAAGACGGCAGAAGACCTGCAGAGTGATGGCAAGACCGCCATGTTCGTTGCGCGGGACGGGCAGATTATGGGTGTCATCGCTGTTGCCGACCGGATCAAGGAGACCACCCCTGACGCCATCATGGCATTGCAGAACCTGGGCCTGCGGATCGTCATGGCGACTGGCGACAGCCAGCGGACGGCAAAGGCTGTGGCTAAGACGCTGGACATTGATGAAGTCCATGCAGATGTCAGTCCGGAAGATAAGCATGATCTTATCACCCGGCTGAAGAATGAGGGACACAGCGTGGCCATGGCCGGTGATGGCGTAAATGACGCACCGGCGCTGGCGGCGGCTGATGTCGGTATCGCAATGGGAACCGGCGCTGATGTTGCGATGGAAAGTGCAGGTATCACGCTGGTGAAGGGTGATCTGGACGGCATCGTCCGGGCTCGTGCACTGTCACAGGCGGCCATGCGGAATATTCGCCAGAACCTGTTTTTCGCCTTCGCCTATAATGCGGCGGGCGTGCCGGTTGCTGCGGGGATTCTCTATCCGGTCTTCGGTCTTCTGCTGTCACCGATGATCGCGGCAGCAGCGATGAGCCTGTCCTCGGTCTCGGTTATCGGCAACGCCCTGCGGCTGCGGGTGGTGAAATTGCGGTGAGTTCATTGAAATGCATGCAATGTTGCGTCTGTTTTCCGTGATCAGGGTAAAAACTGATTTCATCAACGTAAAAATGCATGCAATACTTTCCTGATCAAATGCATATCAAAGGAAAGTCCGATGCCAGACAGCAGCCCGAATCCGTTTGCCCGTGGACCCCATCGTCCGGGTTCACCGGATAGTCTGCCGAGTTTTGCATCGCCGCCGCTGCAGTCAGCACGACCGCCGCGTTGCCCGCCTTTTGTCGAGATCACCAATTCTGATCAGTTGCTGCCCTATCTCGAACATGTGGCGCAGCGTCCTTATAACCACGGCCTGAATGCCTGCTGGGATTTGCAGGAAGGCGAGCGGGTCATGCTGCGGGTTGATAACTGGCATTCCGAACTGACCATCGAGGCCTGCAAGAAGATCCTCGAAAAGTACAAGGTGAAGTACGAGATCAAATATATCGACCGGGGACCGGTGCCGCAGTGGGTCGGGGCTGACGAGGTTGATTACTATCTGTTCCGCACCAAGGAACTCGCGGAATGGATGGATATGTGGGAAGAGGAAGAGAAAAAGCAGCAATATGACAAGATCCTGATGGGCTATGGCGGACCGGTGCTGGCCGAACGCTACATCAAGATCCAGCGTATGCCGTTCATCACACCGGAAATTCTGGCTTCTCCGGCCCATGCCATGCCGATTGAAGTGCTGAATGCCATTGACCGCTGGACCTGGGATCGGGTGCGAACGGCGAAACGTGCACGGATTACCGATCCGGAAGGCACGGATATCGAATTCACCAACCATGATGAGTACTGGGACGAAAACCGGGAGTTCTATAACGCGGAACTGACGGCAGCGACCTGGACCACCAATGAGCATTTTGGGAAACAGTATCTGCCCGGCCATATCACGGGCCGTCCCTGGATGTTCCATCCGTTTAAGGAAGATGGCTGCGGTATCATCGCCGGGACGACCAACCATATCGCCCCCTGCGACTGGACCCGGCTGACCGTTGAAAATTCCAAGATCATGAAGATCGAGGAAGGCGGCGAGTTTGGTGACAAGCTGCGCGACGTGATGGAGAAGACCAAGGACATCCAGTATCCGACCTTCCCGAGCAAGGGCATCATGCACTGGTGGGAAGCCTCCATCGGTACCAACCCGCATATCCACCGCCCCCGGAAAGATTTCCCGTCGGGCTTTGTAAACTGCCTGTATGAACGGGTGCGGTCCGGCGTTATCCATATGGGATTCGGGACGATCATCTCGTCGATGGCGGAACGTGAAGCGGCCCGCGCCGGACATCTGGTCGGCCACTGGCATCTGCATCTCTATTTCCCGACCTATACGACAGAGCGGGAAGGCGATAATGAACCGGTCATCGAAAATGGCCGGCTGCTGGCGCTGGATGACCCGAAGATCCGCAAGCTCTGCGCCAATTATGGCGATCCTGAAATGTGGCTGGATGAAAGCTGGAACCCGGCTGTTCCCGGCATCAACATGGATGGTGAATATTGGGAACATTACGCGAAAGACCCGCTGCACTGGGTCAAGACCGAGCTGGAGGTCTGCCGCAACTACCACCCGATGTTTATGAAAATGACCGGCGCAGATGACAAGTATTGCCACGGTGCCGGCGCGGACTGGTGGAAGGGCGGCTGTTGTGATCATAGCGGTGTCTCGGCACCGGTATTGCCGGGTAATTGCTGCGGCCACGATCACGACTGACCTGCGGACGGCTGTCCGGAAACCTCCCCCGGACAGCCGGTGCTTGGCCCGGGGACTCTCTGCTCATAGTCTCTTCTGCACGAATAACGCAGGAGAGGCGAGCGTATGACCGACAGTTATGATGCGATCATCATCGGTGCAGGTGTTATCGGTGCCTGTACCGCCTTTGAGATGGCGAAGAAGGGCTGGAAAACCCTGAATATTGATCGCAATCCGTCTGCCGGATATGGCTCGACTTCTGCTTCCTGTGCGATCATCCGGACCTATTATTCCGTCATTGATACCTGTGCGCTGGCCTATGAAGGCTGGTTCTACTGGAAAGACTGGGCGAATTATATCGGCACACCGGACCCGCGAGGGATGGTGACCTACCACGATGTCGGCTGCATGGTGACAAAGACGGCGCAGAATGGCGAGATGGCCAGTGTTCTGGCCATGATGGACCAGATTGGCTGCCCCTATGAGCATCTGACTCCCGCTGACATGAAGGCACGCCTGCCGTTCATGGATACACGCCTGTATGGCCCGGTAAAGGCCCCGGAAGATCCGGAATTCGGTCTGCCGACGGGCAGGGAGGTGATTGGCGGGGTGTTCTTCCCGCGTGGCGGTTATGTCAGCGACCCCGGGCTGGCGGCGCAGAATGCGGAACATGCGGCGCGCGGGGCTGGCGGATCGTTCCTGTTCAATGCTGATGTTGTTGAAATCCGCAGGGCTGGAGGTCGCGTGCAGGGCGTTACGCTGGGTGATGGCCGGCAGATCGATGCGAAGGTCGTGATTAATGTGGCAGGGCCGCATTCTGCCCGGATTAATCAGATGGCGGGCGTGTTCGACAGCATGAAAATGAAAACACGGGCATTGCGGCACGAAGTTGCCCATGCCCCGGCCCCCGCAGGCTTTGATTTTGAGGGAAATGGCTGCGTGACATCGGACAGCGATATCGCGACCTACGCCCGTCCCGAACTCGGCAACCATGTGCTGATCGGCTCGGAAGACCCGGAATGCGACAGCCGCGACTGGGTTGATCCGGATGACTATACTACTGATCTGTCAGATCAGGCACGGACACAGGCCCTGCGCATGGCGCAGCGATTTGAAGGACTGGGAATCCCCAACAATATTCGGGGGGTGGTGGGCCTGTATGATGTCACCGATGACTGGATACCGGTCTATGACCGCACGGATCTGGCTGGCTTCTATGTTGCTATCGGCACCAGCGGTAACCAGTTCAAGAATGCGCCGGTTGTCGGCAAGCTGATGACGGCCCTGGTTGAGGCCTGTGAAGGCGGTCAGGATCATGACCGGGATCCGGTCGATTTCACCTACGACCATATTGGCCGTACGCATTCCCTCGGTTTCTTCTCCCGCAACCGGGAAATCAATCCGGACTCCAGTTTCTCCGTTCTCGGCTGACCTGTAAGCACCCGGCTTCCCGTCCGGGGTCAGGCCATTCCGAATTCTCGGGCCAGCAATTCATAGGAACGGCGTTTGGCGGCGGGGTCGTGGCTCCAGGTCAGGACGACGATCTCGTCGACATCATGTTCTTCGGACAGCGCCCGGAGTTTGTCACCAACCTCATCGGCAGTGCCACAGATCGCATCCTTGCGGAGTTGCTCCATGCGGAGTTTTTCGCTGCCATAATATTTGAAGTCAGCCAGCGCCTCCGGTGACTGAACCGGGGTCAGCTGGCCTCGGTCGCGCGTGGCTTTCCAGTGGGCACGGGGGATGAACACATGGTCTGCTTCGGCTTTTGTCTCCGCCGCAATTGCCCAGACGCAAAGTGCGACATGGGGTTTGGGGTGGGCTTCACTGGGCTGATAATTCTGTCGGTAGACATCAAGGGCGCGGGCAACGCCGCCGCCATCTGTAATGAAATGGGCAAAGCAGTAGGGCATGCCGAAATGCGCGGCGCATTGCGCACCATAGTCTGACGTTCCGAGCATCCAGACAGTCGGTGAGGTGTCGCCGGACGGGAAGGCCCGGATGTTCTGGAAAGGATGGCCTTCACTCAGCGGTGAACCGGAGGTCCATGCCATCAGATCGCGAACGGCTGCGGGGAATTGTTCATGCGCCCGGGCGGCATTCGGATTCAGGGCAAAGGCGGTATGTCCGTCAGAACCGGGAGCCCGGCCGACACCGAGGTCGATCCGACCCGGCGCGAGGGCATCAAGTACCCGGAACTGTTCCGCAACCTTGTAGGCAGAGTAATGAGGCAACATCACGCCCGCGCTGCCGATGCGGATTTTTGATGTGCGTGCGGCGATGGCCGCCATCAGTATTTCCGGGGCTGATCCGGCAATGGTGTCGTGGTTGTGATGCTCCGCGACCCAGAATCGTTTATAGCCCAGTGCTTCGGCTGTTTCAGCCATAGCCAGGGTATCGCGGATGGATTCGCCCTGTGGACGGCCGGCAATGGCGACGGATTGATCGAGGACGGAAAGCTGGAGCATGTTGAAACCATTCGATATGAGTGCGTCTTGCGCTGTTGCCTGACTATAGGAGCCGTATCCGGATGGTAACAGCGGTCTGGCCATTTAACCTGTAATCCGGCATGTCATGACGATGTTCGCGAATCACCTTCTGCATACCTATATGACCACCCGGCTGGCCGGGTCTGACGGTGTTGTGCTGGACCTCGGGGCCTCGACGGCTGATTTTTCCGCCCATATCGTCGGGTTGTATGATCTCGATTGTCTGGCCTTTGAGGCGCATCCCGGAAAGCTGGCGCGGATGGCATCTCATCCCCGGATCAGTCTGTTTAACCGGCTGGTCAGTGGCACTGATGATGAACAGCGCAATGTTGCGGAGCAGGATAACGGTTTCGTCTGGGTCAGTGAACTTGAGACCGAGCTGGGTGGTGAGACGGCCCGTTCCGTGAATGTCGCATCAATTAACCTCGCCGGTATCCTGGCGCTGGTCGGGGACCGGCCGGTCGCTTTGGCGAAAGTGGATATCGAAGGCTCGGAATTTGCGTTCTTTGAAGCCGCCACCGACGCCGAGATCCTTCGGGTTGAACAATTCACCGTCGAGTTTCATGACTTCCTTGATCCGGCGTTATCGCCCGCTGTGGATGCGGTTCGCCGACGGCTGGAAGGGCTTGGATATCAGTGGATGAAGTTCACCCGCCATACCAACGGGGATGTGCTTGCCGTGCGTGCCGACTGTCTGCCTGCCGGCTGGAAGCTCCGCTATCTGTTTGAAAAATACCGCTCCGGGATATCCCGGATATTGCAGCGGATGGCCGGCAAGACTGCCTGACGGCTTGTCGCAGGGGGGGGCGCCGGTTCATCATGCCTGAAATGACGAATCAGAAGGCAGGCAGATGAAGCTGATATCAGGAATTGTCGGACTGGCGTTGCTGGGTGTGTCCGGCATCGCAATGGCGGATGAAGAGAAGGCCGAAGTTAAACATTGCATGCGCATGGCCTACGCAATGAAAAGCCACAACTTTGCGAAGTTTGGCGTTCAGGTGAAAAGATATCGCAATATTGCCGGGACGATCCGGGTGAATCTGGCATATGCCGGTATTGATGCAGACGGGGCCGGGACGACCGGGTCTTTCGAATGCCGGTTCCGCTCAACCGAAGTCCGGGCCGGAACCCTGGATGCCGCCACAGTGTTCATTGACCGGGGCCGGCTGACCAAGGAGGCACTGGCCAAATATAACGCTCTGGCAAGGGGCGAATAAGGCCGGCTCTTAACCGTATACTAACCATCCCGAAGGATAGTGCAGGACAGGCACCTGCGATTCGGAACATGGACGGATATACAAACGCTGAAGAACGCGCTCTGGAGGTTGTCCGCCAGCTCGACCGCTTTATTCGTGAAGGACGGACGCCCGGCAAGGGGATGAATTACAATCAGTGGCAGGAACTTGCCCTGATGGAAATCACCAACGCTGTCCGCGATGCGGAGAAAACAGTACGAGTTCGTGAACATCATAATCTGCGGCTGGTTTTTACCGTTGTTTCCTGCCTGACCACGATCGGTTTCTGGGGTGGCGGGTTGATGGTGAATGCTGCCTGGGGGCCTTTTGCCTTTGCTATCTGGACGGTTATTGGCCTGATTTTGCTGATTACCGTGGCCGACAGGCTCGGGCGTCGGCAGATATCGAAATATAAACACCGGCAACGGCTGGGCCGGCTGGAGCGGATTTCAACGCTTGAAGACGAACTGAAGGAACTGGAGGCACAGATCAAGGATCGGAGAAGCCTTGCAGAACAGCTTGGGGCCGACCTGCGGGGGCATTGATCAATGCGTCCGGTTGCTCTTGTAAGACGGTTCGTTGACGCCTAAACCTGCTGTCGAAGGTCAGGGACTATGGCGAACAAGACACGCAGAGATTACAAATACGAAGATATCAGGGTGCTGCTGGTGGAGCCGTCGCGCAATGTGCGGCTGGCGCTCAGGGCATCACTGAGTGATCTGGGTTTTCGAGACATCCGCGATCTGGGCGAAGCGTCCAGTCTGCGTGAACGGTTCAGTGAACTGAAGCCGGATCTGCTGGTTATCGATACGGCAGATATCGGGGCTGAGATCTGCGAACTGGTTCAGGAAATCCGAAATCAGGAAATCGGTGACGATCCGTTTGTGCCGATCATCACCACGACCTGGGAACCGACAGCGGAACTTGTCCGAGACATTATCAACAGTGGCGCTGACGACCTGCTGGTGAAGCCGGTTTCCGTGCAGAAGCTGATTGACCGGATTCAGGTCCTGATTCGCAACCGGAAGCCTTTTGTCGTCACCAGCAATTATATCGGCCCGGACCGGCGTAAAAGTTCCGAACGTGATTCCAGCGTCCCCCTGATTGAAGTGCCGAATATTCTGGCGCTGAAAGCACGCGGTGTTGACGACTGGGTTGAAATTCAGGCCATCGTCGATGCCGCGGTCGGGGACGTTAATAACCAGCGGATGGAGCGTAATGCCTACAGCATAGCCTTTACGGTCCAGTTGATTCTGTCTGCCTACGAAAAGGCGCAGATTGATGAAGAGATCGAGGAGAATCTCGATCATCTGGTCCGTGCGGTGACGGATCTCAGTCGCCGGATGGTGAACACACGGTTTGAGAATGTCTCTGATCTTTGCGGTCCAATGCTGGTGGTGGTCAGTTCGTTGCAAAACAGCTGGCGTAAACCGTCCCGCAAGGATCTGGAATTGCTGACACCGCTGTCTCAGGCAATTCAGGGGGCGTTTAATCCGGATGCAAACGAGGTTGATCTTGCACTGGATATTTCCAGAGCCGTCACCGACTTCAACGCACGCCGCAGCGGTTAACCCTTCATCAAGGACTGCGGGTCATCCTGTCCCGGGGCAGGGAGACTGCAGGGAAGGACCGAATCTGATGACTGTATTCAAGGCGCTGCTGATTGCGTTGCCGCTGGCACTGTTTGCGGCTTTCGCCGTGTCGAACGGCTATTCCGGCGGGTTCTGACTTTTTTTCTGGTCTTTTATGATGGCACGAAGCTGCTCTTCGGCTTTGCGCAGATCATGGTTGTTCAGCTTTCGCCGGACGGTTTCCAGTGCCGCACGGGCATCGAAGTTCATGCTGACCGCTTCCAGAATTTTGGGGTCTTCCCGGGCGGCAAGGCCGTACCAGATGTATGAACTGATCAGGTCCTGCTTAACGCCCCAGCCCTGTTCCAGAAGTGCGCCATAAACATATTGTGCCGGCGCATACCCGCCGCGTGCAGCGGATATATAACTTTCGATAGCCTTGAGATAATCCTGCGGCACGCCCCGCCCGTGGAAATACATCTGGCCAACGGCGAAATAGGCTTTCGGTAATCCGGCATGCCTGACGGCAAGATTGTAATAACGTAACGCCTGAAGATAGTCCTGGCGCATCCCGTCGCCATTTTCCGACATGCTGCCCAGGGCGTAAAAAGCTTCCGGATAAGCCTGTTCGGCGGCGGCGTTGTACCATTTGATGGCGCTGGCAAAATCCCGTCGCAGGATACGTCCCTTGCCCCGTTCATACAGACGCCCCAGTTCGAACTGGGCCCGCTTGTCTCCGGCCTCGGCAGCCTGTTCCCACAGCTCACGGGCCGCCGATACCTGATCAGCCTTGTAGGCCCTGAGGCCGTCTTCATAGCTGGCCACTGCCGGCACGGTTACCAGCAGGCTGATTGCAACAGATATGGCAGGCAGGAACTGAATTCTCATACCCCTAATATAAGGCGCTTAACCCGGAAAGAAATGCGCCTTACCCATATTGGCTGACCGGATGAGGGACCGGCCAGTCGGGGCGGGTTGCAACATCCTTGCTGCCGCAACTGCTGCATCGCATCTGTGTTCCGGTCTCCGGGGCCGGGAAATGTGGCCCGAGTTGTCCGGCCAGCAGGGCCGAATCGGTAATGGCGTAATGCCCGCATCGGTTACACCAGCAGACGAGATTAACCCGAGCTTCGGCCAGTTCCCCCAATGTTGCCGGTGAATAGGCCTGCCGGTCCTGTCTGCGCATCTGTCTGTGCTTAATCTTGCCCATGTCTGCCTGATCATTCTGGTTGGAACAAAACAAGAACATATATGCGCAAGAAAGCTGATTTGGCGCAAGCCTTCTGACTCACTGTAACGGTTTCAGTCGGGGTGGTTCGGGGATGCCCGATACAGGGCTGTCAGCGTTTGAGTTTGATGAGCTTGGCTTCGAAAACTTTCAGGACTTCACCCAGATCTGCGCCCTGTTTGAGGATTCGCGGGCCGCAGAAGACCTTGTATTTTCCGTTCCGGGCATTCGCCCCGCCAACCTTGCTGATCGCAAACAGAGGGGTTTCATGTGTGCTGCGGAAAACCGAGAAGGTTGCGGCGCCGGGCCCCATATCAATGGCGTAGTCACGCCATTCGCCGCGGGCTACGCGCTGGCTGTACATTTGCAGAAGTCGCATCAGCTCTGCCCGGTCGAATCTTACAACGGGCTGTCGTCGACGGTGATCGCGCAGATTGACGAGATTGCTCATGAACTCCTGAACCGGTTGCCGGTGACAGTCTGAACCTGTTTTCAGGATGGTTCCAGAGAGTTACGTGGCTGTCCAGCCTCTTGGCCGGGTTACTGGCCGGGCGGCACCACGGCGGTTGCACCGTCCGCATAGGGGTTTGGTTCACGATAGCAGGTGATGTCGCCCAGCGAGCGATAGCAGTAGACCGGCTCTGCCGCTGGCGGGATGCTGTTTGGATCAATGCAATACTGGTTGCGGGTTTTTACCTTGATCGTCGAACAATCGCGTCCGGTAAGGCTGGAGGCGACGTGATCGGTCAGCGTCTTGTCGGTATTGACGATTGACGCGACTTCCGCTGTTCCGGCAAGTCCGGCGATAGACAGTCCGGCACAGCCGCTCAGCAGAAAGGAGCCCAGTAACAGGGCAGCCAGATAGGTGACGCGCCATAGTTTCATTGTTGTCTCTCGCCATGCCCCGATACTATCGACAGACTATTGCCGACTGTTCTAGCATGACCGGCAGATGGTAAAGAAGGGGTTAACGCCTTTATCTGAAGCCAGACCTGATTGATTGAGGGAACGATATCATGGCAGCGAGTGGACCGGAAATCTGCGATTTTGGCTGGAAAGCGCCTGATTTTTCCCTGCCCGGCGTTGACGGCGGTATGCACGGTCCGGCAACGGCAAGAGGAGACAGGGGGCTGCTGGTGATGTTCATCTGCAATCATTGTCCCTATGTCCGCAGTATCATTGATCGCATAGTTCGTGACACGGCTGATCTGGCGGAACTGGGCATCGGTTCCATCGCCGTCATGTCGAATGATACGGAGAGTTATCCTGCGGATTCATTTGACCGGATGAAAATTTTTTCCCGCGAAAATGAATTCGGATTTCCCTATGTCATTGATGAAACGCAGGCTGTTGCCCGTTCCTATGATGCGGTTTGCACGCCGGAGTTCTATGGTTTTAACGCAGATCTGGAACTGCAATATCGCGGCAGACTTGATGAATCCGGGCGTGCGGCGGTGCCCGGGGCAAGGCGTGATCTGTTCGAGGCGATGCGTCTGATTGCCGAAACCGGGGGTGGTCCGGACCGCCAGATTGCCAGCATTGGCTGCTCGATCAAATGGCGGGCTGCGTGATTCGTTATTCCATCGTTTGCCAAGGTAGGTCTGCTCCCCTATTTTACCGCGCCCTAACCCAAGGTCCGGAGTGCCCGAATGGCGGACGATGCTGAACAGAATGCGCTAATCAAGGAAGTCGACGAAGATCTCCGTCAGGAGCGGCTTGAGCAATTCTGGAAGAGCTATGGCAAATATGTCATTGGCGCCTGTGTCGCTGTGGTTGTTGCCGTAGGTGGCAATCAGGCGTGGAAAAGCTGGCAGACCGAGCAGACCAACCGGGACAGCGCGACATTCCAGTCGGCGCTTGAAAGCCTCTCGGCTGGCAAGGCTGCTGAAGCAACGACAATCCTGCAGGACTTTTCGGGCGAAGCCTCGGCCGGATATCATGACCTCGGTCGCCTCACTGCGGCTGCGGCTCAGGCGCGCAGCGGCGACGTGAAGTCGGCAATCGCGTCATATGACAGTCTTGCAGCCGATGACTCCGCTGATCCGTCTGTTCGCAAGCTGGCGCGTCTTTATGCGGCAATGACCGCAGTCGGCAGTGAGCCGCATGCTGATGTCACGGCCCGCCTTGAACCGCTGGCCGGTGATCCGAACTGGCGCTTCCTGGCCTGGGAAGTTGAAGCATTGTCAGCCCAGTCCGGTGGTGACAATGCGGCGGCTGTGACGGCTTACAAGCGGATTGCCGATGCCGGTGAGGCACCTGCGAATATCCGGCGTCGTGCAACACAGATGATTTCGGTGCTGGGCGGATGAAACGGCTGACAGCATATAGCGTTGCTGCGATTGGCCTGACGCTGATGCTGTCTGGCTGCGAAAGCTGGTTTGGTGAATCGGAGGCTGATCCGCTTCCGGGTGACCGGATTTCAGTGCTGCTGCATGAACGGAATATCAATTCGGACCCGGACCTTGCAGGTCTGGAGGTCACATTGCCGAGACCCTGGCGGAATCCGGAATGGCCGCAGGCGGGTGGCGGTTCTAACCATGCGATGCATCACGTAGAAGTTGCTGCGGCGCCGAAGGAAGCCTGGAGCCGCGATATTGGTGAAGGTGCCAGTGACGAAGCACGGCTGCTGGTGACTCCGATCGTTGCAGACGGCGTGATTTACGTCATGGATGCAGAATCCGTTGTCACTGCCTACAGAACCGATGACGGCAAGGAACTCTGGGAAGTCGAGATCGCGGAATTATTTCCGGGTGAAGAAGATGACGGACTGTTCGGCGGCGGCCTGGCTGTTGAAGAAGGTCGTCTTTATGTGACCACAGGTTTTGCTCAGGTGCTCGCCTTCGATGCGAAAACCGGTGCTGAGATCTGGCGCAGCCCGACACCGACACCGATGCGGGCCGCACCGACAGTTCGGGGTGGCCGTGTGTTTGTCATGACCGTCGAGAACGAGTTGTTTGCGCTGAGTGCAGCAGACGGCTCGGTGCTCTGGTCCTATATCGGAAACCCGCAGGCCACCAGCCTGCTGGGTGCTGCGGCTCCGGCTGTTGATGGCGGTCTGGTCGTCGCGGCATTTTCCTCAGGCGACCTGTTTGCCTTCCGGGTCGATACCGGCAGCATCGTCTGGAACGATTCATTGCGGGCGGTCCGGCGGACCGAATCCATTGCCAACCTGGCCGATATTCGCGGCCTGCCGGTGATTGACCGGGGCCGTGTTTATGCGGCTGGTCACGGCGGTGTGGTTGCGGCAATCGACCTGCGCAGTGGCCGGCGGTTCTGGCAGGCGGAATTCGTCAGTGCCCAGACGCCCTGGGTTGCCGGAGAATTTATCTATCTGCTCACTGTTGAAAATGAGCTGCTTTGCATCACGGCACGCGATGGCCGGGTAAAGTGGGTCAGTCAGTTGCCTTTGTGGGAAGACCCGGAGGACCGTCAGGATCGGATTTTCTGGACGGGGCCGGTACTGGCTGGTGACAGGTTGCTTGTCAGTGGTAGTGATGGCGAAGCCCTTGCAGTTTCACCCTATACGGGTCAGATGCTGGGGCGGCAATCGATGCCCGATTCAGTTTCCCTTCCGCCGATTGTGGCGGACGGCTCAATTTATTTCCTGACGGACGATGCGGAGCTGGTGTCGTACCGTTAGCGGGAGACCGGCTGTAACATGCCATTTACTGTTGCCATAGTTGGCCGACCTAATGTCGGCAAATCCACGTTGTTCAATCGATTGGCCGGCAAGCGGCTGGCGATCGTCGATGATCAGCCGGGGGTTACCCGTGACCGGCGCGAGGGCGAAGGACGGATCGCTGATCTGAAATTCGATCTGTTCGATACAGCCGGTCTTGAAGAAGCGGAAGAGCAGGCGCTCGAATACCGCATGAAACAGCAAACCGAACGTGCCGTGCGCGAAGCGGATGTGACGCTGTTCGTGGTCGACGGCCGCGCCGGACTGACGCCTATGGACCGGCATTTTGCCGACTGGCTGCGGCGTACATCGGCAACCATTCTGCTGGTCGTGAACAAGGCAGAGAGCAATGCCGCCATTCCCGGCATCAGTGAAGCCTGGCAGCTTGGCCTTGGCGATCCCATTCCGATGTCCGCCGAGCATGGTATCGGCATGGATGATCTGTATGAGGCGCTCAAACCCTTGAGCGAGGCAGCAAAAGCTGCTGAACGTACTGATCTGGACCAGCTGGCAGCGGATGAAGATGACGAAGACCCGGATGCCGAGATCGGGCCGCTGCGTCTGGCCATTGTCGGACGACCGAATGTGGGGAAATCGACCCTCGTCAACGCATTGCTGGGCGAAGACCGGATGCTGACCGGCCCGGAAGCAGGGGTGACACGGGATGCGATCTCGTCGGAATGGATCTGGAACGGCAGACCGCTGCGGCTGGTTGATACGGCAGGATTGCGTCGCAAAGCCCGGATCAATGACCGGGTCGAGGAGATGTCGGTTGAATCCAGTTTCCGCGCCATCCGGCTGGCACAGATCGTGCTGCTGGTGCTGGATGCGGACATGATGCTGGAGAAGCAGGATCTGACCATCGCCCGGCACGTTATTGACGAAGGTCGGGCGCTGATCATCGTGGTCAATAAATGGGACGCGGTGACAGACCGGTCGGCGCAGATGAATCTGCTGAAGGACCGGTTGCAGACATCCCTGCCGCAGGTTCGCGGGGTGCCGATTATTACTGTCTCGGCACTGACTGGCCGGGGGCTGCCCAATCTGCCGGACCTGCTGTTTGAGACCTTTGATCTCTGGAATGCCCGTGTTTCCACGGGGCAGCTGAACCGCTGGCTGGATGCGATGCTGGAAGCCCATCCGCCGCCAATGGTTGGTGGCCGGGTTCTCAAGATCAAATATATCACCCAGGCAAAAAGCCGTCCGCCGACCTTTATCCTGTTTGTGAACCGGCCTGACGATATGCCGGAGAGTTATCTGCGATATCTGACGAATGGATTGCGGGACAGGTTCGGGCTGATCGGTATTCCCCTGCGACTGGTTATGCGACGCCAGAAGAACCCTTACATAGACGAGGCAGAAAATGGCTGATCTGGATGCCCGGCTGAACGTTTTTCGGCCAGACCTTGCTGATGAGCGCCTGAAAGGCGTCGTTGAGGCAAAACGTTTTACCAAAGGCAAGCTGCGGCAGGCATCTCAGGTGCTGGCTGTCCATCCGGAACCGGATATCGACAGCGGCATGCTGACCCAGTACCTGTTCGGTGAAACCGTTGAGGTGTTCGAGGAGAATGATGGCTGGGCCTGGTGCCAGAGCGGCGATGACGGTTATGTCGGTTATGTTGACGCTGCAGGTCTTGCGCCATCGATCATTGATTGCACGCATGAAGTCCGCGTCCCCCGAACCTATGTTTATGTCGAAGCCGACCTGAAGAGCCCGACTTTCGGTTTTCTGGGTATCTGTTCACGGGCACGGGTTGTCAGTATCGAAGACAAGTTCAGTCAGATTGAAATGCGTGGATCAGAAGATGGTGGCTGGATTTTCACTGACCATCTGGCGGCGCTGGATGATCCGGCACTGGATTTCGTCGCTGTGGCTGAGCAATTCATCAATACGCCTTACCTGTGGGGCGCGCGGGACGGCACGGGGCTGGATTGCTCCGGTCTGATTCAGATGAGTTTACGCCGGGCCGGACATAAGGCGCCGCGGGATTCTGATATGCTCGCCACCTCTGTTGGCGATGTTGTCACCGGCTGGCAGGGCAATCTGCAACGTGGCGACATGGTTTTCTGGACCGGCCATTGCGGTATCATGGTTGATGCGGACCGTCTGTTGCATGCACATGCAACGGCAATGCTGACAACGGTTGAGCCGGTGCAGACGGTCATCGACCGGATACAGAAAATCGAATCACGTGATGTCCTGACTGTGCGTCGTCTGTAACGGTCTTCCGGTTCCGGCAGGCGGTTTTCCTGACATAGTGACCTGTTCCCGGTCGCTGTTTGTCGGCAAAGGCATGATGTGCCTATGCTGGTTGAAACAGCGATAACCATCGCAATACCTTTGCTTTCGGGAGGCATGTCATGACAGCGAAACAGATACCGGCATCAAAGGCTGGCCTGCCATCCTTCAGACTGGCAAAGGCCCCGGCGTCCCGGCAGTCCGTCACAGCCTTTGACCTGAGTTCCCACGAACGGGCACGTGCGGCGCTGGACTTCGGGCTCAGCGCCAATGATCCGGGTTTCAATATATTCGTTGTCGGTGATGACCGTGCGGGTCGTATGACGGCGACAAGGGCGCATCTGGAAGCCTGGGCGGCGGCGCGTCGTCAGCCCCCGAATGACTGGGTTTATCTGAATAATTTCCGCCGTCCGCATAAGCCGAAGCCTTATCGTCTGCCCGGTGGGTCGGGGCGCCGGTTTCGTGACCTCATGCAGACCCTGGTCAAGGATCTGCGGGAACTGATACCGGCGGCTATCAAGGACCCGGGCAGTACCGAGGCTATCCGTGCCGAAGGCATGCGTCTCAATGCCGACCTGCAACGTGAAATTGACGATCTGCGGGAACAGGCACGGACGCAGGGAATTGATCTCAAGATGACTCCGCAGGGGCCGGTGGCCACCCCGCTTGGTGAAGACGGCAATCCCCGCAAGCCAGAGGATCTGACGGCGGAAGATCGCAACGCCTTTGCCGCTGCCATGGCCCCCATCGAGGCTGCGCTGACAGCCATCAATCAGCGGGTTATGGCACAGCAGGAGCAGCTTCGTGCCTCCGCCATCGGCGCACAGCGCCAGATTGTGGCAACCACCGTTGCACCGCGTATTGATTATCTGAGCACAGAGTTTACCGGCCTTGAAGGGCTGGGTCGCTGGCTGACCGAATTGCGCGAAGACATTCTCGACAATATCGCCCTGTTCATGGAAAGACCTGCAGAGACGACGGGCGGGCATGCCGGTCCGCCAGCACCCGGCCAGCCGAACAGTGCCGAGCAGCGTTATGCGGTCAATCTGCTGTCGGATAATGCTGACCAGAAGACCATGCCGGTCGTGGTCGAAGCACGTCCGACCTATGAAAATCTTTTCGGATCGATGGAATACCGGGTTGATAACGGGGTTCTGGCTACGGACTTCACGATGATCCGGGCCGGTGCCCTGCATCGGGCAAATGGGGGAATTCTGATCTTGCGGGCGGATGCCGTCGCCTCCACGCCCGGTGTCTGGGAATATCTGAAAGGTGCCGTTCGTGACGGGGAAGTCCGGATTGAGGAACAGTACCGGACCGGCTCCATGCCGCTGACAGGGGCGCCGAAACCGAAGCCGATCCCGCTGAATGTGAAGGTGGTGCTCGTCGGCGCGCCCCGCTGGTATTACAGCTTTCTCAGCATGGACCCGGAGTTCTCCGGCTACTTCAAGGTCAAGGCAGATATCGATTCGGATATGCCGGCAACGGCTGCCAATGCACGGGTGTTTGCGGAACTGATTCAGCAGGAAGCGGCAAAGCACGGGCGTAGCTGTAGCGCGGATGCAGTTGACCTGCTTCTGGGACAAAGCAGCAGATGGGCCAGTGACCGGCGACGGCTCGCAGCCAGTTTTGAACTGGTGGAGGATATCGTTGCCGAGGCATCCCACAGGGTGGCGGACCGGAAAAAATCTGTCGTTGAATTATCTCATGTTCGCGAGGCCATCGACGCCCGACGCTATCGCAATGCCCGCATTGAAGACCGGTCACAGGAGATGATTGCCGATAATGCGGTGATGATTGCCACCAGCGGTGAAGCAGTGGGACAGATCAATGGTCTGACCGTGCGCCAGCTTGGGGATCATTCTTTCGGCTCACCAGCACGGGTGACGGCCCGGACCTATGTCGGTGAGCAGGGAATCATCAATATCGACCGGCTGACCGGACATGGTGGTCCGATTCAGCAGAAAGGCGTGTTCATTCTGGGGGGGTATCTGCACGGTCTGTTTTCGCGAAAGCGTCCGATATCCTTTTCTGCCACGGTCACTTTTGAACAGAACTACGGCGGTGTTGAAGGTGATTCCGCCTCGCTGGCAGAACTCTGCGCGATTTTCTCGTCACTGGGTGATCTGCCGGTTCGTCAGGATCTGGCGATTACCGGCTCCGTGAATCAGCTGGGCGAGGCACAGGTTATTGGCGGCCTGCACCATAAGATTGAAGGGTTCTTCCGGACCTGTGAAGAACGTGGCCTGACCGGCAGTCAGGGCGTTATTTTCCCCCGTGCGAATGAAGCCAACCTGGTGCTGCGTCAGGATGTGGTTGATGCCGTCGATGCCGGAAAATTTCATCTCTGGAGTGTGCGGACAGTTGGCGAGGCGATTGAACTGTTCACAGGCCTGAAATGCGGCAAGGCCGGCAAGAATGGCCGCTTCCCGGAAGACACCGTCTTCGGGAAGGTCCAGCAGGCCCTCGACAGTTTCGATACAGCCCTCGACCGGGAGTGCTAGATCTCCCGCGGCAGGGTGATGGTGAATTCGGTGTGGTTTCCGGGGTTGCTGTCGACGGTTATGCGGCCGCCATGACGGCGAACGATATCATGGCAGATTGACAGGCCAAGGCCGGTGCCGCTGCCTGTGGGCTTGGTTGTGAAGAACGGGGTGAACAGTTTTTCCCGGATGCCTTCGGGAATACCTGCGCCATTGTCGCGTATTTTCAGGGTGACTGTGTTCCCGGATATTTCGGAGGACAGGGTGACCTGCGGCGAATAGTCCTTCGGGCCTGCCGCCTGCCGCTCCCGGACCGCATCAAAGGCGTTGCCGACAAGATTGAGAATCACCCGGTTCAGTTCCTGCGGGACGACCTTTATTTCCGGCAGGTCATCGGACAGCGCATAATCCAGTGTGACATTGAACCCCCGGTCCTGTGCCCGCCTGCCGTGATAGGCCAGGGTGGCACTTTCCCTGATCAGGGCGTTCAGATTGGTCAGTTCCGGGGCACCGCTGGATTCGCGGGCATGAGCCAGCATGCTTTTGACGATGCTGTCGGCCCTTTTACCGTGGCTGTCGATTCGTTCTGCATTGTTGCGGATATCCTCGATCAGCCCTTCGACATCATCACGTTCCTGCTCCGGGATGGTTTTGATGTAAGGGGCCAGGATTTCCTCAAGCTCTGTCGCCAGCTCGATTGAGCTTTGCGCAAAGTTAGTCACAAAATTCAGCGGGTTTTTGATTTCATGGGCGATCCCGGCAGTGAGGGCGCCAAGCGATGCCAGTTTTTCCTGCGAGACGATCTGATCCTGAGCTTCCCGCAGTTTTTTCAGGGCCAGTTCCAGTTCACTGTTCTTTTGCTGCAATTCCCGGGTGCGTTCATCAACAGCATTGTCGAGGTTTTCCAGTGTTTCCGTCAGATGGCGCACCAGTGTCCGGTTCTCTTCAAATATTCTGGAGATCGTGGTGAACCAGGGCTTCCAGTTTTCCGGAACATCACCGGGGGCTGCCTCAGCAATATTACGGTTCTCTGCCTCGATATGAGAGATCAGCGCGCGGGCGGGCCGGATGAACTCCCGCTTGGCCAGCTTGTCGGAAATAAACAGCATCACGCCGAGAACCAGAATGACAATGAGAAGTACCCGGATGGCGTCATCCTGAAAGGTTGGCTGGAGATAGGGAGATGAGACGCTGCCAATGACTGCCGCATGAAATGGCGTGCCTTCCACACGGGTGCCAAATACCCAGAGATCGCCCGCATTGATAACTGACCCGGAGGGTGAGGTGGCTGCAGCCAGCACGGCGGGAGAAAGAATTTCTTCCGTATTCGGGGCAGCGTCGGGACCGGTGACGCTATTTCTGTCAACAAGGGCCACCGGGGTGCCTTTATGCAGGATCATGATGGTCAGATCACCGGCCTGTCCGGACAGGGGAGCCAGCAAATTCCCGATCTGTGCGGTTGCCAGAGCGGCGGCAACCAGACGTCCGTTCTGACGAACCGGGGAAGCCGCCGTAATCGTGAGAGGTTCCCGGTCGACGGTCCAGTCCCGTAATGTGCCGGCGGCCCATGCCTGCTGCATGACTTTCCAGTCCGGCAGCGGGCTGTTGATGGCCGATGTCTTCGCCCGTATCCGGACCTGCCAGCCTTCCTGTGTTGCAAACCGGAGAGAGTTCATCAGTGCGTTCTGAGCCACAAGTCCGGTGCTTATCCGGTCGAGGACGATGGCAAGGGACAACACGCTGTTCGGCGGGTCCATCACGGAATGGGCTTGAGGTGCGATTATTTCCACCGGTTCCCCCGCCTTTCCCTGAACAGGGACATTCAGGCGCCAGACAGAGGGCAGGTCGTCAGGTTCGGGCTGTGGCCGGGCGATAGCTGTTGCATCGAAGACGCCGGCACCTGCCAGCCCGGCGATTGACAGACGGTCAACGCTGGCCGCGACGCTGAGAATTCGCTCGCTCGCGTGATCCAGCAGTGACTGGCTTTCTGCCCGGAAGGCAAGGCTGAGGTCTTTCGTGGGCGGATTACTTCCCAGAACCGCCCACAGGGTCGTTATGGTACAGAGTGCTAGAACGGTAAACCGGAGGATGCGGCTTTGTCGGGTCAGAAAGTTCATCCCTGATTATACGACGATCCGGGGGGCGGGGGAATGCATCCCTGCCCTGATTGCTGCATTGCGGGCAGGATAAGGTTCTTGCGGTCAATTGGTAAGGATGAAATATTTAATATGTAGCAGTCTGTGGGATTCGGATTGTTGCAAGTCGGGGGAAGAATTCCAGGCCGGCAGAGTTTCAGGGGCAAGGGAGTTTGTTATGTCGCGCTTTGGGTGGGTTTTGTTTTTTGCGACGATAGGGTTCGTGGCCGGTACTGCCGGATCAGCGAATGCGCAGGGCTTTGATCTGTATTTTCAGGGACCAAAAGTCTGTCAGGAATGTCACGAAGAAGAATACAAGGTCTGGGAACGGTCGGTTCACGGAACCGGATTCCGGACGATTCACCGACGCAAGGATGTCTCCGCCAAGGATATTATCGCTGCGGAAGGCGGTGAGAAAAACATCAGAAAGAACGACACCTGCCTGTTGTGTCACTTCACTCCCTCTCAGGCGAGTTTCGATGCCCCGACGAATATCAATGCTGGTCCGTCCTGCGAGACCTGTCATGGAGCCTCCTCGATCTGGATGCCGATCCATTCGGATTACGGTGGCAAGGAAGTCAAGAAAGAGCAGGAAACCAAGGAACATAAGCAGGAGCGTATTCTCGCTTCCTCTGATGCCGGTATGATCTGGCCAAGCCAGCTGTTCGATATTGCCGAGAACTGCATGTTCTGCCATGGCATGACGAATGAAGAATATGATGCCCGTACGCTCAAGAACATGATTGAAGCCGGGCATCCGGTACGCGGAAACTTCGAACTGGTGCTCTATTCACAAGGCTCGGTGCGGCATCGTTTCTATGACACCGCAGATCCAAAGAACAATCTGGAGATGACGCCGGCACAGCTGGCCCGGATGTTCGTGACCGGTCATGCGGTTGGTTTCGTCAAGGCGCACAGCGCGAAGGACCGTATTCCGACCAAGAAATATGTCGAGGCGCAGCAGGAACGGATTGCAGCTGCCACCAGGATGCTGGAAGCGATCAAGGGCAAGGTACCGCTGGCTGCCGAACTGCTGGCGAATCCACGGGCCGGTATTGCCAGAAAGCTGGTCGCCAGCATCAAGGACATGGATCTGCATGCGGAAGTCAAAGATCTGCTGCCTGATCCGAAGGACTATAAGTAACCCTCCGGTCTGACGCCGGAGAGACGGAGCAGGTGCGAAGAAGATCGGCCTGCGGCAGGGGGATTGTTTCATGACGTATGGGGACAGGAGGCGACATGGCTGATGTTGTGTCGGTCGCCCGACCCCAGCGATGGGACACCCCTTTTGGTCCGGATATGACGGACGGGGATGTTGATGACCTGCTCCGGCGTCCGGAAATTGCCTCCATCGATCTTGACCGTTTCCCGATACATACACCGCTGACGGGAATCCTGCGCAACGATACCCGGCTTGTGCGTTTTGCACCCGGCGACATCGTGGTGAGGGAAGGGGATTATGGAAATTCGGCCTTTCTGATTCTCGATGGCGGGATGCGGGTGGTGATTGCCCCCAGCCTGCCGCGTAATCTGCTGGGACGGCAGGTGGTCGAGCGGAAGGGCTTTTTTGATTCGGTTGCGCAATTGTGGCGTAACAGCTGGGTGCCGGAAATCCGGGATCGCCCGGGAGAGTCTTCCCGTATGGTGCGGGATGCCGATCTGCGTGGCGGCGCCCGGGCTTTTCTGCAGGATATTCCGGCGATTATTGACCAGCACCGCACCGCATCGATCAGTGCAGGAACCCTGTTTGGTGAACTTGCGGCGCTGGGCCGGATACAGCGCACGGCAACTGTGTTCGCTGAAACAGAGACGCTGGCACTGGAAATCCGCTGGCAGGGGCTGCGAGAACTGCGGAAATATGACGAGGGCTGGCGCCGGCAGATCGATGCCACCTATCGTTCCAATGCACTGAAAAATCATTTTGAGGAAAATGCCCTGTTCAGGGGGTTGCGTTCGCAGGCACTGGAAAAAATCGTCGAGACAACCCTGTTCGAAACCTATGGCAGTTT
>TARA_R110000787_G_scaffold76602_3_pt1 | contig 26385 bp, 31 predicted proteins | sample TARA_R110000787 | Tara Oceans TARA_R110000787 (sample SAMEA4397920) | marine metagenome | biome: Polar Biome; feature: [DCM] deep chlorophyll maximum layer (ENVO:01000326); material: water (ENVO:00002006), including particulate matter (ENVO:01000060) such as... | depth 35 m | reverse complement strand
TCTTTAATAATAAAAACTCTTTGACCCAAATTTCAGTTATGGGATGCATCCTTAACTTTGACCTTGTTAAGCTTTGATTTTGTACGTCTTAACATATCTACAATAACAACAACTGCTGATACAGTTTATAATAAGACTCAGTTACAGATGTTTTCTCTGTGCATGTCATCCCTTCATGCCCTTTACAGGCTGCATTAAGCATTATATTCCAGTTTCGGCACCTATGGTAAGGCTGTTAGTCAATATTATTGTTTATCTTCAATTCAAAGAGTTTAATTTATAACCCCTCGTAGCTCACAAGGACTTTGCGCTCTATATGTGAACATTAACTTAATCATCCGTTTTTTCGTCCTTATCATGCTATTTCTAGACTTAATAGAGTTTGACTACTTGTGGCCTATTGCGCATGCTCCGTAACGAGGGAGTTAGAGTGGTAGGATGGATTTGAACCATCATATACATATTGACATGTTTTGTACATTTTAAGCTATCCTAATAAGACACTGCTTTACCAATTTGCTACTACCACGGTTAATTCATTGTTACTATGATTTTTCTTCTTTTTTTCTATACTTATAAGCTTTAAAAGCTATTACTGTGTTAAATAAAGGAATTACTGAAATTAACATGTAAAATAATATGGCTATTCTGAACCATTTTGTTTCTTCCCATTCACTTGATTCTCTTGTTAATTCATAAATGAATAATACTACAGATATTGCATAGATAAAGACTAATATTGCTATGGTTATTTCCCACATAATTTAATGTTTTAAGTGTTAATACTTAGTGTTTACTATCATACGATAGTGGTTATTAATTTATTAAATAGGCTGACAATAAGGCTATTAATCCTAATAATATTACTTGAATAATGAATAATATTTCTTTTTTATACTTCTTCATTATTTGCTTCTTTTAACGATTCTTCTAACGTCGGTTTTTTGTCGTTTTTATACAACCTGTTAGACTTGCAAGCTGGACAAGTTCCATGACATCTACAAGTTTTGTCAAATGCTTTACTGCCAGTATATGGTTTTCTATTTGTTCTACTCATTCTATTGGTAAATTAAAATATGCTTCAAGATCAGAATGGTGACGCCAATTTAATCTGGTATATCTTCCGTTTTTGTAAAAAAAATACTGACCATGTACTTTACGATATACTGTTTTTATATCCCAAAACAATATTTTTTCTGAGATTATTACTTGTTCAACTACTTCTCCTGGATTTATTTCTATCAAATCCCTAGATATTACTTTTACTCCCATTTTATTTGGTTTTTAATATTGTTAATATTTACTGATATGATTTCTATAAATCTTTTACCCCTGACACATTTTACCTACATTTACAACACAGAGCTGAATTGTCTTAGATCTTACCATAAACTGATTTCACGTTCTATACTCGCAAGTATAAAATTAACAACGTGGTAACTAGTTTAGTTTTTAATGTTGTACAACTACTCACGTATCAGTCACTCTGCATTTTAAATGTTTAACCAATTACGGTTTACTGTTCTTAGGTCACAAAGAATTGTATTCATGACACTAAAGATCTATTATCGATTTTTCAAAGTCTATTTTCTTAAGAAATGGTTCAAATACACTTGATTTAAAATACATTAAATCTTTTCTACTTAATGATCTTAGCTTTTCGTTTATATCATCAGCAGTTTGATTATCGCTTAATGATTTTAGCGTTAATATTTTATTCATTTTTAAGTCTAACCTATCTATACATTTATTGTACATATGCATATCGATCTTCTTTATGTTATGTATTGTCTTATGATTATAGATTACTAGATCATGAGGTATTTTAAGGTTAATAAATATTTCTTCATTTGTATGACCATGATTACTAGCTAACACTGTTAATACTTTACGTGCATACGAGTATTTTCTCATTCTAGTCGGTTTCATTATGTCAAAACCATATAGATTGTCTAATACTAGTTTGATCTCTATTACTGTTCTCATTCTTTCTTCGGTTTAAAAAAACACTCTTAACTACCATTGAGTGTAGACATCATTTAAGCAGTACCAAATACTCTTCTCGAATATTATCATAGGGCTGATGACTTGTATTATTATATTATTGCTGTTGTACTGAAGAATCCTCTCTTCATCAACTGTCGTTCTTTGTTTTCGCTTTTATGTATTGCGATTGCTCTTAGTCTATTACTTGAACCAACTAAGGTAGCTACTACTGTTATAATTCGTACTCGTTTCATAAGATTTAATATGTATTTAATGATTGATATTTGGTTTGCACTCTATTCTTAATAATAATACACTTGTTAGTGACATTAATCCAGACATAAAGAATTCAATTGGATACTGTTCTATTGTTATTGCATCCAAAAAGTACAATACAAATAACATTAATGATACTAAGAATGTAATAAATAATATAACTGCTTTCATGAGGTTTTAGCTATTTATAGGTGGTTAATATTATGCTTGTATAATTCAACTTGTAAATAATCTTTTAAGTACTCATCGCAATATGTTTGAGAGAATACTTCTTTAGCTGGTAATACATCTTCAGCATATTTCATACCTATTTGTATGCTATTGCTTTCAATGAAATGCTTTCCTGTTACTGGATTATACAGTAACATAAAATGTTCGTATGCCATTATAATGTGTATTTAGTGGTTATTTATTTAGATTAACATTAGTTTAGTTTGATTAAAACTCTGCCTGAAGTGAGTAACAGGCAGAGATAATATATAAATGATAAGTAAATCATTTGTTTGCAGTTTAACCCTCCTACTGCAAAGATCTTAGTATTATTCAAGTCTTCACTTGTTACTTGTTGTCGTAATCATTTAGGTCTGTAATAGATACTAAAGTTCCTGATGGTGATAAATAGAATGATTTCATAAGATTGTGGTTTTTTTAGGTTTAAAATTGATTATTTTATTGGTGTTACTGAGTATATAACTAAACATTTTAGCTATTTATATATATGTGGGTAATAATTATGTTAGGGAAAATAGAAGTAAAAGGGGGTTGAATGTATTATCCCTCACAAGCTAACGTCCTCTTGCAATACAATTAGCTTTATACATTAATCAAGACTTTATTTAATGTCTATTTAGAGGTTTTACTGGGTTTTAAATAGAATTAATGTCTATTTATAGGTGTGACTTTAACTAATAGAACACCTGCAATTAAGCAGGTGCACTAGTGTTAGGTGTTACTCTTCAGCATCATCTGTTGATGAAGTTGAGTTGTTCAATCCGTCTTTTAAGAATGTATCAGTAAGAGACATATCTTCAGTAAAAGCGGTGTTTCTGTACACGCGCTGACCATTGAAGGTAATTTCTTGACCCGCCATAGCATGTCCTTTTGGATAAATCTTATGGTCTTGTTTTTGACCAGCTTTAGACCCAGTCTTGTAAATGTAAGGCTCAAGAGTCTCTGTTACAAGTATCTGACCTTTAAATGGTAGTTCAGTACCATGCGAAAGATAAGGCTGCATTACTGAAAGAGCATCTTCACTAAGAGTCAAGAATGCAGTACGTTTAGACGCGTGTCCAATACGAGAAAAGCCAGATACAACTGATTGCTGTACCATAACAGTACCAACACGAGATGTTTCGCCAGTTAATTTGTTAGTGATTTCTTTCATTTTAACAACTTGTTTTGTGTCTGAATTTTCAACGATTTTTACAGGAGTTTTCATAATAATATGTGGTTTAATAAAGTTGCATTGTTTAAGCAACCTCGGTTAGAATATAGCAAATCCAATTAAGACAAGCCAAGAAAGTACATAACACCAGTATGGTGACGGGGTACTCTCCAAAATTTAAAAAGAGTGGGGGTTGAACTGTTATTTATCCAGCACTCGACTATGTCTTGAAAAATTTCCAAAAAAAAAATTATAAAAAAATTTCCACAAATTAAATAGCCATAATACCCTCTTGCATTCTACTCCATATTACATTACCTTACAGTATGCATATTTTCCTCTACAGATTAATTAACACAATATTCTACTTCCTCGGTGCAGCAACTAGGCAGGAAGCACTACTTATGCCTAAAGTAATTATACGTATTGGATTCACATTCTTCATCCTTAGAACTCTTTATTTCATCTTATTTTAGTTTAATTACTTTATTCTTAGTATCTTGCCATAAATTAAAACAAATATATTATGGAAGATCAAAATAATAAAGACTTGTACAGCAGTAGTACAACATTTATAACAACAGAAGGATTAAGTACTATGGGCTCTATAAGTAGTAGTAGTAGTAGCAACAGCCCCTTTGGCCTCTCTACATTTGGTAACGCAGGGCTTGGAACAAATATTCCTAATAATTCATTACAGGTAAGAGGAAACTATCATTACCATGACACTGCTGAGCTTACTCAGTCCGAACAAGTATCTAACTTGCTTTCATCTATAGCTTCTGTTGAGGCATTGCTTGTTAGTTTAAAGAGTAGCGTAATGGAATTAACATCAAGGATAGATCCAGTTAAGCATGAGAAAAGAACCTTAAAAACGAAAGAATAATGCGTACTCATAAAACATTTGAAGTATACGAGAATTTAGGACCATTAGAGATAAAAGCACTTATAACTTTAAAATTCCCTGACTTTGTTGCAGACTGCATAAGAGAAGGTAAAGCGTTTTCTTTATCATACAGTGAATTATCAAATGCAAGGTTTTACAAAGTGTACGATAAAAGTATAAATAAATTTGCATTAGAGATTCTTGAAAGGAAAGATGGAATTGTACAAGTAAAATTCCCAAGGAGAAAATTAAGTATATCATAAAGTAATGATATGCAAATTAGGATATAGGATTTAAATGTCTTATATTTGCCAAACATAGTTATTACAGTGTTAGAATTAAGTACAAACTGCAGCTAATAAACCTCACATGTTTATAGGGTACAGAAACTTAAGGAGGTTAAAGTAATAATGTAACTCAGGAAACCTATTATATATACGCTTAAGATTGGATCAGATATGGAACAAGTAGAATCCTTCTGAATTAACAGATGTTATTGATCCTAGCCAACTCGAAAGAGTCACACTATCTTAGGGAACATATAATAAAAACTGTTCCAGGTCGTGCTAGAAACAGTATTGTCCAAGGGAGATGTGTATCTAATTAAGAAATAAAATATTACTCTGATATAAGGTTGTTTAATTGATTATTATTTTTACTATAATACTACTGGTTTAATTACTAGTAGTATTTTTTTTTGCTATAAGGTTGCGTGTATTAAATAAAAAGTACTATCTTAGCTGAAAATAAGATAGATGAGCAGTAGAGAGGTAATAAAAGATTCATTAAGGAACATAAAGTTTTCTCCGTCACAGAAGATGGTATTCTCATTTGACAAGCAAACGTTATTAAAACACAATGCTCTTATACTTCATAAGGCGTCTTCTTTGTCGTCTAGAGAAAGAAAAATGGTTCAGGAGAGAATAAACTACGGTACTATGGGTGGAACTATAACTACAGAAGAAGTTGTAGATGCGGTAAACGAGTTGACACAATGGGTAGAAGATAAACTTAAAGAAGAGATCGATGATAGTAGCTCTAACTAGTAAAAGTAATTTTAAAAGCAAACTTATAAGTATCTTAGATACTGCTCAAGAGCGTCGTGAGAGCGGAATAGTTATTCTTACTGACAGATCTTGGCATATGGAAATATTTGATTACATGAAAGGAATGAAGTCTGTTGGCAAGTTAAAGCTTGCTGGTCAGACTTTTTTTATTATAAAAGAAATGAGAATCGAACTAAAAGCAATAGACTACCACATATGATAAAATTTTATTATGATCCAATACTAGGCTGTACTGGATGGGAGATAAAAAGACCAAAAGAAAGATCAGTAGAACCAAATAGAAAAAAAAGAAATAAAAAACAAAAAAATGGCAAAAGATAAAGAAGTTTTTTCAATAGGAGTAAAAGATATCACTCCTGTGAACAACATAGTATTCCACGCTAATAATGGAGCTAAGGAAATACTTAGATTTACTGAGGATAAGTTGTATTTATACGGTAAGGAAGTTGCTGTAGAAGATCCTGCTGTAATAGAAGGGTTTAAGAACTGGATGATTAACAGTAAATACATTTGTGATTGTGAGCAGGTTTAACGAAATAGTAGACGGATACAAGAATCTAGTTAAATCTAAGTTGGGTTTATCAGACGAGAAAGACGAAGAGATCTTTAAGGCAAGACGTACAATATGTAACGCGTGTCCAAAGATAACTGCATTAGATAGATGTGGAATATGTGGTTGCCCATTGGCAGCGAAAACAAGAAGTTTAAAAACAAATTGTCCAGATAAAAAGTGGTAATATGATGGATCTAGTAGTAGTACACGAAGAAGTGTTAAAGTTTCTAGACGAGTCAGAAGCTGTATTTCTTTTTGAGAACGGAAAGAAGGGATTCTATGTTAACGAAATACTCCACATAGAAGGAGATGAACCAGGAGTATACATAAGACAATTTACAGATATAAAAACAGGAAAGAATGATATTAATTAAATACAATCAAGAAGTAAGAGACGCATTAATGGCAGGAGTGAATGAACTTGCTGATGCAGTAAAAGTAACGTTGGGACCAAAGGGACGTAATGTAATCATAGGATTAAATGGACAAGACCCTAAAGTAACTAAAGATGGAGTATCTGTTGCTAGGGAAATAGATCTTGAGGATCCATTAATGAATATGGGTGCAACTCTTGTTAAGAGAGTGGCAGAAAAAGCCAACACTCTTGCAGGAGATGGAACTACAACGGCAACCGTGTTAACTCAGGCAATTCTAAAAGAAGGAATGAAGTTAGTGGCTGCAGGGTATGATCCTTTGGAAATGCAAAAAGGAATAAACGAAGCATGCGCTGTTATAGTAAAACAACTTAACAAAAATGCTATCCCAGTGACATTTGACTCCGATATGATAGAGCAAATTGCTACTATAAGCGCAAATAATGATAAAGAGATCGGGAAGATAGTTGCTGAGGCATTTAAATCTGTCGGATCTGATGGAGCAGTAAGTGTAGAAGCAGGATCTGGATTTGAAACTGTTGTACATAAAGTAGATGGACTTCAATTTGATCGTGGCCTACTCTCTACTTATTTTTCTACTTCCCCAGATAAAGCTGAGGTATCTATGAGAAACCCAATGATATTAGTAGTGGCTGGTAAATTAACTACTACTGAACAAGCAATGGCGATTATAGAACCAATAACTAAAATGGGTCGAGGATTAGTCGTAATAGCGGAAGATATAACAGGAGATGCATTGTCAACACTTATTTTAAACAAGATGAGAGGCGGGCATGAAATAGCAGCTGTAAAGGCACCAGGATTTGGTGGGTATAGAACAGAACTAACAAAAGATATAGCGGCAATGGTAGGGGCTAGTGTGGTGCCTAGCGCAATGGTAATAGATATAAATGAAGAATATGTTGATCAATTATTTGGTACAGCAGGTACTATAAAGATAGAACAAACCAGTACCGTTATTATGGGTGGGGGAGGATCAAAAGAGGAAAGAGAAAGTAGGATTAGAGAAATCGAGGATAAGATGCTTGATAAGAAGATTACTACATTCGAATTAAATAAACTTAAAGAACGTAAAGCAAAACTTGGAGGAGGAGTAGCAATAATAGAAGTTGGTGCAAAGTCGGAACTTGAGATGAAAGAAATCAAAGATCGAATAGACGATGCAAAAGAAGCTGTAATTAGCGCGCTAGAAGAAGGTGTGGTTATTGGTGGTGGAATGGCATTGATAAATGCAAGAGTAACATGCGAAAGCATAGCGAATGACGGAACAGATAGTCATTATGGAGTATCTATGTTGTATAAAGCAATGGAAGCACCGTTTAGAGAGATATGTAATAACGCAGGAGTAAGCGCAGATGTAAAGCTTGAAGGTGTTTTAAGTGGACCATTTGGTAGTGGATATAATGCAAAGACAGATGAATATGTTGAAATGTTGGGCGAGGGGATTTTAGATCCAAAGAAAGTAACAAGAATAGCACTTGAGTCAGCTGCCAGTGTGGCAGGAACATTAATGACTACAGCTTGTGCATTAATAGAAAAATCTTAAACAAAGATGAGACATGACGAGATTGTAAGAGAAATTGAAAGGAGAGAAAACTGGAACCGAACGTGTCCATTTCCTTTCTATGATACAGAAATAATAACAGATTTAAAAAAATTAAACATGCTAGAAAAGAGTATTATGAACAATGAACCAATAACGTATTGTAAGACATGCTTGTCTATACATATAAAAACTGTAGAGTTTCCTAATAATGAAGCTGGAGAAAACAGGAATGTACATTACTGTGTACCATGTGGAAACACCGAACTAACCGAAGCTCATATAGAAGAATGGGAAGATCTGTACGAAGAGAAGTACGGAGAAAGGTTTTTAACTAAAACCAAAGGTAATGATGAGTAGTATTCTTGGCTTGGACGGATGGGATAAAGAAGGTAGGATATTAAGAATGAGCTACTATGCTGCTAGCAAAAAATGGATGGAAGCAAAAGCATCTGCATTCCATAATGAGATTATAGATATAAATGAAGCTATGTTAGACGGCAGGTATGATATACATACCACCATATCTGAAAAAGACAAAGATAATTACAAATTAAAAGTAACAGTAAAATATCACAAGGATGAATCAAAACATGAACATAAAAAGAATACTCACAGATAAGAAATCAATATTTAGATATTGGTTAGAGTTCTTAAAACCTTATCACAAGCTCAGAGCTAAAGAAATAGAGGCGTTGAGTTTGATACTTTATTATAGATACGAGCTAGCTAGAGAGATATCTAATATTAATATAGTAGACATAGTATTGTTCTCTACCGAGACTAGAATGAAGATCAGAGATGATTTAGGGGGTATGGGTCAGAAAGTATTCAACAACCTTCTTACTTCGTTAAGAAGTAAAGGTGTGTTAACTAAGGATAATAAAATTAACCCAGTACTTATACCGAGTATGAGTGAAGATGGGTTTAAGTTAGTGTTTAACTTTGAAGTAGAAAAATGAAATTCAGCAGAGCCGATCATGAGAAAATAAAGGAGTTATCTAGTAAGCATAACTTGCCAATAGAGATGATTGAGGGTATTGTTATTGCTCCGTATGAATTCATACAAGAAGAGTCAAAAAGGATTGAGTTCAAGGATGGAATGACCAGAAGTGAATTCGATGAATTGAAGACTAATTTTAACATACCTTCACTAGGGAAATTGTATGCTTCTCATTTCATGTATAAAGAAATACAAAATAAAAAGAAAAAAAAGCTTGGATAATACTACAATAGTATTATCTTAGCCGCAAGTTTAATTTAAATTTTAAAAACCATATTATGGCAGTAAAAAAAGGAGAAGTAAAGAAAATGGAAGCAAATGAGCCAAAGCAAACAGCTGATGAGCAGCCTAAGCCAAATGCATTATTAATTTCAGTAGAATTAGCTGAAGGACTTGTAAATTATTTAACCAGCAAGCCTATGGCAGAAGTTGAAGGATTAGTTAATGATATCAGAAAATCCAGAGCAGTAACTGTTACGGATGAATCTAAAAAAGAAGAATAATGGATAAAACTCTAAAAGTAGGGGCTGTATCAAAAGATCTAGAGAGAATTAAGTCTGGAGAGGCTACAGACCTTGGGGTACAGGATTTCTTTACTCAACAGAGTAAGTCTAATAGAAAAGTTTCAGGATTGGTGGAAGACTCCACCAATATCCTGGAAGAGGAAGGAAAAGTTAAAGAAGAACTATACAAGAAATCTCTTGATGTAGTTTTTTTACCAGACTATATAGTTCCTATTTTTTCAGGAATCTTTCTTACAGCAAGAAGAAATAAGCTTACTCAGAACGGATTATATCTACCTACAGCATCTTTTGGAAAAGGATCAGATACAGACATGGATGTGGATTTTTCTGATACTCAAGTAGTTGTGGCAATTGGATGCAATGTTACGCAAGTGGCTAAAGGAGATGAGGTTGTTATCAATATGGATAACTATAAAAAAAGACTAGAATCAAGTTTAGCACAAAAGCTAAACAAGGAGTTTGAATACATACTTCCTATTGAAAAGATCAATGGAGTTGAGTATTTATACATAACAGAAAGAGATGTAAAGTACATTTCAGACACAAGAAAGATATGCTTACGTAAACAGATTACATGTATATAACACATTAATAAGGATAGCTTTACTTGACAGTAGAGCTATTTTTTTGTATATTGCGGTATGGAACTAATAAGATATGAAATTTCAGTAGGTGTATTTCCTGGCATATTGTTTGGAATACGTGAGTATCACTTTATAAAAGATGATGTAAAGGAAAAAGATATTGTGTTGTATCTAGGTATAGCTCAAATAACTCTTACACTGATATACAATAAATAAGATTAATCCATAAAAATATTTGTTCCGTCGTTCAAAACTGGGCTCGCTACCAACTCGAACGGGACGTAGATGGTTAGGGTAAAATCTAGCCATCTGATCACATTGAAGTATAGTGTAGCGGTAACACATCTGCCTTTGACGCAGACATCCGAGGTTCAAATCCTTGTACTTCAACAAGACTGTACCTTAACAGAAAGAAAGAAACAGGAAAAATAAGGAATGGAAGAGTGGACAACGGTTGTCAAACTGTTTTGAAAGCAGTCGGGTGTAAAAGCTTTGTAGGTTCGAATCCTATCTCTTCCGCAAAACACATTGCCGTAGCATCTGACCTAGATTACGTAATATGGTACTGACGAATAACATGGGTGTTAATAAGTAATGAGAGACCTTAACGAAATGTGTTTTTAATAAAATTGGGCGTGTATGCAAATTGGCTGAAGCAAGCAGACTGTAACTCTGTAGGTGTTGAAAGACCCCGTTGTAGGTTCGAATCCTGCCATTCCCACTAAGATCTGAAATGTACATTAACTTATTTATAAAAACAGTGGGGTTCTAGATTATTTAAAAGGAGAAAAGAATGAATTTATTTGAGATTGAAAATGATGTAGTGGTGTTCAGTCCACAAGCATTAATGATCGAGCCATTCAAGAAGATATGGGACGCAGACAAAACCAATGGCAAGCATAAGGCCACATTAATACTCGCATTCATATACTACATGGCTGACGAGAGAAGTGATTTTATGCATATACTTGATATTGATGAAAGAATAGCTGAGGTAAAGGTCTTTATAGATATGCCTGAAAGTTTTTCAGGGAAATCAAAAGAAGTAACTCGCGCAATACATTATTATGAAAAACTATCTGAAACAACTAGTACTAAGTTGCTTAAAAGCACTAGACTGGTGTTACAAAAAATATCTGAATTCCTCGATAATATCAACATGGACGAGAGGGATCCAAGGAGTAATAAACCTGTACATGACATAGGGAAAATAACATCTTCAGTAGAAAAGATTCCAAAACTTATTAAAGCTATTAATGAAATAGAAAAAGAAGTTATCAATGAGAAAGCGCTTAAAGCTCAATCTGGTAACAAGACGATGTCTATGTTTACTGACGGAATATAATGAGGAAGTTTAACAAGATACAGACAAAACTTACAGACGAGTTGCTTGATGCAATGCCTCGTGAGGAAAGACAAGACTTACTTGATAGTATAGACTCTATTATGTTTATACAAAACTTAGCATCTCCTGATAGAAATGTAGTTGCTAATTTAACTCGCTGGGATAACCCTCTTCTCCCTGAAACATCAGAAGATCCTGATCAACACATTAGAGTAGCGCGAGCAGATGGAAGGATTGCGGTAGATTTGACTAATCCACACATTCTAGAGAATATGGATTTCTTTAGACCTGCAGCTATACATCATGAAAAGTATGGAGCTTATACTAAATTGTTTCCCAATAAAAATCCTAATTCACTTTACTATAAGTTCTGGGCTGAAGAAGCTAGAAGATGCAGAGAGGGTTACATTAGAGAAAGCGATGGAGAGTGGGTGCCTGGAGCTTATTATTTTCAATTAAATTACGCGCCACTACTTAGGGCTGAAATAATACAAGGAACTAAACAGGCTGATAGGCTTGAGGGTTTTGCTTATGTTTATGATGCGGATTACTGGTTTTTTCATTACTGTGAACAAGCTAGGGCGTTAGGTAAGCATGGTGCCAACTTAAAAAGAAGGGGTTGTGGATATTCCGTAAAGGCTAGTAACATGTTAGCAAAGAATTTTATTCTTGGAGACACTGTTAAAGCAAGAGAAAAGGTTAAATCGTTTGCTATTGCAAATGAAAAAGAATATTTAATAAAGGATGGTATTCTTAACAAATATGTCAGTGTAATTGATTGGTGCGCAACACATACTCCTTGGCCAAGAGTCAGGAGCTTGAAAGACTCTTTAAATGATATGCATTGGAGAATGGGTCACAAGGACAATAGATCTGGTACAGAAAAAGGAGTTCTTAATGAAGTAATGGGCGTTACTCTTAAAAATGATCCTCAAAAAGCAAGGGGTAAAAGGGGAGCTTTAGTATTATGGGAGGAAGCAGGAAAGTTCAATGATTTTTTAACAGCTTGGCAGATTGCTAGACCATCAGTTGAAGAATCTGGATTCGCATTTGGATTTATGATGGCAGGTGGTACAGGTGGTGTTGAAGGTGGGGCTTTTGAAGGTCTAGAAGAAATATTTTACAACTCAGAAGGATACAACATACACTCTATGCCTAATGTGTTTGACAAAAACACAAACGGTAAAGGTAAATGTGCATTCTTCTTTGGGACTTATCTTAATTACAGAGGTAAGATGGATATGGAAGGTAATAGCGATGTTATTGGAGCCTTAATACAAATTAACAAAGAAAGATCTAGAGTAAAATATGGTTCATCTGATGTTAATACAATTGTACAAAAGAAAGCGGAAGAACCGATCACTCCTCAAGAAGCTATTATGCGTACAGAAGGTACAGCATTTCCAGTAGCAGATTTAAGAGATTACTTAGAAGATATTGCTCCAGAGTTAAATTCATTTGTTGATTCCCATTATGTTGGAGAATTAGTTTATGGTGAAAACGGAGTTTTAAAATGGCAAAATCAATCAGACGTACAACCTATTAGAAGTTTTCCCTTTAAAGTTAAAGGTAATGTTTCTTCTGATGGAGCTATTGAAATATTTGAAATGCCAAATAAAGATAGAGATGGTCATGTGTTTCAAAATAGATACATAGCTGGAATTGACCCAATTGATAATGATTATACCTTGGGAGGATCTCTTGCTAGTATATTTGTGTTTGATTTGTGGACTGATAAGATTGTAGCTGAATACACAGGTAGACCTATGCGGGCAGATGAATTCTATGAAAAATGTTTAAGGTTAACTTTATTTTATAGCGCTCAAGCAAATTACGAAAACAACCTGAAGGGATTATTTGCATACTTCTCCAATAAAAATGCCTTATATCTTCTAGCTGATAGTCCAGAAATATTACGTGATATGGAGATAGTAAAGGCTAACCTGTTTGGTAATAGAGCAAAAGGTACTCGTACAACTAGGGATGTAATAATGTTAGGAAAAACACTTCAAAGACAATGGATGTTAACTCCATTTGAACAAGAAAGATATGATGAAGAATCAGGTGAAACCAAAACAATGACAATACCTAATTTAAGAAGGATTAGAAGCATTGGGTATATACATGAATGTATTGCATGGAATCCTGATATAAACACGGATAGAGTGTCCGCTATGGACATGGTGATGATAATGAGAGAAGATAGAGCTAAGATGACAACTAAATTTGAAGAATCAAGGACTGAGAATGTTGATTCTTACTTTCACGATGACCCTTTCTTGGATCAAAACTGGAATAATGCTATGGGGCAAATGCAGTCGTCGTCAACCACCAACGACAGTGTCTTTAATGGTTTTTAGCTATAATACTCAAAGAAGAAAACGTAAATAATGTATTAAATTTGTAATATGTCAGAGACTAAAAATTTTCCAAAGCAAAAGTTGTCCTTTAATCAAAAAGGAAAGAAATGGCGTAAGAGTCATTTAGACTGGGCTGATAACAATAGTTACCTTAACAACAGTGCTGTAAGAAGGAAATTAAAAAATAAAAAAATAAACCTAAACCTATACAACGGTAAGGTGGATGTTAGAGATATGAAGCTTATTCTAAACCCAGGTGGTTTGGAGCAATTCTTTGTACCTGACGCTATACAACATTATCCAATAATTACTCCCAGAGTAAATGTATTGGTTGGTGAAGAAAAGAGAAGAAAATTTGATTGGTCTATTCAGATAATAAATCCAGATACTTTGTCCAAAATTAAAGAGGATAAGAAGAAGATGGTTGATGCAAGATTGATGGAGATGCTTCAGTCTGACGTATCTGACGAAGAATTAGAAAAAGAATTACAAAAATATGGCGATTACGTCAACTTTGATTACCAGGATTTAAGGGAAAAAAGAGCTAATCTTTTGTTAAGACATTATATTGCAAAGCTAGATATGAAAATTTCATTTCAGCAAGGCTTTAAAGATGCTTTAATAATGGGTGAAGAGATCTACATGTTTGACATAGTTAACGGTAGAGTTACTTTTGAAAAACTTAATCCATTAAAAGTACATACTTTGCGTGGTGGATATTCAAATAAAATTGAAGATTCAGACGTTATTGTTTTAGATGACTTTTGGAGTCCAGGCAAAATACAGGATCATTTCTATAACGACTTAAGTGAATTAGAGGTTGCGAAGCTAGACGAAGGAGAGCTTAATGGTGATAACAAAAATTTAGACGGAGTAACAGAGGCTGTAGATGATGTTGTTGGACTTAAGATGCTTCAAAGAGAGAGTATGGACACGTATATTGAATCAACAGGTATCTACAATAAACAAGATTCTCTTGGTAAAAATTCTTATACAGATGGGGCTGGTAATGTTAGGGTTCTGAGAATGTTTTGGAGAAGTATGAAGAAAGTATTAAAGGTGTCTTACTTCGACCAACTAGGAAAACAGCAAACTAAATTTAGATCAGAAGACTACATAGTTGATGCGTCAATGGGTGAGGTTGCTAAAGTCTTGTGGGTTCCACAATGGTGGAAAGGAGTCAAGATTGGTCAAGATACTTACTTGCAAATCAAGCCAAAAGAAATACAATATAATAAATTAAACGAACCAAGTTTCAATTCTTGTGGAATAGTTGGCCAAGTATACAATTCAGGAGACGAAGAGTCTGTAACGATGGTAGACAGGGCTAAACCTTTTCAATATCTTTACGATATTTCCTGGTATAGAGTAAATGAAGCTTTAGCAAAATACATGGGCTCTATTGTTGAGTTAGATTTAGCTAAGGTACCTACGGGATGGACGGTAACAAAATGGTTATACTTTGCTCGTAAATCTGGAATATCTGTAGTAGATAGTTTCAAAGAAGGTCAAAAAGGAATGGCCAAAGGTAAGCTTGCAGGATCTGTAGGTAATACTACTGGTAAAGTTTTAGAACAAAGAGTAGGAGATTTTATTCAAACTCATATAGATATGATGGAGTTTGCCAAAGCGCAAATGGATGAAATAACTGGTGTTTCTAGACAAAGACTAGGGCAGGTTGAAAACAGAGAGACTGTTGGTGGTATAGAAAGAGCAGTTTCTCAATCTAACCATATAACAGAAGAGCTTTTTACCATGCATGATTACTGCAAGAAAAGATGTTTTCAAATACTATTAGAAACAGCTAAGATTGCGTTAAAAGGTAAAAATATTAAATTTTCTTATATAGCTGACGATATGACTCGTCAATTAGCAGAGATAGAAGGTGACGATATTGCTGAAGAAGAATTTGGATTAATGGTGTCTAATGAAGACGAAATTAATAGAATGGAACAGAAGCTTGATGGAATGGTTCAGATGGGATTACAAAATCAAATGCTATCTTTTTCTACAGCTATTAAAATATATAATTCTCCTTCAATAAGAGAGGTTCAAAGACTTATCGAGAAGGATGAGCAGCAAATAAAAGAGAGCCAATCGAAGCAAGCTGAAGATCAAAACAAACAAATGCAAGCTCAAATGGAGCAACAAGCACTAGAGACTCAGCAAGCTCAATCACTTGATCTAGAAAAATTTAATAGAACTGATGAAACCAATAGGTATATAGCTGAGTTACAGGCTGAAACCTCAAGAATACAAAAAGAAAATAATGATAGAGGTGTTGATAATGATGACGATGATTTTGCTAGGTTTGAAGCAGAATTAGGCGTAAAGCAACAAGCTTTATCTAATGATATGTCTAAGCATAGAGACAACTTATCTATAAAAGATAAGGAGTTAGAAATTAAAAACAAAGTAGCTAATAAAACTTCTGCATCATTAGGAAAATAAACAGAAATAATAAAAAAACTTTATAAATCTTTTTAATAAAATTATTTAATCATTATGAAGCAAACGCAAAATCAGTGTTTCGGAGATAAATCTGACAAACCAGCATCGGTTAGCACTGGATCAACATTTGTTTAAATAGATACTGGTGCAGCAACAAATGTTTCCTACACAATACAATCTGATGGATCTAATTGGATGGTTATATAAAACAAAGACATAATGGAAGATAATAATAATACGAAACTTAAAAAAAATGGTGGTAACGGAACTGCTGTAGGGAATGCTCTTAGATGGTTAGTTAAGCAAGGAAAGACTGTCGCTCCAGAGATATTAAATGCTGCTGGAAGCATTACAGGTATTAGTGGTTTTAATCACTTAGGAGGTCTTATTCGAGGTGATGAGAATTTATCAGAAGTTGATAAAGAAATATTACTTAAAGAAATGGAATATGATATGGTTGAAATGGTTGAAGTTACTAAGAGATTAGGAATGGATAATGAGCATTCTGTAACAAGACTAGTTAGACCAATAACTTACGGAGCTATGTTCTTAATGTTCCTATCGATGGTCTTTTTTGATGGTAACGTTGGTGGATTCAAAATAAATCCATTATATGTTCCCGTGATACAATCATTGTTCGGAACGATGACTGTGTTTTATTTTGGATCAAGAGGTATTGAGAAGATTATGAAAACATTTAAAAAGTAAATACAATTAAAATATTATAATAAAGCATCTCTAATCAGAGATGCTTTTTTTTTTAGCTATAATATAGAAGTGGTTTTTTAGCCTAAAGAGACTATTTTTGTTACTAATCACTTAAATCATTATGGGAACAATAACACTAGATGTGTCAGCAAAAACAAATCAGCCTCCTAACAGAACTGGATGGTTGTCCTTATATTTGACGCATGGTCAGTTACATGTCTTTACGTTAGCTAATTTTACAACTGAAACAGAGCCTGCATATTCAGATCCTGAAGAAGATGCTTTTAAAGCTATAAAAATTCAATACTTACCATTAGAAGGAGGCCTTAAGCTTAATGGAGTTGCAGTGTTAATTGGTGATGAAATTCCAGCAACCTCATTAAACGCAGGTTTACTTACTTATCAGGCAGATGTATTAAATGCTAATGGATATACTGATGGATATATGAGATTTTTTGTATCAGACGTTGGTTCTAGTGCATTTAGTATAAAGCCTGGAGCAGTTACATTTGTTGTAAGAAGTAACATAAATAAAGCACCAACCTCAGTTGGGGATGGAGAAGCAGAAATAACATTAGGTAATACATTTGTATTTACAGAGGAATCATTAACATCAAGTCTTAATCCTCCTTACTTGGATCCAGAAAGTAATCCTCCGTATAAATTGTTAATCGTATCTGTACCATTATTTGGAAAATTGGAATTAAGTGGAGTTACAGTAATAGACGGTCAGGAAATTGATTGGGCTGATGTTGTGGCTGGTAATTTTTCATACAAAAGTGAATCATTTCCTAATGGAGATTTAGAGGGATTTGAATTTAAAATATCTGACACAGGGTCACAACAATACATAGGATAATATGGCAAATTTTAATTTTAACGTAGTAGACGCAGCATCATTTACAGTTAATCAACACTCTGTAATAGAGACTGATTGCGCTACTCAGTATATATATAAAGTAACCTCAGTGATAGGTAACTCTATTAAATTTTCTTTAGTCGGCAGTACAGCTTACCCAGAAACATGGAGTAGTCAGTCATATACGGTTGATGAAGTTGAGTATTTTGACTGGACTAGCGTTAATGAAAAAACAATCACATTCTCAAAAGACTTATACATTAAGTTTGCTCTTGAAAACTCAGGAGATCCTGGTAGATTTAATAAGTGTGAAATATTTATAAACGACGATACTTCAGGAAACTCATATCAGGACCCTGTATTGAGATCGAATGATTCAAATCCATGTGATAATCCAGACGGAAAAGGTAAGAAGTTTGATGAACTTACAGATACTCCAATCAATAAAACTGGCAAATCATTACAAATAGTAAGGGTTAACCTTGCTGAAACTGAATTGGAATACGTAGACGCAGGTTCTTTAGGTTCTGATCTTAATTATACTCACCCATTTACATCAAGTGCGTCAGTAGTAATTAACCACAACCTTGGTAAGATTCCAATTGAAAGAATTATTAATGCTCAAGGAAACATCATACACGGAGATATCACTTATACGGATCTAAATAATTTAACAATAACATTTAACACAGCGTTCTCTGGAACTGTTTATTTAAACTAATATGAGTCATATATTTGGTACAGACGTAGATTTTAATAAAAGCAATTTGAGTAATGTAAAATTGACAGGTGAATTAAGCCTGCCTACAGTTACAATATCAGATGCAGGACTTGTCATGTTTAATAGCGGACAGAGCTCTTTCTATGGATGGAACGGTAGTTCTTGGATAAACTTTGACGGTACTCATGACATAATCCCAACAGTTGATTCATTAAACTCATTATCTGGAGCGCTTAATATAGTGTCTGGAAGTGGGGATCTTAATGTTACTACGAACGGTAGTAACAAGATTACAATAACTTCAACAGCTAATGTAAGTAGGTTTTTAAAGGATGTGTTTGTTACAAACGGAGTGGCTCAGTTAGGAGTTGTATTAACAGTGCCTGAAGGAACAACTAGTTTAACCAATGATTTTGCATTTAATGCTAAGATTATTGAGGTTAATTTTGCAAGCACTTTAACTGCTACAAGTTCAAATTCTTTTGCAGTCAATCTTTTAACGAATGTTGATATTAATAATATAACTAGTATAGGGATAGGTTCTTTTAATGCTAATAGATACTTAAATACCTTAAATTTAAGATCTGTACAGATAATAGGAAGTAGCGCGTTTCAAACAACTGGTGATCTTGGTGTTGGTTATGATCTAGTGTTTCCTTCTACAGTATATTCTTTAGGTACAGAAGCATTTTCATCTTCAAAAATTAATTCAGTAACTTTTGATCCTGGAAACCAAATCACAAATATTCAAGCCCGCACGTTCCAAAATACAAATGGCTTTACAGCTATAACTCTTCCAAGTAATTTAACTACTATAGGTGGTTATGCTTTTAATAATACTAATTTAACATCTATTGTCATTCCAAATAGCGTTACAAGTATAGGAGTATATGCATTTAAAGGAAACCCATTGACTTCAGTGATTGTAAATAATGGAACAATAGGTGACTATGCGTTTTGGGGTATAACAAATTTAACATCTTTAACTCTAGGAAGCGGCGTTACAAGCATAGGTGTAGAGTCATTTAGAAACACAAGAATAACAACATTGACTATACCTAGTACAGTTACTAGTATGGGAACTGCTTCTTTTGCTGAAAATTTATCTTTAACTTCAGCTATAATTAATAGTACTGTAATTGGAACGTTTGCGTTTAAATCAAGTCCTTTACTATCAACAGTAACCCTTAGCAATAATTTACTAAGCATAGGAAATGACGCTTTCATGTTAACAGCATTAACATCTGTTGTAATTCCCAATACAGTGGTCTCTTTAGGTATTAGTTCTTTCCAGGATACTTCTTTAAGTTCAATAGTTTTCAACAGTGTAAGTTCAATAATTGATATACCGCAAGGATGCTTTCAAGATTCTTGGGGAAACAACAGGACAGTAACAACATTAACTCTACCTGCATCACTTCAGACATTTGGTACATCATCATTTCAACAAGCAGGAATAGAAACATTAGCTATTCCAAATACTGTAACAACTATAGGAAGTAATGCATTTTATGGCCAAAAATTAGATTCAACGTCTGCAGGTACAGATCCTTTATTAGATTGGACAAGCGCAACAAGAAGAGGATTAAATATTTTAACTTTTGATGCCATTCCATTTGTAACTACAATAGGAGACTCAGCATTTAAATTCAATGCGCTTACGTCTGTTACAATACCAGCATCAGTCACATCTATTGGAGCTTCTGCATTTGAATATAACGATATATCATCAATTATTTTACCCGCTACTGTAACAACAGTGGGTACTAATTCTTTTTCAAATAACCCTAATTTAACTAATGTAACTATAAATAGCACTCAAGCTAATGCAGGTCAGGCGTTTAATAATATTGCAACAACTATTACAACAGTAAACATAGGTTCAGGAGTTACTGCCAATGGTGGGATATTCACAGGAAGCACAGGGATCGAAACTTTAGATATAGCTGCTAATGCAGTAACAAATATTAATTCTTTTGACAATTTAACTATTGGAACTTTAACAGTGGATGGAACATCTACCATAAATAGCTATAGCTTCACAAACTCTACAATTACTCTAGGTACAATAGGTAGCGGAATCACATTGCCAACAAGTTCATTTTATGGAGCTGACTTTACTACACTTAATATTGGCGACACTGTAATAATAGGTAATTCATCATTCTATGGTTCAATAATTAATTCGTTAAATATAGGTAATAATGCAACAACATTTGCCAATTCATTCGATGATGTAAATATTGGAACAATGACTATAGGGACTGGAGCTGTAATAGCTACTGGTACTTTTGATTCTCAAAGTGTTATTACAGGAGATTTAACGATAGGAATCAATTCAAGTATAGGCAGTTCGGCTGCACCACAAATATTTATTGGAGGCACACTAGATATTGGAGCTACTCTAAATACTATAGGATCTGGTGCTTTTTCAAGCGCTACTATTTCAAATGGGCTAACTATTGTAGATAATTTAACCTTGGATTCATCTGTTTTTTCATACTCTACTATTGGTGGGAACTTGTCAACCATAGGTAACAATGTAACTTTAGGTGCAAGTTCTTTTTATGGCGTTTATTTTACAACATTAAATATTGGAAACACTGTGACAATCGGTGATTCGGCATTTTATGGTTCAACTATTTCTACATTAAATATTGGTAATAATTTCATAACAGGTGCCAACTCGTTTGATGACGTAACTATTGCAAATATGACGATAGGAGCTGACGCTCAATTAGCGTCTTCAACCTTTGATACTCAAAGTTTTATTACTAATTTAACAATTGGAGACAACCTCATTACTATCTCTTCTGTTGGTGTATCTATGAATATTGTAAATAACCTGACAATTGGTAATGGTGCAAATCTTTCGGCAAGTGCATTTAACAATATTAAGGTTGGCAATAATTTAACACTTTTAAATAACGTTACTTTAGATCAGTTATCATTTGGAACTGCTACTATTTTAAATTTGGTAATTGGAGATAACGCTATAATTGGAGGAAGCAACATTAGCTCTACTAGCGGAGCATTTTCTAGTGCTAATATAACGGGAAATATATCTATCGGAATTAATGCTGATGTTCAAGGATATGCTTTTAGCGATACTAGTTTAGCTACCACTATAACTAATCTAACAATAGGAAGCGGAAGTTCATTAAAGATTGGTTCATTTAGGTATCATGATTACCTATCTTTCTCTTTAGGTATCAATCTTACTTTTGAAGACTATGTCTTTCAATACTCAACCTTAACAGGAAACTTTACAATAGATCCAACATGGATTCTAGCCGTAAACTCTTTCTCACAGATGAATGTTATTGGAAACTTTATAGTTCCTAACAATAAAGTATTACCTGAACTTACTTTTCCTAGCGGAACTATTAGTGGCGACTTGATTCTTGGAACAGGGGTTACTTTACCTAATCGTTGTTTTTACAGTACAGACATTACAGGAAATTTAACAATACCTATTTCTACAATATTAACAGGTATTGAGCACTTTGAAGGTTCAAGTATAGGAACAGTAAACATACCTAATAACTTTATTCTTGTAAGCCAAATGTTTTCTACAGTTATTATAGACACAATAACTTTAGGAAATAATGTAACTATTCCATCTACTTTGTTTATAAGTGGAACAGTTGCAAATATGATTGTTGGTGATAATTCCATAGGTACTTTTTCACAGCAAACTGCTCAAGTTACAAACATGACCTTTGGAAGTAATAATACTTTAGATTCTAGTTCAAGCGCAAGTTATATTAATTTAACAATTGGATTAAATAACGATTTCGCAAGTAATGCATTTAATGGTTGTGAAGTAACAAACCTAACAATGCCTGCGCCAGTAACTGCTGCAGATGTTCATACGTTCACTGGAACTGGATTTTTCACAAATAACAATATATCATCTATACCTGCGTATTTTTCCTCAAGTCTTGTTAATGCATTCCCGCCAAACCTATTTACATCTAATGTATTTTCAGGGAATATTACATTCCCATCGAATATTACTATTTTTGATGATTATTGTTTTAGTAGTAATGATATTACAGGAATAACAAATCTTTCACCCGTGTATAATATATATATGGGAGATGGTGTTTTTCAGGGTAATAATTTCAGTGCAATACCAGACTTTTTAGAGGGAATCTTATCAGGAGAATTACCAAATTACCTATTTGCAATTAATAGTTTCACGTCTTTAACAATTGACGCAACAAACTCTCCATGGATTACAAAGCTAGGTGTTGGTTGTTTTCAGTCTAATTATCTTTTAACAACGGTGGTTCTTGATGCTGGAAACACTAATCATGTAAGTAATTTTCTAACTACTTATGCTTTTCAAGGTTGCAACATATCTTCATTTACTTTTTTAGAAACAGGTACTGGGTCTTGGAATACAAACACCGTATCGTCTAGTTCTGTTTTTAAAGGAAATAACTTCTCAACTTTACCTACTGGTTTGTTTGGGACTGGAAGCGTTGTTGGAGAAACAACTATCGACTATGAAATGTTTATGGACAATTCTTTTTCGGGATCATTAACAATTCCTAATGGAGTTACAAGTATAAGTAGTAGAGCATTTAAGAATAATGCTTTAACATCTGTTTCTGTACCCGCAGGAATTAATATTGTTTCAGATTCATTTGACCCAGGGGTAACAATCACATACAGGCCTTAAGAAGCAAATATATCACATAGTTGTTTCAAAAGCTTTTTAAAAAATAAATATAATTTATACAAAATAGAATACTAAATGGAGATATTTAATAAAGATGTAAATATACTAGGTAACTTAACCTTATCACTAGATAACGCTGTTGGTAACATAGTTACCATTAATGGAGTTGGAGTAGCTAGTTATAGAACTGCTTCGCAAATACTATCTGACATAGGTTATGCTCCGCAAACATTAAGTATTGTTGGGTCAACCATAACTTTAAGTGATACTGGTGGATCAGTAACTGTGCCTAGTTATAATGATACGGCAGTTGTAAACCATATAACAAGTACTGGTTCTGATCATTTATACATAAACCAAAACGTCACAACATTCGCATCACCTACATTTGTAAATGTATTTAGCAACACTGAGGCTACAGCTAACTCTCACTTAGTTAGACTTGACCAAATGAATTCAGCAATAGCAGGATTAGATTGGCAAGAGAGCATTTTAGACCAGATTAACTTTACAACATCTGAACCAATATCTCCATCTACAGGAGATAGATACGTAAATACAACTACAGGAGTTGGCTCGACAACCACTAGTACAGCTTTCGTAATAAACAGGATTTATGAATGGGATTTCAATCAAGGAGGAATCTGGATTGAATTCATCCCCAATGAAGGATGGACTGCATGGAATGAATCTATTGATACAAATTTAACATTCAATGGAGTTTCTTGGGTAGAATTCGGTAGCACAGTATCTCATAATAATACTACTGGACTACAAGGAGGAACTACTGGAGAATATTATCACTTAAGTTCTTCAGATTATTCGGGACTTACTGCAGGAGGTGATACTTCTTTGCATACTCATACATTTGCATCCTTAACTTCAAAGCCTACTACAATTGCAGGTTACGGCATTACAGATACTTATGATAAAGTAGAGGCTGATGGCAAGTACCTCTTGAACACTACAGACACTTTAACTGGAGATTTAACAGTTACAGGTAATGTAATTTTAACAGGAACTAGTTTTATAGGAAACGCATCTTCTTCTTCTTATACTCCTGACGATGGAGTATTCGGTGGGAAAATAACAAATGGCGGTGGATTTAAGATAACCACTCAGGCTGTAGACACTTTAACCTTATCAGCGGTTGGAGGGAATATGACGGTTAGAGGTGAAGGAAATTTTGGTTCTAGTGTAAGTGCAACTGGAGCTATAACAGGTTCTAACTTAAGTGGTACTAACACAGGTGACCAAGATTTAAGCGGTTATTCACTAACTGGACATAGTCACACGTTTGCAAGTTTAACTTCAAAACCTACTACAATTTCAGGTTATGGAATTACTGACGGAATAGTTACAACAGACGCTAGATTAAGTGATGCTAGGACAGCTACTTTAACAGGCAATCTATTAACAGCAGTACCAGCAGGTGCTTTATTTACAGATACTACTTATGATTTAAGCGTTTATCTTTTAAACACCACAGATTCTTGGAGTGGTACTCATACCTCTTCAGGCTTACTTAAATTTACAGGTACAGGAGCTGGTCAAGGAATACAATTTAATTCTACTACAGTAGCAAATGATGCTTTTGGTATAAGAGTTAACGGAACTTCTAATGCAGGTGAGCTAGAATTTTTCTCAACAGATGACGATGACGAGGCTTTTGTTTGGAGACACTATACAACTGGACAAGACGGTACAGGGTCTTCTGTTGAGTGGTTCAGAATTGGAGCAGGTGGTAATGTTTCAGCTATTGGAACTGTAACAGGTTCAAACCTTAGTGGTACAAACACAGGAGACCAAGATTTAAGTTCTTATTATGGTTTTAAAGGTTCTGTTGCTATAAACACTAATGCAGACACTTTACCTATAGGTGTATGGAAACATGCAGCACAGGCTGGTATAACTAATTTTTCTACTACCTACGGAACTACTATTAGTTTTGACACAGGCACTTATTACGGATGGCAGTTATCAACAGATTCTGCAGGTCATTTAAGTAATAGGGCAAATAGTAATGCATGGAGTCAATGGTACAAAATATTAGATGACGGAAATTACAATAACTACACACCAACTAAGACAGGTGTAGGAGCTAGTGGAACTTGGGCAATAGATATTTTAGGTACTGCTGCAAATTCCGATGCTTTAGGGGGTTATACTTCAGCTCAAGTTTGGAGAAGCGATGGAGGTGTTTGGAATCCAAATGCTAACATATCTCTAGGTCAGACAGCCGCTAATCAAGAGTGGTCATTTGATATATCAAGAAATGGTCACGCTGGAGGGTACTTTCAAGTATGGGATAGTTCTTTAAACACAGTGTTAAAAGTAGACCCAAACAACGGTATAGTATCTGCTCCTTATGGTTTTAGCGGTTCTTTAAGCGGAAACGCAACAACAGCTTCAAAAGCTGCTGAAGCTCAAAATAATTACTTTAACATAAGAGGTATTTCACCAAGTATTGCGTTCGTGGACACAGACCAAGCGGAAACTAGATACGTTCATCACAACGGAGGCGCTATAGGTTTTTTAACAGCAGGAGGATCCTGGTCTTTAAGGTGTGCTGACGGCTCTGCGGAGTTCTACGGCAGTGTAAAGGCAACGGATGGAATTTTTGCAGGAAACGTAGGTATCGGGATGAATATTCCTGCTGCTAAACTTACATTAGGAGACCCAGGTGGCGCTACAACTAGAGCTTTTCAGATAGAAGGTAACACTAGTACAGCTGGAATTAATGCAACAATAGGAGTGTTTAGTGATGCAACATATATTGGCACTAATTATTACTATAATGCAGCACAAGTTAAACCTGTAGCTACTCACGGACAAACAGCAATAGTTCAAGCAGTAAGTGCGACACCTCTTTCAAATAGTATAGCTTTTAACGTTAGTGACCACACAGATGCTAATTCTGCTCCAGATACTAGAATGCTTATCAGAAGTGATGGCAACGTCGGGATCGGAACGACTACTCCTAGTACAGGTGTTGAAATAGAAAATGGAGGGTTAGGTTTACCTGCAACAACAGGAACAGATAATTCAAC